>Ga0182014_10003595_pt1 | contig 18438 bp, 16 predicted proteins | sample 612S2DmetaG_FD_120489 | JGI IMG/M metagenome (GOLD analysis project Ga0182014, IMG submission 120489) | Permafrost microbial communities from Stordalen Mire, Sweden - 612S2D metaG | ecosystem: Environmental > Terrestrial > Soil > Wetlands > Permafrost | place: Sweden: Stordalen | collected... | reverse complement strand
TTGGCCAGGAGATTGTGGAGCGCATTCGTTCCCGAGGCAGCGTTCACCGGCATCTGCGACCGCTGGAGCTTTTTGGACCCCTCCCTGCTGCCGGCGCTGAGCTAACATTGGACAACGGAGCGGCTCCCGGACAGATTACCAGCGCGGCCGAGTTGCCGCTAGCATCGGGTAGCCGCTGCTTTGCCTTGGCGATGCTTCGTGGCGAGGCTGAGTTACGCAATCAACCTTTCACCTATATTGCGGGAACGGCCACGGGCAAGGCTAACATTCTGGCTGGGCCACCGAGGTTGGAAGCTATTTAGCGGAGTTAGCAAGTCAGTGGAATTATCAATGCAGTAAGTCAGCGAGACGGATTGGAAGACAGGAGATCATGAGCGATACCCCGAAATTTGAAGTCATTGACCGCCGCAAGATCAAGGCGGAAGAAGAGCAGGAAAGCAAGCAGCATGCGACGCCTCCGGCAGAGCCACACCCATCTGCGCCGCCAGCTTCAGGCGGTGGACCCAGGTTGGTGGTGAACGAATCGAAGCCCGTGACCGCCGCGCCTCCCGAAGCAGCGCCGCCGGCTGAAGGTGAGTTGCCTGCCCCGCCCACAGCCGAGGAAAGCCGCGAGCAGAAGGCGGCCTACGACGCCTCCGCGCAGAGGCTCGAAGACCTGGTGCGAGCGCAGAACCCCGCCGTGGGCGCGCAGCCGCCCATCAACTTCGAACACCTGGTGCAGCAGTTTTACGTCTCCGCCATGATCCAGATGGGTGCTGGCGCACAGGAGGGCCAGCGTCCGAAGATAGACATTCTGGGTGCGCGGACCACCATTGATCTGTTGGGTGTGTTGGCGGAGAAGACCCGCGGCAACCTGACCGCGGCCGAAGACAAGACGCTGCAAACGGTGCTGTTCGAGGTGAGGATGGCTTTTCTTGAACTGACCAGCATGATCACGTTGCAGGGCATGCAGCCGCCGCAACCGCCGCCGCCGGGCAAGCGCTGAAAACGCAGTGATTAGTGGTCAGTGATCAGTTATAGCCGGAGCTTATGGACGGTCTACTTACATTTCTCGGAACGGGAACCTCGATGGGGGTTCCCACGCTGGGCTGCGGTTGCGCTGTTTGCACTTCGGCCGACCCGCGCGACCGGCGGCTGAGGCCCTCGGTGCTGTTGCGCTGGCGCGAACCGGGCCTGGGGGGCGGGCGCGAGCGTGTAGTGGTCATCGATACCGGCCCGGATTTCCGCGAACAGGCCTTGCGCAACGGCCTCACCCGCGTGGACGCGGTTTTTTACACGCACTCGCACGCCGACCACATCATGGGCATGGACGACCTGCGCCCGCTCAGCTTTACGATCGCGCGCGAAGGCGGCCCCATTCCGCTCTATGCCTCGGCGCAGACGGCCAGTGTGCTGGAGCGCATCTATGATTACACCTTTTCGGAGCAATCCACTTATCCTACCCGCGCGCGAGTTCAACTTCAGCCGCTGGCCGAGCGCACCTCGGTTCACGGCGTCGAGTTGCTACGCGTGCCGCTGCTCCATGGGGAGATGGAGATTACCGGCTTTCGCTTTGGGCGGGCCGCATATCTGACCGACGTAAGCGCTATCCCAGAATCGAGCTTTGCGCTGCTTGAAGGGCTTGACCACCTGATTGTCTCCGCGCTGCGCCACAAGCCACACCCCAGCCACGCTACCGTGGAGCAGGCGGTCGAGTGGGCGAGGCGCATCGGCGCGCGGCACACCTGGCTGACTCATATTGCCCACGAACTGGGGCATGAGGAAACCAACCGCGCACTGCCTGACGGCATTCGGCTGGCCTATGACGGCCTCAGCCTGCCTGTGAGCCTATGAACAAGACCAGCGCGATGTCCCTCTTTCACTCGGTCGCGGAGATTCCCGCCGGCTTCGGCCCCAGCGTGGCCGCCATCGGCAACTTCGATGGCGTACACCTGGGCCATCAGGAGATTCTCTCGGCGGTGGTAGCGGAGGCGCGATCGCTGGGCGCGCGGGCCGTGGCCATCACCTTCGACCCGCACCCGGAGCAGTTTCTGCGTCCGGCCGAGGCGCCGGGGCTGCTTACGCCTGTGAGCGAGCGGCTGCGCCTTCTGAGCTTTACCGGCATTGACGCAGTGGTGGTGCTGGCCTTCGATGCCGCGCTGGCCTCGCTGCCCGCGCGGGAATTTGCGCGCGGCATTCTGGTGGACGCGCTGGGCGTGCGCGGCGTGCATGAGGGCGGCAACTTCCGCTTTGGCCGTCACGCGGAGGCAGGCGTGGCCGAGCTCGAAGCGTTTGGCGCGGAGTTCGGCTTTGCCGTGCACGTCCATTCTCCGGTGAAGGCGCACGGGCTGGAGGTTTCCAGCTCCGCGATACGCGAGTGCGTGGCGGCGGGCGATGTGACCCGCGCGCGATGGATGCTGGGCCGGCCCTTTGCGGTGCGCTCGACGCAGGCGCGTGGGCGCGGCATCGGCACGCGGCTGCTGGTGCCCACGGTCAACCTGGCCGCTTACGATGGGCTGTTGCCCGCCTTCGGGGTTTATGTCACGCAGCTTACCGTTGGCGGACGCAGCTTTCAAGCGGTTACCAACGTGGGAAACAGGCCGACGTTCGGCGAGGCGTCGTTTGCAGTCGAATCTCACATTTTGGACTTTGAGCCGATGGAACTGGGCGAAGAGACGTCTATTGAGCTGGAGTTTCTCGTCCGGTTGCGCGGCGAGATCAAATGGCCCTCGCCTGAGGAGCTGAAGACGCAGATTTTGAGGGATATTGCCGCGGCGAAGCGGTATTTTCGGCTGGAAAAGGGCTGAAATCGACTGGTAATGATTACCAATAAGTAAATAGAGTAGATAATTAAACTGTTTATTTTTCGATACTTACAGGAAAATCCTGATCAGAAAATGGCCCCCGGAGGGGGAGGGGGTAGGGGGTCATGCGGATTTTCGCGGTTTGGGCTCGCGATGGAGGGTGGCGAGGGCGACCTGGGCGGCGTAAAGGACGCGGCCGCTCTGCTCTGGTGGAATGGCGCCGACGAGGATGCCGTGGGCCGTGCAGGCGATAAAGTCGCGGATACCTTCGAAGCTGGAAAGCAGGGCATTGCGTTGCGGTAAGCCAACCCCGCTGCGCGGGCCGCAGAGGAGTTGTTGCAACTCTTCCCTTCGTTGGCTTCCATGTAGGCATTGAAGGCGCGACGATATGCTGCGTCGCATTTGCGGACGGCGGGGCGGGCGTGAGTGAGGTCGGGTTCGAGCGCTGGTTCCGGCGCGCTGGCGGGCTCGGGTGCCGGGGTGCATTCGATCTGGCAGAGTTCTGTTGTGGATAATTCGGTCACAGGTGGATTCTCCTTATGGATAGTGTGCGCAATCAGAGCGTAATTTTCTGCAAGGGCTGGCCGTCCGAATCCCCAAAATCCCTCTCATTCGTTTGCCGAACTCCTGCCAAGTTTGGCTAAGGCAGATTCAATTGTCGCCATTTCCGCTGCGTATCTAACGGGATCGTGTTTTGAGAGTTCCTTAAAGATGCTGAGCGCTTCCTGAAAATGGCCGTTCGCCGCTGCAGCCTGGTTTTGGGCTACATCCAAAGCCCCCAGATTCAATAGCGTAATGGCCACCAAAGGCAAATAGGTATCAGGATTCCTCTTGGCCAACTGACGAAAAGCCTTCACCGCCTCCCCGTAATCCTGGCGGGCTTCCTCCATCCGGTTCTGGTGTAGGTCCAAGTTCCCCAAGTTGTTCAGCGTCGCAGCCACCAAGGGCAAATAGGTATCAGGATTCTTCTTGGCCAACTGACGAAAGACCTTCACCGCCTCCCCGTAATCTTGGCGGCCTTCCTCCCGGCGGTTCTGCATTATATCCAAGGACCCCAGGTTGTTCAGCGTCGCAGCGACATCGGGCAAGCTGGTATCCGGGTTCTGCTGGGCCAGTTGACGATGAATTCTTAGCGCCTCTTCAAAATGCTGGCGGGCTTCCTCCCGGCGGTTTTGAATTATATCCATGACCCCCAGCTCGTTCAGCGTCGTTGCCACGCTGGCTTGATCTCTGTTGCGTTGCGAGATTTCCAAGGCTTGCCGGTATTCACGACGAGACGTACTGAAGTGGTTGAGGTCTAGGCTAAAGCGTGCGAAGCCGAGATGGGCGTTCATGTCGTCTGGAGCGGCTTGAATTGCCGATTCGTAAACTCCCTCCGCCTCCGCAAATTGAAATTGGGTGGTCAGCAGCGTGGCCTTTAGTAGATAGCCTTGGACAGCCTTGGCCATCTCCCTTTCCGCTTCTGTCTTTTTAGCTTCGGCCGCTTCAATCGATTTCCGCAGCTTCTCTTCGTCCAAAACCCGTATTGCATCCTGTACCTTGCCTTGCAGGAACAAGGACATGGCTTGCGCGTACAAATCCGAGGTATCGCCCGGCTTCAGCCGCGCCACCTCATCGGCAGCTTTTTCTGCCGAAGCCCTTGCCTGGTCACGTTCCTCCCGCAACTTTGCCATCGCTGCAACGGTCTGCCGGTTACTCTCTTTCAGCTTTTTGACCTGCGCCTTATAGGTCTGCTCCACAGCATCCAGGCTCTTCAGCCGGTAGAACTGGCGTGCATATTCCTCAAACTGATCCTCCTTGCATAACAAAAGCGTCAGCGGTTCGGCGTCAGGGTTCTTCGGCAGAACCACCCGCAACTGAACATAGTTGACCACCACGTATCCGGGCTTGTTGACCGTTACCTGCACAACATCGCCGGGCTGGGCGCCCGGGAACTGAAGGGTGAAGTCGCCGCTCTCACCCGTCGTCGTAGGATTCGCAACGCCCGGGGCGCTGACTGGGATATTGGAAACCGGCGGGCCTCCCAGACTGTGGGCCAAGACCAGCCCCTTCAGTGTGCTGGCCTCCGCACCAAGTCCGTTGACCAGAAGCAACAGCAGTACGGTCAATCGTGAAAGCATATTCGCTCACTTCTGGCGATGCATGGATATTGTGACGTCGTTGGAATTCGGCACGACTGAATCACTCCAAGGGGCGAAACCGGGCGACATAGCCTTGAGAGTCAAGTCGGACTGCATCTTATCGCCTGGAACGACGAACTCAAAATAGCCGGACTTATCGCTCAATTGGGTCAGCCCTGCGAGAGCAAGGGCTACGCCCGGAAGCGGTATTCCCTCGTCATCTTGAACGTAACCCGTTATCCGGCCTGGCTTCTTCCGCACCTCCACGTAGACGTTGCTTCCGTTCAAATGGACCTTTTGATGGGGATCAACAAGTTCAAAGCCATCTGCATCGAGGGTGACGAGAACCTTTTGGTTGCGAAAGTTAGCTGGGATTTCGGGGAAGAAGGTCTCGCCATCGTTGCCGATGGATGCCTTCCTGCGAAGTCCGCCGGTATCGATCATGAGATAGCCGGTTCCTCGCAGGACCAGATCCTGTGGGCCACTCGGTCCGTAAAGATAAATTGTGGTAGAGAAGCTTGGAGCCTGAGGGGGATGCAGCCATCCCAGAAGAATCAGGGCGAAGTATAGGGCGGCCGCCCCGCCCAGCTTCAAGGTGCCGCCTAATATGCTTCCGGTCCATTCACCAAAGGAGTCCAGATACTTAAACAGAAGGTACGCGGGCAAGAGAGGGACTAGCAGCAATATGAGGTAATATAGGCCGCCAACTAATCCCAGCGCTACAACCCGATCCGGGTACCAGAGCACCCCGGCGAGAATAGTCAGCGCCAAGAATGCCGCCCCGGAGAGGTAGAGGGCTGCGCCGCGGGTCGGTGTCCTCGACATCGCGGAACCGGATTGCTCTGGGGTCAGTCTTTCGTTCGTCACCTTCGTCTCCCGAGGATTTCTCCTGGGTCTGCCGCATTGAGTAGAACGATAGCACGCCTAGGTCTGATTTAGTTCGCGGGAAAAATAGCCCAGTGCCCGCCCATGCGCCCGACAGATCGGTCTTGACATGTGCCGACTTCGCCGGAATTCCTGGTTCTTGCGGAATCGCCTTTTGCTTATGGAGGAGTGGGTGCAGTGCGGGCGCGAGGATTTGTTCCGCCCCTACGGGGCTGGTTCTTCTTTTTGAAACGCAATCCCAGGGCTTTGCCCTGCCACCTCACGGACGAAGGCCTGTCCGTGGAGACCCCGTGACCTGGGGCACCCAATCCTGTGGGGAGCAATTGAGATTATGGTCACCCTTCTGCGCAATCGAAGGAGTTGGTAGCGCACGGGCGCAATTTGAAAATGCGAAAATTTTCTCTTGACAAACCATCACCGTTTGGTTATGGTTTGGTGTGTGAAGCCGGCCAATGCCAATCACGTGTTTCGCGCTCTTGCCGACCCGACCCGCAGGGCCATTTTCGAGGAGTTGACGCGGCGGGGCGAACAGACCGTCCACGCATTGACGCACTATGCAGGCGTGTCGCAGCCTGCTGTCTCCAAGCACCTGACGGTGCTGAAGCGAGCAAAGCTGGTACGACATCGCCGCGAGGGACGCGAAACTCACTATCGCGCGCAGCCCGATGCACTGGCGCCGATGGTAGACTGGCTCGATCTCTACGGCGCCTTCTGGCGAGGCCGGTTTGACCAACTCGAAAACCTACTGGAGAGGATGGACAAATGACCAATACTTCCCCGACACCTACTCTCGTCACAGGACGGGAGAATACCGCACAGACACGCACTCTCGTCATAGAACGGGAGATGCCGCATTCGCCGGGAAAAATCTGGCGAGCTCTCACTGAAGGCCAATTGATAGAGGATTGGCTAATGAAGAATGATTTCCAACCGGTGGTTGGTCACCGGTTCAACTTCCGCGCCGCGCCCGTGCCCGGTTGGAACGGCGTCATCGACGGTGAAGTTCTGGTGGTGGAGCCGAATTCACGGCTCTCTTATAGCTGGAGCACCATGGGTATGGAGAGCGCTGTCACCTGGACGTTGACGCCGGCCAAGGGCGGCACGCATGTCCGCATGGAGCACTCCGGCTTCCGGCCAGATCAAGAGGCCGCATATAAGGGCGCGAACTACGGCTGGCAGAAGTTCATCGGCAACCTTGAACACGTGGCAGAAAGGTTGGGCTAACCGTGAAAGCAAAAAACATTGTTTATTGGACGATGACCGTACTGGTAGCGTTTTTTATCGGAAGCGGCGGCGCTGCGCAATTGGCACAATTTGCGACCAAACCCCATGGCGTCGTGCCTGTCCTCGGCTACCCAATGTACTTCTTTGCCATCCTGGGATTTTGGAAGGTGCTTGGAGCTATTGCCATACTCGTGCCGCGTTTTCCTCGGCTGAAGGAATGGGCGTATGCCGGCATCTTCTTTGACCTGACAGGCGCGGCAGCATCCTGCGCTGCGGTGGGCGGTTACGGCGCTTATGGCTTTCACGTCCTCGCGCCACTCATCATCGCTGGTCTTACGGTGGCATCCTGGGCGCTGCGACCGGGAAGCCGTACCATTGGCGTCCTCTTTCCAGCGACAGACCGCAGGGCGGCATAAACGCGAGAGCGGGGAACCTTGGCGGGCGGCTGTCAAGCGTTTGGAGGAGTCGTAGCCGGAGCCAGAGGACCTTCCTCGCCCTGGCCGCGACGCTCTCTGCGTTGCTGTTGCCACGCTGCGAATTTCGCCTTCTGGTCGTCGTTCAAGAGCGCTGAAATGCTGGCGTCTGTGTCTTTGCGGATCGCTTCGATTTGATCACGGATTGGTTGTGCGGCCGGGTCGCTTCCGCCGGCAGACCTGCGCAGGGCTTCTATCTTCTGCCTCTGCGCAACCAGCAGGGGCCTTATCTGCGCTTGCTGATCACTGGTCAGCGACAGGACCTGGGTGAGTTGGATCAGCTCGCGGTCAACCCCTCCACCTCCACCGCCGCCGTGGTGCATCCCGCCGTGCCCCTGCGCATTCGCCTGTGTGCAAAAGGCACAGCAACTGGCGATCAGGATGCCGGCAATCAGCATTGCGCGCCGCGTGCGAGAAACTACACATGCAGATTCAGTCATGATGGAATGCTCCTTTGATGAGCACCTTCGACGACGAGGATACTCATCTAACCAGACGCGCCACAGGCCGATTTGGTTGACGCTTGCATAAGATTAGTGTCGCAAAGCTCACCTGTCGCCGGGATTCCTGGTTTTTGCGGAGTTGTCTTTCGTTCATGGAGGGGTGGGTGCGGTGCGGGCGCGAGGATTCGTTCCGCCCCTACGGGGCTGGTTCTTCTTTTTGAGACGCAATCCCAGGGGCTTTGCCCTTCCACCTCACAGACAAGACCTGTCCCTTCACCCCAGCGAGCAAAAACCGCTCGCTGGGGACCCTGAGTCCGTGGGACCCCGGCTCAATCCACGTTGGAGGGTGAAGGCTTGGTCAGCAAGTATAGGCAGAAGCCGGTGAGGGAGTCGTCGTATAACCCATCTTTGTCCCGGGCGATGGCGAGGTTGGGTTAGGGGTTGGCCAGCATCAGCGCTGAGCCAAAGCTTTCACATCCTTACGCCGATTGGCCTCGCTCACCTTCCGTAACATGGCGGCAAGTTCCGGGTAGTGATGCTCTGCCAGCATGGCTGCCGTTTGCTGGTCATCGTCTTTCGCGGTGAGGTCAGCGCCCCTCTCGATGAGCAACGAAGCTACTTCGGTTTCGCCATATGCAGCAGACATCATGAGGGCCGTTATGTCTCTATAGCCCCTGGCCTCGATGTTTGCGCCTTTATCCAATAACAGCCTCACAGGTTCAGTATTGAATTGTTTGGCCGCATTGATCAGCGGAGAGTCGCCGTCGCTGTCCTTGGCGTCGATGTTGACGCCCTTATTAAGCAGCAGCTTCACAATCTCGGTCCTGCCATCCTCGGCCGCCTGGAGGAGCGCCGTACTGTCGTGATTACCCTTAACCTCAATTTTGTCTCCCTTATCCAGGAGTAGCTTGACGACGTCGATGTCGCCGTTTTCGACCGCAAAGATTAGTGCCGTCAAGCCGCTGTAGTTCTTGGAATCGATGTTGGCTCCCTTGTCTAGCAGCAGCTTCACAACGTCAGCCCGCCCCCACCAGGCTGCGACGTCGAGCGCCGTCGAGCCATCGCGGTCCTTAGCCTCGATGTTGGCGCCCTTTTGCAGGAGTTGCTGCACAGTTGCCGTGTAGCCGTTCCCGGCTGCTTTAATCAGTTGGTCATCCAGGCTGCCGGGTGCGGCCTGGCCTGCCGCCAGGCGGCTCAATAAGAGAATGGTTGGAAGGATGATTGTGATTAGGACGCTCTTCATAGCTGTCTCCCCACGCGCACAGGGGGGATAGTGCGATTCCGTTTGCAGTTCGGAGCCGAACCGGTCCGCGGGCCGATAGGAGACCTGCGGCACGCCTTGCGGAGTTCGAGCCAGACGGCCCAGTCCAGGCATGGTCCCAGTGACCTCGCTTACAGCTTGGTCGAACCACGCCGGAGACGCGAATGCTTCGCAGTGCGTTCAATTCGATTCTGGCAACTACTCGGGATTTTATACCCGTTAGGCAAGCGTCGTCGCTAATTATTTAGAGTTCAGTCGATATCTCGGGTTCGCCGCGCATCCACACGGACTTGGGCGAGTTTCAATTCACTCTGCTCAGTGACCGCATTGGCCTGTAACAAGATCGGCAATCTGCTGAAAGGATGGGGATTGGCAAACGTCCATGTCGCCGGGGCTGGTTCTTCTTTTTGAAACGCAATCCCCAGGGCTTTGCCCTGCCACCCCACGGACGAAGACCTGTCCTTGGGGACCCCGCCCTGGGCTATTTTCGCTGCCTCCCGCTGGGAGGCAATCGGCGAATGACAGCTCAGGATGCGAAAAGCGCCTGACTCTGTGACAAGACAAGTTCATGCGACTGCGTTAGACTTTTCGCGCGGGTGCGGTACAAGGCTAGAACTTGTTGCATAAGGGCTCTCTTGGCGTTTGGGGATTTCCCTCAGGGGCTAAAGCCCGGCGTTGATTTTGCGGCCTTTGTGGCACGGATAAATCCGTGCCCTTTCAAAAAGTCGACTTAATCAGAGCTTCCCTAAGCCGGTTTTGCTTCGAGTATCCCGACGTTTTGAACCATCAGAGTGTCGCCTCCAACCGGGTATACTCCGGTCAGAACAAAGCCTGCTGCCTCAAGAAGCGCTTTCCATTCGCGCTCGCTACGCTCTTTACCGCCGGTGACAGCAAGCATGTTGAGGTCGCTCATCAGGTGGCCTTCTAGTTGTGGATCTGTATGCGAGACGAGCGGAGGAAGGATGAATTCAATGATCAACAAACTGCCGTTCCGCGGAATTACCGCGCGGCAGTTCTTGAGAATCGTGATTGCCTCCGCGTCCCGACGCCCGTGCAGTACATGTTTGAGCATGTAGACATCTGCGCCCGCCGGGACCGATTGCATGAGATCCGCGGCAACCAGTTCGCATCGGGAGGAGGGATCCTCATCCGCGAAGCGAGTTTTGGCTGCATTCACGCTTGCTTCGAGGTCCACAAGCATGCCTCGCAGATGCGGATTTAGTGCAAGCACTGCAAGAATGAGCGAGCCACCGCCGCCGCCGAGATCGGCGACCACTTTTGCGTGCGAGAAATCCCATGCCTTTGCGATGGGAGCATAATCTTCAGCCGGAACCGTACCCATCACCGCACGAAAAATTGAGTTAGCTTCGGGATCCTGCGACCAGCGGGAAGGTATCTTCGGATCGCGGAGCTGAGAGGCCGGCTTACCGGTCCGAACACAGTCGGTAAGCATGGACCAGTCGTCGGCAAGCAGATCTGCCCAGAAGACGATGGCTGGCCAGATGGACTGGGGCTCATCGCGGCGCAGCGGTTTGCCGAACTCAGTCAGCCGAAAGTGCTCGGGCGTCGTCTCTTCCGTGACGCCGATGGTGGCGAGAGCGCGAAGCAGACGGTAGAGCGCATTGGCATCTGCCTGACACTTTTCGGCCAGGAAGCCAACGCTACGCACTTCGTCTCCGAGTGCATCGGCAACGCCGAGACGTGCAGCCGCCAAAAGCATGCGGCTGCGGGAATACGCCATTGCCATTTCGACGAGCCCCGTATTGGTCGTAACATTGCCGATGCCGCTGTTAGGTTGGGCCATGAGACACCTCAAATCCAATGTACTCATCGCGGCCGAGCCCTGACCAGCAGCGAATTCGGATAAGTAACCTGAGCGCGCTTCTGCGGTGTGGGGATTTCCCCAGGGGCTAAAGCCGTGCCCTTTCAAAGCCGTTCGGTTCCTCCGGGGCTAAAGCCCTCGTTGATTTTTGGGCATTGTGCGGGGGTTGAAACCCCCGCCTCCCTCCGTATCGACGACTCCCTCCGGGTCGAGTTTCTCCAGCCTGCCCGCCAACAACCCAGCCCAGGCATTATTCTGAAATGTGAATACAACGGCATACATACCTCCCAAGACCCCGCGGCGGAAGAGTTTCCTCCGGTCGTTTGTTCGATGGCTTGCGATCGCTGTGGTGCTTCTCTGGTCGGCTGCCGCGCTGCTCCTTGTGGCCGCGCGGTGGGTTGACCCGCCGACAACAGTGGTACACGTCGAGCGCCGATTGCAGGCCTGGATACACCACAAGCCGTATCGCGAACGCTACAAATTCATTCCGCTCAGCCAGATCTCGCTCGAGCTGCAGCACGCTGTAATCTCCGCGGAAGATGCGCGATTCTACGAGCACCACGGGTTCGATTGGCACGCGATCCAGATCGACGCGGAAGACGATATGGAAGGCGGGCGCACGAGGGGAGCTTCGACGATTACGCAGCAACTGGTAAAAAACCTGTTTTTCGGAACGAGCCGATCCATTATCAGAAAGGGAGCGGAGACCACGCTGGTACCGGTGGCGGAATTCGTGCTGGGCAAGCAACGCATTCTGGAGCTCTACCTGAACGTGGTGGAATGGGGACCGGGTATTTATGGAGCGGAGGCGGCGTGCCGTTACCACTACGGAGGCTCGGCGCGGAGTATCGGCCGGGAAGAGGCGGCACGGCTGGCCGCGATTTTGCCGGCTCCGCTGAAACGACGGCCCGAGCGCATGAATCACTACAGCGCGGCCATCCTTGAGCGGATGCGACAGGTGGGGTGGTAGGCGCGGCTCCGGGGCTAAAGCCCGCGGTGATTTTGTTGGCTCTATGCGGGGGTTGAAACCCCCGTCTCCCTCCGGATCGACGTCCCCCTCAGGGGCTAAAGCCCTATGTTTTTTGGGGCATTTTCGGCACGACTGAAGTCGTGCCCTGACACAAAGCGATTTATGCAATTAGTTCTCGCAGTGCGAGGAGTTGAGTTCTAGCGGGTCCTGGGAATGTCAGGGCCGGGGGGCCGGCGCGAGTGCGGGTTTGACGGCGGCACGGGGATTGGCGCCCGAAGGCCTGGCTGGAGCAGGCAGCGGAGGCAATGCCGGCTTGACATGAGGTCTGGCGGGCGGTAGCGGCTTGGCGGGAGGTTGAGCAGCGGCCTTCAGCGTGGGATTTTCTGTCTCTTCGCCTAGGAACTTTTCGTCGTCCTTGCCGGCGATAGCGACGCGCATGACATCCATCCAGATAGGCAGCGCGGCTTTGGCGCCGGTCTCTTTTTTGCCGAGCGACTCGCGGCTATCGAAGCCGACCCAGACGCCGCATGTGACCGAGGGTGAAAAACCGAGGAACCATGCGTCGGTATAGTCGCTGGTGGTGCCGGTTTTGCCGCCGAGCGGATGGTTCAGTTGCGCCGCAGCCGCGCCGGTGCCGTGCGCAGTGACGGCTTCGAGCAGAGTCATCATGGTGCGCGCGGTCTGCTGGCTGATTACCTCGTTGACGGCTGGCGGCTGCTCCCAGAGCGTGATGCCGTCGGCGTTCTCGACCTTGCGAATGAGGCGCGGGGTGACGCGCAGGCCGTCGTTGGGAAATACGGAGTAGCTGGCCACCTGCTCCTGGAGCGTGATTTCGACGGCGCCGATGGCAATGGGCAGATAGGCGGGAATGGCAGAGGTGACGCCGAAGCGGTGAGCGACCTCGATGACTTTTTGAATGCCCACGCGGTCGGCGAGCTTGAGGGCGGGAATGTTGCGCGACTCGGCGAAGGCGTTGATGAGGGTCATCGCGCCCTTGTAGTCGTTCTCGTAGTTGTGCGGGGTGTAACTGCCGAAGCTGACCGGGCCATCGACGATGATGTCGGTGGGCTTGGCGCCGGCCTCGATGGCCGCGGTGTAAACGTAGGGCTTGAAACCGGAGCCGACCTGGCGCTCGGCCTGGGTGGCGCGGTTGAATTGGGAGAGCGCGTAATCGCGCCCGCCCACCATGGCGAGCACGTCGCCGGTGGTGTTGTCGATGGCAAGCAGAGAGGCCTCAGCGCCGGAGTCCTGCTCGAGCGTGGCGCGGCGGACTGCGGAATCGCTGGCATCGGCGAGGTGAACGTAGATTATGTCGCCGGGTTTGACGAGTGCGTCGGCAGAGCGCTGGCCGGTCCAGGTCCAGTCGTCCGGCGTGAGCGTAATCTCGCCTGCGCCGACGCGGGCGCGAATTTCAGAAGGCAGCACGCGAGTGACGACGGCATGGACGTAGTCGCCGGGGCCGGATTTCGTGGCCCAATCGGGATGCTTGTAGTCTTCGATGGCGGTGCCGTTGGCGAGCACGTTTTCCAGCTTGCCGGGGCCGCTTTGACCTACCCAGCCATGCCGCCGCTCGTAGACGGCGAGACCGTCGGCAACGGCGCGATTGGCGGCTATCTGCAAGTCGAGATCGAGCGTGGTTTCGACCTTCAGGCCGGCCTCATGGACCTGCTCGGCACCGAAGCGTTTTTCGAGCTCCTGGCGGACTTCTTCCTGAAACCACGGGGCAACCGACATGACAGACGGGGCAATGTGCAGACCGAGCGGTGCGTTGCGGGCTTGCTCGGCCTGCTGGTGTGAGATGACGCGGTCAAGCTCCATTTCGGTGAGCACGAGGTTGCGCCGGCGCAGCGCTCTCTCCGGGTTGAGCAGTGGCGAAAATGCTACTGGGCCTTTGGGAAGGCCGGCGAGCAGAGCCGCCTCGGTCAGGGTGAGATCGCGGGCGTGCTTGCTGAAGTAGAACTGGGAAGCGGCTTCAAAGCCATACATTCCACTGCCCAGATAAATCTGGTTGCCGTAGAGGGTGAAGATTTGCTCCTTAGTGAAGGCGCGTTCGATCTGAATTGCCAGATACGCTTCCTGGATTTTGCGCGTGGAGGTGCGTTCCGAGGAGAGAAACAGGTTGCGCGCCAACTGCATGGTGAGCGTGGAAGCGCCCTGGGCGCGGCCGTGGCTGCGGATGTCGTGCCACGCCGCTCCGGCGACGCGGAAGACATTGATGCCCCAGTGAGACTCGAAGCTTTTGTCTTCAATGGAGATGACGGCCTGGCGCAGCATCGGCGCAAAGTCATCGTAGTTGACCACCTCGCGCCGCTCGAGCGCAAACGAGCCGATGATGCGGCCCTTGCGGTCGTAGAGATCAGTGGTGGTGGAGGGACGGTAGCGCTCGAGGTCGTGAATCTGGGGCAGATCGACGGAATAGACCAGCATGAGACCGGCCAGCGATCCGGTAATCACGGCGAGGATGAGGAGTGCGGCGAGGGCATACCTGCCGGTGAGCTTGCGCCGTCGATGCACGTGCGCCCCCACGGGTTCGGGTCGCAACAGTTGGCTCCGGCCAAGGCCGCGGGGTTTTGGAGGCTCGATAGGGGTGACAGCCAAGCGGTTCAGGCCTCATCGGCATTTCTCTTGCGTACAGTGGAGAAATGCTTTAGCCCAAGGCTAGCACGGGAACGATGCGATAGACGGTCCAAGCTTGCTCTCGCGCACCACGCTGTGCAAGAGCGGGAACGCAAGACTGGCGATGCCTTTGTGAAGTATCTCAGAAGTTTGTAGCATATTTGTTTGCAACCGAGGCACTGCCATCTTGGGTAAAACGCAGGTCCTTCGACTCCCTGCGCTTCGCTCCGGTCGCTCAAGATGACAACTTATTTTTGATGCGAACTTTAGAGACAGGGCGCTAGGTGGAAAGGCCGGCGTTCTTCGCCTTCAGCAGTTCAATCGCCTTCAACAGCGGCTGGTCTCCTTTGGGCTGCGGCGTTTCCTCTTCTTCTTCTTCCACCGTTGGTCCGACCACGACGTTGGGCGTTACGGCCTCATCGGCAATCTTCTTGCCGTTCGGGCCTTCGTACTTGGCTACAGTGAGCAGCAGTGCGGCGCCACCAGGAAGATCGATAGTCTTCTGCACCGTGCCCTGGCCGAAGGTCCGTTCGCCCACCACATCGCCGCGCTTCAGGTTTTCGATGGCGGCAGCGGTCAACTCAGCCGCGCCAAAGGTGCCGCGGTTGACGAGTATGGCCAGTGGCGCGGCAGAGATAAATGCAGCCGGGTCTGCGGTGAAGGTCTGGCGGGGAAACTTCTGGCCTTCGAGCGTGGCCAGCGTGCCCTGCTTCACGAAGAAGTTGGCCAGCCGCAGACCGTCCTGAGCGTCGCCGCCGGAGGAGTCGCGCAGGTCGAGCAGCACCTTGCGGTCCTTGCCGGCCGTCTTGAGTTGAACTGCAATCTCGTCGACGCGGGAAGCGGTCAGCGCGCCAGGTTTCAGATAGAGGATGGTCGCGTTTTCGTACTGCTGCTCGGCGAGCGCGGGAGTGGCGGCGATGGAACGGGTAAGTATGAGCTTATCGGGTTCGGCCTTGGCCGGGCGCACCACCGAGAGGGTCACCGTGGTTCCCGGCTTGCCCTCGAGCAGTATCCGGATGACCGGCAGCGACAGCTCGCGAGTGGATTGTTCGCCGATGGATTCAATTACGTCGCCATCTGCCAGGTGTTCCTTGTCGGCAGCCGATCCGGGCAGCACACTGACTACCACGGCATAGCCATATCGCTTGGAAACGGTGATGCCAACCTGCGCTACGCCTGTTGGCGGACGCTGCGCGTAAATTTTGTACTCGGCCGGAGTGAGGTAACTGGAGTCAGCATCGAGCGACTCGAGCAGGCCGTGCAGCGCGCCGGTAGTGACGTCATTGATGTTGGGGTCGGTCACGTAGTCGGTCTGAATCTTGCTGAGTACCTGCCGGAAAATGGCCATCTGACGGTAGGCGCCGTCCTGCTGGCCACCGGCGTGGACGCCAAACCAGCCAAACTCGCCGAAGAGGAAGCCGAGGCCGAGGGCGGCAAAGATCGCCACGGAGAGAACAAAGACAAATCGCTGGAAGAATCGAGGCACACACACCACCGGGGTGGCCCTTGAGGGGAACCAGGCCACACACCTATATAGACGCAATGATAACGCAAGGGACGCGTGGCGCGGGCACATAGTAGCATGTGAGTTTGAATGAACGTTTGCTCATAGGCTAAAGCCCTTTGTATTCTGGCACTTGTCGGCACGGCTGAAGTCGTGCCCTGGCGGAAAGCAAACCTCCGGGGCTAAAGCCCGCATTAATTTTGCTGGCTTTATGCGGGGGTTAAAACCCCCGCCTCCCTCCGAATAGAGTTTTTCTGCAGCCTGTGAAGTCATGCCCTGACACAAAGCGCTTCTCGGTATGCTTCGGCTGCTCTCAGGATGGGCTTTGAAGCTGTGCGCTGGCACAAACCCGATTGATGCGATCAGTTCCAGGAAACGACAGTTCGCCTCTAGGAAGCGACTCCCCGCCGGAAGAAGCTGAATCCCTTTTTCTTCTTTTCCTCGACAGCAGGCTCACCGCAAACAGCGTAGGCCATTTCCTGGATTACCTTCGCAATCTGCCCGTCATTTTCGCTGAACAAAGTTGCGGTGTTCTGCATCCGCCGCACGGCGGCATAATTATTGGGAATTTTCCACTGCGGCGGCCTGGTGAGAGCCTTGGTAATATGCTCCTCATCGATTTCCACGGAGCGGGGATCGTAGCGGTTGATCACAATTTCGAGCTTGGGGCTGCCGGCGGCGGAGAGCAACGCAATCAGGCGATGCGAGTTGCGCAGCTCGGGGATTCCGACCTGCGTGACGAGATAGATGGTGGCAGATTCATCGAAGAGATGTTCGCGCTGGAGGTCGAGCCTGGAGCCAGCGTCGACTATCACATAGTCAAACCCCTGGCGGGCAACTTCCAACAGTTTGTCGATGGCTTCGGCAGAGACATAGGTGGGTGCCAATTCACCCGGCGCGGCAAGCACGTACAGGCCGGATTCATGCTGCACGAGCAGGGTGGAGAGAAAATTCACATCGAGCCGGCTGGAATTCTGGAAGGCGCTGGAAATGGAGTATTGGGCCTTGATTCCGAGGCTGATCGCAGCGTCTCCAAGGGGGAGATTGAAATCGATCAACAGAGTTCTCTGTCCGGATTCGCGGGCCAGCGAGGTGGCAAAATTGCAGGCCAGGGTGGTGACTCCGGAGCCGCCTTTGGCGCCGAGAAATACCAGCAGCTTGCCGTCTTTTTTCCTTGGGGCGCGAGATCCGGCACGAAGGACCGAGGCACGCACCAGAGCTTCGGCCACGGTACCGGAGTCGAAGGGCAGAGTGAGATACTCGCGAGCGCCGGCGCGCATGCAACGCAACAGCACGCTCGAATCGGACTGCGCCGAGTAAACCATTACGGTTGCCAAACCGCGCGCGCAGATGGTTTCCACCAGATCGAGGGCGTATTCGGGGTCGCTGTCCAGTTCAACCAGAATGACGTCGTAGTTATCCCCCAGAATTCGCGGCACATCATTAAGGGCCGGCGGGTATGCTTTGAACTCATGTACCGGTCCACTCTGACATTCGCGGAGCATGCTTGTGGCGGCGGAGCGGCGTTGCTCGTCCGGGCAGATGACCGCAATAGAGAGTTCTGCAGAACTTAACGAATCCGGGATTTGTATGGAGTTCGACATAGAGGACTTGCTGCTCCCAGGTGGTTGGTGCGTATTTGCGGGTCCGCTTGCGCCCGGGGATTGGCGTTGTGCTTTCCGGCGATGGGCATCCATGATGCGAATATAGCACTGATTGTGACTGCCCTCACAGCAAAAGGGAGGGGGTAGTGTCCTAATTTGGCTCCTTTGTTTTGTTTTAATCCATTTCGTTCCCTGTTTCGCAAAAGCTCAAGTGTTTAGTAGCCGGGTCGGACATGAACATGCATATGTTCGTTCTTCTTTGAACTCGGTTGAAGTCTTCATATTGAATTGTCCCGCGCAAGATCAGGAACAAGGATTTATCTGTGATTTTTCCCATCTCAATTCCACCCAACTTGGCTTTCGAGGTAAAGCTCAAAATATGCGGACCCTGGGGAGGGATCGCCGCTGTTGGTTTATAACCAAACAAAATAGGAGTGGTTGGAATTACTGGAAGAACTTCAACGTCAAAGCCTTCCATGACTTGAGAGGCTGGAGTCTTTCCACTATTAATGACAGTTATATCCGCTTTCAATTCCTTTCCTGCTTCAAATTGGGTAATAGTTTCATTAACTACACCGAGCCAAGCCCGATTCTCCAATACAAGCGCATCTCGATTTGTTTCAATTCCGCCCTTAGTCGCCTGGGCAGTTATTTCAGTAGCGGAGGCAAGACGTTTGGTTTGCAGATTGCTGGCCTCAAATGCTTCCTGTGTTGTTTTCAACGACCCGTCTGC
>Ga0182014_10003594_pt1 | contig 18439 bp, 18 predicted proteins | sample 612S2DmetaG_FD_120489 | JGI IMG/M metagenome (GOLD analysis project Ga0182014, IMG submission 120489) | Permafrost microbial communities from Stordalen Mire, Sweden - 612S2D metaG | ecosystem: Environmental > Terrestrial > Soil > Wetlands > Permafrost | place: Sweden: Stordalen | collected... | reverse complement strand
TATGACTGTCCGACCAGAGCGACCGGATGTTGCCGCGCTGCCCGATCTGCTGCACGGGCGCTCCCGCACCGGTCCGGTGCGCGAGCAGCGGCCCGTCTACCTGGACCTGCTGCCGCCATGTAATGCAGGGTGCCCGGCAGGGGAAAACATTCAGGCCTGGCTGGCCCATGCGGAGGTTGGCCATCACGAGCAGGCCTGGCGCCAGCTGACCGCCGACAATCCGATGCCGGCCATCCACGGGCGGGTCTGCTACCACCCGTGCGAGACCGTCTGCAACCGCGCCAACCTGGACAGCGCGGTCTCGATTCACTCGGTCGAGCGGTTCCTCGGCGACCTGGCGCTCGAGCGGCAGTGGTCGTTCGATCCCCCGGCCGTCCGCAGCGGCAGACGGGTGCTCATCATCGGCGCCGGGCCGAGCGGGCTCTCGGCCGCCTACCACCTGGCCAGGCTGGGCCACGAGGTGGAGGTCAGGGACGCGGGCGATGTGCCCGGCGGGATGATGCGCTACGGCATCCCGTCCTACCGGATGCCGCGCGACGTCCTGGACGGCGAGATCGCCCGGATCGCCGCGATGGGCGTGCGCTTCACCGGCGGCCACCGGGTGGAGGACCTGGACGCCGAGCGACGCGAAGGCGGCTTCGACGCTGTGTTCGTCGCGGTCGGCGCGCACCTGTCCAAGCGGGTCGACATCCCGGCCAAGGATGCCGGGCCGATCATCGACGCGGTGTCGTTCCTGCGCAGCGTCGCCTCCGGAGAGCGGCCGGTGATCGGGCGGCGGGTGGCCGTCTACGGCGGCGGCAACACCGCGATGGACGCCGCCCGGGTGGCCCGCCGGCTCGGTGCCAATGACGCCCTCATCGTCTACCGCCGTACCCGCGAGCAGATGCCGGCCCACGAGGTCGAAGCCGAGGAGGCCGAGAGCGAGGGCGTGCAGATCAACTGGCTGCGCACCATCACCGCGTTCGACGGCCCGGAACTGACCATCGAGGCGATGGAGCTGGACGAGACCGGGTTCCCGCAGCCGACCGGGAGGTTCGAGACGCTGGCCGCCGACACCGTCATTCTCGCGCTCGGCCAGGAATCCGACACCGCCTTCCTGGGCCAGGTGCCGGGGGTGGAGATCGCGCGGGACGGCGTCGTCAAGGTCTCGCCAGCGATGATGACCGGCTGCCCCGGGGTGTTCGCCGGCGGGGACATGGTGCCGGCCGAGCGGACCGTGACCGTCGGTGTCGGGCACGGCAAGAAGGCGGCCAAGAACATCGACGCCTGGCTGCGCGAAACTGCGCCGGTGAACCCGCCCAAGCACGACACCGTCGCCTTCGACCAGCTGAACCTCTGGTACTTCGGCGACGCCGCCCGCCGCGAGCAGCCGGAGGTCCCCCCGGAGCAGCGGACCGCGGACTTCACCGAGGTGCTCGGCGGCCTGTCCGAGCAGGAGGCGACGTACGAGGCGCGCCGCTGCCTGTCGTGCGGCAACTGCTGCGAGTGCGACGGCTGCCTGGGCGCGTGCCCGGAGGACGCGGTGATCAAGCTCGGCGTCGGTTACCGGTATGAGTTCGACTACGACAAGTGCACCGGCTGCGGCGCGTGCTACGAGCAGTGCCCGGTGCATTCGATCGAGATGGTCCCGGAGGACTGATGACTCGCACCACGATCGACGGCAACGAGGCCGCGGTCTCCGTGGCCTACCGGCTCAACGAGGTCTGCTGCATCTACCCGATCACGCCGTCGTCGCCGATGGCCGAGCTCGCGGACGAGTGGTCCAGCAAGGGACGCCCCAACCTGCTGGGCGGCGTGCCAGCCGTGATGGAGATGCAGAGCGAGGGCGGCGCCGCCGGTGCCCTGCACGGCGCGCTGCAGGGCGGTGCGCTGTCCACCACGTTCACCGCCTCGCAGGGCCTGCTGCTGATGATCCCGAACATGTACAAGATCGCGGGCGAGCTGACCCCGTGCGTGATGCACGTGGCGGCCCGGTCGCTGGCCGCACAGGGGCTGTCGATCTTCGGTGACCACTCCGACGTGATGGCGGTGCGGCAGACCGGCTTCGCGCTGCTGGCCTCCGCGTCGGTCCAGGAGGCGCACGACCTCGCGCTGGTGGCGCAGGCCGCGACGCTTTCGACGCGGGTGCCGTTCGTGCATTTCTTCGACGGGTTCCGCACCTCGCACGAGCTGAACACGATCGAGCTGCTGTCCGACGACGACCTGCGCGCGCTCGTCCCCGAGGAACTGATCCGCGCGCACCGCGGCCGGGCGCTGACGCCGGAGCACCCGTTCATCCGGGGCACCGCGCAGAACCCTGACGTGTACTTCCAGGCGCGGGAGACGGTCAACCCGTTCTACGCCGCCGTGCCGGCCGCGGTCGAAGACGCGATGGCCGCCCTCGCCGACCGCACCGGGCGCCGGTACCACATCGCGCAGTACACCGGTCACCCGGAAGCCGACCGGGTCGTCGTCGTGATGGGCTCCGCCGCCGAGACCGTCGAGGAGACCGTGGCCTACCTGTGCGGCCGCGGCGAGCGGGTCGGCGTGCTGCAGGTCCGGCTGTTCCGGCCGTTCCCGGTCCGGGCGCTGCTCGACGCGCTGCCCGCGAGCGCGAGCCGGATCGCGGTGCTCGACCGCACCAAGGAGCCGGGCTCGAACGGCGAGCCGCTGTTCCTGGACGTGGTCGCCGCGCTGGCGGAGGCGCACACCGACGGCGAGCGCGAGACGATGCCCCTGGTGACCGGCGGCCGGTACGGCCTGTCGTCGAAGGAAGTCACCCCGGCGATGATCGCCGGGGTGTTCGCCGAGCTGGCGCGCGAGCGGCCGCGGCGCCGGTTCACGGTCGGCATCACCGACGACGTGTCCGGCCTGAGCCTGCCGTATGACCCGTCGCTGGACATCGAGCCGTCCGATTCGGTGCGCGCGGTGTTCTTCGGCCTCGGCTCGGACGGGACGGTCGGTGCGAACAAGAACACGATCAAGATCCTCGGGGCCGAGGAGAAGCTGAACGCGCAGGGCTACTTCGTCTACGACTCGAAGAAGTCCGGCTCGCAGACGGTCTCGCACCTGCGCTTCGGGCCGCGGCCGATCCGCGCGCCCTACCTGGTGGAGCAGGCCAGCTTCGTCGGCTGCCATCACTTCGGGCTGCTGGACCGGGTGGACGTGCTCGGCCGGGCGGCACCGGGCGCGACGCTGCTGCTGGACTGCGCGCTGCCGCCGGATGAGGTCTGGGACGCGATGCCCCGCCCGGTCCAGGAGAAGATCGTCGCCAAGAACGTCAGCGTCTACGCCATCAACGCGGCCCCGATCGCCCGCGCCGTCGGGCTGGCCGGGCGGACCAACACCATCCTGCAGACCTGCTTCTTCGCCATCTCCGGCGTGCTGCCGCGGGACGAGGCGATCGCCAAGATCAAGTCGGCGATCGCCAAGACCTACGGCCGGCGCGGCCAGGAGGTGGTCGAGAAGAACCAGCTCGCCGTCGACCGCGCCCTGGAGGGCCTGCACCGGATCGAGGTGCCCGGGCAGGTCACGTCGACCCGGGAAATGCCCGCGATGGTGCCCGCGGGCGCGCCGGAGTTCGTCCGCACGGTGACCGCGGCGATGATGGCCGGCCGCGGCGACGAGCTGCCGGTCAGCGCGCTGCCGGTGGACGGCACCTACCCCAGCGGCACCGCCGCCTACGAGAAGCGAAACATCTCCGAGCTGGTCGCCGAGTGGGACCAGGACCTGTGCATCCAGTGCGGCAACTGCAGCTTCGTCTGCCCGCACGGCGTGATCAGATCCACCTACTACGACGAGTCGCTGCTCGCCGGGTCACCGGAGCATTTCCAGTCGGCTCCGCTGGACGCGCGCGGGCTGCCGGACACCCGCTTCACGCTGCAGGTGTACGCGGAGGACTGCACCGGTTGCGAGCTGTGCGTCCAGGCCTGCCCGGTCGCGGCGCCGGATAACCCGGAGCGGAAGGCGATCAACCTCGCGGCCCGCGAGCCGTTGGTCGCCGCCGCGCGCGAGAACGTCACCTTCTTCGAGACGCTGCCCGTCGCCGACCGGTCCCGGGTGGACTTCGGCACCGTGCGCGGCACGCAGTTCCTGCAGCCGCTGTTCGAGTTCTCCGGCGCCTGCGCGGGCTGCGGCGAGACACCGTACGTCAAGCTGCTGTCGCAGCTGTTCGGCGACCGGCTGATGGTCGCCAACGCGACCGGCTGCTCCTCGATCTACGGCGGGAACCTGCCCACCACGCCGTGGACGACCAATGCGGACGGGCGCGGCCCGGCCTGGTCGAACTCCCTGTTCGAGGACAACGCCGAGTTCGGCCTGGGCTTCCGGCTGACCGCCGACATGCATGCCAAGCTGGCCCGCAGCCGCCTCACGCAGCTGCGGGACGTCGTCGGCGCCGAGCTGGCCGATGACATCCTCGCCGCGCCGCAGCTCCGGGAATCCGAGCTGGGCGCGCAGCACGACCGGATCACCGCGCTGAAACGCCGGCTCGACGGGCTGGACCCCACCGAGGGGCCGGTCGCCGACCTGCGCAGCGTGGTGGATCACCTGCTCCGGCGCAGCGTCTGGATCGTCGGCGGCGACGGCTGGGCCTACGACATCGGCTCCGGCGGCCTCGACCACGTTCTGGCCAGCGGCCGTGACGTGAACGTCCTGGTCCTCGACACCGAGGTGTACTCCAACACCGGCGGGCAGTCATCCAAGGCCACCCCGCTCGGCGCCGTGGCCAAGTTCGCCGCCGCCGGCAAGACCATGCCGAAGAAAGACCTCGCCCTGCAGGCGATCGCCTACGGCTACGTGTACGTCGCCCGCGTGGCGATGGGCGCCGACCCGCAGCAGACCCTGCGTGCCTTCCGTGAGGCGGAGGCCTACGACGGGCCGTCGCTGATCATCGCCTACAGTCACTGCATCGCGCACGGCATCGAGATGCGCGACGGGCTCGCCCAGCAGTACCGCGCCGTGTCCAGCGGATACTGGCCGCTGGTCCGTTACGATCCGATGCTGCGCACGGCCGACAGCAACCCGTTCATGCTCGACTCGCCGCGGCCGCGCATCGCGCTGACCGATTACACCCAGCGGGAGCTGCGGTACCGCGCGCTCAGCCGTACCGACCCGGCCGAGGCCGAGCGGCTGGGGGCCCTGGCCCAGGAGGCCGTTGACCAGCGCTGGGACACATACGAGGAGATGGCTGCTCGCGGCGCCCATCGATTCCCGGCGGACGCCCGGAAGGAACGCTGATGGACCTGTCGACCCGTTACCTCGGTCTGGAGCTGCGCAACCCGCTCGTGGCCTCCGCGTCACCCCTGTCGAACTCGGTCGATGGTATCCGGCGTCTCGCCGACGCCGGCGTCGGCGCGGTGGTGCTCTACTCCTTGTTCGAGGAGCAGGTGCGCCGGGAGGCGGAAGAGGACGCGCGGCTCGCCGAGGCCGGCACGGAGATTTTCTCCGAGGCACTGTCCTACTTCCCGGCGGAAACCGAGGAGGAGGCGGAGCAGGAGGCCATCGCGGACGAACCCACCCCGCGGGGTTACCTGAGCCTGCTCGAGCGCGCCGCGGCGGCGGCCGAGATACCGGTCATCGGCAGCATCAACGGGGTGACGCCCGGCGGCTGGACCAGCTACGCGCGGGCCATGCAGGACGCCGGGGCCGCGGCGATCGAGCTGAACATCTACTACATCCCCGGCGATCCGAACCTCTCCGGCCGGGACGTCGAGCAGCGGCACATTGACATCCTGAGCCGGGTCAAAGAGGCGGTGACCGTGCCGGTGGCGGTCAAGCTGGGCCCGTACTTCAGCTCGACCGGCGAGATAGCGCTGCGGCTGAACGAGGCGGGTGCGGACGGGCTGGTGCTCTTCAACCGGTTCCTGCAGCCCGACATCGATCCGGAGAGCATGGCGGTGGTGCCCGCGGTGGACCTCTCCAGTCCCAGGGAGGGCCGGCTGCCGCGTACCTGGATCTCGATCCTGCGCCCCCACGTCCAGTGCTCGCTCGCCGGGACCACCGGAGTTGACGAGCCGTCCGACGTGATCAAGTACCTGCTGGCGGGGGCCGACGTCGTGATGACCGCGTCCGCGCTGATCCGGCACGGCACCGGGCACGCGGCGGTCCTGCTCGACGGCCTGGCCGAGTGGATGGTCCGTAAGGGATATGGCTCGGTCGGCGAAGTGCGCGGAGCGCTCGCCCTGGCCGCCGGCCCCGACCAGGCCGGACGCGAGCGCGCCGGCTACGTTCGCGCCATGCGCTACGCCAACCTCACCCGGGTGCCATGGTGACCGGTCCCATCCCGCCCACCCGCCGGTTCGGGCAGAGAAATCCGCAAATGCTGCGGAAAACTCTGCCCGAATCCGCCTACTCCGAACAGGCGCTCAGGCGCGGCGGCTGCGGGGGAGGCCGAGGCGGCGCTCGGCGATGATCTCGCGGAGGATCTCACTCGCGCCGCCGTAGACCGTCGTGACCACCGCGGCCCGGAAGTCATGCTCGAACTCGCCGCCCGCCGGGGCGCCCGATGCGGCCGCCGCGCCCGGGGCCAGCACACCGTCGGCGCCGAGGATGTCGAGGGCGTCGCTGTAGTGCCGCTGGATGGTCTCGGTCCAGAAGAGCTTGCGCATGGAGCCTTCGATCTGCGGCAGCTCGCCCCGCTGGGCCAGCCAGCCCAGCCGAAGGCTCATCACCCGGGTAACCTCCTCGTCGACCGCGATCCGGCCGATCCGTTCCGCGGTCAGCGGGTCATCGAAGACGGCCGTCCCGTTGGGGCGCCTCGCCGCACGCGCCCAGGCGGCCAGGTCGCGCGCCAGGGTCTGCTCCAGCGACGTGGAGCTGCCGAAACCGCGCTCGTAGACCAGCGCCACCTTCATCACGCTCCAGCCCTCGTCGACGCCGCCGATCCGGGCCCGGTCGGGCACCCGTACCCCCGCGTAGAACGTCGCGTTGGTGACCTGGCCGCCGAGCGTGTAGATCGGCTGGCAGGCGTAGCCCTCGCTGGCCGTCGGCACGAGGAACAGCGTGAGCCCCTTGTGCTTCGGCACGTCCGGGTTGGTACGGGCCAGCACGAACACGTGGCTGGCCAGCTGGGCCGTGCTGGTGAACATCTTCTGCCCGTTGATCACCCAGTCCCCGCTGGCCCCTGTCCCGCTGGCCCCTGTCCCGCCGGCCCCTGTCCCGCCGGGCGGCGCGCCGGTGCCGTCGCTCGGCACCCGGACGGCCGTCGTCTTGGCCGCCGCGACGTCCGAGCCGGAGTCGGGCTCGCTGTAACCCAGGGCGATCAGCATCTCGCCCCGGAGCACGGCCGGGATGTACGCGTGTTTCTGCTCCTCGGTGGCGACCTGCAGGATCGTGTGCGCCACCATGCTGGTCGTCGACCATCCGTCGGCCTCCACGCCCCGGCGGGCGAGCTCGTCGAAGACGGCCCGGGCGAAGTCGAGGTCGACGTCGGTCCCGCCGTACTCCGGTGGCCAGCCCGCCCCGAGGATGCCGTCGCCGGCCAGCCGGGCGTGCAGCTCAGGCGTCTGGTGGCACCCGGTGCGCACCTGCTCGGCCGCCCACTCGGGCCGCACGTTGGCGTCGGCCCAGGCCCGCGCCGCGTCACGGTGCGCGGCCAGGTCGTCGGACTCCCAGAAATCCATCGTCATCCTTCCCCCGGCCCCGGTGGGTCGTTTGGCGGGTGGGCTACCGGCGGCCCCGGTGGGTCGTGCGGCAGGTGGGCCACCGGCGGCCCCGGTGGGTCGTCCTTCCGGCCCGGTCGATCGTCCGGCGGGCCCGGTGGGTCATACAGGAGGTGGGCCAGCTCCGCGTACCCGGCCCGGCGGTCGCCGGCCACGAGGGGCCAGGCCTTGGCCCGCCGGAAGTAGAGCTGGATGTCGTATTCGAGCGTGTACCCGTAACCGCCGTGGAAGTGCAGGCTCTCCGACGCGGTCCGGAACGCCGTCTCCGACGCGAACAGGAACGACATCGCGGCCAGGCTGGGGGCGGCGGGCCGCGCTGCACATCGTCCGCCCACGCCGCCTCGTAGGCGAGCAGCCGGGCGCCGTCGATGGCGGTCGCGTTGTCGGCCAGGCGGTGCTGGATCGTCTGGAAACTGGCGATGAGCACGCCGAAGGCCCGCCGCTGCAGCACGTAGTCGAGGCCAATCTCGAGGGCCCGCGAGGCGATTCCCACCAGCGCCGCCGCGGTCAGCAGCCGCCACTGCCGCACGGCGAGGTGGTACCCGGCGACGGCCTCCGGGCCGCGCGCCAGCACGACCAGATCAGCCGGGATGGGGCAGTCCGCCAGGGGCATGGCACCGAGGTTCGGGATGGCCGGCCCGGGCTTGACCGGCTGCTCGATGAGCAGCAGGGCGTCCTCCCGGAGAACCACGACGAGGTCGGCGACCGCGCCGGCCGGCACCAGCCGGGCGACATCGCGGACCGCCGGATGGAGCGCCAGTGTCGCCAGCCGCTCGCCGGCTACGAGCGGTTCCAGCACGGCGCCGCCGGCGTGCGATGCGAGCAGCCGGCCTGCGGTCGCGGCCTCGATCAGCGGCACCGGGGCGAGGGATCGCCCGAGGAGCTCGGCGGCGATAGCGAGCTCGACGGAACCGGCCCCGGCCCCGCCGTGGTCCTCGGGGATGGCGATGGCGGGCAGCCCCAGCTCGGCGACCGTCCGCCACAGCGCCGCGTCGAACCCGAGGGGCTCGGCGGCGCGGACGACCGCAGGCGGCGATTCCTTCTCGAAGAAATCGCGCAGTGTCTCGCGCAGTGCCCGCTGCTCGTCGGTGAAGTCCAGGTTCATCGATGGTTCCCGTCGTCGCCCGGCTGGCCGGCTGGCCCGGCTACTTCGGCGGGAAACGCAGGGCGCCGTCGAGGCGGATGACCTCGCCGTTGAGATAGCCGTTCGCGCAGATCTGCTCGACCAGCGCCGCGTACTCGGTCGGCCGGCCCATGCGCTTGGGATGCGGGATCTGCGGGCCCCAGTATTCCTCCAGCTGATCGCCCGCCTTGCCGTAGGCCGGGGTCAGGAACGTGCCGGGGGCGATCGTGACGACACGGATGCCGACGGGGGACAGGTCGCGCGCGGCGACCAGGGTCATGCTGACCACCCCGCCCTTGGCCGCGGCGTAGGGGAGCTGGCCCACCTGGCCTTCGTAGGCGGCGATCGACGCGGTGTTGACGATGACCCCCCGCTCGCCGTCGGCCGGTTCCTGTTTGGCCATCGCGGCGGCGGCCAGCCGCATCACGTTGAAGACGCCGGTCAGGTAGACGTCGATGGTCTTACGGAACCCGGCCAGGTCGAGAGGCTCACCGTTCTTGCCGATGAGCCGCCCGCCGATCGCCGGCCCGCCGTGGGTGTCGACCGAGATCCGCAGTGGTCCCGCCGTCTGCGCCTCGGTCATTGCCGCCCGGACGTCGCCCTCGTCGGTGGCGTCGGTCCGCACGTAGCGGACGCCCAGCTCCTGCTCCAGGGCCTTGCCCTTCTCGTCGGCCAGATCGGCGACGACCACCGAGGCTCCCGCCGCGTGGAGCTGGCGGACGGTCGCCTCTCCCAGGCCGCCCGCTCCGCCAACGACGATCGCGGCACTCCCGCTGATCCGCATCAGTCTGTTCATCGAGGGACGGGCCGACGACACCATCATCCGGGGCGGGGAGAACATCGCTCCCGCCGAGATCGAGGACGTGCTCCTCGCGTATCCGGGGATCGCCGAGGCCGCCGTGATCGGGGTGCCGGACCCCGAGTGGGGCCAGCGGCTCGTCGCGGTCGTCGTCGGCGAGGGGGATGCCGCCGAGATCCAGCAATGGGTCAAGGACCGGCTCCGTTCCGCCAAGACACCCGACACCATCGTGTTCCGCGCCGAACTGCCGAAGACCGAAACCGGAAAATTGCTGCGCCGCACGCTCGTGGCGGAGTTGGAGAGCACTCATGCCTGAAGCAGTCCTCGTGTCCGCCCTGCGCACCCCGATCGGCACCGCCTTCAAGGGCACCCTGCGTGATACCAGTGCCTACGATCTGGCCCATCACGTCGTCGCCGCCGCGGCGGACGGGCTCGACCCGGACCTGATCGACGACGTCATCCTGGGTGAGGGCCTCTACGGCGGCGGCGTCGTCGCCCGGCACGCCGCGGTGACCGCCGGCCTTACCCAGGTCGCCGGGCTGGCGCAGAACCGGCATTGCGCCGCGGGCCTGTCCGCGGTCCAGAGCGCGGCCGCGAGCGTGCGCGCGGGCATGGACGAGCTGATCATCGCGGGCGGCGTGAACTCGTCGTCCACCGCGCCGAAATCCCGTTACCGCGTCGACGGGGAGTGGGTGGATCCCTGGAACCCGCCCACGCACCCCGACCGGCCGGACGCCCCCAACATGGACATGTCCATCACCGTCGGGTGGAACGCCGCCCTCGCCGCGGACGTGAGCCGGGAGGAGATGGATGCCTGGGCGCTGCGCTCGCACCGCAACGCGATCCGCGCCATCGACGAGGGGCGCTTCGGCCCGGAGGTCCTCCCGATCGAGACCCCGTACGGCCTGTTCTCCACCGACGAGCATCCCCGCCGGAACACCAGCCTGGAGAAGCTGGCCGCGCTGAAGCCGCTGCACCCGGAGATCGAGGGATTCAGCATCACCGCGGGCAACGCCTCCGGCGCCAACGACGCCGCGGCCGCTCTCGTCGTGGCGAGTGACCGGCTCGGGCTGCCGGCCCTGGCCACCGTCCGGTCCTGGGCGTCGGTCGGCATCGACCCGGCCCAGACCGGGCTCGCCCCGGTGCAGGCCATCCCCAAGGCGCTGCGCCGCGCAGGGATGTCAACCGCCGACGTCGACCTGTTCGAGATCAACGAGGCTTTCGCCGCGATGTGCGTGGCTACCATCCGCCTGCTGGGCCTGGAGGCGGACCGGGTGAACGTGAACGGGAGCGGCTGCTCGCTCGGTCATCCGGTCGCCGCCACCGGCGCGCGGATGGTGGTCACGCTGGTGCACGAGCTGCGGCGGCGCGGCGGCGGCATCGGTGTCGCCGCGATGTGCGCGGGCGGCGGGATGGGCTCGGCCATGGTCATCGAGGTACCCGCCCCGTAGGCACCCCCATAGAAGGAGTGGTAGACGCCTTCGGGCACATCGCACTTCCTCGGCTTCGACGGGCGGCCACAGATTAGGCGCTTGAGCAGGTACGGGCTACTCGCGTCACCTAGCGACAGGACGCGAAGATCTGCTGACGGTCCGGTGGAGCGTGATCAGTAGACTCGGTGATGAGCAGCCCTCGTGGTGGTGAGGAGTTCACATGACCGCACGCGCCGAAGACATGGTTTTGGTTCTGCGAGCAGAGCTGGACGCGCTCCGGGCTGAGAACCGGCGCCTGCGGCGTGAGGCCGGGGATCGTGAGGCTCTGAAGCGCATCCGGTCAGACTCCGGGGAAGGCCGTACTTTCACTCGCGAGGAACTGGCGGAGGCGTGGGGAATTAGTGAGTGACCGGGTCCTTCGGTTCCCAGAAAGGACCTGGGACGAGCTCGAAGGACTGCCGCAACCACTCCGGAACGCCGCCCACAGGACGATCTTTCACCTGCTCGAAGAGTCAGTCCCTGCGCTTGCCGACCCGTTTCCCGAGGTAGATCCGCTGCCAGGTGCCTATCGTCTCCATCTTCCGTCGGATGGCCTGACCATCTGGTACACGGTCACGGAGAGTCCGGACGGGCAGGTCGTCATCGTTGTGCAGTATCTCAAGGCCGACACATGACGTCAGATTCGAACGCAGGCGGCGCGGGCGTCATGGGCGGAAGCGGAGCAGGGCCTCCTGGGCATAGGAGGCCACCAGGGAGCCGTCCTCGGTGAGGACGTCGCCCCGGCCGAAGCAGCGGCCGTGCGCCAGGAGTGGGCTGTGCTGGCGCAGCAACAGCCAGCCGTCCGCGGCGAACGGCCGGTGGAACCAGACCGTGTGCGACGTGACGGCGGAGGTGAACGCCGTGCCCGAGTCCCGCTGCGAGACCTTCTCCAGGGGGCGCAGCGCCGTGCCGATGAGGGTCAGGTCGGTCGCGTACGCGGTCAGGGCGGGGGCCAGCTCCGGATCGGCCGGCGGCACCCGCATCCATAGCTCGAGCTCGGGCGGCCCGGTGCCGGGCGCGTCGAGGTCGGCGGTGCACCGGGTCTCCCACGGAATCAGGTCCAGCCCCACCCGGTATTTTTCTTCCGGAACGGACGTAACCGGGAGAACGTCCTGATGGACGGGCCCGTCCTCAGCCGCGTGCATGGATACCGCGGCCGTGGCGATGACCCCCGCGGCCTGGCGGGCGACGATGACCAGGGTCGCGAAGGTACTGCCCGCGTGGTGGCACTCCACCTCGTAACGGACGGGCTCGCCGGACTGGCCCGCTCGCGGGAAGAGCGCGTGCAGCGACTTGAGATCCTTGCCCGGGCACGCGAGCGAGGCCGCCCGGGCGAACTGCGCGAGCAGTTGCCCGCCGAACAGGCGATGGTAGCTGAGCTGCTGGTTACGTCCCGTAAAGACGCCGGGGGCGGTCCCGGACAGATCGAGACAGCCGAGAAGATCGGGCCATAGATCGGTAGCCGGCATACCTACAGTGTAAAGGTTGCTCTCTAAAAATGAGAATAAGATTCTCAACTACAACTGGAAAAACCCGTCGAGCAGAATGTCCAGACCTCATCCGCCGTGATGGGCGAGGCGCTGTCATCGTCGGCGACGCCGCTGTTCTGGGCGATGAACATGACTGTCTGCATGGTCAGCGCGGCCGCGCGGCGGGGCTTGGTCGCGGGATGGAGCCGGCCGGCCGCTTCGGCCTGCGTCAGCAGGTCGGTGAGCAGGGCCAGCAGCGGGGCGTGGGCGGCCTTCACCTCGGCGGGATGGGAGATCAGCAGCTGCGGGGCGAAATCGGTGAACAGCGGGCGCTGCGCGGCCGGGTCCGGGCGGGACAGCTCGAACAGCAGCTGGACGGCGACCTTGAGGGCCTCCATCGGGTCGGACTGACCGATCGCGGCGGCGCGGATCTGGTCGGTGGCCCGGCGCAGGGCGTCCTCGAACAGCGCGAGCAGCAGCTCGTGCTTGCCGTCGAAGTGCTGATAGAAGCTGCGCAGCGACTGGCGGGCCCGGTCCACGACTTCCTGCACGGTGAAGTCGGTGGTGGCCTTCTCCATAATGATCGCCTGGGCGGCGTCGAGGAACCGCTGTACCCTGCGTTCCGCCCGGAGCTTCGCGGCCTTGGTGGAGCGTTCGACGGCACGCTGCTTCCAGGCCGGTTCTTCACCCAGCATGCTCACGGCCGAGTCCGTTCGTTGCGCCATACAGAGAACCTTACTTCAGGATTCCGGGAGGTCACGGCGCTGTGATCGCGTTTCTTTGAACAATTTACAAGATTCACATTACCATTCTCCTCGTCGCCCATTCTCCGGTCGTCTCGGGCTGAAACACCGCCTGGAGAAATAGGTCACAGTTGAACGAGCCGCGGGGCTGAACCTTCCTTTCTCAGCTGCGCTCCGGCCGCACGGATAAGTTCCTGCGTGCTGCCGAGCAGCCCGTCCAGCACGAGAACCCGCTTAATGTGCCGGTGCAGGGCGTGCTCGGCGGTGAACCCGATTCCGCCCAGGACCTGCTGGCTGTGCCGGGCCGCCGTCAGCGCCGCCTGGCCGGCGGCCGCCTTGGCCAGCAGGGAGCCGAGGTCGCCGTCCGCGGCCAGCAGGGCCGCCTCGGCACCCTCGATATCGGCGAGGGTCTCGGCGAGCCGGTGCCGGGCGGCCTGGAACGAGGCCAGCGATCGGCCGAACTGCCTGCGGTCCAGCACGTGCGACCGGGCCAGGCCGAGCATCGCCCGGCTGGTCCCGGTGGGCTCGGAGAAACCCTGGCACCACTGTTCGCGCCCGCTGAGCAGCAGCGGGACCATCTCGGCGGCCAGCGACGGCCGGGCGTAGGAGATCATCGTCGGAGCGAGGACCTCGACCAGCGAATAGACTTCCGGCTCGGTCAGCCCGCGGGTGGTGACCTCTTCGCCGAGGACGGCCCGCAGCACGGCCGGTCCGCCGAGGCCGCCCACTTCCTCGGGCCAGCCGTAGCGCATCCAGCCTGCGTCGTAGAGAGCGCGGCGGAGCCGGGCCAGCTGCGCGACCTGCCCCTGGAGTGAGTGGTCGGGCCCGGGGGACAGATCGCGGGTGGCGAGCCACGCCCGCACGCCCTCGCGGAACTCGGTGACGTTCATGCCGTGTTTCCGCTCATGTGCTGGCGGGCTTGTAGGCGTGCGGGCGTCCCGAATCGTGGTCCCCGTTACGGCGGATAAATGTCATGGCCCGGGTCCGCAGCCGCCAGCCGTCCGCGGTCCGCTGATAGGTGTCGTGGTAGTAGCCGATCCGCATGTCGTGGGAGGCGTGGTCGACGAAGCAGAGCGGCTGGACCCCCGTGGCGGTGTCGCCGGACAGCTCGATGGCGGGCGTTCCGGTCAGGAACAGGTCCTTGGGGGCGGCCGCCACCAGCGCCGGGAATTCCCCGAGGGGATAGGTGTCGCCGAATGCGAGGTACGTGCCGTCGGGCGTGAAGACGGCGAGCAGCCCGTCGATGTCGCCCATGGTGATGGTCACCGCGTAACGGGCCAGCAGCTGCTGGATCTCGACCAGGTCGCCAGTGGACAAAGACCCCGCGGAAAAAGACTCGGTGGGAAAAGACTCAGTGGCCAAAGACTTTGCCGCCCTTCATCACGAACCGCACATCGCGGGTGACGGTGATGTCCTGCAACGGGTCGCCGGGAACGGCGATGACGTCGGCGAGCAGCCCCTCGGCTAGCCGTCCCCGGTCCGTGACGTCGATGAGCTCGGCGGCCGTGACGGTCGCCGCCCGCAGCACGGCCAGCGGGCTCATCCCGCGGCTGACCAGCGCGACGAGCTCGTTCGCGTTGCGACCGTGCGGGATGGCCGGGGCGTCGGTGCCGACCGCGATCCGGACCCCGGCCTCGGCCGCGGCCCGCGCCGAGGCGCGGGCGCGCGGGAACATCTCGGCCGCCTTGGCCTGGAGCTCGGGCGCCGCCCTGGAGACGTCCATGCCGTCCGCCAGGTACGTGGTCGGCACGAGAAAGGTCCCGCGCTTGACCATCAGTGCGATCGCGTCGTCGTCCATCAGGAAGCCGTGCTCGATGCAGTCGATGCCCGCCTCGACGGCGGCGCGGACCGCGTCGGCGCCGTGCGTGTGCGCCGCGACCCGCAGGCCGCGCCGGTGCGCCTCGTCCACGATGGCGCGCAGTTCCTCGTCGGAGTAGTGCTGCGCGCCGGGCTGGCCGGTGTGCGACATGACCCCGCCCGAGGCGCATACCTTGATCAGCTTTGCGCCGTGCTTGATCTGGTACCGGACGGCGCGGCGCACCTCGTCGACGCCGTCCGCGATCCCCTCTTCCACCGTCATCGGCATGATGTGCGGGGCGAACGCCGCGAACATCGTCGGATCGAGGTGGCCGCCGGGGCCGAGTCGTTCCGCCGTTTCCGCGCGGCGGAGAAAGCCACGGACGGCCGTGTTCTCGTCGGTAAGAACCTCTTACGCGGCGACGAGAAGCAGCCGCCGTGCAGCCCCTGCAGGGAATCGTCGTGGTCGCCGTGGAGCAAGCGGTCGCCGCGCCGATCTGCACCCGCCATCTCGGCGATCTCGGTGCGCGGGTCATCAAGATCGAGAACCGCGACGGCGGTGACTTCGCCCGGGACTATGACGACGTGGTGAACGGGATGAGCGCCTACTTCGTCTGGGCGAACCGCAACAAGGAATCGGTCGCCCTGGACCTGAAGCAGCCGCTCGGCCGGGCCGCGCTGTCCCGTCTGGTGGCACGAGCCGATGTCCTGGTGCAGAATCTGGCGCCCGGCGCCGCGGGGCGCCTCGGCCTGGTGTCGGCCGAACTGCGGGCCGAACGCCCCGAACTGATCACCGTGGACATTTCCGGTTACGGGCGGGGTGGCCCCTACGCGGGGGAGCGCGCGTACGACCTCCTGGTCCAGTCGGAGGCCGGTTCCTGCTCGATCACCGGTACGCCGGACCAGCCGGCCAAGCCCGGTATCCCGCTCGCCGACATCGGGGCCGGGATGTACGCCCTGTCGAGCATCCTCACGGCGCTCTTCGTCCGCGAGCGCACCGGGGTGGGAACCGAGATCTCGGTCGGCCTGTTCGACGTGGTCGCCGAATGGATGGGCTTCGCGCTGAATCAGGCGCGATATGGCGGCTTCGACGTGCAGCCCGTCGGCCTCGGCTCGCCGGCGGTCGCGCCCTACGGGGCCTACCGGACGGCGGACGGGCAGACGCTGGTACTCGGGACGACGAACGACCGTGAATGGCGGCGGCTGGCCGTGGACGTGCTGCACCGGCCCGACCTCGCCGACGATCCGCGCTACGCGGGCAACCATGATCGCGTGACGCGCCGCGCTGAGCTCGACGCGGTGATCGGCGCGTGGGCGGCGGGACTCTCGCTGGCCGAATGCCGCAACGCCGCGGCGGCCGCCGGACTGGGGCACGCCCGGCTCAACGGCCCGACCGACGTGCTCAAGCATCCTCAGCTGGAGGAACGCGAACGGTGGAAGGAAATCCCTTCTCCCGTGGGCCCGGTCTACGGGCTGCTGCCCCCACCGGAATCGGCCGACTGGGACTGGCGGCTTGATCCCATTCCGGCGCTGGGCGAGCACACCGACGCGGTGCTCCGGGAGCTGGGTTTCAGCGCCGGGGAGCTGTCCGCCATGCGCACGGCCGGCGTCATCGGCGGTCCGGCGGCTGAAGGCCGCTGAAGCACCGGAACGATGGGCCGAGGAGAGGTCACGTCCCGGTATTACTGGTGCTAGCCGAGCGCTTCCGGCTGCACCGGAATCCGGGACGGCTACTCCGGAGTATCACGTTCGGCGCGGGATTCGTGGTATGCGTGCAGCAGCTGGATTACCTCCTGACGTACCCGGTTCAGGTCGGCGCCGAGCCTCACCAGTACCTGCGCGGCCACGCCGTCACCCTCGCGGAGCAAGCCCAGCAGGATATGCTCGGTGCCGACGTAGTTGTGGCCGAGGCGCAGCGCCTCCTGCAGCGACAGCTCCAGGACCTTCTTCGCCTGCGGCGTGAACGGGATGTGCCCGGACGGTGCGTAGCGGCCCTGGCCGATGACCTCCTCGACCTGCTGCCGCACCGCGTCCAGGCCGATCCCGAGCGACTCCAGCGCCTTGGCCGCGACCCCCTTGCCCTCATGGATCAGGCCGAGCAGGATGTGCTCGGTGCCGACGTAGCTGTGATTGAGCACCCTGGCCTCTTCTTGCGCCAGGACCACGACCCGCCGCGCTCTGTCGGTAAACCTCTGAAACATCTCGCCGCTCTCCTCTTAGTACACGGGGCCAGTACACGAGGGTCAGTACACGGAGGCGAAATCGGGTCATACCCTCCTTGCCTGCTGCGCAACCTTGCCCGGGCTTGGTCGTCCGTCATATGGCGAAATCCAGCGCTGCGATGGGCCGGGTCGGTTTCGTGCGGCCCACCACCGCTCGGCGCTGTGGCGGTGAAGCTGACGAGGCGCAAGAGGCACCTGGACGCAGAGAGACCGGCCACCCTCAAGGGATGACCTGCCTCGGTGGCTGCGCGCTTAAGACTTCTTGAGCTTGCGCGTGAACGCCTGCCATGCCGCAGGCGTGAACGCGAGCACGTCACCCATGCCGTTCTGCTTCGTGTCCCTCACGGCGACAGCTCCGGCTGCGTTGCCGGCCTCGACACAGTTACCCTCGCCACCTGAAAAACTGGACTTGCGCCAATTGAAATTCATTTCATGCCACCCTTGATGACTTCGATTGATTGCGTATCGTTCAGCGCACATGATCTCAGATAGTCGAATATTAACGCATACCGGCTTACTTCGTCGCGATCACGCATGTAGCGAGCGGTCCCCACATCCTCAAAGTAGACGACCGAAGAGTTGTTGCTGCGGGGCACCAATACGGCAAATGCGCGGCCAAACGCACAGGTTGCACCTTCTGCGTTCGGGATGATCTGGATTGTGACATTAGGCCGCTGGGCCATAAGTAGCAGATGCTCGCGTTGCGCTCGCATTATCTCGGGACTGCCGACCACGCGATTCAGCGCGGATTCATCGATAATCGTCCACAAATGCGGCGCGTTGTCCTGGTCAAGCGGTGCGTCCTCATCTTGTTCGAGAATTTGCTGACGCGTCATCCGCAGGGCGACCGCGCGCTCAATAGCATCATCGGGCAGAACCGGCCGGACTGAGCTAACGATTGCCCGTGCATAGTCTGATATCTGCAGTAAGCCTGGTATCTGGTAACTCTCGTACTCGTGTATCTCCCTGGCCTTACGTTCGACGTCTACGCGATCACGGAACCAAGGGCGTACCGAAACCCGCTCCACAAGCTGCTGCAGCCAGGTCATGTCCCAATGGCGTTAAGTTAGTCTTGCGTCGGTGTAAGATCGTTTGCGTGGCGAGGCCAGGGCAGCAGGTGGTGGCCGGGGACCGGCTGGCGGACCGGGTCGGGATCGGCGTGCTGGCGACGGTG
>Ga0182014_10003589_pt1 | contig 18448 bp, 12 predicted proteins | sample 612S2DmetaG_FD_120489 | JGI IMG/M metagenome (GOLD analysis project Ga0182014, IMG submission 120489) | Permafrost microbial communities from Stordalen Mire, Sweden - 612S2D metaG | ecosystem: Environmental > Terrestrial > Soil > Wetlands > Permafrost | place: Sweden: Stordalen | collected... | reverse complement strand
GTGAGACGACTTCGACTTGGACGGCAACGAAATGGGCGGAGAAACGGCAGGGATGGATCTTCATTACCTCACGCCCAACCATGCGTGAAGCGCTTCGCCCGCTCATCAGTTTATGGATCGACACGCTCGTGTTGCGCCTCCTGAATGAACCGATGCCGGACCAGAAGCCGGTCTGGTTCGTCATTGACGAGCTGGCCAGCCTGCAACGTCTGCCGCAGCTTCATACCGCCATCACCGAGAACCGCAAATCGCAGAACCCGGTCATCCTTGGCTTCCAGGGCCGCAGCCAAATGGAGGCCCGCTACGGCGAAGACGCGGAGGCCATGCTCTCCCAGCCTGCAACCAAGATCTTTCTTCGGACTACGGAACCGCGCGCGGCGAAATGGGTCAGCGAGGCCATCGGCGAGGTCGAGATCGAGCGGCTCCGCGAGACGCATTATGACGGGTCTCGCACGGGACACAACTTCGCGCTTGACCGTCAGACTGAGCCGCTTGTCCTGCCTTCGGAGGTCTCCGGCCTTGACGATTTGCGCGGCTTTCTCAAGTATGGCAACCACGTCGCGCGATTTTCCTTCCCGTTCATCGCTCTCGAAGAGAAAAGCCCCGGCTTCGATGAACGTCCAATGGACGATTTGATCGTGCCCAGCACTCCGCTCCCTGCGGAGCCGGAAGCGGCTCAAGGCAACATCCAGTTACCCGAATACGCAGTTCAACCTGCCAGCCAGGAGATCCAGTAGAAGGCCATGCTGACCATTTCCAAACCGCTTTCCGCGGGCCAGGCGCAGAGCTATCACGCAAAGGAGTTCACCGCCAAAGAGCAGAACTACTGGTCGCAGCGCGGTGTGATTCAGGGCGAGTGGCAAGGCCGGCTGGCAGGGCAGTTCGGCCTTGCCGGAGCGGTCTCCGCCGAGGACTTCGCCAAACTCAGCCAGGGCCAACATCCACAAACCGGCGAGCAATTGGTCCGCCAGCGCGCGGCCTATGAGTACAAAGACGCCGACGGCAAGACCGTGAAGACCATGGAACACCGCGCCGGTTGGGATGCAACCTTTTCCGCGCCCAAATCCATCTCGCTCACCGCGCTCGTTGGCGGCGACGAAAATGTGCGCGTGGCCCACCGCGAAAGTGTGCGCGTCGCGCTGGAGCAACTCGAAAACTATACCCAGGCGCGCATCGGAAGCAACCATCCGCCCGAGACGACGGCCAAATTCATTGCCGCCAAGTTCGAGCACGATACGGCCCGCCCGGTCGATGGATACGTTGCGCCCCAGCTTCACACGCACGCCGTTGTCTTCAACGTCACCGAACGCGACAACGGCCAGTCCCGCGCCATCCAGCCGCAGAGCCTCTTCGCCTCGCAGCAATTCGCCACCGCCGTATACCAATCCGAGCTGACCTACCGGCTTCGCCAGCTCGGCTACGAGATCGCCATCGGTCGCAGCGGAGCGCCGGAGATCAAGGGCTACACCCAGGAGTACCTCGACGCATCCAGTCCGCGCAGCCAGCAGATTCGCGCATATCTCGAACGCACGGGCCACACCGGAAAGGAGGCTGCCGAGATCGCAGCGCACTCCACCCGCGACCGCAAGGAGATTCATTCGCCCGGCGAGGTGATGGCGGCGCATCGCAAGCTCGCCGCCGACTTCGGACACCAGGCCGAGGCTGTTGTCCGCGCCGCCCGCGAACGGCTTCAGCACCAGGAGCCCCCGGCCAACTCGTTAGGCCGCGTTCGGGAGTCTTTGACGTTTTCCCGCGATAAGAACTTCGAGCGCGAGGCCGTCGTCGATGAACGGGCATTGATCCGCGATGGCCTGCGCCGCGGCATGGGCGAAGTCACCTACGCCCAGGTGCGTGGCAACCTTGATTCCCGTCTCGCTTCAGGGGAGTTTCAAATTGTCGAGCGTTCGCATCGCCAGCCGGCTCGTCAGTTCACCACCGCCAAAACCATCGAAGCCGAACATGAGATCGTTCGCCGGGTAAGCGAAGGAAGGAATCAGGTTGAGCCGGTTCTTTCTCGAATGCAGGCCGTCAATGTGGCCGACCAGCATCCGCATCTCAACCGAACGCAGCAGGCTGTGATTGAAGATGTGCTCAGTTCTCCCGACCGCATCCAGGGCATTCAGGGTTACGCCGGCGCGGGCAAGACGACGACGCTATCCGTCGTCCGTGCCGCCGCCGAATCGCAGGGCTATCAGGTCGAAGGCTTCGCCCCGACCTCCCGCGCCGCCCGCCAGCTCAATGAGGCCGGCATCGAAGCCGGAACCCTGCAAGGGTTCCTTGCCCGCTCGCACAACCCGGCCATTCCAGAGCAAAAGCATTTCTACTTCGTCGATGAATCGAGCCTCGCCAGCACCAACCAGATGCGCGAATTCTTTGCGCGGCTCGGACCCAACGACCGCGTGCTTCTGATCGGCGACACGCGCCAGCACCAGGGCGTCGAAGCAGGCCGCCCCTTCGAGCAGTTGCAGCAGGCCGGGATGCGCACCGCCAAGCTCGACGAGATCGTCCGACAGAAAGACCCGGCCCTCAAATCCGCCGTCGAATTGCTGGCGAGAGGCCAAGTTTCCGCCGCGCTCGAATCGCTCCAGCAGCAAGGCCGCGTGAAGGAAATCCCCGGCACGGAAGACCGCATCCGCGCCATCGCCAGGAGCTACGTCGAGTCACCGGAGAAGACTTTGATCGTCTCGCCCGACAACGCCTCCCGCCGCGAATTGAACGTCGCTGTCCGGCAGGAGTTGAAGGCCAATGGGACCCTTGCACCGGAGGATCACTCCTTCCGCGTACTCGTTCAGCGCCAGGACATGACCGGCGCCGAACGCTCCTGGGCCAGCCACTATGAAATCGACGATGTTGTGCGGTATTCCCGTGGCAGCAAAGCTGCCAGAATCGAGGCCGGAACATACGGTGCCGTGACCGCGATCAACCCCGCCGCCAACCTGCTCACAGTCGAGAAATCCTCCGGCGAACAGGCCACCTACGACCCGCGCCGCCTGACCGGTGTCAGCGTCTACCGCGAAATCGACCGCGAGTTTTCTGTCGGCGACCGCGTCCAATTTACCGCACCCGACAAGTCGCTCGGCGTCGCCAACCGCGACCTTGCCGTCATCGAATCCATCGCCCCGGAAGGCCGCATTTCAGCCCGTCTCGACACCAACCGCCTGGTCGAATTCGACGCGGGGGAGCACCGCCATTTCGATCACGGCTACGCCGTCACCAGCCACAGCTCCCAGGGCCTCACCGCCGAACGCGTCCTTGTGAATGCCGATACCGGTGTCCACCCAGACCTGCTCAATTCGCGATTCGGCTATGTCTCCATCTCCCGCGCCAGCCACGAGGCCACCCTCTTTACCGACGATATGGCCAAACTAAACCCGCAACTCAGCGCCGATGTCTCCAAGACCTCTGCGCTGGAAATCAACCAGACCACGTCCGTTGCCCAGGGAATCGGAATGGGGATCTGACGGATGCCAACAGCAAAATGGAGGCTGCGCCAGCCTCCACGTCTGCGGTCAAACCCACGGACAAGAAACGGAGGAATTGCAATGACCGGCCTGACAGCCACGCCCGAGAACTACGAAAACATCCGCACAGGAATCGTCGAACTGCTCAAAGCGGCACGCTCTACCGCCGCCCGAAATGTCAATTCCATCATGACCGCGGCGTACTGGGAGATTGGCCGCCGCATTGTTCAGTCAGAGCAGCAAGGAGAAGCGCGGGCAGAATACGGCCAGCAATTGGTAGAACAGCTTGCCAAAGACCTCAGCAAGCAATTCGGCCGCGGCTTCGGCAATGCAAACCTATGGAAAATGCGCGCTTTCTACCTTGTCTGGCCCGACGAACGAATTCTCTCGACACTGTCGAGAGAATCTAGCAAATCCACTCAGATCAGTGATTTACGTTCTCCTTCTTCAAGCTTCCCCGCCCTTGCCAAGCAGTTTCCATTGCCCTGGTCCGCCTATGTCCGGCTGCTTTCCGTCAAGCGCCCGGAGGCGCGATCTTTTTACGCGACCGAGGCGCTGCGGTCGGGGTGGTCTGTCCGGCAGTTGGACCGGCAAATTGGCAGCCAATTCTACGAGCGCATCGCACTTTCGCGGAACAGAGCCGCCATGCTCCAGAAAGCTGAGACAGCCAAGCCGAGCGATGCAATCACGCCCGAAGAGGCCATCAAAGACCCGTTCGTCCTCGAATTCCTCGACCTCAAGGACGAATACTCCGAGTCCGCCCTGGAAGAGGCGCTCATCCAGCATCTCGCCGATTTTCTGCTTGAGTTGGGCGATGATTTTGCATTTGTGGCGCGCCAACGCCGGCTGCGCATTGATGACAAATGGTTCCGCGTCGATCTCGTCTTCTTCCATCGCCGTTTGCGCTGCCTCGTCATCGCGGACTTGAAGGCAGCTTTATTCAGCTATGCAGATGCAGGACAGATGCACATGTACTTGAACTATGCCCGAGAGAACTGGATGAAGTCCGGCGAGAACCCTCCAGTTGGACTGATTTTGTGCACAGAGAAGGGAGCTGCCGAGGCCCACTACACCCTCGACAATCTCCCAAACAAGATTCTTGCCGCCGAGTACCAAACCGTCCTGCCGGACGAGAAACTCATCGCCGGGGAAATGGAACGCTCTCGCCGTGAACTGGAGCAACGGCGCCTATCCACCGGCTGAAATGGGCAACCTCTCCCGATCTTCCCCCTACGCCATCTTCATGTGCCAGAGGGGCTTAGAGCATCGGCGGCACATCCGACGGCATCACGCTCAGTATCCTCTCTTTGCTCAGACCAAACATTCCTGACGGGACCGGCGTTTTTCCGGAGTAGTCCGTTCCCCCGAATTCTAGAAGGTTATCCCGCGCGGAATCCTAAAAGGGTTTCCGCGACAGTTTTCGTTCTATGATTGAGTAGGGCTCAATTGCATTGGGGGAAGAAATGGGGACGCTGCATTTCCTGGACGTAGGATGTGCCGATGCCACCGTCATTATCACCGACGACGCAACTTTCCTGGTTGATTGCCAAGAAATAGGCCGATACAGCAAGTTGCTCCCAGCAAGCAAAGCGATTAAGGGCCTCTTTCTCACCCATCACCACTCAGACCACTACGCCGGCCTGGAATACCTGAGGGACAACGGATACAAGATTGAGTATCTGATCCAAAGCCCCTATGAACGAAGACGTAACGACCCCAGCGTCACCCTCGACGAATGGAACGAATTCAACGATCACCGGGAATACTTTGAGGGCAAAGGAACCAAAATCTGCAAACCATTCAGGCAGGAAAGCTTTGAGAAACCCTTTTGGACAGTCGCAGGCATTAAGTTCTGGATGCTAGGCCCTAAGAAAAGCACTGCCACAAGCGAGACGCGAGAGTTGCACGACGCCTGCCTCGTTTTCCGCGCTGACCTTGGATCTAGAAAATGCACCTTCACCGGCGATGCGTCAGACGCGAATCTTGAAGGCGTTGCTGAGATAAACCATATCTGCGACGACATCTTGCACGCGAGCCACCACGGAAGCATAGAAGGGGCCAGCTTGGACTTTATCAAGAAGTGCAGAGCCAATTACACGGTAATTTCCACAGCAACTGGTAAATACGACAACGTGCCGCACCCCACGGCGCTAAAGCGATACAGCGAGAACACAACAAACATTGTGTATCGGACCGACGTTGACGGCTCGATAAAGTTCACCTTTTGAGAGGCAGGGCAAAGATGGCCAACGAATACTTAATGAAGGAATACGAACTTTGCTTTGAGCAACTGCGTTTTTACGATACCAGGCAGGAAAGCCTTATCAAATACCTTTGCAGCCTCACCTCCGCGGTCGCCACAGCGCAGTTCGCGGTCTATCAGCTGCTCCACGGCGCGACAACCCAGTTTCTCGGCTGGGAGGGGATACTCTCTGGGCTCGTTTTCATAGGCACCGCGTTGCTCTTTCTCGCCATGCTACAGAACCGTCTTTACTTCGTGTTCGTCGCGCGCCAGCTCAACGCCATCCGCGGATACCTCATGAAGGTCGCAGCGGAAGGGTTCGAGAAAAATCAGATGTATACCTCAACCAACTTCCCCGCATTGAAACCTCTCAGCGTGCACACCTTCCAACTGCTCGGGGCGACCCTGGTCTCCTCCCTGTTTGCCGGTGCTTCCGCATACGGATTATTTTCGTTCCTCGGATGCAGGTTGAATATCATAACGGCGTGGGTGGCCTTTCTGGTCGTCCTCGTTGTCGAGGCGGGCGGGGGCATGTTGCACCTTCATTTCCAGGGCGGAAAGACGGCGGACAGCGCAATTCACCACGCGAAGGAGGAAGGCCGAGACTTGAGGCCTGAACAATAAAACAGGACCTCTACGATGTATCCAATGCGGCTCATCCCGCGCGCGACTTAGGCGATCGAAGACGCATCTAGCCGTGGAAGCGGGACCAGTTTCTTGAGGAGACCTACGATGGAACTCGTAGTTTTGGATGTTCAACACGGACTTGCCTGCTATATAAGGACCCCAAACGGTCGCCACATAGTGGTGGACCTCGGGATAGGATCGTACGGAACAAAGAAGCCATTCAGCCCCCTTCTCCACCTCAAGTACAAGTACGGGGTGAAACAGCTTGACTATCTCGTCATCACACATCCCCACCGTGACCACATAGACGATATCGCCAACTTTGGCGAGCTAAGCCCCATGCTGCTCCTGCGACCGAAACATCTCACCGAACAGCAGATTCGGCAGGGCAACAAGAAGGAAGATAGCGAAATCCTTGACGAATATCTACGAATCGACAGGGATTATTGCGGGACAATACAGGCAGGGTCGGCCCTCGACTCCTCTGTGCCAGCCCAATGGGGCGGCGTCAAGATGTCCCATTTTATTACCCCTACCTGCAGTGACGGCAACCTGAACAATCACAGCATGGTTTTCATACTCGAATATGCAGGATCGAGGATTATGATTCCGGGTGACAACGAAACGGAATCATGGAAAGAACTGATCAAGGACAAGCGATTCATCGAAGCCGCTAGGAACCTTGACGTGTTAGTTGCGCCCCACCACGGCCGGCGGTCCGCATATTGCCAAGAGCTATTCGAGGCGATCGGAAAACCGAATATCACAGTGATCTCCGACGGGCCCGAGTGCGATACGAGCGCGACCGGAAACTACGGAAGCCAGAGCAAGGGGTGGAGGGTGTATTACCCCGACAATACCTTCGAGGAAAGGTATTGCGTAACCACAAGAAAAGACGGTGTGATCAGAGTGCGTGCCTACTACGCCAGCGACAACACGCCGAGGCTGAATGTGCATGTCCAGAATGGGTCAGCAAAGACGAACTAGAGCGGCGACAAAGCGCTGAGAGCCAGGGCCTTGAGCCCCTGGGACTCAACCAAAGCGCATGACGAGTGGCTGGTCGTGGGCCATCATCTCTGGAGATGGAAAGGCCCAAGGACTGCACCTACGGCTCCGGGAATCGTCCGGAAAACAGGCAGGGGTTCTGGAGGCGGTTGGCTCACAGTCGGCAATCCCGAACTAGGACGTGTTCACACTACCCTCAATGCTTCGACGATTAGGGCGAAGTTGAGGAAGGCTAGGAAGACGACATCGAGCTTTTCGAATCGGGAGAAGATGCGCCGGAAGCCCTTGAGCCGCCTGAAGAGCCGTTCCACTTCATTCCTCTTCTTGTAAAGTTCGCGGTTATACTCCCATGGATTGAGCCGGTTGGACTTCGGTGGGACCACCGGAATCATGCCCAGATCGAGCACAAGTTGTCTGGTTTCATCGCCTTCATAGGCGCGATCCATCAGCAATGGCAGGCCCTCCGGCATCGGCCCCAACTCTTCAAGCAGCAGTCGTCCCTGAGGGGCATCGTGATCGTTGCCAGCCGACAGGGAAAAAGTTATGGCCGTTCGAGCATCCGCGGCAACCATATGAATCTTGGTGTTCCATCCGCCGCGGGATTTGCCAATGGCCTGCGGTCCGTTTTTTTTAACGCGCCGGTTCCGTCTGGATGCACTTTCACCGAGGTCGAGTCCAGCGAGAAGGCTTCGATCTTGATGCGCACGATCTGCTCCAGTTGCAACTTCTCGAAAACTCTGTCCAGAACGCCATTCTTGGACCAGCGATTCATGCGCGTGTAAACCGTGTGCCAGTTGCCAAACCGACCCGGAAGACCGCGCCATTTGCATCCCTGCTCGGCCACATACAGAATTGCATTGAGTATCTGAAGGTTCGTCAGCCGCACGTTGCCGCGCTGAACAGGCAAGCTATCCTTAATCTTCCCGTACTGCTCCGCTGTGATCTCCATTGATAGCAATTATATCATGAATAGTGTTAACACGCCCTAGTTCGTCCGCCGCAAGCTGTGATTAGCCCCGACATGTCGGCTAGTGTCCGAGATTGCTGCTGCACTTGCTGGGAACTGGTTTCCAACCAGATCGACGTTCCCTGAGGCGGCAGGCCCTTCCAGCCAAGGGAAGCCTGTGGGTTTCATACTCGGCGATTTTGCACACACCGACACCGAGCCACAGGACGGTCGTCTGGTCTCGGCTACGATCGGGAGGGCAGCACCTCATCGCCTGCGCGACGGAAAGCGCTTCAAATCTCCTTGGCTGGCAAACTGAAAATTCTGCCTGCCGCAACCGACGGAGAGATCTCCCAAGCACCAGTTTGGAGAGCCTTCGCCAAATCGCCAAATGAGGAGCCACAGCGCCAGCCAGAGCAATTTGCAGACCCGCGCGTCAAAGTGGCGGCCCTCAACTCCACCACTCAACCGTTCGGAACACCAGGCTGGCTGGCCACTACTAGCTGGCCTGTTGCTCGGTATACTCCAGCTTTTCTGCGTATTCGATGGCTACCGCCAAGGGAGTCCTCTAGAAGAAGATCAAATTGCGCATTGGGGAACTCTTCACTCCCATGTGCGTAAACCTCAAATGCTAGCCAGCCCTCGTGGGGGATTCCTCTCTTGTAGATTTCCGGATTTGGTGAGACTCCCAAGGCTGGTTCCAGCGGGAACTCGTCCAAGGCTGTGCCGATGAACGTCCCTTCGCGCTCCCGCCTGATTCTCATGGTGGGCGGGATTTGTATGGGATCGCCCCCCTTCCGATACTCCCCGAGCTCAATCAGGAGGCCAAAGGCTGTAATGGTAGCCTCGCTCAGGCCTCGATTCACGATTCGTGCCCGTAGAAATACATGTGCTCTGTCAACTGGGAAAAATGACGGAGCGTGCAATATATAGAGTTCAAGAATGTCCCCTTGCAGATCGACTTGCAAAGGTGCTGCTGGTTCGGTCTTTCTCGGCAGTTCAAGTGGTACACGGTTCGGGTTCGGAGGCGCGGATAATCCGGTCGGACGTTTCGCGCGATCAGATAACAGCACCAAATATAGGAATATAGCGCTGAGGATCAGCGAACAAAAAACCAGGACCGCCAGTATCACGTAGCCGAGGCGGTCTTGCAGCGGCGCACCGCGAATCGTCTGGATATAACTCGTGAGCAAAGCTACTAGCGCTGCTCCGCCGCCTCCAAAAAAGACGAGGTAGAGAATGGCGTATTTTACGTGGCCTTTGATGTCCGCCCATTGCGACCAAATAAAAGTCTTAAGTTTCCCCATACATACAATCCTTTCGTTGCACGCTACTCATCGGTAACGGGAAGTCACCATCGCGTGCTCATACTCAGGCCAAAATCCGCCTCATAATCAACAACATAGTCCACCTCCCCACATCATGACAACCTGCCATAGCCGTCTCTGGCGGGGCCCCTGAATTCGTATGCAGGTTGCTTCATTCCATCCCACTACGCGCCCTCGTGTGGACGGCCCAGCGCACGAAGTGACCATGCGCTGAACGGGCCTTTTCCGTCCGTTCGGAGCGCGGCTGCGCGCCAAACGATCAAGCATGTTTGGCACTTTTCGCGCTTTTCCTCCGGACTCCCACCGTCGTGCGCTGCGTTCGTTCTTTTCCGCCGACCGTCTTCGCGCTTCCCAGCCGTGGGTGAGCAAGACGCTCAGCCGGTTACGGCGGAAAAGGAGAACAAAAACATGAGTTTCAGCAGCAACAGCAACCGCAACAGCAACAGCGGCAACCACGCCGCGCCGCACAGCACAAATGCGGCGCAGCACAGCAGCCGTCAGCAGACGACAACTCAGCAGATCATCGCCGAGAACGTCAAGCACTTGATCGAACAGCTTGAGCAGGGCAAGAGCGAAGCTCTCACCGCCTATCTCAACGCAATGGCCCGCTTCCACAACTACAGCTTTGGCAACATCCTTTCCATCGCGCATCACCGCCCCGATGCAACCCACGTTGCGGGCATTCGCAAATGGAATGAGTTTGACCGCTATGTCAAGAAGGGACAGAAGGGCATTCCGATTCTGGCTCCGATGATTGGCAGCAAGCGCCAGCGCGACGAGGAGCCAGCCGTGCAGATCGACAGGCCAGCGCCCGTGCTGATTGGCTTCCGCACTGTCTATGTCTTCGACATCGCGCAGACCGAAGGAGCCGAGCTTCCCGAACCTGCCAAGGTATCCGGCGATGTGGGCACACACCTTGACCGCCTCATCGACTTTGTGCAGCAGCAAGCCATCGAGCTTGAGTACAACGAGCGCATCGCGCCCGCGCAGGGCGTCAGCTACGGCGGAAAGATCGTGCTGCTACCGGGCCAGTCGAAGGCGGAAACCTTCGCAACATTGGTCCATGAGGTCAGTCACGAACTCTTACACAAAGCCGAGCGCCGCACCATCACTACCAAGACGGTGCGCGAGACTGAGGCCGAATCCATCGCTTTTATCGTCAGCCGCGCCGTGGGTTTGACGACCGGCAGCGCCAGCGCCGACTACATCAGCCTCTACCACGGCAACGCCGAATTGCTCACCGAATCGCTTGCCGTCATTCAGCAAGCATCGGCAACCATCCTCGACGAGCTCTTCGCCGAGGAAGCGGAACCACTCGCACAGGCAAGCTAAACCCGCGCACCTGAGCGGGTGCGCTTGCCCGTGCCCGCTCCCGCATTCACCCTCAACAAGCAAAGGAGAAGACTCTCATGACGACCGAAGTTCAGTCGGAGTATCGCAACCTGCCACTCGAAAGCCTTAGCGAGTCGGGCATGAATCCACGCCGCAATTTTGACGAAGCCGCACTTAACGAACTGGCAGCAAGCATCCGCACCCAGGGCTTGCTCTCGCCGTTGACAGTGCGCCCCAAAGGGCCGCAAACCTTCGAGATCGTTGCCGGAGCGAGACGCTATCGCGCCGCGCAGTTGGCCGGTCTCGAATCCATCCCCGTTCGCATCGTCGAACTTACCGACGCCCAGGCGCTCGAAACCTCCATCGTGGAGAACCTCCAAAGGCGGGATGTCCATCCGCTGGAAGAGGCAAGCGGTTTCGCCGCGCTCTTGCGCCTTGAGGAGCCGAAGTATTCCATCGAACAGATTGCCGCCAAATGCGCCAAAAGTCCTGTATACGTCCTCGCTCGTATCAGGCTCACGGAGCTTTCGCCCGCAGTGACCGAGGCGTTTCTCAAAGACGAGATCGGCACCGGACATGCGCTCTTGCTGGCCAAGTTGCAACCCGCGCAGCAGGAGGAAGCCCTCACCGCTTGCTATCAGGAGCAGTTTGGCAACGGCAACAAGTCGAAGCGCATCCTGCTACCCGTCCGCCAGCTTCAACAGTGGATTGAGCACAACATTCTCTTGGAACTTGCATCCGCGCCGTTCTCAAGAGAAGATGCGCAGCTTGTGCAGGAGTCTGGCGCTTGCCTCGATTGCCCGAAGCGCACCGGGCACAATACGCTGCTTTTCGAGGGCATGGCCGCGCAGCACGATAGCTGCTCCGACCCGAAGTGTTACGCCGCGAAGCTGGAAGCGCACGTCCGGCAGACCGTCGCAGCCAAGCCGAAGCTGGTTCAGATCAGCACCGCTTACGGCCCGCAGAAGGAGGGCAGCGCCGCAGTCCCGCGCAACAGGTACGTTGAGATTCGCAGCGAAAAGCCCACCAACCCGAAGCAACACGATTGGCCGGAGTACAAGACCTGCAAGTTCACCACCGAGGCCATCGTCACCGAAGGCAGCGAGAAGGGCGAAACCAAGCGCGTTTGCGCGAATCCCGAATGCCCCGTGCACCACGCCCGCAAATCGAGACCCGCAACCGATACGGCCGTCAAAGCCGAGCAGGAGAAGCGCCGCCGCGAGGAGGCCGTCGCCCAGGTCACGGGCTTGCGCGTCCTGAGCGCCATCGGCGAAGCGGTCCCCGTTCGCCTGATGAAGCGCGACCTGCTCTTTGTGGTCGAGCGGCTGGCCGCTGTCTTGGACGAGCGCCGTCTGGCCATCGTTCTACGCCAGCACAGCCTTGGAAAGCCGAACAGCGCCGCCGACGCCCCGGCCAAGCTGCTCGCGGCTTTCCTTCAAAAGTCCGACGAAAGCACCCTCGGACGCCTTTTGGTTGAAGTGGCCATCCTGCAAACGGCGCACTCGCCCAACGAATCCGGCACGGCGCTCCGCGAGGCCGCCGACTTCTACAAGGTGGACGTGGCCGCCATCACCGCCAAGGTCAAGCAGGAGTTCGCGGCCAAGGAGAAGGCGAATTCCGCGAAGAAGGCCGCGCCGAAGTCACCGGCAAAGGCCGCAAAGGAGAGTAAAGCGGCGTAATTCCAACCAGTCGTCTTCTAGCGGAGCCTGCCCAACAGGCTCCGCATTTTTGTGCTTTCCTGCCCGCCTACCCACCCTGCATGAGGCTCCTGCCACCCGGCAGGAGCGCCTGTTTCCGCCCACCCGACGGGCAGGAGCGCGGCCTGGGGTGCATCTTCTTTGATTATCCTTCTGGTATTATGGGGCTTATCATCTTTCCCAGCAGGTACTGGTTGTTGAAACAGGAAGCCGAAGAAGAATGGCAGCTCCATTCACCATACGCATTTTCGTGCCCGACGGAGACCCCGAAGGTGTGCGTCTGATCGACCGAATGAATTGGACGGGACTTGGAATCGCTTTTCCGCGTTCAAAATGGACCGAGGTCCGCCAGCGTCTTGAGTTCCTTCGGGCTGGTGTCTATATTCTCGTTGGCTATCAAGAAGAAGACTTGCCCACGATCTACGTTGGGCAAGCAGATGGCGTGCGAGGTCGGATCGATGCACACTACGGTAACAAGGATTTTTGGGTTTGGGGAATCATCTTTGTCTCGAACAGTGGTGGCCTGAACAGAGCACATGTCACCTGGCTCGAATGGGCGCTTGTTCACCACGCAACAAAAGCTGGCCGTTGTCACCTCGACAATGGCAATGCTCCACAGGAGCCAGCTCTCACCGAAGCCGAGAAGGCAGACACTCAGGCGTTCTTAAACGAAATACTTCAAATCCTTCCCCTCGTTGGCCTTCGGGCTTTTGAGATTCCGAAAGCGGTTGCAACTCCGAAAGCTTCGACGATACCACCGCCCCAGAAAAAAGCCTCTCAGGAACCTGACACTGTCATCGTCCCGGCGCAGAAAGAGGGCTTTGAAAGAGTTTTTCTCGGGGAAAACTGTTGGCATTCCATCCGTATTTCAGGAGGAATGCTAGACAAGATCAAGTACATTGCGGCCTATCAAACCCAACCAGTTTCAGCCATCACCCATTATGCTCCTGTTGACCATATCGAACCCTACGGCGAGGTCGGAAAATACAAATTGGTCTTTTCGGAAGCGGCGACGGCTATACCGCCAATTCCCTTTGGAGATGCGGCCCAAGGGGCCATGCAGGGACCGAGGTACACCACGCTTGCTCGGTTGAAGGCGGCAAAGAAACTCACGGACCTCACGGGGAAAGTGTAAGTCTGACGGGTCGCTGCAACCGATTTCTGCGAATTAGCGCCAAGCTCTTGATTCATCGTGAGCAAGCGCCCGAAGATTTCGGCAGCACGGAACATTACAGGCCAAGCCGACCATTCGGTGAAGCAAGAAAACGATCATTGGCCGGGTTTCAATAGCACGTGGCATTTGGCGCATTCAACCAAGATTGGAGCAATAGCTCATGACCAGTATCGTCAGTTTACTCAATCAGATCAAGCAGGAGGAGATCGTTCTGCCTGCGATTCAGCGGGATTTTGTTTGGCCAGAAGAGAAGGTGCTACGCCTCCTTGATTCCATTATGCGGGGATATCCAATCGGGATAGCTCTCTTATGGGAAACGTACTTGGATCTTCAGTACCGCAAGTTCGCGGACGATTTTCATCCAGGCGCGATTCACGCCTTCAAGGACAACAAGCACAAGAAGAAGTTGAAGCTCGTGCTGGACGGCCAACAGCGCCTGCAATCACTGTACATTGCTCTTTACGGATCATATGAAGGCAAGTCGCTCTACTTCGATGTTCTGAGCGGAAGAGAATCAGACGATCTGTCAGATGAGAAGTACGAATTCGAATTCTTGGACAAAGCGGGAATTGAGCGTTGGGAATCGCAGATGAAGACAAAAGCCGAGGCACCTGGCTCCTTGGAGGAAGGTGAACAAAAGTACCTGGTAAAGGTGGCCGATCTGTTCTCCGCGGGCGTAAGGGGGCGGGACGCTCTGGCGAAGCAAATCAAGAAGCAGGTCAAGCTGAGTGAAGACGACGAAGGCCGGCTTGGTGAGAATCTAGCTCGGTTCCACGATGCATTGACATCGAACGCAAGCATCTTGATGGTATCGGTGATTGATGAGAATCTTCAGAGTGACCACACTGATCGCAAATCAGAGGCAGATGTTCTCGAAATCTTTGTGCGTGTGAATCGCGAGGGCACTCCTCTCAGCCGGTCGGACCTCATCTTCAGTATGCTGAAGCTCAATTGGCGTGAGTCGGCTGAAAGCCTTCCCGAATTTGTCCGTCAGATTAACGAGGGCAACTCATTCGATCTCGACACTGACTTCGTTATTCGTTGCTTGTTCGCTGTATCCGACCTGGGCACCAAGTTCGAACTGGATTTGCTTCGCAAGAAGAACAACGTAGACTTGCTTCGAAAGAACTTCCAGAGCTGTTGCGATGCAATTAGGTCAGTTGTTGATTCTGTGTCGCGGGACTGCTGGTGTGCGAGCAGTAGTCTTCTAGGTGGGCAGACAACTCTCGTTCCATTCGTTTACTACCTATTTCATGCACCAAAGCACGAAGTGCCAACAGGTCAGATCGACGCATTTCGGAAATCACTTTATTTGTCTGCCTTTGCACGTCCATTTTCGCGCTATGCCGATAGCCGGCTTTGGAAGTTCATCCGTCGGGAGATTAAGCCGCTGGCTGAGAAGAAGGACTACCGTTTCCCGTTTGATCAGTTGGTAGCATGGGTGAAGTACTGGGAATCCGTCACAGGATTTGATGAGCGCCTGTTGCAATCCAATGTGGCACTCACACTCCACGTCTTGCAGAATCTCAGCACAAACAAAGTCAAGTACGAGCGGAATGCTGGGCAGATAGACCACATTTTCCCGCGAGCAGAACTTCGAAAGAAGGAAGTATTCACGGAACCGGAGATTAACCATTTTGGAAATTTCTGGATTCTGGCGAAGGGAAAGAACCAGAATAAGAGCGACAAGCACCCCGCGAAGTTCTTCGAAGATGTCAGCGATCTTGAAATGCAGCGTGCGATTATCGATCGAGATATGCTCGACTATCGAAGGTACCGCACTTTTCTGAAGGAGCGTAGTGAGAAGATCCTTGAAGATGTCGGGAAGCGGTTGGGCTTCTCCGAAGCAGATTTCAGATCACAGGCTTGAATTACTCGCTCTATCACGGAATCATCCGGCAGCGACGACGCCCACCGTGTGATTTCATCAATTTGAAGAGTGCGCGAATGTGCCATTGTTGTCGGAATTTATTCGCGCCGATACGGAACTCTTGATCCCGCGACCGGAATGTCATTCACGGAGCTCGAGCTGTGCGAGGACAAAGTTTCCCCTACCAACCTTCTGAGAGGCGCCCTACTATATCACGCCGCGCAAGAACTCTCTCGCATTGTTCCCATCCAGGGCCATCGGGTTGAACACTACTCCCGTAGCGGAACTCGAATGCGTTGGCCCTCTTCTTGCGCTCTGTAAACTGTCGTAGTTGTTCTTCGAGGTTCTCCACATCCACGATCCAATCGTCTTCGATCGTGTCGGGCAGAGAGCCGAAGAGATCATAGCGGTCTCGCATCCGCTTGGAAAGGACGCCGTAGACTTTTTCGTCATTGGTGTCATGGTAGACGAGGTTCAGCATATCCACGCGATCCCGAGTCTGTCCGATTCGCTTAATTCTTCCTATCCGCTGTTCAAGCCTGGAGGGGTTCCAAGGCAGGTCCACGTTGATCAGGGTGCCGAGAGTCTGAAGGTTTAATCCTTCGCAGGCTGCGTCAGTAGCGACAACGAGCCGGATGGTTCGCTCACGCACGCCCTTCTTAATGTCATCGCGTTCGACGCTTCGCCACTCACCACCGAAGAAAAGTCCTGACTTCCCGGCTCCAGCATATAGCGCAATCCGCTCCTCTGGGAGTAAGCCCGTTAGGCTCTTGGCCACCCAATAGGCGGTATCAAAATACTGGCTGAAGACAATGCATCCCAGTTCAAGCCAGCCGCGAACAGTTAAGAAGTGCACAACCGCATCAAGCTTCGGGTCGGTCGGCCTCTGGCTAAGGAAGTGAACAATGCGGTCCAGGTAAAAGCGTTCCTCGTCAATGATCTGTGGCAGCTTATCGAAGAGGAGCCCGGCTTCCTCATCTTCCTCATCGAGCTGGATCTTCTTTTTCAAGAGCTTCTCGGCGGTGGCCAGTCCGCTAGCGATGCTTGAGCATATCCGGCTCTGCATCATGGTCTTCATAAATCCGGCAGACTGGGTCCTTTTGGCAAGAGCTGCAGAGAACGCATTGGCCGCTTCATAGGCTGCATCAAATTCCGCGGATGTTCGTAGAGCGAACCCATCAAAGATCGACAACATTTCGTTGTCGCTTGGCCAGATGTCCACTGCAATCTTGTCGAGCAGTCCCAGCTCCTCCAAGGTCGCTCGCTTACGCAATACGGTGTGGCGCAAGATCGGGTTGTTCCGCTGAAAGAACGTCAAAGAGTTCTGTCGTTGGGTGATTTCCTCTCTGAGTTCCGACCGTGTAAAGTCGTCCAAGTCGGTCACGGGCCTATCTGAGTAGTGCTGATCCTTTCGGATCTGCAAATCACTGCGGATGTGGTCAAAGATGTGCCCTTCACTTCGAGGGGGCAAGGGATTTCGGATCAGGTTCCAGGCTTCAACTTCGTCCCGTATCTCCTTTTCGCCGGTAAGGATCGGAAGGACATCAGCGGTCTGCTTCCAGCGGCTGAAGTCCCTGCCCAACACGAAGTTAGCCCCGCTGTTCAGAATCCCAAGTAAGTCCCAAAGTTCCCCAACTTCAGTCTGAATTGGGGTCGCCGTTCCAAGGACAACATGCCTTGAGCGCGTAGCCGCTTCCCGCATGAATTTGAGCAGGTTATTCGGCTCATCTCCTTTTGCCGCTAATCCCTGGGCTCGACGGGCACGATGAGCTTCGTCGAGGATTAGGGTCCCAAATCTTCGTTCAAGAAGAGCTTTGGCCTCTGGAGCGTTGTGAAAAATAAGCCCTGTTGAGACGATGCCTATCTGGTACGGGCATCTGCCAATATCATCGGCGCCCCTTGTTCTGATGATGTGCTCATTTGGATCGAGCCAGACCTTCTTATTCGATATCCATACTGCCGATGGAATTCCAAGCTTGTCCCTGAGCTCTGCCTGCCACTGCTTGCAAAGCGTCGCAGGAGTGAGAATCAGCGCGGGCCCATCTCCGAGCAGGCAGCCGACCATTGCTACGGTTGCCATGGATAGCGTTTTCCCAACCCCGACCTCATCGGCTAAAAGCAGACGAGCATCTCTATGGTTGTCTCGATGTTGCAAGAACATTTCAACAAATGCTCGCTGCCAAGGCATCAGTTCCTCGCCTCGACGATAGAGCGGCGCTTCCACCAAAGCCGCAGCGGCCACGTCCGCGGCGGAAAGGTCTTTAAGCTCAACCTCAATTTTGCGGGAGAGACGACCCACCTCCTCGATGATGGCGTCCGGCAAAGGCACGCCACGCTTCCAGAGGTGCTGGAACTCCTCTTCTACCCAGGCAATTCCCTCAGCCGAGCGATCCTCCCATACGATCTCGTAGTGTTCCTTCCAACCTTCACGCGTTTCATTCATGCTTCCGATAAAGGCAGACGAAGTACCGTCTCTGCCTTCGATGACACCGGCTTTGCCGTGCAGAAAGGGTGCGTCCTGCGATGACACGACTCGAACCTCAACACGTCCACTCTTCAGAAGTTCGTAAAGGTGCCGGTAGCGGGGCCGATGGAGCAGGCTTTCAATCTCATCTGCGCCTTCATTCCACTTCTCCTTCAAGTTGGTCTCTCGGGCCAGCCGGGACGCTTGTCCGATGGCAATGTCACGAGGATCAAGGTCGCTGTTGCAGACAATCTGCACCTTGTCGATCGCGGTAATCTCCTCCGCCACCAACTCAAAAATCG
>Ga0182014_10003588_pt1 | contig 18449 bp, 14 predicted proteins | sample 612S2DmetaG_FD_120489 | JGI IMG/M metagenome (GOLD analysis project Ga0182014, IMG submission 120489) | Permafrost microbial communities from Stordalen Mire, Sweden - 612S2D metaG | ecosystem: Environmental > Terrestrial > Soil > Wetlands > Permafrost | place: Sweden: Stordalen | collected... | reverse complement strand
GGGAATTGATGGGTTGGTAAGTGGCGACGAGGTCGGCTTTGAACTTGTCGATCTCGGCGGGGTCTTCGAGGCGGACGACGGCGAAGTTGGTACCGGCGAAGCCGTGCTGGGAGGAGTTGGCGGCGGAACGGAGCTTGCCTGCGGGAGTGCGCGGGCCGGTACTCTTTTGCGCGTTGGCGCGGTTGGCGGCCAGGCGCGCTTCGGACAGGGGACGTTTGGATTGGTCGGACATGTTGGAACCTTTCTACTGGGGAAAAAGATTTGAGCCACAGATGAACGCCGATGAACACGGATGAAAACCATTTGGCTTTTCACCGGAGTCGATCGGCGGCCGGATTCTCCGGCGGTTCCAGCAGCCTGATTCAGAAGTAGCATGGGGAGGGGTTGGGCTGGCGATTAGGAGGGCCGTAAGTGGCTGGTGGGAAGGGAGATAGGGAATTTGGAGGGGTTGTGACCGAGGGCGGACTGGCAAAGGCTGAAAGGTTATCCCAGTCAGGCACGGCAAGAAAAGCCGAGACGAATCTCGGCTCAGCAGGCTTGACAGCCTGCGCCACGACTTAAGTGAACAGTAAGGTGGGCTAAGGTATCCGCGTCATCTGAGGAGCGGCGGCGTGGAGTTGTTTCACGGCCTCTTTGGATTTCTCCAGGAGGAAGGCGTGCTCGGCGGCGGCGCCCACGAAGCGCATGCCACGCTCGGCCCAGAAGGCGGCCATGGCGACGCTGCGCACCTGGATGCCGGGGACCACGTTGTGGCGGCGGCATTGCTCGATGAGGCGGTCCACGGCGGCAACCAGGATGGGGTTATCGAACTCGCCCGGAACGCCGAGCGAGATGGAAAGGTCGGCCGGGCCGACCATCACGATGTCCAGGCCGGGAACGGCCAGCAGCTCGTCGGCGCGTTCCAGCGCGGTGGTGGTTTCGAACTGCACCACGCCGAGCACGTTGCGGTTGAAGTGTTCGATGATTTCGGGCATGGAGGCCGGGGCGTAATCCACCATGGTCGCGTTGACGCCGAACCCGCGCTTGCCCAGGGGCGGAAAACGCATCCAGCGCAGGGCTTCTTCGAGCACGCGGGGATCCTCCACGCGCGGGAGAATGATGCCGTCGGCCCCGGCATCGAGCAGGCGCGCTACCAGCGAATAGAGCAATTCGCCGACGCGCACGATGGGCGTGATGGCGGAGCCGTGCGAGGCCTTGATCATGTCGGCTACGGTCTCCAGATCGAAGTGCCCGTGCTCCATGTCGATAAAGACGTAGTCGAAGCCGGCGGCGGCGAAAGTGCGGGCGATCTCCGGCGAGCGGTAGACTTGTAACCCGCTTCCGAAAACGGTGCCGCCCTGGGCCAGTTTCCGGCGAGTATGATTCACGCGCATGGGAATTGCGCTCCTTTCGAAAACCTTATGCTAGCAGGCGGCGGGGGCACTTTTACAGGTTCGGAAATGCAGGCCAAAGGCCTACTCCACCTGATGGCGGCGGAGCATGTGGGCGGCGCGCGGGTCGCCATTAGCCTCGGCGGCGCGGGCGTGGCGCCAGGCGGCGGGGTAATCGCCGCGCACGGCATAGATTTCGGCCAGGGAGGCGTGGGCGGGGGCGAATTGGGCGTCGAGCCGCACGGCTTCGAGCAGCAGGCCGAGCGCCTCATCCTGGCGGCTTTCGATGCGGTAGAACTGGGCCAGGTGAAAATACGGGCGCGGATTGGCGGGCTCGCGTCCGATCCAGGCCCGCTGTTCGGCCATGTGGCGGCGCGTCTCGCCGCCGAGCGCGACCTCCACGACCTGGTTGCGCCAGAAACTCACGCCGGCGCGCCGATCAGCATGATATGCACGTCCGCCACGTTGGTATTGGTGGGGCCAGTCATGACCAGGTCGCCCAGGGGCGCGAAATAGCGGTAGGAATCGTTGCGCTCGAGGAATGCGGGAGCGGCGGGATTGCGCGCCAGGGTTTCGCCGTCGGCCACGGCGCCGGCCGCGTCGGTTGGCCCGTCGGTTCCATCGGTGCCGGCGCTGAACACCACCACGCCGGGAAGGCCGGCGATGTCGATGGCGGCGGCCAGAACGAACTCCTGGTTGCGCCCGCCCAGGCCGCCGCCGCGCAGCGTCACGGTGGTTTCTCCGCCGCTTACGATGGCGGCCGGGGGGGCAGCCGGGCTGCCGTACTCGACTACTTCGCGGGCGATGGCGGCGTGCATGCGCGCCACATCGCGGGTTTCGCCCTGGATGGTGGAGGCCAGCACGAGGGTACGAAAGCCTAAACTGACGGCGCAGGCGGCGGCGCGATCGAGCGCCAGGCGATTGCCGCCGACGACGGTATTGCGCACGCGCTCGAACAGCGGGTCGCCGGGTTTGGGTGTCTCGGCGATTTCGCCGCGCGCGCCGCGCTCGAGGCGCAGGCGAACGGCTTCGGGCAGCCGCGGCCGCAGTGCAAAGCGGTCGACAATGGCCTCGGCATCGGCGAAGGTGGACGCGTCGGGAGCGGTCGGGCCGGAGCCGATCACGCTCAGATCGTCGCCAATGACGTCGCTCAGCAGCAGCGCTTCCACCGTGGCCGGCGCTGCCATGCGCGCCAGTTGGCCGCCTTTGATGCGCGAAAGGTGCTTGCGCAGGGTATTGATTTCGTAGATGTCGGCGCCGCAGGCCAGCAGCAGCTTGGTGACTTCCTGCTTTTCGGCGAGAGTAATGCCGTCGGCGGGAAGCGGCAGCAGGGCCGAACCGCCGCCGGAGATCAGGCACAGCACCAGATCGCCGGCGCCGGCGCTTTCCGCCAGAGCCGCGATGCGCTCGGAACCGGCCACGCCGCGCTCATCGGGCAGCGGATGCCTGGCTTGCTGGAGCTCGATGTGCGCAAGCCCGATCAGGTGCCCGTCCTTGACGTTCAGCAGCCCGGCGGCGATGCGATTCCCCAGCACACGTTCGGCGGCATGCGCCATGGACGCGCCGGCTTTGCCCGCGCCGAGCACGAAAATGCGCTGAAAGCGGTCGAAGTCGATGGTACGGAGGTGACGCTCGACCGCCTCTTCGGGATCGGCCGCGCGCAACGCTTCGTCGAAGATCTGGCGGGCCTGGCGGCGTAGGAGATCATTCATGGCATTGGCTCCAGCAGGCGCCGGTACTCTTCCGGATCCAGGCCGAAGCGCTCCATCAGGCGGGGCAAATCGGGGCGGAGTGTTTCGGGGGTGACCTGGACCCAGGCGGCGATGACGGTTTCCACGCCGACGCGGTTCTTGCCGTCTTGCCCGGCCAGGACTTCGGCCGCGCCGTGCAATTGCGCTTCGGTTTGGCCGCGCACCGGCCGGGGAGTCTCGGAAAGGATCCGGTTCAGCAGATCTTGAGCGGCGTCGTTCCAGTTCATGAGTTTGAAAGTGGCCTTCGGTTCTAGCGGACGATGAACCTGGCGACTTCGTCCACCACCAGCGGGGCGACGTGACCGGGCTTCTTGTAATCGGCCTCCGTGCTCTTGCCTTCACCCGCCACCATCAGGTGGTCGAGAGCGGGGTAGGCGTGGATGGTGACGTTGCGGCGTTCGCCCAAGCCTTGCTGCCAGAGCTTGAGGTCCTGCGGGGGCACCTGAAAATCGCGCTCACCGTGGATCACCAGGATCGGGATGTTGAGTTTGCCGGCGACCTCGACCGGGTTGTAGCCCTTCAGGTCGAGCCAGTATTCGGCCGGCAGGCCCAGAATAGAGGGCGCGTCGGAGTCGGCCGATTCCAGCTTTTTGACGCGCGCGGCTTGCAATTTGGCGGAGTCGATATTCTTTGGCGACACCCCGACGCCGGCCAGGTTGTAGATCATGACGTCCTCGAGCGGGCTCGCATTGGCGCCCAGCATGATCAAGCCGGTCAGCTTGCCGTCGTCGGTGGCGATGCGGGGCGCCAGGTACCCGCCCAGGTCGTGCCCCAGCAGGAACACGCGATGGGTGTCGACACCGGGCTGCTGGCGAAGGAACTCGAGCGCGGTCAGGGCGTCGTCCACGGTTTCATCGGCGGCGGTGTAAGGCTTGCCCAGCATCCTCTGAAAGTATTGCCTGGTGCGCTTCTCGTAACGCATCACCAGGATGCCGCGGGTGGCCAAGCCTTCGGCGAGGTCGCGGGCCGGCTTCACGGCGAGGGAGGTATCGTCCTTATCCTTGGGGCCGAACCCTTGCACCAACAGGACCGCGGGAAACGGTCCGGGGCCGGAGGTGGGAACGGTCAGCAATCCCGGCAGCTTGTTTTCGCCTTCTCCGAAGGTCACCTCGCGTTCGCGGAAGGTCTTGGGATCGCTGTAGTCCGGCCGCTGCCAACTGGTGGCTCCAGGCCGCATCAAGGGAGCGGAAACCAGCCCGGTCCCGGCATTCACGCCGAACTGGAAATTGATGTTTTGGGTGGCAAAGTCCACCGGAATGGTGACGATGGCATTGAGACCCATGTCCTGCACCGTTGGGTCTCCGATTTTATGCACGTCGCCCCAACTCTTGATCTCCGCGACTAATTTGTCGAAAATGGCCTCGGTGGTGCCGGCCTTGTACTGTGGCGAGAGCATGGCCGAAAACTCGGCGTACTTGCCGCCCAGAAGCAGATCGAGAGCCTTACGGGCGGTGGCGCCCGGAGCGGCCGCCGTCTGAGCCATCAGCAACGCGGCGGAGGCGAAACAAATCAAGCGCGACAACATCACGATTCCATGGTAGCGCGGACGTTGCGGCGCGGGCTGCACCGCGGCGCCCCGAGGATTGCGGAATTCTCAGCGAAGAAAGGCCGACCGGGGGGTCGGCCCCCATAGGCGCTAACTTAGCCCCAAGGTGGGCACGCACTTTTGCGTGCCGCGTCGAGACTCATCTCGACGCCCGCTTTGGTTCGATTGGGAGGCTCCCTCTCGTGGCGCGATTCTGAGCCAAGTCGCAGTCGAAAGGTACACCCCAGTCCGGCAGGCGCGCCGCTGTTTCTCGCCCGCGCCGCGCACCAGCCCCAGTCCGAGCGCAAGCGTCGAGAAAAGTCTCGACGCGGCACGCACGAGTGCGTGCGCCACGCTAAGTTAGCGCCTATGCGGGAGGTAGGCCCCCACATTACGGCCGCGCGGGCGGCCTCGTCTTCAGGTACTCTTCGTACGCGCCAGGGCTGAGCTTCTGCTTCAGATAGTCTTCGTATTCCTTGAGCAACGCCGGATCCCTCGGCCGGCTGTAGATATCGGTCGACTTGTACTTACCCTGGCCGAACTTCATCTTCGTCCAGTCGTCGTGAAGGTGGGTGATCTGCGCCTCATCGAGAATCCCCTGCACCAGGTGCGGGGGGATGAAAGAAACGCCTTCGCGGTCGCCGAAGACCACGTCGCCCGGCATCACCGTGGTGTTGCCGATCCGGACCGGAATGTTAATCCCCGTCACCATAACATTGTGAATGGCGGGCGGCGTGGCGCCCTTGAAGTATCCGGCCAGATCGAGCGGCGAGATGCCATCCAGGTCGCGGATAGCCCCGTCGATCACAAAGCCGGCTTTGGTGGTCAACATAATGTAGGTAGCCAGGTTGTCGCCGATCACGCCGCCCGAAGCAACGCTTCCAAACACGTCAACCACAATGACGTCGCCGGGTTGAAGCAGGTCCAGGGCATTCTGGTGATCGCGCGGCCGTTGATGCCCCTGGGCTTTCCACTCGGCGGCGTCCAGGTCCGCAATGTCGGGCCGCAGAGGCATCAGTTGCAGGGTCACCGCCCGGCCGATCAGTTTCTTCTCCGGATGCAGAACCTGGAGGCTGCCCACGAACTGGTTGGGGAACCCGCTGCGCGACAGGCCGATTTCCTCGGAGGACATATCCTTGAACTTCTCGAGGAGCGCATCGGGGACTTTCGGTCTTCCGTCGGGGAAGCGGTCGTAAGGGCTCTTGGCCGTGTACTTGATCAACTGTTCGCGGGTCATGGTGAAGACTTGTCCCCAGGCCGGCGCCAGGACAAACCCGCCAGCGAACATTATGGTGACCAGCGGCTGGAACAACCGGGCAGAAAAACGGGACCTTAAATTGCAGTTGGATGTATTCGCCATAGTCGTATTCCTCGATCCGAGATAGTCAACGCACTCCCAGTGGTTGAGCCCGATCCAGGCACAGTCACAAGGGTTCCAATCACGCCGTGCCCAACCGGCATTTCCATTTTGGCGCGACGGCCGCCAAAAGTATACACCCGTCCGCCTCTCTTAGAGCCGTTGGGGCGCTAATTTGGGCCTGAATGTCCCGAATGCGCTTCAGCTATGCCGGGTGTCTCGATGACGGGCAAAGGTAGCGTACGCCTCCACAAAGGGGCAGAAGCGTCGAGCAGAGGCTCGACGCGGCACGCAAGAGTGCGTGCGCCACGGTCTTAGGGCGCTTCTTTCAGTTCGATGCGCGGAAGCAGCGCAACGCCTCTTCGGTGGCACGTTCGTAGGCCTCGATGAGGCGGTCCCAGCGGGCATTGGCTTCGTCATCGATTTGCCGGCGCGCCGGGTCGGCGTCGAACCAGGCCATGGTCCGGCGGATGCCCTCGGTGAACGGCAGGGTGGCGCAGTAGCCGGGGACGAAGCGCTTGATCTTGGTATTATCGAAGACCACGCTGACGGCTTTGTCGCCGAAGAGACCGCCGCGCGCCTCGGGGACACACGCCGCGATGAAGTCGCTGGGGATATGCACCAGTTGCGGCTCGACGCCGGCGGCCTGGGCGGTCAGGCGATACCACTGGTCCCAGCACATCACCTCGTCGCCGGTGACGTGGAAGGCGTGTCCGATGGCCTGCTCGCGCGCCAACAGTCCCACCAGGCCTTTGGCGAAATCGGTGTTATGGGTGATTACCCAGAGCGACGAGCCATCCCCGGGAACAATCACTTTCTTGCCGCGGCGCATGCGATCCACGACGGTGTAGGACTTAGCCCAACTGTTGATGGCGAGGGCGATCTGGGTGTCGCCGTAGGTTAGCGACGGGCGCACGATGGTGATGGGGAAGGCCTCTTCGCGGTAGGCGCGCATGAGGCGGTCTTCGCAGGCGATTTTCTGCTGCGAATAAGCCCAGAAGGGGTTGGCGAGCGGGGTGGACTCGGTGATCGGAAGGTGCGTGGCGGGCTTCTGGTAGGCGCTGGCGGAACTGATGAAGAGGTAGTGGCGCGTCCGGCCGCGGAAAAGGGCGATGTCGCGCTCGACGTGGGCGGGTTCAAAGGCGATCCAATCGACTACGGCATCGAAGGAGGCGCCGGCGAGCGCGCGGGAAACGGCAGCGGAGTCTTCGATGTCCACGGCCAGCGTGTTGACGCCGGCCGGCGGACAGGCCGCGTGACGGCCGCGGTTGAGGAGCGTAACGTGGATGCCGCGCTCGATCGCCAGATGCGTCGAAGCTGTACTGATGATGCCGGTTCCGCCGATGAAGAGAACATTCATAGGTACGTTGTAGCAGATTGGAAAGGCCCCCATCATTGGAGCGGTTCCCTCTGGCATCGCGGAATTCACAGCGAAGAAAGGCCGACCGGGGGTCGGCCGCAGACCAGGAGGTCCGCCCCACCAAGCACACGAATCGGCGCCAATTAAGCGAGGGACGCCAGGTCGGCTTCCAGGCTTTCCCGGTCCAGAATGGTGATTTCGCGGCCATTCATCTCAATCAAGCTCTGTGCCTGGAGACGCGCAAGGTTCCGCGAGACCAACTCCCGGACGGTGCCGATCCGGGCGGCGAGTTCCTGATGGCTGGCGTTGAGCGAAAAGACCACGCCTCGCCCTGTGCGGCGGCCTTCGGCGCTCGCCTGGCGCAGCAGCCAAGAGATCAGGCGGTGGCGCACGGTGGTAAACGAAAGTTCTTCGATGATATCGACCAACCTCCGCAGCCGCGCCCCGACCACCTGCAACATTTTCAGCGACACTTCGGGATGCTCCAGACAAATCGCGCGAAGATCGGCGCGGGAGACGAACAGCGCCTCGGTCCTTTCCAGGGCCGAAGCCGACGCGGGGTAGCTGCCTCCATCGAACACGGGCAGTTCGGCGACCGACGCCCCTGGTCCTTCGATGGCGAGAACCTGTTCGCGGCCGTTAAGCGACGTTTTGAAGATTCGAACGCGGCCGGAGACCACGATGTACAAGCCCTTCGAAGGGTCGCCCTCGGAGAACAGAATCTGTCCGGAGGAATAAGCCTGGATTCGACAGCGGGCCGCCAGCGAGTTCAACTCGGATTCGTCGAGGGCGGCAAACAGCGGCGTTGCCTTCAATATCTGCCTGGGTGGGACGGGGCCTTCCGGCATACATCCATGATTCTCTCTTACGCGCGACAGAAGTGTCACGGGAATCCTACAGCCGGCCGGCAAGGCTCCGTATGGCTGGCGGGTTACGACCCGCTTTCTCAGAACTTCCAGAGGCGTTTCAATGCCGGACTGTTCCCGTCGGGCGCTGCCGCGAAGCGGACCACCTTCCCCAGAGACTGGCTCTCTTCGGCGGTCAGGGCGTGATCCAACAGGTTCTGCACGGCCAAGCGCCGGTGCAACGCCGCGAAATTGTCGGAGAAGCGGTACTCGATCACATGCAGGTTGAAATCCAGGCTGTATACGATCCCTCCCTGCTCCGGCGTCGGCGTTTCCACCGTGATGCGGCCGCCATCGATCTTGAAATTCGCGGGCACGGGCAGCAGCCCCATCACCTTGTCCACGTCGGGAAGGGGAAGCAGCGCGTAGGCCAGTTCTCCTCCGCCGGTCAGGGGCGGGAATGCCACTTTCAGCACCAGCTTCCAGTTCCGTTTTTCGAGTGCGGGCGGCCAGGATCCGGCCGACGGAATCACTTTCGTGGTGGGGACGAGTACCACAGGCTTGGGAGGGTTAGGTGTTGGCATGGGTTACCAAGGCGTCAGCGGCAAAAGCGTCGCTATTGAGTTTGACACCTTTGACAATACCGGTTACGGCCTTGGCGACGACGATGGCAACAGTAGCAACCACGTTTCTATCGACACTAATGGCAGTCTGACGAATACCGACCTTACCAACGTATACGGCAACCCGTCCTGTGGTTTTGCGAACGGCACCCCAGCCCAGAATCCCAATACGGCGGCCGGTTGCATGTCGGAGACTTGTGGACAGCCAATATCAGCTACAACGGCTCGAACCTGACAGTGATAGTCACGGATCCGGCGGAGGCGTCGAGTTTTACCGCGATCAACAACTACCCCATTAATCTTGCGTCGCTGCTCGGCCAGAACACCGCGTACGTGGGCTTTACGGCCGGCACCGGCGGGGGATGGGAGAACCACGATATCGTGAATTGGACATTTGCGAATACGGTGCAAGGCATTTGCACCTATTCGCTTTCCCCAGGCAGCGCCTCGCCCGGGGCCGGGTCGGCCACTGGAACCGTAACGGTGACGGCGGGCAGCGGCTGCGCCTGGACGGCGACGAGCAACGCGGCCTGGATCACCATCACGTCAAGCGCTACCGGCACGGGCAATGGCACAGTCGGCTATTCGGTGACAGCTAACAGCGGAGCGGCCCGGACCGGGACCGTGACGATTGGCGGGCAGACGTTTACGGTGACGCAGGCGGCGGGCGGAGGCACGAGCGGCTGCTCTTACAACGTCAACCCCACCAGCATCCACGCCACGGCGGCAGCGACCAGTTCCACGCTGCTGATCTCCACCAACAGCGGGTGCACCTGGACGGTCAGCGTGCCTGCGGGGGTTAGCTGGATCACGCTGAGTCCGGTGTCCGGCAGCGGCGGGGGCGGGGTGGGCTATTCGATTACGGCCAACACGGGCGCCGCCCGCAACGCCACAATTACCGTGGCCGGGGTAGCGGTGACGGTGTTGCAGGATGCCTCCTCAAGCTGCACCTACACGTTGAGCGCCACCAGCAGCCCCCTGATTTCGGGTGTGGGCGGAGTGGGCACCGTCGGTGTAACGGTGGCAGGAACGGGTTGCGCGGCCTGGAGCGTGGCGACGCCCACGGTGAGCTGGGTACACGTGGCCGGAGGGAAAGGCTCCACTTCCAGCGGTACGGTGAGCTATAGCGTGGATTCCAATAGCGCGAATTCCACGCGCAGCACCACGCTCACGGTGGCTAACCAGAGCTACACGGTGCAACAGGCCGCGGCTCCCTGCACCTACTCGCTGGGGTCGGCCGGCAGCGGCACACTGGCCGCGGGGGGCGCCAGCGGAAGCTTTCAAGTAATTGCGACCGGGCCGGTCTCCACCTGGTCGATTACCCTGCCCTCCGGCGCCGGCTCGCAGTGGATTCACGTGATTTCGGCGCTGAATGCCATGGGCCCGGGCATCGTGAACTACACGGTGGATCCAAACAACACGATGTCGGCGCGGAGCCTGGCGCTGACGTTGAACGGTAAGAACCCGGCCACTACCCTTACCTACACGGTAAGCCAGGCCGCGGGTGCGGCCAACACCGCGCCCGGACCGATCGTCAACCCGAACGGGATCGTGAATGCGGCCAGCTTTATCTCCGCCAGTCTGCCGGCGGGCTCGATCGCGCAGGGGTCCTTCTTTTCGATCTTCGGCAATGGGCTGGGACCGGCCAATCCCGGGCTCAGCGCCACCAGCTTTCCGCTGGGCACGAACCTGGGCGGCGTGACTGTAAAGGTTACGCAGGGTTCGACATCGGTGAATGCCATCCCGGTGTTTGTGGCGCAATACCAGATCAACGCGGTGATGCCTTCCAACACGCCGACCGGTACGGCACAGGTGACCGTGAGCTATGGCGGCCTCACCAGCGCGCCGGCCGCGGTGCAGGTGGCAACGGCGAACTTCGGGGCGTTCACGGTGTCCGGCGGGCGCGGGCCCGGAATCGTGCAGAACTATGTCTCGGCCACGCAGACGCCGCTCAACATGACCAATCTCACGGCGGCGCCGGGAGACACCGTGATCCTGTGGGGCACTGGGCTGGGGCCGCTGCCGGCAGGCGATTCCGATACGCAGCCGGCGCCGGCGGGCTCGCTGCCGGTTTCGGTGCAGGTGCTGTTGGGAGACCTGACGATCTCACCGGCCTACGCGGGGCGCGCGCCGGGACTGGCGGGTGTGGACCAGATCGACTTCCAGCTTCCCTCTGGCGCGACCCTGGGCTGCTATGTTCCTTTGCAGGTGCTTGTGAACGGCAACGCCAGCAACACGGTGACGATGGCGATCAACAACAACCGTCAGCCGTGTTCGGACGCCAGTCCTTTCAGCGCCACGTCGCGCAATGGCGGCAAGAACGCCAGCATCGGACTGGTGCGCCTGTCTTACACGGATCCCCTCAACGAGCTGAAGATCGGCAACGGGACGGTGGATATCGCGATGGGGACGTTCAACCAGTCGGCGGGAGTCGGCGACCTTGGGTTCTCGCTGTTCGCTTCCCTGCCGCCGATCAACACCTGCACGTACTACAACAATGTCGGCAGTTTGAACGGCCTGCTCGGCGGACAAATGCCGTCATCCGCGAGCGGCACGACGCCTTTGGACGCGGGGCCAACCATCACGATCCAGGGCCCGAACGGGACCGAAGGCGCATCGTATTCGGATTCGAGCGCGCAGGTGAGCCCGTATTTGGGGGTGCTCGGTACCGGAGGTGGATGGATGGCCCTTGGCTTGGGGCCCAGCACGCCTTTCCTCGATCCGGGGACCTACACTGTTTCCGGGGCGGGAGGAAAGGACGTGGGTCCCTTCCAATACACCATGCAGATTCCAGTGGGGGCGACCTGGACGAACGATTCGATCACGGCGGTGGACCGGACCAAAGGGCTGCCGATCCTCTGGAGCGGGGGCAGCGCGTCGACCCAGGCGGTGGCGATCTTCGGCTACTCCAGCAATCCGGCTTCGAACGTATCGGGCGCGTTTGCGTGTCTCTCCGACATGGCGCCGCAGAGTTTCACGGTGCCGCCCAACTTTCTGGCCAACCTGCCGGCGACGCCGACCACCAATCCGGGGAACGCGATTTCGGCCCTGGTATTCGTGACCGTGCCCACCGCCAGTCAGTTTGTCAACTTCAGCACCAGCGCTCGGTCGCTCGATAGCGGGCTGGGATACTACGCGGTGGGTGAACTAAGGAACAACGTGGCGTTCCAGTAAAGCGGCGGGCGTTTGTGAGGCAGCTTGGTAAGTAAGCTGCGCTCCGGCTGGCAACCGGCGCTGTCTGGCCGGGTCGCGCTTCCGCCCTCATCGTCAGGCCGCCCGCGGAACACGACACCAGCCGCACCCGCAAGGAAACCCCCGTCCGGCTCCCGTCCTCCGGCAGGTATCATAGGAGTGGATCGCCTCTCTCCTGGAACTACCCGTGCGCAAACCCGAAATCATGAGTCCGGCAGGTTATTGGCCACAATTGCGGGCGGCGATTGAGGCCGGCGCGGACGCGGTGTACTTCGGGCTGCGCCACTTCACGGCGCGCGCCAAGGTAGGGTTCGAGGTGAGCGAACTGCCCGAGGCGATGGCGACCCTGCACCGGCGCGGGGTACGCGGCTACGTCACTTTTAATACGCTGGTGTTCGAGCACGAAATCGGGGAGGCGGCTCGCGCTCTCGAAAGCATTGCGCGGGCCGGCGCCGACGCCATCATTGTGCAGGACCTGGGCATTGCCAGGCTGGCGCGGGAGATCGCTCCCGATCTGGAAATTCACGCCAGCACGCAGATGTCGGTGACCAACGCCGAGGGGGTGCGGCTGGCGCAGCGTCTGGGCGCCGGCAGGGTTACGCTGGCGCGCGAGCTTTCGCTGGACGAGATCCGCGCCATCCGCGCGACGACCGACTGCGAGCTGGAGATTTTCGTGCATGGCGCGCTGTGCGTGGCCTATTCCGGCCAGTGCTTTTCGTCGGAGGCCTGGGGCGGGCGCAGCGCCAATCGCGGCCAGTGCGCGCAGGCTTGCCGCTTGCCTTACGAAATGATGGTGGATGGCAAGCTCGAGCCGCTCGGCGATGCCCGCTATCTTCTTTCTCCCGGCGATCTGTACGCCCTGCGCCAGATTCCCGAAATTGTCGGGATCGGCGTTGCCGCGCTCAAGATCGAAGGCCGCTACAAGGATGCCGATTACGTGGCGCTGGCCACGCGGGCCTATCGCAAGGCCGTGGACGACGCCGTGGCTGGAATGGCGCCGCCGATCGGCCGCGCCGCCGAACTGGAGCTGGAACAGGTCTATTCGCGCGGCCTCGGTGCGTTCTTTTTGAATGGCACCAATCACCAGGCGGTGGTGAACGGGCGTGCGCCGCGCCATCGCGGCGTAATGCTGGGCAAGGTCGTCCGGGTGGCGGATTCGGGCATCCTGATCGAGCCGGGCGAAGCGCACCAGGTGGCGCCGCTCAAGCCGGGCGATGGGGTGGTGTTCGACGCCGCCGGCTGGCGCAGTCCGGAGGAGAAAGAAGAAGGCGGGCGCGTGTTCGAAGTGCGCCTCGCGGGCACGGCATTGGAGGTGCGATTCGGCAACGGCGCGATCGACCCGAGCCGCATCCGCCGCGGCGATTGGCTATGGCGCACCCACGATCCGGACATCGACAAGGCCGCCCGGCCCTATCTGGACGACGCGCAGCCGTTGCGCAAGCAGCCGGTAAAGGTGCGGGCCGTGGCACGCGTGGGCGAACCGCTGTGCACCGAATGGAGCGTCGGCCCGCTGCGGGTGAGCGTGGAATCGCCGGAATCGCTGGGCGAGGCCCGCAACCAGGCGCTGGACCGGGATTTTCTGCGGGCGCAATTCGGCCGGCTCGGCAACACGGCTTACGAGTTGGCCGAACTGGAAGTGGAAATTTGCGGCCGGCCTTTCGCTCCCAGTTCCCTTTTGAACCAGATGAGGCGGGAAGCCGTGGAGCGGCTGGGTCAGGAGCAAGGCACGCCCACCCCGGTGACCATCCGCGCGGTTCGACTGCCCGCCGCGCCGATTCGAGCCGCCGCCGAACCGTCCGGAGAAGCGCTGCTGCACCTGTTGGTGCGCAGTCCGGAGCAGCTCGAAGCAGCCATCGCGGCCGGCCCGGCGAGCATCACGCTCGACTACCTGGATCTGTACGGTCTGAAACCCTCGCTGGAACGCGTGCGCGGCGCGGGAGTTGCGGTACGCGTGGCCAGTCCCCGCGTATTGAAGCCCGGCGAGGCGCGGATCGTCGATTTTCTGTTGAGTTGCGCCTGCCCTATCCTGGTGCGCTCGGCTGGGTTGCTCGAGGCGCTGCTGGAGCGCGCCCATGCGAGCCTGGTGGGCGATTTCAGTTTGAACGCGGCCAATAGTCTGACCGCGGCGGAGCTGTTTTCGATGGGTTTGGACGCGCTCACTCCCACCCACGATCTGAACGCCGCACAGGTAGCCGACCTGGCGCTGCGCGTTGGCGCGGGGCGCATCGAGGCGGTCGGCTATCAGCACCTGCCCGTGTTTCATACCGAGCATTGCGTGTTCTGCCGGTTTCTTTCGAAGGGAACCAGCTACCGCGATTGCGGGCGGCCATGCGAGCGGCATCGTGTCGCACTTCGGGATACTCAGGGCCGCGAGCATCCCGTCCTGGCCGACGTGGGCTGCCGCAACACCGTATTCGGGGCTGAGGCGCAGCATGCCGCCCTCCGTCTGGAGGACTGGCGGGCGGCCGGCATTCGCCATTTTTGCCTGGAATTCGCGCACGAGTCGGCCGGGCAGGTAGCTGCCGTCGCGCGCGCCTTTGCCGAGACCCTGGCCGGCCAGCGCAACGGCCGGGCTCTCGCCGGACTCCTGAGCTCGATTGCGCCCGGCGGAACTACCGAAGGCAGTCTGTTTGTGCCGGCAGGGTACCTGACGCTGCCCGTGCTGCAATAGCGCCACAGGCTACAGATTTAGCCGCGCCACGCCGATATATTAAACAAGCAAAACTGAGCGGCCATCGGAACCGCTGCAGTCGGGCGGGGTCTAAGCGGGAAAGACGCCGCCTGGTTCGGTAACGGAATGGTAAGAACGTGTTCGGAAGAATGAAACTAACTAATAGGGGCCTTCCTGTTCAGCCTCTCCGTAGTGGCTGGCCAGAACTGTGTTCCTGTCGGTATACTGCCGGCCGGCAGGTACGATGTGGTTGCCAAGCACTTGGCTTACTATTATTCGCCCGGCAATTACACGCTCACGCTAAACCAGGTCATGGCGACCCCCATGGGCCGCAAGCGGGTGCCGAAATGAATGAGGAGGCCGTGAAGTGGGCCGCGTCCGCGGAGCTGCGATTCTGCCGTGGTATTCTGCGGCAAATGAACGCACTCGCTCGAATCTTGCTTTGCCTGGTTTTGCCGGTGGTGCTCGGAGCGCAGACTCCCAGGCGGCACAAACGGACCGTTACGGATGCCGAAGTGAAGCGCGTCCATGCCTCAGCAATCCTCATCGACACGCATAACGACATCACCAGCGCCACCGTAGCCGGGCTCGATATCGGCCAGCCGAACACCGATAACATGACCGATCTGCCGCGCATGAAAGCGGGCGGGATGGGGGCGCAGTTTTTCGCCGTGTACGTTGCCGCCAGCTACGAGAACGGCAATCACTCGGCCAACCGTACGCTGCAGATGATCGATACCGTGCGCCACGACATCATTGAGAAATATCCCAACGATTTTGCTCTCGCCACCACCGCGGACGACATTCGCCGTGCGCACCGGCAGCACAAAATCGCCGCCCTGCTGGGTATCGAAGGCGGTCACGCCATCGAAGATAGCCTCCGATTGCTACGCCGATACTATGACGAAGGGGTGCGTTACATGACGCTGACGCACGCCAACAGCAACCACTGGGCCGACTCCTCCGGAGATGAGAACAAGCCCAACAACGGCCTCTCGGCATTCGGCAAAGAGGTGGTGCGCGAGATGAACCGGTTGGGAATGATAGTAGACATCTCGCACGTTTCCGACAAGACCTTCTGGGACGCTCTTGAAGTCAGCAAGGCGCCGATTTTCGCGTCGCATTCCTCCTGCCGCGCCATCGCGCCCGTGCCGCGCAACCTGACCGACGAGATGATCCAGGCCCTGGCCAAGAAGGGTGGGGTGGTCCAGATCAATTTCTCTTGCGATTTTCTCAATGCCGATGTGGCCAAAGCCGAAGCCGATTTTGGAGCCAGACTCCGACCCATCCGCGACCAGTTGATCGCCCAGTACGCCAACAACCCCGATGGCTTGCGCGCGGCCATGCGGGAGGCCCGGCGCCAGGTCGGCGCCCCGCCGGAGCAGAGGGCCACACTGGCCGACGTGGTCCGTAACATTAACCACGTGGTGGAACTGGCTGGTGTGGACGCCGTCGGGCTGGGGAGTGACTTTGACGGCATCTCTTGCGCCCCGGAGGGCTTGGACAGCGTCGACAAGTGGCCCAATCTGACCCGCGCGTTGCTGGAGGAGGGCTACACGGCCGCCGAAATTCGCAAGATCTACGGCGAAAACACCCTGCGCCTAATGGCTGCCGTGGAGCGAACCGCCCAGGAACTGCGCTAACTTGACTGACGGAGAAACCGCACCACTTTTGGCCCGATGGAATCCAGCACGTCCAGCATTTCATGGCCATCGGGCACGACTTCCAGCACCACGTTGGGATGTTGGGCGGCAAACTCCCGCGGAAGGCGGACCGGGACGATGTCGTCGCGGTCGCCGTGAAAAATCAGAGCCGGTTGGCGGAAGTCCGGCGCGTCTTCATAGCGTTCGCCGTCTTCCAGGAGCTGATAGCCTAGCGGGCGCAGGCGGGCCTCCGCGTAGTGAAAGACTTCGCGGCTGCCCGTGCGGCGCCATTGCTCGAGGGTTTCCGCACCCAATCGCTCGGGCCAGTGCGTCGCGAAGCCGAAAGCCGGGGCCAGCAATACCAGGCGGGTGACCTCGGCATGGCGTGCGGCGTAAAGCGCGGCCAAATAGCCGCCCAGGCTGGAGCCCATCAGCGCTACCGGCCGCCCTGCGGCAATCTCTTCCAGCACACTCAATTGGCCCGAAATGGTGAGATGTTCGAAATCGCCTTGGGCCAGGTCGGGCACTTCGACCGAGGCTCCGATTGCCTCCAGTTGCCGCCGAAAATATATGGCCTTTCTGGAATTTGGACTCGAAGCGAAGCCGTGCAGATAAATGACGCCGATCATCTCTTCACCGGAGCGGGTGCTGGCTGGTCGGGTACTTCGGTGAATTTGATTTCGGCGTCGGAACTGAACATGCGAAACGGTTCGTAATGATACAGGTTTTCGGTGATGGGCTGGCCGTCTACCAGGTGGCGGTGAAACACGGATACGGGTGTGAGAAAACCGTGCGCGGATTCGACGTAGTCGACCGTCGCTTCGTCCCGGATGCGGTGCTGGCCAGCGGTGTATTGCGCCCAGGCATCCACCCGTAACGGCAGACCGTCTGCCTTGCGCACCCAGAGGCGGCCCTCCAGGGGCTGGCGAACTACCTGCCGTCCATGGAATTCGAGCTCTCCGCCGGCAGTAGTCTTCTGCCGCCAGGCGAAAACCAGCGCCGCGTCGGCCCCGATCCGCGCCTCGGCGACGGGTGCGATGTCCAGGTTTGTCATGCCACGGGGGGTGAAATCGAGCAATATCAGACCGTAATCGGTGGCAACGTCCACCAGTCCATGCTTGGCGAAGTCCTCGAGCATGCGCTTGCGCGCGCGGTCGTCACGTGATTGGATTCCGATCGAAAGGGAGTGCCGCGCGCTCTCCACGGACTGAACCGTGCGGCCGTCGACCGAAATCACCTGTCGGAACTCGTGCAAGTCGGCCGAGCCGGTCTCCTGGAGGGTGCCGACGCTGTACTCGGAGACGATGTTGCGTACCTGCAGGCGGGGCTTGGGCGCGACGGCAGCGTCCTTGCCGATCCGCGGCCTAAAACGTGACGGTGGGAGTTCCGCGCGCTGCTCGAGCGACTCCTGAGTGATGGTGCGGGTGATGTTTCGCTCGATGGCGTCGGCTTCTTCGGCCGTGCGGCGCAGCGCCAGGCTGCTCGTTTGGGCCAAAACGACGGCGCAAAATGACAAGATCGGCAGGGAACGGAACATCTACCGTATTCTACGCCAGCCAACGCGGAAGCCGTACCAGGCGTTGGCACCGAGCCTGGCAGCATTCTTTATCGTATTGATAAATATAGGTATTAGTAGTCTCTTTCATTTTTTTGTAAAAACCCCTTGCGCACCTGGGGTTGCTCTGATATTCTGAGGAAGTCGCCGAAACGAGGATCCGAAGCAAACTGCGACTGGGCTCTGTCCCCGCACGTAGGGTGCGACGAAGTACGAAGGGTCCTCAGTAAGGAATGGTAACAAAACTCCACCGGGCCACCGGTCGAGCGGAATACGGCCTTCCTGGTTGGTTCTTTTTTAAGCTCTCATACAAGTTTGCTGATGTGACGGCTTGAGTGAGCAGTCGCGTCGGCGCAAGTTCGAGGCCTGCGGCGTTGGCCGGCATTTCGATGATGTCGGTTGGGGTCGCGCAGATCTTTGAAAATCTGGTTGAATGCAGTAATAAAAGTTCGTCAGAACTCTGAGTAAACCGGAGCGATTTTATAACTCTACATTTTCAAATGAGAGTTTGATCCCGGCTCAGAATCAACGCTGGCGGCGCGCCTAACACATGCAAG
>Ga0182014_10003587_pt1 | contig 18457 bp, 20 predicted proteins | sample 612S2DmetaG_FD_120489 | JGI IMG/M metagenome (GOLD analysis project Ga0182014, IMG submission 120489) | Permafrost microbial communities from Stordalen Mire, Sweden - 612S2D metaG | ecosystem: Environmental > Terrestrial > Soil > Wetlands > Permafrost | place: Sweden: Stordalen | collected... | reverse complement strand
TCCAGCAGCGCGCGACACGAGCGGCAGCGATCGCCGTTCTGGCCAGCGGCAACTGGCGGCTATCGGCGGACCCGGCCCCCCGGGGCTGGGCCTGCCTGCCGGATACCGCCATGCGGCCGCCTGACACGGACAGCGGGCCGGTCCAGGTGGCGCGCGAATTCACCGTCGCCACCTTGCAGCGGTGGGGACTGCTCCGGCGCTGTGACGACATCACGATCGTCGTGTCCGAGATGCTGACCAACGCCCTGCGGCACACCCGGCCGGGACCTGGCGATGGCCAGGACCGGCCGCCGGTCCGGGTGGGTCTTTACCACCGGGGGCCATGGGTGCTCTGCGCGGTCGCCGACCCCAGCCAGGCGGTTCCGGTGACCCGGGCCCCCGCCACCTTGGCCGAGACCGGGCGCGGCCTGCACATCATCCGGGCCCTCAGCGACGAGTGGGGGTACACCGCGCCCGATCATGCGGGGAAGGTCGTCTGGGCCATGTTCGCCCACTGCTGACGCGCTCCCCGCCAGAGCCCCGACCCGGCCGGGGCGCCCACGCCCGGCGGACAGCGCGGGCGATCCCCCGTTGCGAGGGATGGCGGCGGAGCCGTCAGGGCCTCGCGACGCGTCCCGTTGATCCCGGCGCCCTAGTGGATGAGATGGCCGCCGTCACTGCGATCGTCGTCGCCGCCGCCAGGAGCGGGACGTTCCAGCAGACGCTCCGGCACGTGAAGCCGTCGAAGCCGGCCCGCTCCGCGGCGGCCGCCACCTCATGCACCGGGCCGGGGTCAAGCATGTCACCCTCGGCCCCTTGCGTCTCCGGATAGTGGTAGTAGAAGCGCATCGTCACCTCGTCGTCCACACCCGGCCGCCGCCGGTAATCGCATTGTTAAAAAACGGTAATGTGATTCTACATCTGCGATAGCGGATCGCCCATCTGCCCGCCGGTTCCGGCTGAGCCGCATCCGGCCCGGGCGTGCCGGTTGCCGCTGGCTGGCTCCTGGCGGCCCGGTGACATGCTGGATGTCTGCTGTGCCCGGCCATCGCACGATCCGAGGTTCCCCGTGACCAGTCCTCTTCCCCGTGGCATCCGCCTGCAGCCCGCCGATGACGTGGCCATCACCACCGGGGACGCCGCCGCCGGCACCCCGATCGACGTCGGCGGCCAGCAGGTCCTGCTGCGCAACGATGTCCCCCGCGGGCACAAGCTGGCGGTGCGCGACATCGGCGCCGGGGCGGCCGTCCGCCGGTACGGCCAGGTAATCGGCTTCGCCCGCGCCGGGATCACCGCCGGCGAGCACGTCCACCTGCACAACGTCGAGTACCGGGAGTTCGAGCGGGAGTACGAGTTCAGCTCGGACGCCCGGCCGGGAAAAGTGCTGCCCGAAGCCGAACAGGCCACGTTCCAGGGATACGCCCGGTCGGACGGAACGGTCGGGACGCGGAACTTCCTCGGCATCCTCACCACGGTGAACTGCTCGGCCACCGCCGCCCGCCAGATCGCGAACCGGATGCGCTACTCGGGCATCCTGGACGACTACGAGAACGTCGACGGCGTGGTCGCGCTCACCCACGGGCTGGGCTGCGGGATGGCCCCGTCCGGGGAGGGCATCGACGTGCTGCGCCGGGTGATGCGCGGGTACCTGACCCACCCCAACTTCGCGGGATTCCTGATTCTCGGGCTCGGCTGTGAGGACAACCAGGTCAAAGCGCTCACCGAGGGCCTCGAACTGCGTCCCGGCCTGCCGGTCAGCACCGGCACGATCCAGGAGATCGGCGGCACGAAGAAGACGGTCGCCGCGGGCATCGAGCGGCTCACCGCCATGCTGCCCGGCGCGGACCAGGCTCACCGGGAGACCGTGCCCGCGAGCAGGCTCATCCTGGGTACCAACTGCGGCGGCTCGGACTCCTACTCGGGGCTGACCGCGAACCCGGCCCTCGGCAACGCGGTGGACCGACTGGTCGCCCAGGGCGGCACCGGGATCGTCGGCGAGACCCCGGAGATCTACGGCGCCGAGCACCTGCTCACCCGGCGGGCCGCCACCGAGGCCGTCGGCCGGAAACTGCTGCAGCGGATCGCCTGGTGGCGCGAGTACACCGAGAAGAACGGCGCGTCCATGGACGCCAACCCTTCCCCCGGCAACAAGGCCGGCGGTATCACGACGATCCTGGAGAAGTCACTCGGCGCGGTGGCCAAGGGCGGCACCACCACGCTGGCCGACGTCGTGGCGTACGCGGAGCCGGTGACCAGCAAGGGCTTCGTCTTCATGGACACCCCCGGCTACGACCCGGTCTCGGTCACGGGCATCGTCGCCGGCGGCGCCAACGTGGTGTGCTTCACGACCGGGCGCGGCTCGGCCTTCGGCTGCGCGCCCGTGCCCAGCATCAAGATTGCCACCAGCACGGCTCTGTACGACCACATGAACGACGACATGGACATCAATGCGGGCCGCATCGTCGACGGGACCGCGTCGGTGGAGGACGTCGGGGCGGACATCTTCCGTACGATCCTGTCGGTCGCCTCCGGAGAAGAGACCAAGAGCGAGTCGATGGACTACGGCGAAGAAGAGTTCGTCCCCTGGCACATCGGCACCGTCATGTAACCGCCCCAGGGTGCCTCCGTTTGTCAGTCCAGAAGCGCGAGTTCGCCGCTGGCCGCAGGACCACTCGATCCTCACACGGGGCCACCGAGCAGCTCGGCCATCGCCTCCTCATGAGAGACCGCCCCAGGCCGGCCCGCGGCCACCCACTCCCGGTGGCCGGCCAACGTGGCTTCTATCTCGGCCTCCTCCAGGACCTCGGCCGAAGCGCGGTGCTCCACCGCGCGAAGGCGCCGCAGTTCAGGCATCGGGACGATCGCGGCGGCCTCCCCGCCGAGGTGGCTCACCTCGTACGGCTCACCCGGATCCGGATCGTGCGTTGGCTGAGCGCTCATCAAAAATCGACCGGGAAACCCCTGGCTTCAGCCATGGGGAGAAAAGGGCGGTGCTCAGACGTTCCGCTGGTTCTCGACATACCGCTTGACGACCTCCAGGGTTGCACCGCCCACGGTGGTGATGATCTGGCACGCCGACGCGGCGGTGTCACGGATGTTGCCCGGGGCCGACGGGGTGGCCGCCCGAGTGGAGAGTGTCCGGCGATTGCCCGGCGGCCCTGACGAGCATGTCGAGGGCGGCGCGTAGTTCGGCGTTCGAGTTGATGATGTCGGTCCGGGCCCCGGAATAGTAGCCCGGCCGCTCGGCGCGCTCGGCCACATTGGCCAGCGCCTGACGGGCGACCGCGAGAGCGGTGTCCAGGCTGATCATGGGCATGCGGCCGGGACGGTGATCGTAAACCACGTGACCCAGCCCCGGAAGCCCGGCCGGGCCCCGCAGTCGGCGGACAGCTGGCGCAGCAGATAGAGCCCGTGCGGACTCCGGGCGGCGGCGAGATTCCCGTTCCACGGACTGCCCAGATCCTCCACCTCGGCGTGCAGGTGGCCATCGCCGGTCAGCCGGGCGCGGAGGGTAAAGGTCCCGCCCGGCTGCCCGCTGGCCGAATAGGCGATCGCGTTGGCGCACAGCTCGCTGGCCAGCAGGACGGCATCGTCGGTGACGACGGAGGAACCCAGGAAGGCGGCCAGGAACACGCGCGCGTCGCGGATCGTGTCGCGGCGGCCGGGAAACGACCCCGCGCAGGTGCGCGGCACTAACGGTGAGATCAGGCGCTGACACATGACGGCATCTGGCTTCCGTGGCGGTTTTCGGGGTGCGCGGCGGCTACGATCGGGCGTTATCGGCGTGCGGATTGCTTGATAGCATAATTGCAAGCTTTGCAACTCGCAAGCCTTCTACTAAGTGCCGGGTAAATTTCCAGGTGAAGGGAGAAGCCGATGCCTTCCGGCGGTAAGCCGACCGTCCGGTCCCGGCGGGCCGGATCGGAGCTACGGCGGCTGCGTGAGGCGGCCGGGGTGAGCACGGCGGAGGCCGCCGGGGTGCTGGAGTGCAGCCCGGCGAAGATCAGCCGGATCGAGAACGGCATGTCGTCGGTGCGCGTCGTCGACCTCCGGCTGCTGCTCGACCGCTACGGGGACGGCAACGCCGACCACCGTGCCTACATGGAACGGCTGGCCCGGGAGAGCAACAAGCTCGGCTGGTGGCAGGCCTACGGCGACACGATCCCGCCCTACTACGCCGACTTCATCGGCCTGGAGACCGACGCCAGCCACATCAAGACCTGGGAGCCGACGGCCGTTCCCGGCTTGTTGCAGACTCCGGACTATGCACGAGCACTGATGCTGGCCAACCCGGCGATGGTCTCCCCGGACAAACTTGACAACTTCATTGGCGTGCGGGCCGAACGGCAGGCCCGGCTGGAGCAGGGCACCGACGTCCGGCTGGACGCGGTGATCTGGGAGGCAGCGTTGCTGACCACTATGGGCAACCGCTCAGTACGGGACGGCCAGCTGGAACGCCTGGTAGAGCTGACGAGTCGGCCCAACATCAGCGTGCAGGTCCTGCCGCTGGAGGCGGGCGATCAGGCGAGCATGTCAGGATCGTTCGTGCTGTTCTCCTTCGGCGCCGAGCGCTCAGTCAGCACGGTGTTCGTGGAGAGCCTGACCAGCAGCCAGTATCTTGAGGGAGAAGACGAGCTGCGGGGCTACTCCATGGTGTTCGACCGGCTGCGGAGCGCCGCGCTCAGCCCGGCGGCCTCGGCGGAACGCATCGGCAGGCTAATGGACGAGCATCACTGACATGGAGATTGCCATGAACCCCGAGGACGTCATAACCCCGTGGGTCAAGTCCTCGTACTCCAACACGGGCGCCAACTGCGTCGAACTAGCGCGGGCCCGGGACGGGGCGGTGGCGGTGCGTGACTCCAAGGACCCGGACGGCGGTCTCCTGGCCTTCAGCCCGCAACGCTGGGCGGCATTCACCCGCCAGGTCAGGAAGGGCGCGCCCGGCACGGCGTGAGACGACGCCGCGCCGGTCATCCGGGCCGCGGGCAGTCACGACCGCACGCGCCACTACGGCACGCAGCCCCGCATATTTTCGCTGAGGAGCAGGTACGGCACCAGGGAATTCAGCCGATCGCCTCTGTCGATGAGCTGGCGTTTCCTGGAGTGTGGGAGCCGGATGAAGAGCTCAATGAATTCCTCGCCGACCTTTACAGCTCCCGCCACGCGAACACACGGTGAGCTTCGTGGGGCGGCGGTTCAGGCCGCGCGGCGCCAGGCGTCGGCGATGGCGATGTAACTGTCCCGGCGCCGGTCACGGTCCAGGCTCGGGGTGACGACGACGATCTCGTCGACCTCGGCGAGCTGCTTCATCTCCAGCAGCCGCTCGGCGACGGCCTTCGGCTCGCCGGTCACCATCCGGCCGTCGTCCTGCCGGGCGGCCCGGAACTCGGCCGACCGGGATACCTCTTGCACCTGCTCCGGCCGGAGCGGCTCGCGGATACCGCGGCGGATGTTCTGCATGGTCAGCGCCCACGCCGCTTCGAAGTCGAGGACCGCCTCGTCGTCGTCGCTGGCGAAGGCCAGCACCGACATCGCCGAGTACGGCTGGCCGCCGGCGGGGCCCGGCGTGAAGTCACGGCGATACTGCCGCAGGGCCTCGAACGCGAGCTCGGGACTCATGTGATGGGCGAATACGGCACTCATCCCGTTCACCGCGGCGAACTGCGGCCCGTACGGGCTTGAGCCCAGGATGAACAGTTCCGGCCGCTCGTCGACGACCGGTGCCGCCACCATGTTCGCGTAGGGGTGCCCGGCGGGGAAGCCGTCACCGAGAAACGCCAGCAGCTGGCGGACCTGCACGGGGAACTCAGCGGCTGGGTCGGTGCTGATGCCCCGTCGCAGAGCGTGCGCGGTCAGCGGATCGGTACCCGGGGCCCGGCCCAGGGCGAGATCGATGCGCCCGGGGTACATGGCCAGCAGCGTCCGGAACATCTCGGCGACCTTGAGCGGCGCGTGATTGGGCAGCATGATGCCCGCGGCGCCGACCCGGATCCGGGACGTCTGCGCGCCGACGTGCGCGGTCAGCAGCTCGGGAGCACTGCACGCCAGGCTGGTCATGTTGTGATGCTCGGACACCCAGTAACGCCGGTACCCGGCCGCTTCGACCGCCTGGGCGATCCGCACGGCACCGGCGATCGACGCGGCGGCGTTCTCGCCGTATTCAATTCCGACGAAGTCCAGCACACCCAGCGGAAGCGATCCCTCAACAGCACCCATTGCCGCGGTAACACGCGCGGCCCTGGTCACATTCCCGGCCGTACGGCGGAGAAATGGGACCGGGAGTGCACGCTCGGCGCAGCCCCCGGCATCAGCGCCAGGCCATCGTGCCGGGACCGGTTACACTCCGATGCATTATGACTACTATCTGTTAGCAACTCTTACGGTGCTAGCCGGGCGACCGGTTCCCCCTTGGAGGAGTACGTACGTGAGCGCCGACAAGACGCTGCCGTTCCCTGCTGCCTGCGGAGCCGTAGATGACCTATCTGAGCCAGCTCTGGCCTGTCCTCATCGCCGTCGTGCTGGTGTCGGCCGTCGCCCTGCTGATCAGGATGTTCTGGCGTCGGGGCAAGGGCGTGTCGGACACCTAGGCAGATACCGCGCCGAGCGGAAGGTGGCACCGCTCGCGGCCGGCATCATCCTCAGCTACGCCGTGTTCGCATTCTTGGCCATCCGGCACATCTGGCTGGCCATGGCCGCGCTGAACGGCTCTATGCCATACGTGTGGCCTTACAGTGCCGTCTTCCTGCTGCTGGCATGGCAGATGACCGCCTGCTTCCTGGAGCAGCCATACAAGTGCCATCGGGGGGCAACCGAGGACCTGAACACGGTCGTGACGGTCCCGGTGTACAACGAGGACCCCGCGCTCCTGGCCGATTGCCTGGAGTCCTTGCTGAGCCAGTCCCGCCGGGCAGATCACATCTTCGTCGTCGACGACGGCTCGAAGGCGGACCACGTGGACTACACGGCCGTGCGGGAAGACTTCGAGATGGCCGCCCGGGCCGTCGATGTCCGTACGTCCTGGATCCGCTGCACCCCGAACCGTGGCAAGCGTCACGCCCAGGCGGTGGCAGTCCGCGGTACCCCGGAAGCGGACGTCTACGTCACGGTGGATTCCGACGCCATTCTGGACTACCAGGCGATCGCCGAGGGCATGAAGCCGTTCGCGGACCCGGATGTCACTTCCGTCGCGGGGATTCTACTGCTGGCCAACAACCGGAAGAACCTGATCACCCGGACCAGCGAGCTGTGGTACGTGATGACCGAGCTGATCGATCGCTCCGCGCAGTCCGCGATGAGCTGCGTGCTGGTCAACACGGGTACGTTCGCCCTCTACCGGGCCGAGATCCTCCGCAAGCACCTCGATGCGTACGAGAACGAGACGTTCTTCGGCAGGCCGGTGCAGTTCTCCGACGACTCGATGCTGACGCTCTACGCCGTACTCAAGGGCAAGACCGTCCAGCAGCCTACCGCGCTCGGTTTTACCGCCATGCCGGAAAACTTGTCCCACCACTTCCGGCAGTACCTGCGGTGGATGCGGGGCATGACGATCCGCACGTTCTGGCGCTTCCGTTACCTGCCGCTGAACAGCTACATCTACTGGCTGCATTTCGTGCGCTGGGTCCAGGCGTGCATCACGATCCCGCTGTTTCTGACGGTATTCGCGATCGACCCGATTCGCACGCACCACTTCCCGCTCAGCCTGTTCATCGTGCCCGTGCTCGTCGGCTACGGCCGGAGCCTGCGATACCTCACCATCCGCCGGTACGACGAGTCTGTCTGGTCCCAGATCCTCACGTACCTGACGGCGCCGCTCGTGGTGATGTGGACCTACACGGTGCTGCGGGTCTTGTGGTGGTACGGCATGGCGACGTGCCTGAAAACCGGCTGGGGCACGCGCCAGCAGGTGGAAGTCTCCCTGGAGGAATCGTGCGAAGGCTGACGATTCTCTGCGCCATCCTGGCCATCTTGGCGGCGTGCGCGGTGGGTGTACGGTCGCAGGCCCCCGTGCCGGCCCCACCGAGGCCGATCGGCACCAGGAACTTGATCATCGGCGCCGCAGCGCAAAGCGGCAGATCGTTCATCGCCGCGACCGGCGTGCATCCTGCCGTCGTCGAGCACTATGCGCGGATGGGGCAGCCGTTCAGCGTGAACTTTGCGGGCGGCGCGATCCCATTCCTCCAGATCGAGCCCAGGAATGTCCCGCTGGCGAGCGTGCTCCGCGGTCATGAGGACAGGTGGCTGCGGCGTTACGCGCAGTCCGTGGCGCGGTACGGGAAGCCAATTATCCTCGGCTTCGCACCGGAGATGAACGGGTCCTGGTACGACTGGGGCTACAAGCACGTCACACCCATGACGTATATCGCCGCCTGGCGTCACGTCGTCACCATCTTCCGCCGTGCGAAGGCGCAGAACGTCACGTGGCTCTGGACGGTCAACGTCGAGCGCATCACCTCGGACAACCCAACCCCCAACGTGAGCAGAATCAGCCCGTGGTGGCCCGGCAAGCAGTGGGTGACGTGGGTCGGGATCGACGGCTACTACTTTTCTCCGGTGCAGTACTTCCGCGCCCTGTTCGGCCCGACGATCAGGGAAGCCCGAAAGCTGACGAACCAGCCGATCCTGATCTCCGAGACGGGAGCCTCCCCGGCCGCCGGGAAGGCAGTCAAGATCCCGGACCTGTTCGCCGGAGCCCGCAGCGAAGGCATCGCCGGGGTGGTGTGGTTCGACCTGATTGGCAACCAGAACTGGGAGCTGAACACTCCGGCGGTGATCGCCGCATTCAGAAAGGCTGCCGCCTGAGAAACGCGGGCCACCAGCCGTCCCCGGCCGTGACCTTTCACCCGGGGTGGCCGGCGCACGGCGATCAGTCAGGGTCTCCGTCGCCGGCCGCGGCGGATCGGCCCGGCTGATCGCGGGCTGGACCGGCCGCGCCTGGGTCCCTGGCGTCAGTCTCCCGGGGCCCGGTGTGAGTCTCCTGGGGCCCGGTGTGAGTCTCCCGGGGACCGGGCCCGGCGACGGTCTCCTCCGGCGCGGGCCCGCCGGCGGCCTGCTGCGCTGCGGGCTCCGCCGATTCGGCGATGAGCCCCTCTTCGTCGCGGAGCCCGTCGCCGTCAGCGGGACCCGTACCCGCTGCCGTCCCCTCGGGCCGCATGCCCTCCCCGCCCGCCGGACGCGCCCCGTCCTCCCCCTCGGGCGGCGGGGCGGGTACCCGGGTGCCACGGAGCCGGATCGCGAACGCGACGGCGGACAGCAGGAACAGCGCGCCGGTAACCGCGAGCCAGTGCCACAGGTACGGATCGGGCGACAAGGTGGTTGACGCGTGGTAAACGGCGGTCAGGCGGAAGATCAGCGGGAACCAGATGAGCAGCAGCAGGCCGGACAGCGCGGCGGGCACCCGGACGTAGTTGATCCACGCGACGGTGGGCAGGCCGGGGCCACGGTGCCGGATCACCGCCAGCGCAGACCGGTCGGCGAGCGAATACAGCGGCACCAGCAGCAGGTCATGGCCGATGACCGCGCCGGCGAACCAGACGGCGACCGCCAAGGGGCGCGAGGCGACGAACTGGACGGCGGCATAGCCGGCGAGGGCGAAGCAGGCGAGCAGGGACAGCAGATGGAGCGGGCCGGCACCGTACCACCCCAGCAGGCGTTTCAACTCAGCTCCTGAAGGTCAGGCGGGTGACCCATTTGGTGTTGTGCACGCCGGGGCAGGCGGGCACGATGACCCGTGCGGGATATCCGTGGTCGAGGGAGAGGTCCGCGCCGTTGACGCGCAGCGCGAGCAGCGAGTCCAGGTCCATGATCTGCCCGGCCGACAGGACCGCCCGGCGGTCCGTTCCCCCGCCTTCCAGCGACTCCACCAGGACGTTCGCGGGCTGTGCGGCCCCGGCCAGCCGGGCCAGGTCGCGTAGCCGCACCCCGGTCCAGGCCTGGTTCCCGGTGGACCAGCCTTCGACGCAGGCGATCGGCAGGTGCGCGGTGTGCTGCGCCATCGCCAGCAACTGGGTGCGGCTCAGGCTGACCGGCGCGCCGCCGCCCGGCCCGGTGTGACTGAGAACCAGCCGCCAGCTCGCGCCGGTCTCCGCGGCCCGGACGCCCGCCTGGGCCGCCGTCACATTGATCTGAAAGTCCCCGGAGCCCTCGCCGACTTCCTGGCCGTGCGGTGCCAGCAGGGCGGTGCGGCGCAGCGGCCCGCCCAGCGACTGGCCCACCGACAAGGCCAGCAGCAGGAGCGAACCGCCGCCCGCGAAGGCAAGCACGCCGCGCCGGGAGATCGTCGGCGCCGCAGGTGCCGGACTGACGAGATCCCCATCGCCGGATGGCTCCGGCTTGGTGTGGGCGGTGTCGGTCCGCAGTTCCTGGCGCAGGCTGCGGCTGCGCAGGGCCCGCACCATCCGGGGGGCCTTCAGGCCCACATGGACCACGAACCCGGCGACGAAGACCCAGGCGCCGTAGAAGTGCAGCCGGTAGAACGATCCGGGGAATACGTACCACTGCTGGATATTCAGGATCCCGGTGACGAACTCGAACACCACTCCGCCGACGAGCAGGAACAGCGACAGCCGCTCAAGGGCGTGCGCCGCGCTGCGGACCGGCGGCAGCTCGAACAGTTTCGGCAGCACCGACCACAGCTTGGCCAGCAGGATCGGGACGAGGACCACGCCCAGGGTGACGTGCACGCCCTGGTTGAGCCGGTAGAGCCATACGGGGTGGGTGGGCCAGGAGAACAGGTAGAAGCCGAGCAGGCCCTTGCCGGGCGTCTGGTCGTTGATGGGGCTCAGATCGGGGTTGTAGGCGGCGTAGGAGAGCAGCCCGGTCACGAACAAGACCGGTATGCCGACCAGCAGGATCAGCCCGAAGACCGACGTCAGCCACGGGCCGCGGACCGGGCTGCGCCAGAAGGAGCGCCGGAACGGGCCCGGCAGTTCCTCCAGCCGTGCCAGCGGGCGCACGGGGGAAGCGTCCCGCCTACGGGGCGGCGGGCTGGCGGACGGAGCCGCTTTCCCGGCGTCGGTCACGTTGTACCTCCTGATGCCGCGCCGTTTGATGCCGCGCCCCGTGACCGCGCCAGCGGGCGGGCCAGCGGACGAGTCTGCGCCGCCACCTGGCCAGTGCCTGATCCGCTGAGGACGGCGGCCGCTGCGGCACAGGACCCGCGGCCGACGGGAAGCCACACCCAGACCGGCCGCACCCGCGCGCCGGTGACCGGCCGGAACCAGGCGCTGGGCACATCGGACAGCAGCATCTGCGGGCAGCGCCGGTAGTAGCGGTCCAGGTCAGAGGGGAAATCGGCCAGGTCGTCGGTCTGCTCGATGATGATCGCGCTGAACCGCTGACCGGCCACGGCGCGCGCGGCGCTGCGCGTGAAGCTGACGATCGCGTTCCGGTCCGTGGCGCGCAGCACGTCGGCGACCGCACCTTGATGGGCCACGGCCGGCTGTCCGGCGATGAGGTCAAGACCGGGATCGGCTGGAACGGCGACCGTACCGCCGAGCGCGCGCAGCCCGGCCGTCAGGCGTGCTCCGATGGCGCGGTCCGCCGTCACCGGGATGGCCTGGGCCGGCCGGAATCCGCTCACGAGGACGGCCAGCTGGGCGATGACCAGCCCGCTCGCCGCGGCGGCGATCCACCCTCCCGACCGGTTCGCGCGCCAGCCCGCGATCCGGGCCCGGGCCAGCCGGTCGGCGCCGTCGGAGACCAGGCCGCCGGGCGCGCCGCCCATCGCCAGCCCGGCCAGCAGCGCGACCGCGAGGCAGGCGGGCAGCAGGTCGTTGACGGTCCCGCCGCCGTGGACCAGCGCCGCATACCCCTCGACGACCAGGGCGACGCACCCGGCCAGCAGCACCAGCGGAGTCCGTCGCGCGCCCAGGACCGCGGCACATACGGCGATACCGACCACCGGCAGCAGCGAGACGGTCCAGAACTGCCCGATGGCGGCGTCCTTGAGCGGCTGCCCAGCCATCTGCTCGAAGACGTAGTACAGGTACCAGCCGTGGCTGGTGAGGCCGAGGACCAGCGTGCTGCTGGCCAGGACGGCGCCGTAGGTCAGGACGGCAGGCACGGCCAGTCTCCGGCGCGGGCCGGCCGCCAGCGCCGCGAGCACCGCGACACCCTCCGCGAGCCCGCTCTGCTTGGTGAGGAACGCGGCGGCGAGCAGTATCCCGGCCGCGACGGCGCCGCGCGTGCGAAGCATCCAGCGCGCCGCGTAGAGCCCCGCGGTACTGAACGCGAGAAACAGCGAGTCGACCCGCCCGACGTCGAACCAGGTACCCGTGGCGAAGTAGGTCGCGGCCAGCACGCCCATCGCCGCGATCCCTGCGCCGGCGCTCCCCGTTTCGCGCTGAACCAAGCGGCCCAGCAGCGCGAAGCAGACCAGCGACGACACCAGGGACACCAGCCGCAGCGAAAGATAGGACGGCCCGAGCACACTGGCGACCGCGGCCGAGAACGCGAAATACAGCGGGGGATACCCGTCCGGCACGTAGCCGACCGAAGGCGCGGTGTAGAGCTGCTGGCCCGTGAGGATCCGGTGGACCTCGACGAGAGAGTTGCTCTCCAGCCACTCGATCGTGAAGGGATAGGTCAGCCGGCTCAGGGCGATGACCAGGTAGGCAGCGATCACCGCGAGCCCGAGCAGCGCGGCGGTCAGCCGTGCGGCCGTAGCCAGCCGGTCTCCGGCGTCGACGGAGGCGGTCCCTCGATAGCTGCGCACGCGCGTATTAGACGCAGCTGCGCCCTCCGCAGGCAAACGATCAAGTCAGCGTATTTTGTCCCATAAATTCCGTTTTGCTCCAGCTCTCGGCTACGGCCGGCGGGGATTCGCCGAGCCGCGAAAACCGTCTCCGGTGCCCGCCGCAATCGCTCTGACCAGGGAAATCACCGTCCTTAGCGGCAGACTGCCCGGCTCGTGACGGTGGCCCTCGGGAGTAAGCCGATGGCTGCGGCCGCAGGTTCTTACAAACCGGGGATAAGCACTCCCGCGGGCCGGGTCCCCGGCTCGTCATCGATGGCTGCGGCCCGGTCGGGACCGGTGTCGTCCCGCCCGGCCGTCAATGGCAGCCAGACCTCAAAGCGGCAGCCCGGGCCGGAGTTGACGACCCTCACCTCGCCGTGATGAGCGTCCACCACGCCGCGCACGATCGCAAGCCCGAGGCCTGCGCCGCCATCGGCGCCGGGGGTGCGGGCCTGCGTGCCGCGCCAGCCCGTGTCGAAGATCCGGGCGAGTTCGGCTTCCGGGATACCGCCGCAGCCGTCACTCACCGCCAGCAGCGCGCGGCCAGCCTCCTGCCCGGCCTCAACGTGCACGCGGCCGCCGGCTGGCGTGTGCTGGACCGCGTTGACGAGCAGGTTGGCCAGCACGCGTGACAGCTCACGCGGATCGGCGCGGATGACCATCGGGCGGCCCGCCTCCCCGGTCAGCAGCACGCCGTTGGCCTGCGCGAGCGCCTCTGTGGTGGCTACGGCGTCGCTGACCAGGTCACTGAGCGCGATCTCGTCCGGCGACAGCTGCAGCGTCCCCGCCTGGATACGGGATAGCTCGAACAGATCGTCCACCATGCCGGTGAGCCGGGCGACCTCCGCGCGGATCTGCCCGTGATAGCGGCCGGGGTCCGTGGTTATACCGTCCTGGAGCGCCTCGGCCATCGCGGTCAGCCTGGCCAGCGGCGTACGCAGGTCATGCGAGACCCAGGCGACGAGCTGACGGCGCGACTGCTCCAGCCTGCGCTCACGCTGCCGCGACTGCTCCAGCTTCTGGGCGGTGGCGGCGAGCTCGTGCGACAGGGCCGTGAGCTCGGCCGCCATGGGACCCGCCGGAGAGCGGAACCCGCCCGCGTCGTGGCTCAGCGACCGGGCGGCGTACCGCAGGGCCGTGCTGCTGGTTTCCACTTGCCGGCCCAGCAGCCAGCAGAACCCGAACGCCGCGACGCCGGCCACCACGCAGACCAGCACCACGACGCCCAGGTCGTGCCGGGAAATGAACATCGTCTCGGCGGTACCGAGCGTCCCGGTCACGATGGCCAGGACCGCCATGGCGCTGCCCGCCTGGAGCGACAGCCGCAGCGAAGCCCGGCGCAGCAGCCGCATGACGCCGAGGCCCGCCATCCCCACGGCGCTGGTACAGCCCGCTGCGATCAGCACGACCTGGATCTGCGCGTTCACGACGGGCTCGCCTCCCACCGATAGCCGATTCCCCACACCGTCTGCAGTTGCGACGGCGCCGTGGGATCGTCCTCTACCTTCTCGCGGATTCTGCGGACGCACACGGTGATGGTCGACAGGTCGCCGAACGACCAGCCCCACACCTGTTCCAGCAGTTCGTTGCGGGTGAACGCGCGACCCGGGTGAGCAATGAAGAAGGCGAGCAGGTCGAACTCGCGCACGGTCAGGGCCAGCTCGCGTTCATCCCGCCGGATCCGCCGGGCCGCCACGTCGACCTCGTATCGCCCGGCGCGGAACGGCACCGGCGGCGCGGCGACCGCCGACCCCGCCGCGCCCGCGCGCCGCAGGACGGCTTGCACGCGCAAGGCGAGTTCCCGTGGGCTGAACGGCTTGGTCACATAGTCGTCGGCGCCGGCCTCGAGTCCTTGTACCCGCTCGCTTTCCTCGCTGAGGGCGGTCAGCATGATCACCGGCAGCGGGTGCCGCCCGTCCGTTGCCTGGCGCAGGCGGCGGCACACCTCCAGGCCGTCGAGGCCCGGGAGCATCAGATCCAGGACGACGATATCCGGCTGCCACGCCTCGGCCAGCAACAGCGCAGACGGCCCGTCGGCCGCGTGCCGCGGTTCCAGCCCAGCGTCCCGCAGATAGTCGCTGACCACCTCGGCGATGGTGGGATCGTCGTCGACGACCAGAACGCGCGCACTCATGTGACTACTTTACTGACCAGGCGAAACGTCACCGTGAGGACGCGACCGCTGGTCAGCGGGATGGTTATTTTCGGGCCCTTCAGCGACCCGGATGGCCACCTCTGGAAGGTCGCGTCCTCGATAACGCCGTCAGAGCTTCGTCAGCTTGGCGCATGGGGTCAGGATCCGGACCTGGCGCGAGCCGAAGTCGACAACCACGGCCGTGTCGTCCTCGACGAGTACGACACGGCCAAGGCCGTACTTGTCGTGAGTCACCCGGTCTTCCGCTGCGTACTGCTCGGCAGGCGGATCGGCGGGTCTGGGCGCGAAGGGGCTGGTCGACAGGTAGCGCCGGGAAGCGGCGCGGGCAGGCTTCATCATTACCAGTATGCGCCCATGGGCGCTTCCGGTCCTCATTTCCTGTGCGGACGTCGGTCAGCGGCGGCGGCCGCGGAACCCTGCGGACAGTGCCACCGCACCGCGGCCGGTACCCTGGACGGTCGTGGCCGCCTCCGCGGGAGCGGCGGGCCGGGCAGCCCGGGCAATCGGCTTGGCCGGTGCACCGGCGATCGAGCGCAGCAGCGCGGAACCCGGGGTGACGGTGGCCGCGAGCGGGACGACCCGCGCCTTTCGCATCAGGCTGCGCACGTCACCAGCCTGAGCCGGGGTCTGCAGGGTGATCACCATGCCCGCCGCGCCGGCCCGGGCGGTCCGGCCCGACCGGTGCAGGTAGGCCTTGTATTCGGAAGGTGAGTCGGCGTGGATGACGAGATCGATGCTGTCCACGTGAATGCCGCGGGCGGCGATGTCGGTGGCGACCATGACGCGCACCGCCCCGTCGGCGAACGATGCGAGATTGCGATCACGGGCGTGCTGCCCGAGATCCCCGTGCAGCTCAGCGGCGGGTATCCCGGCGGTGGCCAACTGGCGGGCGAGCTGATGGGCCCGCTGCTTGGTGCGGGTGAAGACCAGCGACCGGTTGCTGCCGCTGGTGAGTGCGGCCACCACGCCGCCCCGGTCGGCTGGTGCAACGGTGAGCAGATGATGGATCATCGCGGCCGGCGCCTCGGCGGGGTCGACGGCGTGCTGGGCCGGATGGTTCATGAAACGCCGGACGAGGACGTCGACAGCGTGGTCGAGGGTAGCGGAGAACAGCATCCGCTGGCCCTCCGGAGGGGTCATGTCCAGCAGTCGCCGCACCACGGGCAGGAACCCGAGGTCCGCCATGTGATCCGCTTCGTCCAGCACGCTGATCTCGACGTCGCCGAGGTGGCAGTGGCCCTGCTCGATCAGGTCGGCCAGCCGGCCGGGGCAGGCGACGACGATGTCCGTGCGATTGCGCAGGGCGGCTACCTGGGGGTTCTGCGGTACGCCACCGTATACCGTCGCGACGCTGAGGCCGACCGCCTGGGCCAGCGGGGTCAGGACGGCCTGGACCTGGCTGGCCAGCTCACGGGTGGGCACGAGCACAAGGCCGCGGGGGCGGCACGCGCTGGTGTAACCGTCGGCGAGGCGGGCGGCGAGAGGGATGGAAAAGCCGAGCGTCTTGCCTGATCCGGTCTGCCCGCGCCCGAGTATGTCGAGTCCGGCGAGGGCGTCCGGCAGCGTGGCCGCCTGAATAGGGAAGGGCGTGGTGATGCCGGTCTCGGCGAGAGCCGCCACCAGCGGCGCGGGCACGCCCGCGGAAGCGAAGGTGACCGTGGGCACTGCGGCCGTGGGCACTGCGGCCACGGGCAGCCCGCGACGGCGACGCCGCGGAGCGGCGGCCCGTTCGGCGGGCAGAGCACCTTCGGTGGGCAGAGCAGTCATATAGGGGTTTCCTCTGGATCTGGTGGCCGTATTGAGGGCCGCCACATCCGGTGGAAACCAGCTCGCTCACGAGCAGCGTACGACCGGCGCGCTGCGAAAGCTGCGCCTCACCGCGATGCGGTACGTGTCTAGGTTAAGCCAACGGTGTCCCCGGCCAGCTAGGCGACCGGGGACACCGCGCTGCCACCGGTGGTTAGACCGGGTGGCGACGATCAGCCATGAGGCTTAGAGCAGGCGAACCCGCTCGGCCTGCGGGCCCTTGGGGCCCTGGGTGACGTCGAACTCGACCCGCTGGTTCTCGTCCAGGCTGCGGAAGCCGCTGGACTCGATGGCGGAAAAGTGGACGAACACGTCCTTGCTGCCGTCGTCGACGGTGATGAACCCGAACCCTTTGTCCGAGTTAAACCACTTCACAGTTCCCTGTGCCATGGCGTGACTCCTTTTGAAATGAACGAACGTCCCCGCAGGATACGGGAACCAGTCCTCGGGCACCGGTTGCGCACCATCTCCGGTACTCACCATCTCGCGCGCCCGCCAGTAAATCCGCGAGCGCGGTAGAGACCACGTACACAGAAAACTACGACCTCGTCTATCTAACCATGCGCCGGGCATGTTCGGGGCCCGAAGTGCCGGCCTCCGGCGCCCGAGGCCCGTACCTGCAACAAAAAACCGGCAATTTTTTTCCTGAATTGATGGTACGATTCGCGGGTGGGTAACTGGGCATTCCTGACTAATCACGCCAGGGTCCTGGTCTGTATCGCCCGCGACCCCGGGGCCCGTCTGCGTGACATCTCCGCAGGCCTGGGCATCACCGAGCGGAGCGCCTACGCCATCATGACCGACCTCATCCAGGCCGGCTACATCATCAAGACGAAGGACGGCCGCCGCAATCGCTACCAGATCCGGGCCGACCTTCCGCTGCCCGAACCGGCCAGCCGGCAGCCCACTGTCGGCGAGCTACTCACCCTCCTCGCCGGCACCCGCCCAACGGATCAGGTGCCGGTAGAGGGGCAGAACTGACCAGCGACGACCCAAGGAGCCTCCAACGGTGACAACCCCTCCCGCAGCCGAAGCTGAACCCCGCCCGGGTATCCCGCCCGCGCCGCCGCCCGCCCCGGCGCGCGGCAGTGAGTACGCCGCATTGTCCCGGCAGGTCAAGGAGGCGGGACTACTGGATCGACGGCTCGACTATTACGTGTGGAAGATCACAGGGACCGGCCTGGCGCTGGCGGCCGGGTGGGCGGTGTTCGTGCTGGCCGGCAATACCTGGTGGCAGCTGATCACCGCGGTGTTCCTGGCCGTGGTGTTCGCCCAGCTTGGCTTCCTCGGCCACGACGCCGGGCACCGGCAGGTCTTCCGTTCCGCGCGGTCGAACTACCTGCTCGGGATCGCGTGCGGCAACGCCGGGGTGGGGCTCAGCTACGGCTGGTGGGTCAGCAAGCACAACCGGCACCACGCCCACCCAAACACCGACGGCGAAGACCCCGACCTCGATATCAGCGTGCTCGCCTTCTCCGGCGGGCGGGCGCGGACCAGCCGGGGCCTGCGGCGGCTGCTGTACCGCTACCAGGCGTACCTGCTCATCCCCCTGCTGTTCCTGGAGGCGATCGCGCTGCACGCCGCCAGCATCCGCGCCCTGACCAGCAGGTCTGCCCAGCGCGGGGGCCAGCCCAACAGGGCCAGCCGGCACCGGATCACCGAGGCGGTGCTGCTCGCCGCCCATTTCGGCGGCTACCTCGCCGTGGTGTTCCTGGTTCTTTCCCCGATCCGGGCGATCGTGTTCATCCTGGTCCAGCAGGGCCTGTTCGGGTTCTACCTGG
>Ga0182014_10003586_pt1 | contig 18458 bp, 19 predicted proteins | sample 612S2DmetaG_FD_120489 | JGI IMG/M metagenome (GOLD analysis project Ga0182014, IMG submission 120489) | Permafrost microbial communities from Stordalen Mire, Sweden - 612S2D metaG | ecosystem: Environmental > Terrestrial > Soil > Wetlands > Permafrost | place: Sweden: Stordalen | collected... | reverse complement strand
GCTCAGTCGGGCGTACAGGTGAGCGTGCGTCACCACATCGGGCAACACTTTGCCGAGAAAGGCATAGACGGCCACGGGCGCCATCGCGCAGACGTAGCCGTAGCCGGCGAGACGCAACTGTATGGGCCCGGCCGGCGTCGCCGTGACGACGGCGGCGACAACGAAATACAGGGCGCTCGCGTCGAAGGCCAGCCACGACAGGTCGGGGCCCACCGACCAGGCGATCGACAGCCCCACCCAGAGCGTGAACACAGCGAACGCCGCGAGGCCCACAAGAGCCGCCCGCCCGAGCGCCAAGCGGCGCGGCGCAAGCCACACCCAGGCGATGGCCAGCGGTATCAGTATGAATACGACCGGCGCCGTGCGGGAAAAGATATAGCCGCCCGACAGAAACGAAAGGACAACGACGGCGACCAGAACGGTCGCGACTGGGAGGCAGCGCAAAGCCGGGAGCGCAACACGGGTCGCCGAAGAAGCGTGAGGTCCACGCGAGGCCGCCTGAGGCGCGTTGCTGTCACCGGCTGCGGGAAGAGGCTCCACACGAGCCAGTATACGTTCCGCGGCGAACGGCGCGCGACGAGCGTGAGAGCAGAGAGAGAACATGGTAATCGTCCGACCGGCGTGGTATAAGCATTTCGTATCTCCTACCATGGAAAATCGGACCGCAGATGGAGGGGCCTCCATGAAGATGAAACTAGTGACCATCGCAGTCATGGTGGTTGTCGCGGTGCTCATGGCGGCGTCGGTCGCACAGGCCGCGTCGAGCACCACCACGGCGATCATCAAGGATGCCCAGGACGGGCATGTCGACGGCAACTACACCGCGGCTCAGGTTCAGGCCGCGTTGTCGTACGTCAAGAGCGACCCGTCGCTGCAGGCATACTCCGCCATCCAGGGTGTCCTGCAGGACTACCTGGCCAGCCTGCCCGCGCCGGCGGCCAAGACCGGCGGGCTGATGTTCACCGGCGGCTCGACCGTCGCGCTGCTCGCCTTCGGTCTGGCCCTCATGAGCGGCGGCCTCGTCTTGCGCAGGCGACACGCGTAGAGCAGTTTCCAACAGCGAGATTCGAGCGTGCGAGCGCCCCGGAGTCGGGGCGCTCGTTGTTTCTTGGCCCCACGATCGCGCGCTCGTCGCTTGGGGCCGCAGGGTCGGAGCGCTCGTCGTCGCTAGGTGACAGGTCGGGCGCTCGTCTCCTTCAGGCCGGCAGGACCACGGTCAACCCCGCCGGGCCGCCCGCCGACGTCCGCACCTGAGACAGGCGCAGACCAAGGTCGCCCGCCAGGGCGAGCGCCAGCCGCCGGTCTTCTTTGTGGTAGTACAAAGTCGGTAACGCGGTCGCTGCCGGCGATCTCGCCGACGCCCGCAGCGCCGCGTAGCCGAACACGTGGAGGCGGGCGACCAGGCGCGTGCTGCTGGTGGCGCCGCCGACGACCGCGACTCTGGTGAGCGTGCGCTCGTAGTAGGTCACCGCCAGGCGAGTGGCCACGAGACGCGCCGCGAAATAGTCGGGCTGCACGGCGCGCACGAAGGTCGCCGCGTTGAGACGAGCCCAGGCAGCGACCAGAGCGGGCGTGAGACCGTCGCCGCCGACAGGCGCGGAGCCGGCCCCGGCGGTCACAGCGGCGCTGGGGCTGCCGCTCGCCGTCGGCGCCGCGCTGGGGCCGCCGCTCGCCGTCGGCGCCGCGCCGGCGCCGGAAGCGGGGGCGGCGGCGACCGGGGCAAGAACGGCGGCGACGCCCGACAGCGGCAGGCCGGCGGCCGCCGTTTGCCGGTCGATCATGTCGTTGACGGCGGCATCGAAGGCCGGCACGTCCGACACGACGGCCGGCAGCCCGTGCGCCTGCACGCCGCTCAGGGCCGCGTCGAGCACCTCCGCCGTGCCGGCCGCGGGCGCGACCCCGGCCGGCGATCCGCCCACGGCGACCACGACTCCGAGGGTCGAGCCCGCCGCAGGCCCGTCGAGCGCTCGCGCCACAGCCGCCCGCGAACCGCACGCCCGCAGCGTCACGCGCAAGCCGCGCACGCCATACCCCTGCAGGGCGCGCTCGAAAGCCACGCGATACACCGCCGACCAGCGACCCAGAGGCGAGGTCAGCACCATGACGGTGCGGCCGGCGGGTCGCACGGCGACCGTGGCCGCGTAGATCGGCGTCGCGGCGTCGAAGGCCAGCGACTGACGCAGCGAAAGGAGCGCGACCGCCGACGGTGCCCAGAGCTCGTACCGGCCGCGCCGGTGCACGACCACCGGCAGCGAGCTGGTGACCAGATCGCCCGCGCCGGCGCTGTTCAGGGCCGCACCGATGGCCGAGACCGCCTGCAGTCGCAGCGCCGTGTTCACGTCGGTCGAGCCGAGGATGTAGTTCACGAACGCGACCATGTTCAGCTCGCCGAAGCTGCCGTCCGCCAGCACAAGCCGCAGGTAGCGCACCTGACGCTGCAGCGCCCGGGTCGGCGACTGATGCACCGTCCACACGCCGACCAGCGGCACCGGCCGCGGGTGGATCGCCTTGGTCGCCACGTCGACGAAGCCCGGCAGGGCGCTGCGCACCGCCTCGGGATCGACCGTGATCCACGAGCCGAACGCGACGCCGAGCCGCGCGCCCAGCGCGCCGGCGGCGACCCGCGGGCCGGCCTGGTCGACGATCTCGGCGAGCGGCTGGAGACCGGCGCCCGGCAGCCGGCAGGACAGGCGCACGGGAACGACGACGGCCGTCAGTCGTGGCTGGTCGTAAGCGATGTGGAGCCAGACCACGCCGGCACAGCCCTCGAGCCGCGGGCCGTTCACAAAGACGGCGATGTCGCGCGGCGGCGGCGGCGGCGCCAGCAGCGGCCGGCTGGCCACCGCGGGCACGACGCGGTGCCACGGTCCGGGGGTCGCCAGCAGGATGATCACGCCCAGCGTGACGAGCACGCCCAGGAGCAGCGCGGCCCACGGGTCGAGACGCCGCAGCACCGCGGGCACGCGGTTCACTTCACGCCGGTGAACGACAGGGCGAGTGCCATCATCGCGTTGCTGGCGATCTCGTTGTCGAGCGTATTGGAGACCCAGTAGAGGGTGCCCGCCGTCTTCCAGGCGACCATGTGGAGCTGCGTGCCGTTGTAGAACTCCAGATACCTGATGCCGTGCACGGTGGTCACCGCGTCGGGCGCGGCGATCGCCGGGGGATCGGTCCAGCGCGTCTCTTCGATGTGCCAGTACCCGCCACTCGACGTCAAGCCGACCACAACGAGCGCCGCGCGGCTGCCATGGCCCGTGGGGATGGTATAGGCGCGCGACATCGCCCAGTCGTAGGAGAATCCGGGCACCCAGGCGGTGGGCATGCGCACCTTGACCTTGGTCTGATGAGCGAGCTGAAGCCACTGGGCGGTGTCCTGCGGGCTGTTGTGGACGATCGCCGGACCGGCCGGCGCCTTCTGGGGCAGCACCAGCTTGCCCGTGTAGGAAGGCCCGAGAGCGACGGTGACACCCGCCTGCACGCCGGGGGCGCGCGGCACGGTGATCACGCGGCTGGGCGGCAGCATGGCGGCGACGACGCGGGCATTGCCGGCGAAGCCCTGCGTCGCATAGACGGTCGTGGCCTTGGTGTCGCTCTGGACGACGTCGCCGGCGACCGTCGTCGAGTACCCTTGCGCGGCGAGCTGCCCGGCGGCGCCGGCGGCGCTGCCGGCGGGCGCGCCCCCGTTGGTCACCGCGACGGTGAACGAGCCTTTGGGCTGCGACTCGCCGCGCGGCGCCAGCACCGGCGGTCGCTGTGGGTTCATGAACTGATCGACGACCGCGGCGACCTCAGCCGGTGAGGCCTGCAGCTCGTCGGCGCCGCCGACCACGATGGGCTCGCCGACGACATGCGTCTGGTAGATGTGCGAGGTATTGACGCCGATTCCGAGCTGGACGAGCGACAGAAGCTGCTTGATCGACGAGACGTCGGAGGTCGTGTTGCGGGCGATCATGGCGATCAGCTTGGGGAACTTGAGCACGTTCTGCCAGCGCAGCGCCTGGCGCTTGAGCTCGCGCAAGAAGAGCTGCTGACGCTGCATGCGGCCCCAGTCGGCGAGCGCGTCGTGGCGGAAACGCACAAAGGCTAGCGCATCGTGGCCGTTCAGGCGCTGGTAGCCGGCCTTGATGTCGATCGACGAGTAGCCCGTGACGGCGGTGTTGTTGTAGTACTGGCGATCGACGTCGATGTAGACGCCGCCGAGGTAGTCGACGATGCCGATGAAACCCAGAAAGTCGACGTCGATGAAGTGATTCACCGGCAGGCCGGTGAGCGTCTCGAACGTCTTGACCGACAGCGCCGCCCCGCCGTCGGAGTAGGCAGCGTTGATGCGATCGGCGCCCCAGCCGGGGATCTCGACGCGCAGGTCGCGGGGAATCGACAGCATCGAGATGCTCTTCGTGCGGGGGTCGATGCGCAGCAGCATGATGGTGTCGGAGCGCCCCTTGTCGCCGGCCAGGCTCTCGCGCCGGTCGCTGCCCAGCACGAGGATGTTCACGGGGTCGTGCGTGGTGCGCGGCACGGTGAGCACCTTCTGTACCGCCTTGACCGTCGTGGGGTCGCTCCTGGAGACCTGGGAGACCGCGTTCTGCAGGTACCCGAAGGCCATGCCGAACGTGGTGGCCACGGCCAGCACGATCACGAGCACCGTCCACTTCAGGACGCGCACCCACACGGGCACGACGGGTCTGCGGGGCGTTACGGTGTACCGGGTGTACTGCGGCACTGAGGGCGGCTCCGTCACGTGATGAAGATGAGCATCATCGGATCATCCGGCTATGAGGATTGTACCGCACGACCCGGGCCGCTGGCACCTCGCCGCCCGGTCGTGACCCGCTCAGGGGCCGGCGCCGCCGGCCTCGCCGCCGGCCTCGACCCGGGTGACGTCGGCGCCCAGGCCGGCGAGCTTGGCGTCGAAGTCCTCGTAGCCGCGGTCGACGTGATGCAGGCCGCGCACCTCGGTCACGCCTTCGGCCACCAGGCCGGCGATGGCCAGGGCGGCGCCGCCGCGCAGGTCGGGGGCTTCGACCACACTGCCGGTCAACTGACGCGGGCCCGAGACCACGGCGTGGTGGCCGCTGGTGGTGATGCCGGCTCCTAGTCGGTTGAGCTCATCGACCACGGCGAAGCGGTTCTCGAAGACGTTCTCGGTGACGATGGAGGTGCCCTCGGCCAGCGACAGCGCCACCATGAACTGCGCCTGCAGGTCGGTGGCAAAGCCTGGGTGGGGCAGCGTGGAGACGTCGACCGGCCGCAGCGCGCCGAGCGCCCGCGCGCGGATCGTGCGATCGCCCTCGTCGACCTGCACGCCCATGGCCCGCAACTTGTTCAGGAACAGCTCGAGGCACGGCGGGTTCAGGCCGCGCACGGTCACGTCGCCGCCGGTCGCCACGCCGGCCAACAGGTAGGTGCCGGCCTCGATGCGGTCGGCGATGACCTCGTGGATGGCGCCGTGCAGCGCGTGCCCGCCCTCGATCTCGATCGAGCTGGTGCCGGCCCCGTGGATGCTGGCGCCCATCGACATGAGGAACTTGGCGAGATCGACGATCTCGGGCTCGCGGGCCGCGTTGTCGATGACCGTCGTGCCCTGGGCGGCGGTCGCCGCCATGAGAAGGTTCTCGGTCGCCCCGACGCTGGGATAGTCGAGCGGCACGACGGCGCCCCGCAGGCCGTCGCTTGTGACCTCGATGAAACCGTGCTCGATCTCGATGGCGGCGCCCAGCTTCTGCAGACCACGAATGTGAAAATCGATGCGCCGCGGGCCGATGTTGCAGCCGCCGGGCATGGCGATCGTGGCCCGACCGAGACGGGCGACCATCGGTCCCATCACGATGATGCTGGCCCGCATGCGCCGCACGAGCTCGTAGGGCGCGCGCTCGTTCAGCGGCCCAGAGGGGTCGATGCGCAGCTCGCCGTCGTCGAAGGTCACCTTGGCGCCGAGCGCGCGCAGCATGTCGACCATGGTGAACACGTCGGCGATGCGCGGCACGCGACGGATGGTCGACGGTTCGTCGGCCAGCAGGCTGGCCGCCATCAGCTTGAGGGCCGAGTTCTTGGCGCCAGAAAGGACGATCTCGCCCTCGAGCCGGCGACCGCCGCGCACGCGCAGCGAGCGACCTCGATCCGCGGCTTCGCTGGCGGCGCCGGCGGCGTCGTGCCCGGGCGGCTCGGGCCACTGCGCCTGCGTCATGTGCGGGCCGCGACCTTGAGCCGGTTCTCGGCCCGGCGCAGCGCCTGCTCGGCCTTGTAGAAGTCGACCTCGGCCTGCGCGCCGGGGTCGCCGCGCAGCGCGAGCCGGTCTTCGGCCCGTTTGCGGGCCGCGGTGGCTCGCGCCACGTCGATACTGCCCGCCTGCTCGGCCTGATCGACGACCAGCAGCACCTTGTCGAACAGCACCTGGACGTAACCGATGCCCGTGGCAAAGCGCTCCCACGTGCCGTCGGGCAGCTGCACGCGCGCCTCGCCGATCGCCACGAGCGAGACGAGCGGCTCGTGGCGCGGCAGAAAGCCGAGCTCGCCCTCGACGCCCGGCACGATGACCATGCTGGACGCACCGGTGTACACCGAGCCGTCGGGCGTGACGATCTCGACCTGCAGGCTGTGCTCGTCGGACATGATCAGCCCGCGGCCTGCGGCGCCGCCTCGCCGGCCGGCGTCTGCGGATGGTCGTCGGTCTGCGGCACGTCTGCGACCTGCTCCGCGCCGGCGTGGCCGCCGAGCGTCTTGGCCTGGGCGATGACCTCGTCGATGCCGCCGACCATGAAGAAGGCCTGCTCCGGCAGGTCGTCGTACTTGCCGTCGACGATCTCGGCAAAGCCGCGCACGGTCTCGGCGATCGGCACGTATTTGCCGGGCACCCCGGTGAACTGCTCGGCCACGAAGAACGGCTGCGACAGGAAGCGCTCGATACGCCGCGCCCGCTGTACGATCACCTTGTCTTCGTCGGTGAGCTCGTCCATGCCGAGAATGGCGATGATGTCCTGAAGGTCCTTGTAGCGCTGCAGGATCTCCTGCACCCGGGTGGCGACCGCGTAGTGCTCGTCGCCGACACTCGCCGGGCTCAGGATGCGCGACGTCGAGTCGAGCGGGTCGACCGCCGGGTAGATGCCCTTCTGCGAGATGGCGCGCGACAGCGTCGTCGTAGCGTCGAGATGGGCGAACGTCGCCGCCGGGGCGGGGTCGGTCAGGTCGTCGGCCGGCACGTAGATGGCCTGGACCGAGGTGATCGAGCCCTTCTTGGTCGAGGTGATGCGCTCCTGCAGCTCGCCCATCTCGTTGGCCAGGGTCGGCTGGTAGCCGACGGCGCTCGGCATGCGCCCGAGCAGCGCCGAGACCTCTGAGCCGGCCTGCACGAAACGGAAGATGTTGTCGATGAACAGCAGCACGTCCTGACCGCCCTCTTCGCGAAAGTACTCGGCTACCGTGACGCCGGCCAGCGCGACGCGCAGACGCGCGCCGGGCGGTTCGTTCATCTGGCCGAACACAAGCGCGGTCTTGTCGATCACGCCCGATTCCTTCATCTCGCGCCAGAGGTCGTTGCCTTCGCGCGTGCGTTCGCCCACGCCGCAGAACACCGACAGGCCGCCGTGCTGCGTGGCGATGTTGTGGATGAGCTCCTGCACGATGACGGTCTTGCCGACGCCGGCGCCGCCGAAGAGCCCGATCTTGCCGCCCTTGACGTAGGGCGCCAGCAGGTCGATCACCTTGATGCCGGTCTCGAAGAGCTCGTCGGTCGGGTCGAGCGACTCGAAATCGGGAGCCGGCCGGTGGATCGGCCAGCGCTCGGCCTCGTCGAGGCCGTCCTCGAGGTGGTCGATGGCCTGGCCCATGACGTTGGTGAGGCGGCCAAGGGTGGCCGGCCCCACCGGCACCGTCATCTGGGCGCCGGTGTCGACCACTTCGGCGCCCCGCGCCAGGCCGTCGGTGGCATCCATGGCGACGGCTCGCACCTTGTTGTCGCCGAGGTGCTGCTGCACCTCGGCGATGAGCTCGACGGGCTGGCCGTCGCGATCGATCGTGATCTGCAGGGCGTTGTAGATGGCGGGCAGCTCGTCGGGAAAGTGAACGTCGACCACGGCGCCGATGACCTGCACGATGCGTCCCTTGTTCATGACTTCAACTCCGCAGCCGTTTGTCGACTCACAGTCTCACATCTGCCTTTCCGTGACCGGGCGGGCCGAGGCGCTCGGCTAGCCGAGCGCCTCGGCCCCCGCCACGACCTCGAGGATCTCCTGGGTGATCGAAGCCTGCCGCGCCCGGTTCATCGAGAGCGTGAAGTCCTCGATCATGTCGTCGGCGCTCTCGCTGGCGTTGCGCATGGCGGTCATGCGGGCGCCCTGCTCGCTCGCGCTCGACTCGAGCAGCGCCCGGAAGATCGCGATCTCGACGTAGCGCGGCAGCAGCGAGGCGAGGATCTCGGCCTCGTCGGGCTCGTAGAGATACGTGACCAGCGGCCGCTCGCGCTCGCCGGCGTAGATCTCCTGCGGTTCGATGGGCAGGATCTGCACGCTCATCAGCGTCTGTTCGACCGACGACTTGAAGTGGTTGTAGATGAGCCGCACGCGGTCGACCTGCTCGGTCGTATACAGGTCGATGACGTGGTGGGCGATGGCCTCGGCGTCGGCGTAGGTCGGCCGGTCGCTCTTGCCCGACCACGACTGCTCGATGGCCAGACCGCGAAAGCGCAGCGTGCCGATGCCTTTTTTGCCGACGACCAGCAATTTGCGATCGAGCCCCTTGCCCTCGAGCTCGTGACCGGCCACCAGGCAGGCGCGCAGCACGTTGGCGTTGAAGGCCCCGGCCAGGCCCCGGTCGCCTGTGATGACCAGCAGCGCCTCGGCCTTGGCCGAGTCGTGCTCGCGCAACAGCGCGAAGCTGTTCTTCTCGACGGCGAAGGTAGCCAGATCGCGCATCATCTCGACCATGGCCCCGGCGTAGGGGCGCAGCGACTCCATGCGCGTCTGCGCCCGCCGCAGCTTGGCGGCCGAGACCAACTCCATCGCCTTGGTGATCTTGCGAGTGTTCTCGGTGGAGGCAATGCGCCGCCGGATGTCCTGCAGTGTCGCCACGTCAGACCAGGCCCGGCGCGCCGGGTTCGGCGGGCGTCACCGTCTTGTGAAAGTTGGCGATCTCGGCGCGCAGGATCTCCTCGTTGTGCTCGCTGAGCACCTTTTCGTCGCGGATCGCCTGCGGCACCTCGGGGTGCTCCGACCTGATGTACTCGCGCAGGTCGACCAGGAACGCGCGCACGCGCTCGACCGGGATGTCGTCGAGAAAGCCCTGCGTACCGGCGAAAATCTCGATGACCTGGTCTTCGACGGCCATGGTCTCGAACCGGCCCTGCTTCAGAACTTCGACCATGCGCGCCCCGCGTCCGAGGGTCTGCCGAGTGGACTCGTCTAGCTCCGAGCCGAACTGGGCGAAAGCTTCGAGCTCGCGGAACTGAGCCAGATCGAGGCGCAAGCGCCCGGCGACCTGCTTCATGGCCTTGATCTGGGCGTCGCCACCGACACGCGACACCGAGATGCCGGCGTTGATGGCGGGCCGCACGCCCGAGTAGAACAGGTCGCTCTGCAGAAAGATCTGGCCGTCGGTGATGGAGATCACGTTGGTCGGGATGTAGGCCGACACGTCGCCGGCCTGGGTCTCGATCACGGGGATGGCGGTCAGCGAGCCGCCGCCCAGCTCGTCGTTTAACTTGACCGCCCGCTCGAGAAGGCGCGAATGCAGGTAGAAGACGTCGCCCGGGAAGGCCTCGCGGCCCGGCGGGCGGCGCAGCAGCAAGGACATCTGGCGGTAGGCGTCGGCGTGCTTGGAGAGGTCGTCGTAGAAGCACACCGCGTGGTGCCCGCCGTAGAGGAAGTACTCGCCCATGGCGGCGCCGGCGTAGGGCGCCAGGTACTTGAGCGGCGCCGAGACCGAAGCCGTCGCGGCCACCACGATCGAGTACTCCATGGCGCCGTTCTCTTCGAGATGCCGCACGACCTGCATGACGGTCGAGGCCTTCTGGCCGATGGCCACGTAGATGCAGATCTCGTCCTGACCCTTCTGGTTGATGATCGTGTCGACGATGAGCGAGGTCTTGCCGGTCTGGCGGTCGCCGATGATCAGCTCGCGCTGCCCGCGACCGATGGGGATCATCGAGTCGATGGCCTTGATGCCGGTCTGCAACGGCTCCTTGACGCGCTGGCGCTCGACCACGCCGGGCGCCTTGAACTCCATCGGCCGAAAGTGCTCGGTCTCGATCGGTCCCTTGTCGTCGAGCGGGTTACCGAGAGGGTCGACGACGCGACCCACGAGAGCCTCGCCGACCGGCACCTGCAGCACCTTGCCGCTGCGCTTGACGAGGTCGCCCTCTTTGACGAGCGTGTCCTGGCCGAGCAGCACGGCGCCCACATTGTCTTCTTCTAAGTTGAGCGCCAGGCCGGTCACGCCGTGCGGCAGATCCAGCATCTCCATGGCCATGGCGTTGCGCAGGCCGTAGATGCGGGCGATCCCGTCACCGACCTCGAGGACCGTGCCGACCTCTTCGACTTCGACCTCGGCCTGGTAGTTCTCGATCTGGCTTCTCAGGACCGAGGCGATCTCTTCGGGACGAAGCTTCACGTCTTGCCACCTCTCACGTCTGCCGTTCTCAATCTGTCGTCGAGCTGCTGGATGCGCGCCCGCAGGCTGCCGTCGACCAGGACGTCGTCGACGCGCAGCACGAGCCCGCCCAGGATGCCGGGATCGACCCGCTTGGTCAGCCGCGGCTCGCCGCCGGTGGAGCGCCGCACGCGCTCCACGATCAGGCGCTCGACGTCGGGCTCGACGGGCACCGCCGTGGTGACTTCGACCTCGATGACCCTGGCCGCCTGATCGACGAAGCGCTCGTACTGGTCGGCGACTTCGCCGCAGAGCGCGATCCGGCCCTTTTCGAGCAGCACCGCCAGCACCCCGGCCGCCAGGTGATCGGCGGCGCTGGTGAGCTTGGCGAGCACCCGCATCTTGGCCTCGGGCTCGATCTGCGGGTTGAACACGGCGTTGGCCAGCGGCTGCGATTCGTCGAGAGCGCGGACGAACGCGCGCAGGTCGGCGCCCGTGGGCGCCACGCTACCGGCCGCCGTCGCCGCCTCGAACAACGCCGTGGCGTACACGCGCGCGATGCCCGTGTCGCTCACCGGCCGCTCCCCAGTTCGAGGTCGTCGAGATTGGCGGCCCGCAGCGCTTCGTCGATCAGGCGCCGGTGATCGTCGTCGTCGAGCGACTTGCCGACGACGTGCTCGGTGGCCAACAGGGTGAGACCGGCGATCTCGCCCTTGAGCTCCTGCAGCGCCACGCGAACGTCGCGCTCGAGCTGCTCCTGAGCCTTTTCGACGGTGCGCTGCGCCTGGCGGCGCGCTTCGTCTAGGATCTCGGCCTTGGTCGTGTCGCCGGCCTTGCGGGAGCGCTCGAGGATCTCCTCGGCTTCGGCGCGCACCGAGCCGAGCGTCTCGCGGTACTCGTTCAGCAGCCGCACGGCTTCGGCGCGCGTCTCCTCGGCGGTCTCGAGGCTTTCGGCGATGCGCGCGCGGCGCTCGTCGATGACCTTCTGCAGCGGGCCGAATGCGAAGCGCCACAGGACGAAGACGGCGATGCCGAAGGTGATCGCCGTCCAGATCATCAGCCCCGGGTTGATGCTCAGCATGTCAGGGTCACTCCTTGCTCGCCGGGACGGCGCCCACTACTTGACCACGAACAGGAGGATGAGGGCGACCACAAGCGCGTACAGCGCCAGCGCCTCGATGATGCCGATGCCGATGAACATGTTCAGGCGGATCTCGCCCCTCATCTCGGGCTGCCGGGCCATGCTCTCGATGGAGCTGCCGAACAGGACGCCCATGCCTACGCCCGGACCGATGACTCCCAACCCGGCGGCGAGCCCGGCGCCGAGCAGCCGCAGACCCGTGTCCGATGACACCGCGGCGATCGTGGCGGCGCTTACGTCCATGTGATTCCTCCTTGATGTCTACCTGGTGACAGCTTGCTGCACGCGGCCACCCGCCTCAGTGCTCCTCTTCGAGCGCCGTGCCGATGTAGACGGCCGAGAGGATGGCGAAGATGAACGCCTGGATGCACGCTACGAAGATCTCGAACATGAACACCGCTACCGAGCCCACCTGGAGAACAACGCCCAGGAGGTAGCTCTGGAACACGAGCACCATGGCGAAAAACACGGCCAGGATGAAGTGCCCGGCGATCATGTTGGCGAAGAGTCGCACCGACAGCGAGACGAGGCGGAACATCTCGCTGATGACGTCGGACACGAAGATGAACTGCTTGAGCACCGGCGGCGCCGGGATGACCCAGCTCTTGATGTAGCCGACGGGGCCCTTTTTGCGGACGCCCGCGTAGTGCGTGAAGACGAACGTAAAGACGGCCAGCGTGATGGTCACGTTGATGTTGCCGGTCGCGGCGTAGAAGGCAAGCTGGTGGCCCACGCCGAAGGGCAGCGGGATCAGACCCACGAGGTTGCACACCAGGATGAAGACGAAGGCGCCGCCGATGTAGGGAAACCACGTGTCGGCGCCGCCGCCCTTCATGACGGCGCCCGCGATGCCGTCGCGGGCGAGCTCGTAGATCCCCTCCATGGCGACCTGCAGGCGCCCGGGTTTGGTCTTGAGGCCGCGGTTGACCAGGGCCGCGAAGAGGCAGACGACGAGCACCGCGATCCACAGGTAGATGACCGGCTTGGTGATCGAGAGGTCGAACGGTCCGACCTTCGGCAGCCGGATGATCGGATGGAGCAGGAACTCGCCGGAGACGTCGAAGGTCGACTTGGACCCGCCCGGCAGCAGGACCAGCGCCACGAGAGCCGCCAGGGCGATGACCAGCCAGGCCCAGAGCGGCAGGCGCTTGAGGGCCTTCACAGGGAGTTGCCGCGGTGGCTGGTGGGCAGATGGCCGCTCGCGCGATCGGCCCTTGCTACCGGGTAACGCCAGAGGCGCACGCCCAGGTAGATCGTGTACACCACGACAAACGACACGAGCGCCTCGACGAATCCGGAGCGATCGACGAGAGCGACGATCACGAGACCGCCGACGACGATCGCCAGACGGAGTGCCGTGCCGACCAGCGCGACCGCCATGGCCCACTGGAACGACCCCCTGCGCCCGACGCGCATGGCGAGGCGCTCGATCGCCCAGTAGGCGACGACCAGCAGCGCCCCGATCAGCGCCGTGACGCTGTCGCGCGCCGCCAGGGCCGCCACCACCGCGCACCCCGCCGACAGGGCGAGCAGCAGCAGCAGTACGGGTTCGCGCCGGAGGTGGTTCAGAGGGTTGACGGTCATCGCCTCGCGCCCGGATTCAGGTCGGCTGAAGGCTTCTCACTTCGTCTCAAGAAACACCCCATAGAGCGCGATCCCGAAACCGGCGAACACCCCGACCACGGTGAACGCCGGTGTCGTGTGCAGCAGGCGGTCGAGGCCGTAGCCTGCCAGCAGCCCGAGCACGATACCCGCGAGGACCGTGAAGGCGATGGTCTCCGCATATCCCAATCCGCCCTTGCCGTGGCCATTGTGGCCATGGTCGGACCGGTCGCGGCTCAAAGTATATGCCCCCTTCCCTTGCCCCGGCAAGAAGCGCCGACCCCTGCCGCGCCGCCCATGGGCCGTGCCCGCGACGGGCCCTGGCGCCCGCCGCGGCGCCCTGGACATCTTGGCCATATGAGCCCGCTCAAGGGTCCGATGCCTCGCCGGCGCGTCCGTCGCCCGCCCGGTAGGCCAGCAGCATGCGGGCCATCGACGCCGTCGCTGCAGCAGCGGCCAGGCCCAGCACGACGATCGCCACCGTCAGATGGAACCTCATGGCCAGCGCCAGCCCGTTCAGAAGGAGGCACCAGCCGTAGAGCAGCAGCACCGACGTGCGCTGCGAGAATCCGGCGACGAGCACGAGGTCGTGGTGCACATGATCGCGGCCGCTGGTGTAGATGGGTACCCCCTTGCGCAGCCGCCGGAACACGACCAGAAAGAGGTCGGCGAAGGGCACTCCCAGGACAAGCAGCGGGAAGATCAGGGCGACGGTGGCGGCGCCTTTGAGCACACCCTGGATGCTGATGACGGCGAGCACGTAGCCGAGCAGCATCGACCCCGCGTCGCCCATGAAGATGCTCGCCGGATAGAAGTTGAAGCGCAAGAAGGCAAAGGCCGCCCCGGCGAGGATGGCGGCCGCCACTCCGGTGGTGCTACGGTCGAGCGACAGGGCGATGACCGCGAAGGTGAGGGCCGAGATCGCGCACAACCCGCCGGCCAGCCCGTCGAGCCCGTCGATGAAGTTGACCATGTTGATGATCGTCGCCACCCAGAGGACGGTGAGCGGGATCGAGATGATCGGCTGCAGGGTCACCGTGATGTTCGTGAGCGGCACCGACAGGTGGTCGATGCGCAGGCCGTAGGCGAGCAGCGCCACGATGGCGGCCATCTGCCCGGCGAACTTGAGCAGCGGCTTGATCTCGGCGAAGTCGTCGATCACGCCCACCGCCGCCACGATCGAACCGCCGACGAGGATCGCCATCGTGGCGGCGTCCTTCTTGACCAGCACGAGTGTGGGGATCATGACGCCGAGGTAGATGGCCAGGCCGCCGAGCAGCGGCGTGACCCGGGCGTGCATGCGCCGCGGGTCGCTCGGGCGATCGACGACCCCGGTGCGCCGCGCCAGACGGGCCATGACCGGGGTGGCGAGAATGACGATGCTCGCCGCGAGGATGAAACCGAGGATGGCCAGCTGGACCGCGCTCGGCAGCTCCAGCAGTTCGCTTATGGGAGATCCTCCTTGACCACGACGACGCCGGCCTCGTCGAACATGCTGCGCGACAGCTCGTCGGGGTACCCCTCGGCGTAGTGGATCTCCTGCACGCCGCAGTTGATCAGCATCTTGGCGCACAGCACGCAGGGCTGCAGCGTCGTGTACAGCGTGGCGCCCTCGATGGCTACGCCGTGCAGGGCCGCCTGGATGATGGCGTTCTGCTCGGCGTGGATGGCGCGACAGAGCTCCTGGCGCTCACCCGAAGGAATGGCGAGCTGGTCGCGCAGGCAGCCGATGTCGAGGCAATGCGACACCCCTCGCGGGGCGCCGTTGTACCCGGTGGCCAGCACGCGACGGTCGCGGACCAGCACGGCGCCGACCTGGCGGCGCAGACAGGTCGAGCGCGTCGCCGCCTGACGGGCGAGCTGCAGGAAGTATTCGTCCCAGCTCGGCCGTGCGCCGGCCGGCTCAGCTGGCGGAGTCGGGCGCAAGGCCGTCGATCAGGGCGACGCGGTGTTCGTGGCGGCCGCCCTCGAAGGGTGTCGCCAGCCACGCCTGGATCACGGCCCAGGCCTCGTCTTCGTCGAGCAGGCGGGCGCCGACACACAGCACGTTGGCGTCGTTGTGGCGGCGCGCCAGATCGGCCATCTCGACCGTCACGCAGTCGGCCGCCCGCACGCCGGGGTGACGATTGGCGGCCATGCACATGCCGATCCCACTGCCGCACACCAGCAGCCCACGCTCGGCCTGCCCGTCGGCGACCTGGGCGGCGACCGCGTGAGCGAAGACGGGGTAGTCGACCGAATCGGCCGAGGCCGTGCCCAGGTCGACAACCTCATGCCCGGCGGCGCGCAGGCGCGCGATCAGCACCTGCTTGAGGGCAAAGCCGGCGTGGTCGGCGCCGGCGGCGATCTTCACTGCCATGGTGTCCTTTCGGTCGCGGTCGGTGCGGGCGCGCGAGACGCGCCCGGACGCCGGGCGCCCGGCGCGCCCCACCCCGACCGGATTCTACCAAAGACCCCGGCGCCTCAGAACGTGAGCTCGCCCGTCATGACCGGCACGACGCCGCCGCCGACCAGCACGTCGACGATGCGCGTGCCCTCAGTGGTCACCGACAGCGTGAGGCGGCTGGGGCGGCGCACGTGCCGGCCCTGAGCCAGCACCCGCGCCGCCCCCGGACCGAGAATGCCGGCGCGGGCCAGGTAGGCGGCCAGCGGTCCGGCGGCGCTGCCGGTCGCCGGATCTTCGACGATGCCCGAGAGCGGACCAAAACAGCGCGCCTCGGCGAACGGCTCCTCGTCGCCGGTGAGCGCGAACGGGTACAGCTCGGCGTAGCGGCGCTCAAACTCGGGCAGCAGGTCGAAGTTAAACCAGGCCGCGGCCAGCGAGCGCGTGTTGCGCAGCGGGATGATCGCGTAGCTCAGACCGGTCGACACCACGCGCGGCTCGAGCTCCTCGTCTAAATCGCTCTCCTGCAGGCCCAGGACGGCGGCCGCCACGTCGCGCGGGATGTCCTCGCCGAACGCCGGTGGACCCTGATGCACAACGCCGGCCACAGCCTGGCCGGCGCGCACGGTGACGTCGACCACCGTCGGGCCGACGTTCAGCTCGAGGGTCACCTCGGTGACCGGTTCCTGGGGCGCGACAAGCCCGTCCGACACCAGCGTGCAGGCCGTGCCGATGCTGGGATGGCCGGCGAACGGCAGCTCCATGGCGGGCGTGAAGATGCGCACGCGGGCGTCGCCGCCCGCTGCGGCCGGCGTGACGAACGTGGTCTCGGAGAGGTTCATCTCGGTGGCGATTCGCTGCATCTGCTCGTCGGTCAGTCCCTCTGCTTCGGGAAAGATCGCCAGCGGGTTACCGGCGAGCGGCCGCTCGCTGAACACGTCGACCTGGATCATGCGCAGGCTTTTCACAATGCTCCCGGTCCTTGCCTAGCTTGCCAGGATAGCCGCGACCTCGACGACGCCGAGCGCTCCGGAGCGCACGACGCGAAAGCCCCGGCCCGCTTGCAGACCGCTGAGATCGAGCACGGTTGACGATACGCCACCTGTCGGCCCCCCGTCGAGGAGCAGGTCGCAGGCCGCGCGCACGCCGGGCGCGACGCTCGACAGATCGGCGGGGTCGCTGCCGCCGCTCGGATTGGCCGACGAGCCCAGCAGCGGGAAGGGCAGCCGGGCCAGCGCCCGCGCCGACGGCGGCCAGTCCGGCACGCGCACGCCCAGCGTTCTCACGGTGACCGGCGGGCCGCCCGCGCCGCCCGCGCCCGCCGGCCATTCAACGGCGCCGGGCGGCGGAAAGACCGTACCGTCCGGATACGGCACGAGCAGCGTGAACGGGCCGGGCAGCAGGCGGCGCGCCGCCCGGGCCACGACCGGCGCCAGGGCGACGGCGGCCAGCAGCAGGCCCAGGTTCGGGTAGACGACCTGCAGGGGCTTGCCGGCGGCGCGGCCCTTGACGCGGGCGATCGCCGCCGCGGTGGCCGGCGTCACGACGCCGCCGATGCCGTAGACGGTGTCGGTCGGAAAGCAGACCAGTCCGGCGGCGGCGATGGTCGCGGCCAGGTCCGTCTGCTCGTCCCCGTCGAGGCGGGCGAGGTCGAGCGTCCGGCTCACGCCCGACCGGCGACGCCGCGACGGCGGCGCGCGTCCACGTCGGCCGCCCTGCGCCAGACCGCCCCGCGCGCGGCGCCCGACCTCATGGCGTCGCCCGCAGACGCACCGACCGGGCGTGAGAGCGCAAGCCCTCGCGATCGGCGATCGTCGCCACAGGCCCGGCCAAGGCGGCGGCAGCGGCGGCGTTGAGCTCGACGACCGCCACCCGCTTGACGAAGTCGCTCACCGACAGACCCTGACCGAAGCGCGCCGTGCCACCGGTGGGCAGCACGTGATTGGTGCCGGCGGCGTAGTCGCCAAAGGCCGTCGCGGCCCGCGGGCCGACGAAGATCGCGCCCGCGTTGCGCACCTGAGGCAGCAGCGCGGCGGCATCGGGCAGGTGGAGCTCGAGGTGCTCCGGAGCAAAGGCGTTCACGAGCGCCAGGGCGGCCGCCCGGTCGCGGCAGGCCACGACGGCGATGCGATCGGTCGGCAGGCCGAGCTCGGCGGAGAGCTGGGCGACCGCGTCTGCGACGCGGTCGCCCAGCTCTCCGCCGACGTCGAGCAGCGCCGCCATGGCGCCGGCGCCGTGCTCGGCCTGAGCCAGCAGGTCGGCCGCCAGCCAGTCGACACGACCGCCGGCGTCGGCCACGATGAGCACCTCACTGGGCCCGGCCAGGCCGTCGATGCGCACCTCGCCCATCACCTGCCGCTTGGCTTCGGTGACATAGGCGTTGCCCGGTCCCACGATCACGTCGCAGCGCGGCACGGCGGCCGTGCCGAACGCCATCGCGGCCACCGCCTGGGCTCCGCCCACCGGGTACAGGTCGGACACGCCGAGCAGCCCGCAGGCGGCGGCGACGCCGGCGGCCACGCCGCCCCCGGGCCTGGGCGGCGAGCAGACCACGATGCGCCCGACACCGGCCACCTGCGCCGGGATGGCGGTCATCAGCACCGACGACGGATAGTCGGCGAGGCCGCCGGGCACATACAGACCGGCCACACCGAGTGCAACGATCTCCTGGCCGACCACCTGACCCTGAGTCAGCGTCGCTCGCCAGGCGAGCGGCATCTCCTGCGCATGGTAGGCGCGGATGTTGGCGGC
>Ga0182014_10003580_pt1 | contig 18481 bp, 19 predicted proteins | sample 612S2DmetaG_FD_120489 | JGI IMG/M metagenome (GOLD analysis project Ga0182014, IMG submission 120489) | Permafrost microbial communities from Stordalen Mire, Sweden - 612S2D metaG | ecosystem: Environmental > Terrestrial > Soil > Wetlands > Permafrost | place: Sweden: Stordalen | collected... | reverse complement strand
GTGGTGCCCCCAACGGAATTCGAATCCGTGCTGCCGGCTTGAAAGGCCGGTGTCCTAGGCCGCTAGACGATGGGGGCACGGTGCCGCGCAGGGATTATACCTGTTGCGCTGCCCGGTGGCGCGGCCGTTTGCCGGAGCCGCTCACAAGGCACAACTTGGTAGGGTGTTTCACAACCATCAAGGAGTCGACCAGTGAGCAAGGATACGGCGACACGCGCACATTCCCGCGAGGCGGAGCGCGGCAAGACCAAGGACGTTGGCAAGCGCACCGCCGCCAACGGCAAGCGCACCACCGTCAACGGTAAGCGCGCGGACGGCAACGGTAAGCGCGCCGCCGCCAACGGCCAGCGCACCTCCGCCGGCGGCCTGCCGGTCGCCGCGATCCGGCGTTTCGACGAGAGCTTCGCGGCCGAGCCGCGCAATCGCCTGGCGCTGAACGCGGTCACGGCCGGCAAGGTCCAGGTCGTGGCGCGCAACCGCGAGGCGGTCGTGCGCGCCGCGCAGCGCAGCTTCTCGCACGTCATCAAGACGCCCGACATCACCAACCAGAAGCAGAGCGGCCGCTGCTGGATGTTCGCCGGGCTGAACGTGCTGCGCGTGGCCACCATGAAGGCGCTCAAGGTCGACCAGTTCGAGTTCTCGCAGAGCTACCTGCAGTTCTACGACAAGCTCGAAAAGGCCAACTGGTTCCTCGAGACGATGCTCGCCACCTCAGGCGAGCCGACCGACGGCCGGCTGATCGCCTTTCTGCTGCAGGACCCGATTCAGGACGGCGGTCAATGGGACATGTTCACCGACCTCGTGCGCAAGTACGGCGTCGTGCCCAAGACGGCCATGCCCGACGCCGAGTCGAGCGGCGAGTCGATGCCCATGAACGGCATGCTGCGCGCCAAGCTGCGCGAGTACGCGGCCGAGCTGCGTCGCGGCAGCGCCGGCGGGCAGGCCGACACCGAGCTGCGCCGCCGCAAGGACGAGATGCTGGCCACGGTGTATCGCATGCTGGCGATCCACCTGGGGCGGCCGCCGCGCGAGTTCGACTGGCAGTGGCGCGACTCAGACGATGAGTTTCATCGCGACGGCATCATCACTCCGGCGCAGTTCTATGAGCGCTACGTCGCCGTCGAGCTCGGCGACTACGTGAGCCTCATCAACTGCCCGACGCCCGACAAGGCGTTCAACACCCTCTACACGGTGCAGTATCTCGGCAACGTCGTCGGCGGCACGCCCGTGCGCTACGTCAATGTCGACATCGCCACGTTCAAGAAGGCGGCGGCAGCGCAGATCGCCGGCGGTCAGCCGGTGTGGTTCGGTTGCGACGTCGGCAAGATGTCCGAGCGCGAGCAGGGCGTCCTCGACCGCGAGATGTACGACCTCGAGCTGCTCTACGCGACGCAGTTCACGGCCGACAAGGCCGAGCGCGTCGAGTACGGCCACAGCGTCATGACCCACGCCATGGTGCTCACCGGCGTCGATCTGGACGACAAGGGCCGGTCGCGCCGCTGGAAGGTCGAGAACAGCTGGGGCGACAAGGTCGGCGAGAAGGGCTACTTCGTGATGGGCGACCGCTGGTTCGACGAGTACATGTTCGAGGTCGTGATCGACCGCCGGCACCTGCCCAAGCGGGTCCTGCAAGCACTCGCTACCGAGCCGGTCGTACTGCCGCCGTGGGACCCGATGGGTTCGCTCGCGCGCGGCCGCTGAGGCGGCCGCCGGAAGCGTTCATCAGTTCGAGCGGGCGCCGGCCGCGAGTACGAGCCCGGCGCCGCTCGTCAGTTCGCGCCCGGCGCGGGGCTGGGCGACCAGACGACGTTGCCGCCCGGTTGCGAGCGCGCCAGGGCGACGCCGATGGCGTCCTGCGCGGCGTGCGCGGCGGTCATGTCGACGACGCGGCTGTTCATGAACATCGAGAAGGCCAGCCACTCGCCATTGGCGCTCGTGACGTAGCCCGAAAGGCTGCTGGCCACCGTCAGGGAACCCGTCTTGCCGTGCAGGTTCTTCTGGGCGGCGGTGCCGCGCATGCGGTGCGCCAGGGTGCCGTCGACGCCGGCCACCGACAGCGAGCTCCACAGGACCGGCCAGTCGGGGCGCCGCGACATGGCGGCCAGCAGGGTCGTGATGTCGAACGTCGTCATGTGGTCGGCGTAACTCAGCCCCGAGCCGTCGGTCAGGCGAAAGGTCGCACCGGCGATGCCCCGTGAAATCAGAAAGGCGCGCTCGACGGCGACGCCCCTGGCGGTCGTGCCGCCGCCGCCGAACGATGCCCCGAGTCCCTTGGTGAGCATCTCGGCGAAGAAGTTGTCGCTCGGCTTGTTCATGGCCGCGAGCAGCCGCGACAGCGGCGCCGAGCGCTCGATGTAGGAGAGCCTGGCCGTCGCCGGTGTGACCCAGACCGTGGGCCGGCCGCTGACCGGTATGCCGGCCTTGCGCAGCAGAGCGGTGAGCTGGGCGGCCACATACTGCGGCGGATCGCCGACCCGGGCACCGGCGGCGCTTGCGCCCTCGTTCAGCGAGAGGGCCGAGAGCGGTCCGCAGTCGGAGGTCATGCCGGGCTTCCAGGAGCTCACCGCACGGACGGTGTCGAAGTAGCTGTCGTCGCCGACCACGCGGCCGACGATCTTCTTGACGCCGGCGTTGCGCAGCGCCGTGACGAAGTCGCTGAGGCGCGATGTGCGCAGGTGCAGGACGTGTGCCTGATACGCGGTCGTGGAGAGGCTCGGGTCGCCGAAGCCCTTGAGAAAGAGATTCCCCGTGTAGACGCCGTCGCCGGCCAGCGTTCCGTTCGTGAACAGCTCGGTGCGAAAACGGAAGGTCGCGCCCCACCTGGCGAGCGCGGTCGACGAGGTGACGAGCTTCTCGTTGGAGGCCGGCAGAAGCTGCGTCTCGCTGTTGCGCTCGTAGAGCGACGTGGCGGTCGACAGGTCGACGACGCTGACGGCCGTCGTGGCGCCCGCGAAGCCGTGAGCGGTGAGGGCCGACGTGATGCGGGCCTGGAGCGTGCTCGCGGCGGCGGTGGCCGGTACGGCCACCGCCGCCGCGAGCACGGCGACGAAGGCGATGAGCACCCGGCGGCGGATGGGGTTGCGGCGGTTCTCCATGGGGCCTCTCCGTAGAGCCGGGCCGTGACGGTCCGGCCGTCGATCGTACGGTCTACTCAAGGCAGACTACCGGTCGGGTCGGCGCACCACAAGCCGCGTCGCTCAAGCGGCGCGGCTTGATGCGAGGAGTCGGCGCGCCGGCCGCCGGCGCCGCTCCGGCGGCGATCGGCCGTGTCGCGGCGCTACCGCGCCACGGTCTTGCGCGCGATCACGACCGCTCCGCGGTCGCGATCGATGCGCACGTCGTCCATGAGACTGGCCAGGAGAAAGAGCCCGCGACCCCGGGGGCTGAGCGGGTCGGGCGGTTTGGAGGTGTCGATAGTGGGCGGCTCGAACCCGACGCCGTGGTCGCGCACGACCAGGCAGACGGCATCGGTGTCAAAGGCCACCGTGACGTCGATCGTGCGCGGGCTCTTGCTGAAGCGGATGGCGTTCTTGCAGGCTTCATCGAGGCTCAGGACCACGTCGAAGACGGCGTCATCGGGCACGCCAAAGCCGCACAGAAAGGTCCGCACGCGGTGTCGTGCGGCGCCCAGCGCCGAGGCCATCGGCCTGACGGTCAGAGAGAGGACTGTGGGTTCTGTCATGTTTGCTACGTTCGTGGCGAGGCACCTGTCTTCTTGCTGGTACGGTGCCCGTTTGCAGGGCAGTTAGTCGCGCGTCGGCGTTATTGTCGGCCGGGCGCGTCCGGGTGCCACCGCGGGCGACGCCGGGCGCGACTGCGTGCCGCTCCGTCGCGGCGCGGACCGGTGCGGCTCCGGCGCGGGAGCTACGGCCGCCAGGGAGTCGCGCCGGCGCCGTCGCGGCGAATGATCGCGGCGACCCGGTCGACGATCGCCGGCCGTGACGTGATGAGACCGAGCTCGCGGTTGTAAAGCAGCGACGCCACCGAGAAGTTCTGCGAGCCGATGAAGACTCGCGCCTGCGGCCGGCCGGGGTCGACGACGATCGCCTTGGCATGAATGTAAAGGGGCGCCGAGGAGTCGTACGTGGCCACCGCGACTCCGGCCCGGGCCAGCGCGTCGAACGCGCCGGCCCACTCGCTCTGGCGCGTCATGACGACCTCGACCCTGACGCCGCGGTGCGCGGCCGCCTGGAGGGCGGCGGTCACCGCGGGGTCGCTCATCTCTTCGTTTTCGATCAGCAGCTCGTGGCGGGCCGAGGCGATCAGGGCGACCAGTGCGTCTTGCGCGCCCGGGCTCCAGACGAGGTCGGCGGGTGAAGACGGCGGCAAGCCGCCGTCGGCCCAGTCGTCGGCGAAGGTCGCTTCGACGGCCGCCACGTCGGCCGGGTTGCGGTCGAGCGCGATGAACTCGCGCGAGGACGCGTAGTAGCGCGCGGTCAGGTTCATGGTCATGATGGCCGCAAGTCTGTCGTCGGCGACGATCGCCTTTTCGTGGGTGACGTCGAACTGCGACGGCGCCCAGCGCACGGCCACACCGTGGGCGCGCAGGTACGAGCATGCCGGCTCGTTGTAGCGGCCCACGAAGTTGGCGTCGAGAAGGACGCGCACGCGCACGCCGCGGCGGGCGTCGGCGGCGAGGATGGCCGCGGCCTGGTCGTCTTCGAGCTCGTAGATCTCGACGTCGAGGCTGTGGCGGGCGGCGCGCAGCAGCGCGTAGACCGGCCCGGGCCCGGCGTCGGGCTCGACCACCAGCGACAGCTGGCTCGCCGAAGCGGCCGACCGCGACCTGGCCGGCGCGGCTTTGGCGGTTCGGCTCTTGGCCGGCCGGGCGTGCTTTGCGGTCTTCTTGGGCCGCGCCGCCGGTGAGCGCGACGCCGGCGAGTGCGACGCCGGCGAGTGCGACGCCGGCGGCGCGGCGGGCGCGCCGCCCGTCCGGTGAGAGGTGGCGACGAGCGCGGCGGCCACAGCGATAACGAGCACGAGCAGGACGCCGGCCCTCTGCCGCCCGCGATGCGAGCGGCGGAGGCTAGCCACTGCCTTGGGTGGTAAAGCCGCGCCGCCGTTGCCGGGTCATCTCGCCTCCGTCTGCCGCTGAGCGTACGCCGCGCTTCGTGTCGACGATCGTGTCGCGGCCAGCCTACCGGCTCGCGGGGACGGAGGTGAAGCGGGTGACCGCTGGTCGGTGGTTGCCGATGGTGCGCCGCCGCGGGTCGCGATCGACGCGCCGCCGCCGCGGGTCGCGATCGTTGCCCGCGCCCGGCGCTACTCGCCTTGGGCCAGCAGCGGCCTCACGAGCTTCTCCCAGAGCTCGATCGCGGCCTCTACGTCGCCCCCTCTGGGGTCGAGGCCGTGCTGGATCGCCAGTCCGTCGACGATGGCGATCATGAGGACGGCGAACGGCCGCAGCTCGGCCGCGGCGGCCGCGTCGGCGCTATCGAAGCAGCACAGCACCGTCTCGCGGTAGCCGGAGTAGAGGGCGGCGACGCGATCGCGCAGGGCGGGGGCGCGCAGGGCGTGCGGGAGGATCTCAAAGAACGCCTGAAAGGACTGGGCGTCGGCGACGATGCGCGCCTCACCCGCCATGAGGGCGTGCACGCGGGCCGCGCCGGGCGGGAAGGCGCTCGTCTCCTTGATGAGCGCCCGATTGGCGTCGTGGGCCAGCGAATCGACGAGGGCCGTCACCAGTCCGTCCTTGTTGCCGAAGTGGTAACCGATGCTGGCCTTGGCCTCGCCGGCTTCTTCGGCGATGGCCGACAGCGTAAGCGCTTCGAAGCCGCCGCCGGCGAGCAGGCGGCGGGCGGCGGCGAGCAGCCGCTGCGCCGTGGGCGGCAGCGCCTCCATCGGGTCTTCGAGCAGGAGGGGCTCGGGGAGGCCCTGGCCGTGAGCGAGACTGGTGCGCCTGCTGTCTTTTGTCGCCACGCGCCTCCCGTCGGTGGGTTGTCGGTGAATCGCGCCGATGTTATCATGGATTTGTCCGTCCGGACGGACAACAACAGTTTCTCCGGACGTGACCAGAGGGAGTGTTGCAGGTATCTCCGCGACTCAACGATCGAGAACCGTTCTTACGACGAGGAGGAACACGCCATGGAGACCATTCTGCCGGCATTGCGCAGGCTCCGCGGTCGTCACTTTCTGACCGACCTCGACTACTCCCGTGAGGAGCTCGAGGACTTGCTTACGCTGGCCGTCAACCTCAAGACGCTCTGGAAGAAGCGGCCGCTCACGCCGTTTCTGCCGGGGCATCACCTGGCGATGATCTTCGAAGCGGCTTCCACGCGGACGCGTGTGAGCTTTGAGAACGGCTTCGCCGAGCTCGGCGGCAACGCACTCTACCTGCGCCCCGGCGAGATCCACCTGCCGGGCCGCGAGAGCATCGCCGACACGGCCCGCACGCTGTCGCAGTACAACGCCGCGATCGAGATCCGCTCCAAGAGCAACGAGACGGTGAACGAGCTGGCCGCCAACTCGTCGGTGCCGGTCATCAACGGCATGGATCACGATCGCCACCCATGCCAGAGCATGAGCGACGCGTTCACCATCCTCGAGTACGCGGGGTCGCTGCCCGGCGTGACCTTCGCCTACGTCGGCGACGCCGCTCACCCCTGCAACTCGCTGTCCACGACGCTCGCCAAGCTGGGCCTGAACGTGCGCATCGGCAACGCCGCCGGCTATGAGATCGCCCCCGAGCTGGCCAAGAAGGCCGCGGCGCTTGCCGACGAGAACGGCGGCAGCTTTCTGCTCACCAACGACCCGCTCGAGGCCATTGCCGGCGCCGACTTCATTTACACCGACTGCTGGTGGTGGACCGGCCAGGAAGACGAGTACTCCGACCGCGTCGCGGCCTTCAAGGCCTTCCAGGTCAACGCCGAGCTGTGGAGTCACACCAAGCCGGGGGCGAAGTTCATGCACTGCCTGCCGGCCATGCGCGGCGAAGAAGTGACCGACGAGATCGCCGACAGCGCCGCCTCGATCATCTTCACGCAGGCGCAGAACCGCATGCATTTCCAGAAGGCTCTGATGCTGGCCCTGATCGGCATCGACGCGCTGCCCGCCGACCCCGACCTGCAGGCCATCGGCAAGGCGTTGCTGGCTTAGGCGCCGACGCGCGAAAGGTAGTGGCGCATGTCGACTGAAGTAGCACCCGCGACCCAGGGTCACTCGCTGGCAGACCAGCCCAAGGTATTCGGCCTGTTCAGCATGGTCCTGTTCTCGGTGTCGGCGGTGCTCGTCGCCGACACCGTGGCGACCTCTGCCGCCATCGGCGTGCAGGGCATCACGTTCTGGATCGCGCTGGCGGTCCTGTTCTTTCTTCCCTACGGGTTCGTCACCGCCGAGCTGGGCAGCGCCTGGCCGGACGAAGGCGGTATCTATGTCTGGGTCCGAGAGGCGTTCGGGCCCTTCTGGGGCACCATGACCGCCTGGTTTTACTGGGTCAATGTGGCCTACTGGGCCCCCAGCGTCTTCGTGCTGTTCGCCGGCACCCTGGCGACGGTCTTCTGGGGCAGCATGAGCCGCTTCAGCGCGGCCATCGTCGTCCTCGTCCTTATCTGGGTCATGGTCGGCATCGGTGTGCTGCCGCTGTGGCTGGGCAAGTGGATCCCGAACCTGAGCGCCGCCCTCAAACTGATCGTGCTCGTCGGCCTGGGCGCCATCGGCGTGGCCTTCGCCTTCAAGCACGGCCTGGCCAACTCGTTCGCGCTCTCGCAATGGAAGCCCACGTGGGGCGCCAACTACTCGTTTCTGCCGATCATCATCTATTCGTTCATGGGGTTCGAGCTCATGAGCTCGGCGGGCGGCGCCATCAAGAATCCCAAGCGCGACATTCCCAAGATGGTCATCTTTGCCGGCGGCGTCATTCTTTTCGTCTACGTCTTTGCCACCTTCGGCATTCTGTCGAGCGTCAAGGTCGCCAACATCAACATCGTCACGGGCATCGCCGACGCCCTCAAGATCAGCTTCGACAAGGTCCTGGGCACCAGCGGAACGGTGAAGGTGTTCTACGACGTGGTCATCGTCGGCCTGCTCTTCACGTTCATCGGCAACATGGTGACCTGGTCGATCGGCTCCAACCAGAGCATGGCCGCCACCGGGCTCGACAAGACGGCGCCGGGTGTGTTCGGCCACGTCAACGCCCGCTTCCACACCCCCGACTACGCGTTCCTGCTCATGGGCGTCATCGCCAGCGTCCTGACGATCGTCAACTACGCTCTCTTTTCCAGCAATCAGAGCGTCTTCTGGACCATCTTCGCCCTGAGCTCGATCGTCCTTCTGTTCCCCTACCTGCTGATGTTCCCGGCGCTGCTCGTGCTGCGCCGCAAAGAACCCGACAAGCCGCGGCCTTACCGCGTGCCGTGGGGCACGTTCGGCGCCTGGCTGTGGACGATCCTCTGCGAGACGGGCATCGTCTTCACCATCGTGCTGTTCTTCTACGCCGTTCCCGAAGGCACGCCGAAGGTCACCTACTGGGCCATCACGGGCGGCGGCACGATCGTCTCGTTCATCGTCGGCTGGTGGCTCTACCGGCACGCCCGGCGCACGTCGTCGGGCGCAGGCGCCGACGCGCACGTGATCGACAGCGAGACGGCCCGGTGACGGACCGCAGGAGGTGGCACATGAGCAAGACCATCGACAGCACGCCGCGCGCCGACGGCTTTCGCATGCCCGGCGAGTTCGAGCCGCACGCCCAGATCTGGATGCTCTGGCCGCAGCGTCCCGACAACTGGCGCTTCGGCGGCAAGCCCGCGCAGCGCGCCTGGGTCCAGGTGGCCGCGGCCATCTCTGAGTTCGAGCCCGTCAGCGTGGGGGTCAACCACGACCAGTACGAGAACGCCCGCAACCTGCTGCCCGCCGCCGTGCGCGTCGTGGAGCTGTCGAGCAACGATGCCTGGATGCGCGACTGCGGACCCACCTTCGTCGTCGACGACAAGGGCGACGTGCGCCTCGTCGACTGGGACTTCAACGCCTGGGGCGGGCTCTACGACGGCCTCTACTTTCCCTGGGACTTAGACCAGATGATCCCGCGCAAGATCGCCGAGCTGGAGCGCGTCGACCGCTACAAGGCGCCGCTGGTGCTCGAGGGCGGCTCGATCCACGTCGACGGGCAGGGCACGGTGATCACCACCGAGGAATGCCTGCTCAGCCCGGGCCGCAACCCGCAGCTCAGCCGCGACGAGATCGAGGGCTACCTGCGCGACTACCTGAACGTCGACAAGGTGATCTGGCTGGGTCGCGGCATCGACCCCGACGAGACTAACGGCCACGTCGACGACGTCGCCTGCTTTATCAGGCCGGGCGTGGTCCTGGCCGCCGTGACCGACGACAAGCAGGATTGGCGCTACGAGCTCCTGCAGGACAACCTGCTGCGCCTGCAGAAGGCGACCGACGCCAGGGGCCGCACGCTGGAGGTCCACACGGTGCCCATGCCGGCCATCCTGGAGATCACCGCCGACGAGGCCTGGGGCGTGGACAGCGCCGAGGGCAGCCTGCCGCGGCAGCCGGGCGACAAGACGGCCGCCTCGTACCTCAACTTTCTGATCGTCAACGGCGGCGTGGTCATGCCGGTGTTCGACGATCCCAACGACCTGGTCGTCAAGGCGAAGCTCGAGGCGGTGTTTCCCGATCGCCGGGTCGTGACCATCCCCGGACGCGAGATCGTGCTCGGCGGCGGCAACGTGCACTGCATCACGCAGCAGCAGCCGGCGGTCGGCGGAGCGGGTGGCGGCACGCGGTAGTCTGTTCCGGCCCGAAAACGCGACCCCCCCGGGCTACCCTCGCGGGGGAGCTCCATGGGCTCTTGTCACCGGGGTGGTCCCTTTGCGGCTACGTGAACCCGCATGATGGGGCCCGTGCAAGGCAGGCGGTTCGACGGCGGCTCAATGCCCCTTTGGCCGCCACGGTCTGTGCCCGCGCGCCGAGTACCGGTGCGCGCTCCCCTGGGGCTGGGCGCGCATCACGTGCGCCCATCTATGCACGACGTCGTGATACCACTGCGACTCCAGGAACTCGTCTGACCGGCGAGAGTCGATGACCGCCACGGTCGTTCCGGCTGCCTCGATCTCGGAGGGCCAGTCGCGCGGCATTGCCGTGTCGGCCGTCACGATCACGTAGGGATGGCCGAGCTTGGGAAGTTCCTGGAACAGGGCCGGATCGTCGAGGCCGCGGAGGCCGAGGGCAGACACCGACTGCGCCAACCTCCCGCGCAGCCGTAGCTCGTGCGCCAACCGCTTGTCGAGGCACTCGTCGATGACGAGCTCGGGGGGCGGCAGCACTTACGCGGCCTCGGCGTACTCCCGCACCGCGTGCCACCACTGGCGGGCGTCGCTGATCTCGGCGTCGCTCAGGTCGAAGCCCTCATGCAGCTCGTCGATGCCGCCGGGCTCTTCGGCGATCTGAGCGACCACCTCGACCGGCACACGACGGCCGAGGATGGTCGGCCGCCCGCTCAGCCGGTCGGGGTTGACCTCGATGTGGGACAACTCCGGCAGCGCCCGAGCCGCCCAGCCGCCACGTTGCAAGAACCCGGCGATCTGCCGGAGGTTCTCGGGTCCGATCTTCTGTTGCCATACTCGGTCACCAACGTCCCAGGCCGCTTCGCCCTCGAGCGCCAGGACGTCGCGACCGTCGGTCGCCAAGTCGGCTGCTTGTAGTGGCCAGCCATTGCCGTGGCGCTCGCGCAGTGTGTCGATGGCGCGCCGGACGCGACGGTGGGTGACGCCTTCATCGAGCAGCTCGTGCACGAGGATGGCCTCGCCGACGTCCTGGTAGCTGTACACGTACGGCGGACAGTCGGACTGCGACGCGCGGATGTAGCCGCGCCGCGCCCACTGACCGATCCTGTTGCCCGAGACGCCCGCCAGGAGGCCGACGTCGCGAGCCGAGTAGTGGCCGCGCGGCCGCATGGTGGTGATTTCGGTGTCGGTCGTGGTCGCCACGATTCCAGTCTGCCCTCCTACGCCGCATCGTACGTTATTCGGCGGCGGTCTGCATGGGCGGCGTGGTTGACATTATTCGCGGCCGGGCCGCGACGCCCTGGCGCAGATGGTCCGCGGCGCCGGCGAGTGCCGGCCGGCCCGGTCAGCCGCAGGCGCAGCTCGGGCCGGCATCGCGCTCGCGCAGCTCCGCGGCCGCCCGCACGAAGCCCTGCAGGCGCTCGTCGAAGCGCTCCCAGTCGACCGCGTAGTACGTGCGTGCGCCCTGACCGCGCAGGCACACGAACCCCGCCTCGCGCAGAATCGCCAAGTGGTGGCTGATGAGCGGCTGGCTGATCGCCAGATGGGCCGTGATCTCGCAGACGCACTTCTCGCCGGTCATGAGGTACTCGATGATGGCGACTCTTGTGTCGCTGCAAAACGCCTTGAAGAAGGGCGTGAAGTCGGAAAGGCCGCCGGCCTCGCTCGGCGCCGCGACGGCCGCGGGGGCGCCGCCGCCCACTCGCTCGCGGCTGTGCGCCTGCTGACTCGCGGGACCGATCGTCATCTCAGACCTCCTCGGGCGTCAGCAGGTCGTCGCCCGCTGGGGCGAAGTAGCGCCGCCGAAAGAACAGCGCGACGTTGACCAGGCCGATCATCACCGGCACCTCGACCAGCGGCCCGATCACTGCCGCAAAGGCGACGCCCGAGCCGATACCGAACACCGCGACCGACACGGCGATGGCCAGCTCGAAGTTGTTGCTGGCCGCGGTGAACGACAGCGTCGTCGTCTTGGCGTAGCCGGCGCCGATCTTGCGGCCCAGGTAAAAGCTCACCAGGAACATGACGACGAAGTAGATGAGCAGGGGGATGGCGATGCGCACCACGTCGAGCGGCAGGCGCACGATCACGTCGCCCTTGTAGCTGAACATCACGAAGATCGTGAACAGCAGCGCGACGAGCGTGAGCGGGCTGATGCGCGGAATGAACCTGTGCTCGTACCACTCGCGGCCCTTGGTCTTGAGGCAGATGTAGCGCGTGGCCATGCCGGCGATGAAGGGAATGCCGAGGTAGATGAACACGCTGCGCGCGATCTGGCCGATCGAGATGTTCACGGCAGCGCCGTGCAGGCCGAACAACGGCGGCAGCTTGGTCACGAACACCCAGGCAAACAGGCTGTAGAACAGCACCTGAAAGACGCTGTTGAAGGCCACCAGGCCGGCGGCGTACTCGGTGTCGCCGGCGGCGAGCTGGTTCCAGACGATCACCATGGCGATGCAGCGCGCCAGACCGATGAGAATGAGTCCGACCATGTACTCGGGGTAGTTGTGCAAGAAGATGATCGCCAGAAAGAACATGAGCACCGGCCCGATCACCCAGTTCTGCACCAGCGAGAGACCGAGGATCCTGTAGTCGCGAAAGACGTCGCCGAGCTCTTCGTACTTCACCTTCGCCAGCGGCGGATACATCATGAGGATGAGCCCGATGGCGATGGGCAGGTTGGTCGTGCCGACCTGAAAGTGCCCCCAGAACTGCTTGATCTGGGGCGCCGCCCAGCCCACGCCGACCCCGATGGCCATGGCCAAAAAGATCCAGGCCGTCAGGTAGCGGTCGAGAAACGAAAGGCGCTTCTTGGCCGTCGTTTCCATGCCGTGTCTTCTCCTTGGTCTGGCCGCGTGTGTTCCGCGCGGTGTGTCGCTGGACTTGATTGTCGCATACACTTCCATTTATGGTCAACGAGCGTTTATGATTGCTTGGGCCGGTCGCTCGTCTCGATACGAGCGCCGCTCGAGGGACATCTGCGGGAAAGGAGCCGGGGAATGTCGGAAACGCTGTTGTACACCGATGCCGTCGACGAGTTGGTGGCCGTCGCCGCCGCAGTAGCTTCGAACTGCGAGCCTTGTCTCAGGCATCACGTCGGTCGCGCCCGCGAACTGGGGGTCGCCGACGCCGATATCGTGCGCGCCGTGCAGACCGCACGTGCCGTCAAGGCGGCTCCAGCGCGCAACGTCGCCAGGCTGGCTGCCGACCTGCTCCACGAGGGCGCCCCGCTGAGCGAGCCAGCGCCACCCACCGACGCGTCACCGTGCTGCGGCGCGGCCGCGGCCTGCGACGAGACCGCCGCACCTGCTGACGACCGGCGCTGAGCCGCACGTCGCGTGAGGACTCGACAGGTGACCGTGCCATGAAGCGACTGACGATGAGCGGACCGATCGCCGTGTTCTCCGACGTGCACGGCAACCTCCCCGGCCTCGAGGCGATCCTCGCCGATATCGAGCGCCGCGGCGTGACCGACGTGGTCTGCCTGGGCGACCTCGTCGGCTACGGTCCCTTTCCCAACGAGGTCGCCGAGCTCGTGCGCGACGGGGCGATCCCCACGGTCATGGGCAACTACGACCAGGGCATCGGCTTCGAGACCGGCGACTGCGGCTGCGTGTACAAGACCGACGAGCAGCGCGCCGAGGGCGCTGCGTCGCTTGCCTGGAGCGAGCGCGCGACGCGGCCGGAGACCCGCGCCTACCTGCGCACCCTCGAGGACCGTCTGGTCCTGACCACGCCCGCCGGCGACCTGCTGGCCGTGCACGGCAGCCCGCGGCGCATAAACGAGTACCTGTTCGAGGATCGCCCCGAGACGGCCATGGCACGAATGGCCGCGGCCAACCCCTACCGGGCCATCGTCTTTGGCCACACCCACATTCCCTACGTGCGCGAGATCGCCGGCACTGCTTTTGTGAACGTCGGCAGCGCCGGGCGGCCCAAAGACGGCGACTGGCGGGTCTGCTACGCGCTGATCGACCCGCGGGCGCCGGGCGACGGACCGCTCGCGGCTTTCGCGGTCGAGTTCGTGCGCCTGGAGTTCGACTACGAGCGACTGAGCGCGGCGCTCGCCGAGACGACGCTGATCACTACCTTCGACGGACCGGGCGACCCCGCCGGCCGGGAGACGACGCCGGTCTCGGGCTGACCGCGGGGCCTGCTACTGCTGGTCGTCTAATTCGATCCGCCGCACCCGCAGCCCGGTTCGCTGCCGGTCAGCCAGCCGCGAATGATCGCCTGGGCGCAGCCCACACCGGGCTCGACACCGATGGCGCCGGGCACGCAGTTGAGGGCGCAGGCGCCGCACTCGATGCAGGCACCTCGGTCGGCCAGAAAGGCGCGGCCGCCGGCGATGCCAAAGACGGCGCGCGGGCAGACGGCCACACACAGTCCGCAGCCGGTGCATCGTTCGACATCGAGCCGCAGAGTCACGGCCTGGTCGAGGTAGCGCAGTGTCGGCATCGCACTCACCTTCCCATTCTGCTGGCCAGCCAGGCGGCGATGGCCACGGCGGCTGCGGCGACCTGAAAAGGCAGGGCGCGGCGCATCTCGAGCTCGACACCGGAGGGCGAGGTGATCGGTGAGGAGCCGGTGAAGTTCATGGCGGCATACGAGGAGACGGCCGGGATGCCCGCCAACAGGGCGAGCCCGGCGGCGGGCGAGAGCCGGCGGCGGAACGCCGCCGTGGCGCCCGCCGCCGCCACGCCGCCGACCACGGCGCCCTTCAGCGAGAAGGCGCGGCCGGGCAGCCACGGCAGCGCCAGCGGCGTCACGACCCCGCCCGCCAGCAGGGCCAGCCACGCGGCCCCCACGACAGGCGCGCCGTGCCGCGCGGCCCGGCTCAGCGAGACGCCGTCGCGACCGATCGCCGCGGCCGCCAGGACGCCCGCATAGGCCAGCAACATGCGGCGATCCCAGGCAACGGCCAGCTCGACGGGCGTGAGCACGGCCCGCTGCCGCGTAGCGAAGGTGACCGCGCGCATCCGCGGGTCGGCTCGCAGGTCGGCGGCCAGGAACGCGGGCAGGTCGGCGGCCCGCACTGGCCCGAAGATCGCCCGAAAGCCGCAGGCCTCCTTGGCCCGGTGGGCGGCGACTCCCGGGGCAGACAGCTGCGGCAGAACCAGCCGCCGGTGATCGACGATCTCGGCGAGCCGCGTCGCGAGCACCACGCGCGCGATCTCGTCGGCGCAGAAGGTGCCCTTGCCGGCAGCGCACCAGACGTTGATCCCGCGCGTGTCTACGACCAGCAGCCAGGCGTCGAGATCGTCGAGCGACGATCGCACCTGGTCGAAGGTGAGCTTGTAATTGGCGGTGACCAGTACGGGCGCGGTGGCGTCGGGCGTTCCGAGGGCGTACAAGCCGGGCTTTACGCGGTAGTCGTCGCGGCCCAAGCCCCAGCGCACGCGCCAGGCGCCGACGCGATCGCCGCGAGCGATGTCGCGAGATACCCGGGGCACGGCGCCGGCGGGGGTCTCGACCGTGCCGGTGACGTAGGCGGCGGGGCCGTAAGGATAGTCGGCGGGGGGCGCCGCTTTGGCGCCGCAACAGGAACCTTGCCGGCGCTCCTGATCTGCCTGCGGTGCCGGTGTGGCACAGCAGGCCGTGTCGTCTGCCATGGGCCGTCCTTCCACCAAATCAACCATCAATGATATGATACTCGCATCGCGGCCTGTCGCTGTCAATGTCAAATCAATATTCATTCCTGTGAAGGAGCGCCTACGACGATGACGATGCTCGACGAAGTCGATACCGGGCGGCTCACGCGCATAGCCCGGGCGCTCTCCGACCCCATTCGCCTCAGAATGCTCGGCATGCTCGCCGAGGGGCGGAGTTGCTGTGAGCTTCCCGACCCCGCCACCCGCAACGTGCCCGGCTCGGGCACGCCCGCGGGCATCTGCGTGTGCGAGTTCCAGGAGCAGTTCGAGCTGGGCCAGTCGAAGACCTCGTACCACCTGAGGGTGTTAAAAGAAGCGGGCCTGGTCACCGAGGAAACGCGCGGCAAGTGGACCTTCTACCAGCTCGATCGCCAGGCGGCGCAAGGCGCGCTTATCCGGTTCGAAGAACTGCTTCGCGGCGGCGCCGGTCGGCGCTGAGGCGCCCCTTTTGCGCGCGCCGCCCGGCCCGGAACGGCCGCGCAGCGTGCCCTCGTGCCGAAAGCCGCCGGCCGCAGGCCGCCTACGCGAGACGCGTCTCGCCGAACTCGACGCGGTTCTTGCCGAGCTGCTTGGCCCGATAGAGCGCCCGATCGGCAGCCTCGATGAGGGCCTCGACCGAACCGACGTGCTCTCCCAGGCCGGCCACGCCGATGCTGACCGTAATGACCGGCGGCAGCAGGTCGGTGCCAAAGCTGTCGGTCTCGACACTGGTGCGGATGCGCTCCGCGACCGTCCCCGCACTCACTTCTTCGACTCTGTTGGCGGTCGGAGCGCCCGCCGTGTCCTTGGCGGTGAGTCTCATATCGAAGAAGCGTCCCCGCGTGATCGCGCCTCGCAGACGCTCCCGGGCCGTGCTTGCTACGCCGGCCGTGGTATTGGGCAGCGCTATGGCGAACTCATCGCCGCCATAGCGGCCGACGACGTCGATGTGAGCGCGCGTATGGCCGAGCAGCAGCCCGCCAAAACTGCGTAACAGGGTGTCGCCGGCCGGGTGGCCGCGGCGGTCGTTGTAGCTCTTGAAGCCGTCGATGTCGATCATCAGGACCGCGAGGTTCAGGCCGTAGCGATCCGCGCGCACCACCTCGGCCGCGAGGCGCTCGCAGAAGTTCCGGTGGTTGTGGAGCCCGGTGACGCCGTCGGTGGTGGCCAGCAGCTCGACCTCTGCACAAAGACGGGCGGAATGCATGGCGAGCGCCGCCAGGGAAGCCAGGGTGGTGGCCATCTTGCGGTCGCGCGCCGAAAAGATGCGCGTGTGGCGCTTCTCGACAAGCTGCAGGCAGCCCATCACCTTGTCCTGAAAGATCATCGGCACGAGCAGCGAGCTGTGCTGCCCCCAGGCCTCCATGCGCAGCTTGTCGGCGTGCGACACGTTGTGATCGCCGACGTGTGCGGCCACGGTGCGGCCTTCGGTCACGACGCGCCGAAAGCTCGGCTGCTCGTCCAACGAAAGCTTGGCGCCGACCCAGCCGGCATCGCCGGGGTCGGCCTCGCGCGCCCAGAGCGCCAGACAGGTGACCTGTGCTTCGGGGGCGACCCAGCCGTACAGGTCGCACTCCCAGACCTTGAGAACCTCGCAGGCATGCTGGGCGATGTTGTCGAGCGCCTCGTCGCGCACGATGGCCGCGGTGACGGCGGCGATGCTGCCGGTGGCGGCAGTGACGTGAGAAGATCTGGGCATCTCATCCCTTAGGCGGGGCGATGAGGTCCCGGCAGCCCGCAGAGCAAGGCCCACGATCACGGATGCAGTGGCGCGGTCCGCAGGCCCAGCCGCCACCCGGCAACCATCTCCCCCTCACGATGCTGTAGAGAAGACGGAAGTTATATGAATAATAGCATAATCATACGGTCATTGTCGACCTTGTCGGTCTGCACCGTCGGCGCGGGGCAGCGCGGCTCTCACCCGTCGCGCGTCTTCGGGGTGTGGGCGCGGGCCGGTCGCCCGGCCGTGGCTGTAGTATCCTCACCGTCATGACCGATGGCGTGCTCATCACCGGCGGAGCCGGCTTCATCGGCTCGCACGCCGTCGAGGCGCTGCTGGCGGCCGGCGAGAGCGTGCGCGTGCTCGACGACTTCTCGACGGGGCGCCGCGAGAACCTGGCCGGCTTTGCGGGCGCGCTCGAGGTCGTCGAGGGCGACGTGTGTGAGCCCGCGACCGTGGCCGCGGCCATGCGCGGCTGCGACCGCGTGCTGCACCTGGCGGCGATCGCCTCGGTGGCCCGTTCGTTCGACGACCCCGCCACGACCGCCGCCGTCAACCTGGGCGGTACCGCCAACGTGCTCCAAGCCGCCCGTCAGGGTGGTGCGCGCCGTGTCGTGCTGGCCTCGTCGTGTGCGGTCTACGGCGCCACCGGCGAGCTGCCCGTCGCTGAGTCGGCGACACCGCGCCCCGGGTCGCCCTATGCGCAGTCCAAGCTCGACGCCGAGGATCTGTGCCGGGCCGCCTGCGCGCCCGGCGGTCTCGACGCCGGCGTGCTGCGCTTCTTCAATGTCTACGGCCCCCGCCAAGACCCGTCGTCAGACTATTCGGGCGTGATCGCGATCTTCATGGAGCGGCTCTCTCAGCGACGCACCTGCACGGTGTACGGCGACGGCCGTCAGACCCGCGACTTCGTCTTTGTCGCAGACGTGGTCGCCGCCTGCCGCGCGGCGCTCGGCGGCGGCGCGCTCGGCGGTGTGCCGATCAACGTGGGCACCGGCGTCGAGACGAGCCTGCGCGACGTGCTGGCGGCGCTCGCGGCGGCCAGCGGCCGGGAGCCTGCCGTTGAGTTCGGGGCCGCCCGCGAGGGCGACATTCGGCGCTCGTGCGCCGTCTGCGCGCGGGCCGCCGAGCTGCTCGGCTTTCGGGCTACCGTGAGCTTCGCCGAGGGCCTCGCCGCGACCTGGCGGTGGTATGTGGCGCAAGTCTCGGGTGGCTAGGCCACCCAGGCAAAGATGACAAATCTGGCCGTCAGCCACGCCAGCCCCACCAGGCACAGGCACACGAGCAGCGCCCGCACCACAGGCCGCCGCTCGGTGCGGGCGGCGAGCGCCATGAACAGCGGAAAGACGACCAGCACCAGGCGCGGCAGCGACAGCAGCGGCTCACCAGTGGCGGGGTTGCAG
>Ga0182014_10003578_pt1 | contig 18491 bp, 18 predicted proteins | sample 612S2DmetaG_FD_120489 | JGI IMG/M metagenome (GOLD analysis project Ga0182014, IMG submission 120489) | Permafrost microbial communities from Stordalen Mire, Sweden - 612S2D metaG | ecosystem: Environmental > Terrestrial > Soil > Wetlands > Permafrost | place: Sweden: Stordalen | collected... | reverse complement strand
GCTCTCGCCGATCTCCGTCCAGGCGCGCGCCAGGGTCTCGCTCGACAGCGTCAGCGTGCCGGGAAATCCACCGTGCTCGCTCGACGCGCCGATCGGCTGCAACGGCAGGATCAGCACGGGCAAATCGGCGGGAATGCGCGCGGCGGCGCGCTTCAGATAGCCTTCGGCGAGAAAGGCGTCGACGCCGACCGGCAGGTGCGGCCCGTGCTGCTCGATCGCCGCCACCGGCAGCACCGCCACGACCTTGCCCATCTCGGCGTTGGCAAAATCGCGCCACGACATCTCCGCCCAGAATTTTGTCGGCAGCATCGTCGTCCCCCGATTCCTCGCGCGGCGCGCGCCGCTTCAATTCTTCAGCGCCTCGTCGAGCAGCCGCGCCAGGACTTCCGGCTCGCGCGGGAACCCGGCGCGAATCCACAACGCCTGCAGCGTCTTCAGCGTCGCGCCGACGCGTTGGCCGTGCGCGACGCCGCGCGCCAGAATGTCGGCGCCGGTGATCGGCAGCGTCGGCTCGGGCGCAGCCTCGAGGAAGCGATAGGCCTCGGCGAAGCGCCAGTCGTCGGCCGGCGCGCCGGAGTCGGCGTGGGCGAGCGTCAAGGCGTCGAGCGCGCCGCGCCGCCGGCGCTCGAACAGCAGCCCGCGCAACGCCCCGAACGGCGGCGGCGCGCGCAGTCCGTGCAAGGCCGGCAAGGCCTGGCCGAGAATCGCGAGCCGCTCGAATTCGGCGTTGGAGAGGCGCAGCCGCTCGCGCAGCCGCTCCGCGTCCTCCTCGATCCCGACGCAGAGCGCAGCGAGGCGCAGCAGCGCGTCGGGCCGCTCGCCGCGCTGCGCTTCGATCGCCGCCACGCGTCCGAGCCGCGCCGCGTCGCTCTGCCCGGCGAGCAGCGGCGCCAGCAATCCCGCCTCGCAAGCCGCGGCGACGACTTCGCCGGCGCGCGGCGCCGCCAGAAGCTTGAGCAACTCGGCGCGCACCCGCTCGCGCGACAGGACGCCCAAGCCGTCGCGCTCTTGGATCGCCGCACGCCAGCCCTCGGCGTCGAGCGCGCCCTCGCCGTAGCGGGCCGAAAAGCGAAAAAAGCGCAGGATGCGCAGATAGTCCTCGCGGATGCGCTCGCTCGCGTCGCCGATGAAGCGCACGCGCCGCTGGGCGAGGTCGGCGAGCCCGCCGACGTAATCATGGACGATCCCGTCGCGCCCGAGAGAAAGCGCGTTGATGGTGAAATCGCGCCGCCGCGCGTCGGCTGCAAAGTCGCGGCCGAACGCCACCGTGGCGTGGCGCCCGTCGGTGGCGACGTCGCGGCGCAGCGTCGTCACCTCGATCGGCTGGCCGGCGACGATCACCGTCACCGTGCCGTGCGCGAGGCCGGTCGGCGCGACGCCGAATCCGGCCGCGCGCGCGCGCCTCATCACCGTTTCCGGCGAGGCGGTGGTGGCCACGTCGAAATCGTCGGGCTGCTCGCCCAGCGCGAGATCGCGCACCGCGCCGCCGACCAGGCGCGTCTCCTCGCCCTCGCCGTCGAGCGCCTGCAGCGCGCGCGCGAGCCGTCCTTCGTCGAGCAGCCGCCGATCGACGACGCGTCCGTCGCGAATGGCGGCGAGGCCGCTCATTGAAAACGACCGGGCACGAGCACGCCGTGTTCGACGTGGGCCGGCACGTAGACGCCCTGGCTGCGCGGCGCGGCGGCGATCATCACGATCATGCCGATCAGCGCCGCCGCCAAGCCGGTGAGGATCAGCGTCGCGACCCGGCTGCGGGTCCAGTGCTCGATCGCCAAGGGATAACGCAGGCGCAGGACGAGATAGGCCGCGAAGAGGACGAACGGGGCGAGAAACAGGGAGAGCGACTCGATGATCGGGCGCCACATCAGGAAAACAGCCTCTCGTAGAGATTGCGCAGGATGCCGGCGGTGACGCCCCAGATATAGCGCTCGCCATAGGGCATGGCGTAGAACTTTCTCGTTCTCCCCCGCCATTCGCGCTCCTCGAGGCGGTGGTTGGCGGGGTCCATCAGAAACGCGAACGGCGCTTCGAAGACTTCGGCCACCTCGTGGGCGTTGACGCTGAGCGTGAAGGCGGGATCGATCAGCGCCAGCAGCGGCGCGACGCGAAACCCCGTGCCGGTCAGATAGGAATCGAGCCAGCCGAGCGGTTCGACATAGCGGTCTTCGAGGCCGATTTCCTCGCGCGCCTCGCGCAACGCGGTCTCGCGCGCCGTTTCGCCATCGTCGATCTTGCCGCCGGGAAAGGCGACCTGGCCGGAATGGGTGCGCAGATGCGCCGCGCGCTGGGTCAGCAGCACGCTCAGGCCCTCGCGGCGCGCCACGATCGGCGCGATCACCGCCGCCGGGCGGGCGCGCGCGATCGTCTGCGCATCGGGCGGCGGCCCGTTGAGCGCGAAGTCGCTGGCCCGCGGCGCGGCGCCGGCGGCGAAAGCGTCTTCCGGCAGACGCTGGGCGAGCCGCTCGCGCGCGAGGCGGCGCAGGGCGTCGGCGGAAAAGTCGCTGGGCGGGGAAGCGCTCAAAGGCCGTCGATCTCGCTGGCGCGGGTCATCGGGAGGAACGGGGAGCGAGGCGCAAGGGCCCCTTCGCCGCTTTCGCCGCGCTCCGCCATAATCTCGCGCTTGTTTGTGGGCAAACGTCGCTTTCCCGTGTATCGCGTCGGCCGAAGGCCTGAGGACCCAATCTAACCTCAGCCGTCGCGAAGGGGAATTCGCTTCATCCGCTTTCCCGCCCGCCCTTCCGCGAGCGAGCAAGGCGGGCGGCGCCTCAAAGGCCAGCGCGCGGGGAGATCCATGACTGTCGCCGATTTTGACGCCAGCGTCGTGAAGGCAGCCGAAGCGAGCCTCGCCCGCATCGCCGCCGCGCGCGAGGCTATTGGCGCGGTGATCTTCGGCCAGGACACGGTGGTCGAGCAGACGCTGGTCACCCTGCTCGCCGGCGGCCACGGCCTGCTGATCGGCGTGCCGGGCCTGGCCAAGACCAAGCTGGTGGAGACGCTCGGGATCGTCATGGGGCTCGACGCCCTGCGGGTGCAGTTCACGCCCGACCTGATGCCTTCCGACATCCTCGGCGCCGAGGTGATGGAGGAAGGGCTCGACCGTGCGCGCAGTTTCCGCTTCATCAAGGGGCCGATCTTTGCGCAATTGCTGATGGCCGACGAAATCAACCGCGCCAGCCCGCGCACCCAGTCGGCGCTGCTGCAGGCGATGCAGGAGCATCACGTCACCGTCGCCGGCGCGCGCCACGACCTGCCGGTCCCCTTCCATGTTCTGGCGACGCAAAATCCGCTGGAGCAGGAGGGCGCCTATCCCCTGCCCGAGGCGCAGCTCGACCGCTTCCTGATGCAGATCGACGTCGGCTATCCCGACCGGGCGGCGGAACGGCGCATTCTCATCGAGACCACCGGCGACGGCGAAGCGGCGCCGAAGCCGGCGATGACCGCCGCCGAGCTGATGGCGGCGCAGCGGCTGGTGCGCCGCGCGCCGATCGGCGAAAGCGTCGTCGAGGCGATCCTCGATCTGGTGCGCGCGGCGCGTCCCGGCGAGGGCGATCCCGAACTGACCCAGGCGATCTCGTGGGGCCCGGGGCCGCGCGCCGCGCAGGCGCTGATGCTGGCGAGCCGCGCCCGCGCGCTGGTCGAGGGCCGTTTCGCGCCCTCGCGCGACGACATCGTCGCGTTGGCCGAGCCCGTGCTCAAGCACCGGATGGCGCTCACCTACGCCGCGCGCGCCGAGGGCGAAACGATCCCCGCCGTCGTCGCGCGCCTCGTCGCCAAGATCCTGCGCTGACGCGATGGCGACGGAGGCTCCCGTTTCAGACCGGCCGATCCGTCAGCAAGCCGCGACCCTGGCGGCGCGCCTGCCGAGCCTCGTGGTCGCCGCGCGGCAAGTCGCGCACACCCTCTTCCACGGCGTGCATGGGCGGCGGCAGGCAGGTCCGGGCGAGGAGTTCTGGCAATTTCGCCCCTTCATCTCCGGCGAGCCGGCGGCGCGGGTCGACTGGCGCCGCTCGGCGCGCGAGAATCGCGCCTTCGTGCGCGAGCGCGAATGGCAAGCCTCGCACACCGTCTGGATTTGGTTCGACCGCTCGGCCTCGATGGCTTTCGCCTCCAGCCTCGCGCCGTGCGCCAAGGTCGATCGCGCCGCCGTGCTGGCGCTCGCGCTGGCGGATCTGGCGGTGCGCGGGGGCGAGCGCGCCGGCCTCGTCGGCCTCACCCGGGCGCTGGCGACGCGCGGCGTCATCGAACGCTTCGCCGAAGCGATCGCCGCCGATGAGCGTCTGCGCGGCGCTCCCGCGTCGGGCCTGCCGGCGCCCGAACCCCTGACGGCGCGCTCGAAGGCCGTGCTGATCGGCGATTTTCTCGGCGAGGCGCAAGACACGGCGCAGACCATCCGCGCGCTCTCGGCGCAGGGGGCCGTAGGTCAGGTTCTGATGATCGCCGACCCGATCGAGGAGACCTTTCCCTTCGTCGGCCACACGGAGTTCCTCGCGGCGGACGCCGTCGCCCGGCTGCGCGCGCCGCGCGCGCAAACCTTGCGAGAGCCCTATCTCGAGCGCCTCGCGGCGCATCGCGAGGCGATTCGCGCCGCCTGCGCCGCGCGCGGCTGGGGCTTCGCGCTGCATCGCACCGACCGGTCGGCCGTGCAGGCGCTGCTCGCGCTGCGCTCGCGGCTCGCCGGCCCGGGGCCGACGACAACCGCCTGGAGCACCTGACGATGTTCGGCCTGCCCCTCGCCTTCGCCGCGCCGGCGGTCTTGGCCGCTCTCGCGCTGCTCGCCGCGCTCTATGTGTTTCTGAAAGTGACGCCGCCGCGGCCGCGCCAAGCGGTCTTCCCGCCGCTGCGTCTGCTGATCGGCCTCAGCGCCAAGGACGCGACGCCAGCCAAGACGCCATGGCCGCTGCTGCTGGCGATCGACGACGGCTGGCCGGCGGCGCCGACCTGGGAGCGCCGCCTCGCCTACGCCCGCGACGCGCTCGGCGGCGCGAGCCGCGCGGGGCGCCTGACGGCGCTGCTGCCGATTTCCCAAGGGGGGGTCGACGTCGCGGCGCTCGACGGCCCGCGCATCGAAGAAAAGTTGCGCGTCCTGGCGCCCGTCGCTTACGCGCCGCCGCGCGAGGCGACGCTGCCGGCGATCGCGCGGTTTCTCGCCGCCAATCCCAACGCCGAAATCGTCTGGATCGCCGACGGCGTCGAGCTCGGCGGCGCGAGCGCCTTCGCGCGCGGCCTGGCGGCGGCGGCGAGCGGCCACAGGGTCTCCGTCGTCACGGATCGCTCGACGCCGATCGGCATTGCCGGCGTCGACAATCTCGCCGGCGCGCTCGCCGCGCATTTGACCCGCGCCGGCGCGAGCGCGCGGCAAAAAGGCGTCGCGCGCGCGCTCGACGCCCAGGGGCGCTCGATCGGCGAAGCGCCGTTCGACTTCGGCGCGGCGCGCGGGACGCAAGCGAATTTCGATCTGCCGGTCGAGCTGCGCAATCAGGCCTCTCGGGTCGAAGTCGCCGGCGAGGGATCGGCGGGCGCGGCATGGCTGGTCGACGAACGCGCGCGGCGGCGGCGGGTCGCCATTGTCTCCGGCGCCGGCGCCGACGTGGCGCAGCCGCTGCTGTCGCCGACCTATTACCTCGAGCGCGCGCTGGCGCCCTTCGCCGAAATTCGCCAATGGCGCGACGCGGCGAGCGATCCGATCCTGTCGCTGCTGGCGGAAAAGCCGTCGGTTCTCGCGCTCGCCGACATGAGCGTCCCGCCCGGCCCCGCGCACGATAAGCTGGTCGATTTCGTCGAATCGGGCGGCGTGCTGGCGCGCTTCGCCGGCACGCGCCTCGCCGCCGGCCAGGACGATCTGACGCCGACGGCGCTGAGGCGCGGCGGGCGCACGCTCGGCGGCGCGCTGTCGTGGGAGACGCCCAAGCATATCGCGCCGTTCGACAAGGAGAGCCCGTTCTTCGGCCTCGCCGCGCCGGACGAGGTGACGGTGTCGCGCCAGGTGCTCGCCGAGCCGGAGCCCGGCCTGGCCGCCAAGACCTGGGCGCGCCTGGCCGACGGCACGCCGCTGGTGACCGCCGAGCGGCGCGGCAAGGGCCTGATCGTGCTGTTCCACGTGACGGCGGACACGACGTGGTCGAACCTGCCGATCTCGGGGCTGTTCGTCGACATGCTGCGGCGCATCGTCGCACGCGCCGGCGCCGCGCCCGCCGAGGCGAACGGCGCCGCCGATGCGGGCGCCGCGGCGTCGCGCGCGCCTTATCGCATCCTCGACGGCTTCGGCGTTCTCGGCGCTCCGCCGGCCGAGGCCGCGCCGATCGGCGACGATTTCGCCGGACCGGGAGACGCCGCGCATCCGCCGGGCTTCTACGGCGCGCCCGAGGCGCTCGAAGCCGTCAACGCGATGACGCCGGGCGAGACGCTGGCCCCGGCTGACTACGGGGGCCTTGCCGTCGCCGCGGGCGGGCTCGACGTCGCCGCGCCGCTCGATCTCAGGCCCTGGCTGCTGCTGGCGGCGTTCCTCGGCTTTATCGCCGACGGGTTCGCCAGTCTGTGGCTCGGCCGCGCGCCGCGGTTCGCAAGGCCGGCCGCGGCCGCGCTGCTGTTCGTCGGCGCGCTCGCCGGCGCGGCGCTCGATAGCCCGCGAGCCTTGGCGGGCGAAGCGGCGCCGATCTCCGAGCGCGACGCCGAGGCGGCGAGGGCGACCCATCTCGCCTATATCGTCACCGGCGACGCGGCGGTCGACGAGGCCTCGCGGCTCGGGCTCGAGAATCTCGCCCGCGTGCTCGAGGAGCGCACCTCGGCGGAGGTCGCCGACCCGGTCGCGCTCGATCCGGCGCGCGACGAATTGAGCTTCTATCCCTTGATCTACTGGCCGGTGGCGGCCGGGCGGCCGCAGCCTCCGGCGGGCGCGGTCGCGCGCATCGCCGCCTTCATGAAGAACGGCGGCACGGTGGTGTTCGACACCCGCGACGCCCTGACGGCGCGACCCGGCGGGCCGCCGACCCCCGAAGGCCAATGGCTGAGAACCCTGCTCGCCGGCGTCGACGTGCCCGAACTGGAGCCGGTCCCGCGCGACCACGTCGTCACCAAGACCTTCTATCTCATCGACAATTTCGTCGGCCGCACCGACAGCGGACAGACCTGGATCGAGGCGCTGCCGCCGCCCGACCCGAACGATCGCGCGCCGCGCCCGGCGCGCGCCGGCGACAGCGTCTCGCCGATCGTCATCGCCTCCAACGACCTCGCCGCCGCCTGGGCGGCCGACGCCGACGGCCGGCCGCTCTATCCGCTCGTTCCCGGCGGCGCGCGCCAGCGCGAACTCGCGCTGCGCGGCGGCGTCAACCTCGTCATGTACACGCTGACCGGCAGCTACAAGGCCGACCAAGTCCACGCCAAGGATCTGTTGGAAAGGCTTTCGCATTGAACGCGTGGTCCATCGCCTTCGCGCCGCCGCCGCTCCCGGTCGTTGCAGGACTGGCCGCTCTGGCGCTGGCGCTGATCGCGCTGACGCTGTGGCGGCGTCGGCGCGGCGCGGCGCCGCGCGCGCTGGCGCTGGCGCTGCTCGGGCTGGCGCTCGCCGACCCCTCGCTGGTGCGCGAGGACCGCCGGCCGCTGAAAGACATCGTCGCGGTCGTCGTCGATCGATCGGCCTCCAATCAGATCGGCGAGCGGCCGCGCCAGACCGACGAGGCGCGCGCCGAACTGGCGAAGCGCCTCGCCGCGCTCGGCGACGTCGAGACGCGCTTCGTCGAGACGGCCAACAGCGATCCCGACAATCGGGGCACGCGCTTGTTCGCGGCGCTGCGCTCGGCGCTGAGCGATGCGCCGCCCGAGCGCGTCGGCGCGGCGATCGTCATCACCGACGGGATCGCGCACGACATTCCCGCTTCACTCGACGCGCTCGGCTTCGCCGCGCCGCTGCACGTCCTCGTCACCGGCCACGAGGGCGAACGCAACCGCCGCATCGAACTCGTCGAGGCGCCCCGCTTCGGCATCGTCGGCAAGGATCAGACGATCGTCGCCCGCGTCCTCGACACGGCCGACAAAGGCGAGCCGGCGAGCCTGACCGTGCGCCGGGACGGCCAGACGATCGCGACGCTGCCCGTCGAGATCGGCCGCCCTCTCTCGATCAAGGTCCCGATCGACCACGCCGGCCCCAACGTGATCGAGCTCGAAGTCGCTCCCGTAGAAGACGAATTGACGACGCGCAACGGCAAGGCGGTCATCGCCGTCGAGGGCGTACGCGACAAGTTGCGGGTGCTGCTGGTGTCGGGCGAGCCGCATCAGGGCGAGCGCATGTGGCGCAATCTGCTGAAATCCGACGCCAACGTCGATCTCGTCCATTTCACCATTCTGCGCCCGCCGGAGAAGACGACCGACGGGACGCCGATCAACGAGCTGTCGCTGATCGCGTTCCCGGTGATGGACCTGTTCGGGAAGAAGATCAAAGACTTCGATCTCATCATCTTCGATCGCTATTCCAGCCAGGCGATCCTGCCGAGCGTCTATCTCGCTAACGTCGTCGCCTATGTCCGCGAGGGCGGCGCGCTGCTGCTGGCCGAAGGGCCGGCCTTCGGCACGCCGGAGGGCCTCTACGCCACGCCGCTCGGCGCCATTTCGCCCGCCCGCCCGACCGGCGAGGAGTTCGATACGGCGTTTCGCGCCGAGATTACGCCCGACGGCGCCAAGCATCCGGTGACGCGCGGCCTCGCCGGCGGCGAGGCGTCGCCGCCGACGTGGGGCCGCTGGCTGCGCCAGATCGGCGCCCAGGTCACCAGCGGCGCGGCCCTGATGCAGGGCGTCGACAAGGCGCCGCTGCTGGTTCTCTCGCGCGTCGACAAGGGGCGCGTCGCGCTGCTGCTCAGCGACCAGATGTGGCTGTGGGCGCGCGGCTACGACGGCGGCGGCCCGCATCTCGATCTGCTGCGCCGGCTCGCGCATTGGCTGATGAAGGAGCCCGACCTCGAAGAGGAGGCGCTGCGCGCGCGCGCCAAGGGACACGCGCTGACGATCGAGCGCCAAAGCGTCGCGGGCGAAGTCCCCGAGGCGAGCGTGACCGGGCCGGACGGCAAGACGACGACCGTCCAGCTCGTCAGCGTCGCCCCTGGTCTTTCCCGCGCGACGCTGGCGGTCGATTCCGACGGGCTCTATCGCGCCAGCGACGGCGAGCGCGTCGCGCTGGCGGTGGTCGGACCGGAAAACCCGCTCGAATTCCAGGAGGTCGTCTCGACGCTGGAGAAGCTGCGCCCGCTCGCCGAGGCGAGCGGGGGAAGCGTGCGCCGGCTCGCTCGGCGCGCCGGCGATGCGATCGAATTTCCCCGGCTGGTCGCCATGCACGAAGCGCCGGAATACGCCGGCGCGGATTACATCGGCGTCAAGCGCACGGGCGCGAGCGAACTCGTCGGCGTCGCCGAGACGCCGCTCGCGGCGGGCTTTTTCGGCCTCGCCGCGCTGCTCGCCGCGCTGATCTGGGCGTGGGCCCGCGAGGGCGGCGGGACGCGGGGCTGATCGGAGACGCGCTCGATCGCGCCGAAGCCCTCGCGGCGACGCGCGGCGCGGTCCTCGCGCGCGGCAAACTCACGGGAACGTACGAGCGGGCTTAAGCGGCGATCGGGCCCACGCAATCTTGATCCGCCTTCCGCCTTCCTTTCGTCGTCCGACCGCCCTAAAGGGAAAACCTTCCCGCCCTCCCAGAGGCTCCCTCATGCCCCCGACCCTCCACGCCCGCGTCGGCGAAGTCACCCAGCGCATCGCCGAGCGCAGCCGCGACGCGCGCCGGCGCTATCTCGAGCGCATCGACGAGGCGGTCTCGCAAGGGCCGGCGCGAAGAAAACTCGGCTGCGCCAACTTCGCTCACGGTTTCGCCGCTTGCGGCGCCGCCGACAAGCAAGCTTTGCGCGATGGGCTGGGGCCGAATTTGGCGATCGTCACCGCCTACAACGACATGCTGTCGGCGCATCAGCCGTTCGAGCGCTTTCCCGAGCTGATCAAGCGCGCGGCGCGCGAGGCGGGCGGCTCGGCGCAGGTGGCGGGCGGCGTTCCCGCGATGTGCGACGGCGTCACCCAGGGCGAGGCGGCCATGGAGCTGTCGCTGTTCTCGCGCGACGTGATCGCGCTGTCGACGGCGGTGGCGCTGTCGCATCAGATGTTCGACGCGGCGGTCTATCTCGGCGTCTGCGACAAGATCGTGCCCGGCCTGCTGATCGGCGCGCTCAGCTTCGGCCATCTGCCGGCGGTGTTTCTGCCGGCGGGGCCGATGACTTCGGGCCTGGGCAACGACGAGAAGGCGAAAATCCGCCAGCTCTACGCCGAGGGCAAGGCCGCGCAGGAAGATTTGCTGCTCTCGGAAGCGCAGGCCTATCACGCGCCCGGCGTCTGCACCTTCTACGGCACCGCCAACACCAACCAGATGCTGATGGAGATCATGGGCCTGCATCTGCCCGGCGCCTCGTTCGTCCACCCCGACACGCCGCTGCGCGACGCGCTGACGGCGCTCGGCGCGCGAAGAGCGCTGGAAATGTCGGCGCTGGGAGGCGCGTTCACGCCCGTCGGCCATGTGATCGACGAGCGCGCGATCGTCGACGGCGTCGTCGGCCTGCACGCGACCGGCGGCTCGACCAACCTGACGATCCACCTGATCGCGATCGCCGCGGCGGCGGGAATCCAGCTGACCTGGGACGACTTCGCCGATCTCGCCGAAGTCACGCCGCTGCTGGCGCGCATCTATCCCAACGGCAAGGCCGACGTGAACGCGTTCCAGGCCGCGGGCGGCATGCCGCTGCTGATCCGCGCGTTGCTGGAGGAGGGGCTGCTGCACGCCGACGCGCGCACGGTATGGGGCAAGGGCCTGGCCGACTACGGGGTCGAGCCGACGCTGGCGCTGGACGGCGCGGTCGCCTGGCGCGCGTCCACGGCCAAGAGCGGCGACGCAAGCGTGCTGCGCGGCGCGGACCATCCGTTCCAACCGACCGGCGGCCTATGCGTGCTCGACGGGCCGCTCGGACGCGCCGTGATGAAAACTTCGGCGGTCGCGCCGGAGCAGCGGGTGATCGAGGCGCCGGCGCGGGTGTTCCATAGCCAAGAGGAACTGCACGCGGCGTTCCGCGCCGGCGAATTGTTCCGCGACGTCGTCGCGGTGGTGCGCTTTCAGGGGCCGCGGGCGATCGGCATGCCCGAGCTGCACAAGCTCATGCCGCCGCTCTGCGTCGTCCAGGACCGCGGCCATCGCGTCGCGTTGGTCACCGACGGGCGCCTCTCGGGCGCCTCGGGCAAGGTTCCCGCCGCCATTCACGTGACGCCGGAGGCGGAAGGCGGCGGGCCGATCGCCAAGGTCCGCGACGGCGATTGGGTTCGCCTCGACGCGCCGAACGGCCGGCTCGAGGTGCTGATCGAGGCGGCCGAATGGGCTGCGCGCGCCCCGGCGACTCAAGACTTGAGCGCCGCGCATGCGGGCGTCGGCCGCGAACTCTTCGCCGCCTTCCGCGCCGGCGTCGGCCGCGCCGAAGAGGGCGCCTCGATCTTCGCCCGATAGGCCGCGACGCGGATGGCGGGAGCGGCGGGTTTGGCGGTGACCATGAGCGGCCGTCGCGTGAGCGATCGATGCGGGCGGGGCGACCGGGAGAGCGGCGCTCCGCCGGGATCGCCGGAAATGCGTTTCGCTCGCGCAAATCGGGTGTGCTATACGCCATTCATGGCGGCGATCGTCGACCCTGTCTTGAGCCGTTTCCGCGCCGCGCTCGATGAAGCCTATGGCGAGCGGATCGAGCGCGTGGTGCTCTACGGCTCCCGCGCCCGCGGCGAGGCGCGCCCCGATTCCGACTACGACGTGGCGGTGTTTCTCAAAGACCTCGACGGCTTCGGCAAGGAGGCCGGACGAATCGCAAGAATCGAAGCCGACATTCTTTCCGACACCGGCATCGTCATCAACGCCCTGCCGCTGCAGGCCGGCTCCTATCGCGAACGAACCGGGCTGATGCAGGAGCTTCGTCGCGACGGCCGCGACCTGTGACGCCGGAAGCCGAGGATTATCTCGAAAGAGCGCGCGAGGACCTGGGCGACGCGCGAAAGATCGCGGATATTCCCCTGGCCAAGGCCGCCGCGCGATCCGCGTATTACGCCGCTTTCCATGCGGCCGAAGCGTTCATCATCGAGCGCAGCGGCAAGATCGCCAAGACTCATTCCGGCGTCCGTGTGGAATTTGCGCGTTTGCTGAAAGACACGGCGGGCGGCGAGAGGGCGCTGCTGACGTTTCTGGCGCAGGCATACAAATACAAGGAAATCAGCGATTATGGCGTTGGCCGCAGCGCGGTCGTAACCGACGAGGAAGCCAAGGACGCGATCGCTGCTGCGGCGCGTTTCATCGAGCGGGTCACGGCGCTGCTGACGGGCCGATAACGAGCGGACCAATATCGACCGGGAGCGCGTAATCGCGACGCTTTACTAAATCCCTAATCGCTGCCGGTCACTCCGTCCCGTCGCCGTCAAGCGGCTGCGCCGCTCCTTCGCTTCGCTCCGGCCCCTGCGAAATTACTTCGCCTCCGCTGCATCCAAATCATTGGCCAACGGCATCTTTAGGTCGATAGTTGGAATTTGGAGATCCCCCATGACGACGCCACAGCCGATCGCGTTCCCGGCAGGAACGCCCCCGGACCCGACTCTGCTCGCCATTCCCGTGGCGGCTTTTTGGCTCTTCATCGCGGTCGTCGTCGTCGTCGCGATCCGAGCGGGATTGGCGCACCGTCGCGAAATCGAGACGACCATTCGCTTGGCGATCGAAAAGGGGCAGACGCTGGATCCCGCGACCATCGATCATCTTCGGTCGGGCGCGGGGTCGGCGAAGCACACGACGCGAAGCTTGCTCGTCGGCGGAATCGTGATCCTTTCGGTCGCTTTCGGGCTTCCAGTGCTAGGCTGGATCTTGAGTCGGCAGGTTCCCGAGGTTTTCTATCCGCTGCTCGGCGCCGGCGCGCTCGTCGCCTGCATCGGGGTCGGCCTCCTTGTCGCCGCGACGGTGACGAGGCGGCTGGACGACATGCCGTAGGGAACTTCGCGCGCGAGGCGCAACCTGACCATGTCTACGGCGCGAAGTCGAATGTCCACCTTGGCGGAGGCCGACGTCGTTGCGCTCGCCTGCATCGGCGACGATCAGGCTTTTGAAGAACTGGTTCGCCGTCGACAGGCGGCAATGCGCAGACTGCTTCGGCAACTTTGCGGCGACCGCGCGCTCGCCGACGATCTCGCCCAAGAGACTTTTGTTCGTGCTTGGCGCAAGATCCGTCAGCTGAACTCCGCTCTGATGTTTGGGGCGTGGCTCAGAAAGATCGCGATACGGACATGGTTGCAATACGCGCGGCGCCCGCAGAGGGCGCGCGCGTTCGACTGCGATGTTTACGAACTCGATCTCGCCATTCCCGACGGCGCCGACGCGGCGCTCGATCGCATGGACCTCGAACGCGCGTTGGCGCGCCTTCCTCCGACCGAACGAACCTGCGTCGTCCTCTCCTTTGCCGAGGGAATGAGCCACGGCGAAATAGCGGCGTTGACGGGCTGGCCGCTGGGAACGGTGAAATCCAACATTTTTCGCGGCGTGGCCCAAATGCGAGCGTCGCTTGAGAATTCAAGGTGAGCACGATGCAAGACGAATTCGACGGACGACTCGCTCATTTGCTTGCGACCGATCCCGAGCCTGAGGACGCCGATGAGTTCGTCGAGCGCGTGCGTCGCGGCGTCGCACGGTGCCGGCGAGCGCGCAGATTTTGGGCGATTGGCGCGGCTCTTGGCCTCGCCGCGGCGGTCATTGCGCTCACGCCGTTCGCCACCGCGTTCGCCGTCGTCGTCGCCGAGGCGTCGTTCGCTTTCGCTGTCGCCGCCGTGCGTGTCGTCTTCCTTTCCGGCGCGGCAGGCGCAGCGTTTTTCGGCGCTCTCGGACTGGTGTTCCTGCTGCTGACCTTTTGTCGGCAGATTCTGCGCGCCGAACTATGAGGGTCTATCGACGGGGATTACGCGCACGGGATACGCGTTGCATCATTGGCGGCGCCAGTGTGGCGGGCGGCGCGATCGGCCATGGGCGTCACTTCCACCCGGCGAGCTTCGCCTTCATCCTCTTCGTCAGCCGGTCGACCTGCGCCTGCTGCAACCGCTCGGCCTTGTAGATCGTCAGCATGGCGAACGTGCTCGCGGGGCGCAGGCGCCGAGGATCGCCCACTTCAGCACGCGCGGCGCCGGGCGGCGCAGCACGAGCCAATCGACCCACCACGGCGCGCCGAGCGAGGTCACCGCCAGCGTATGGCGCAGATGGCGCAATCGCGGCCGTATCGGGCCGAGATCGTCGGCATGGTCGTAAGCGACGCCGGGCGCCCAGACCCGGTCGAACCAGCCCTTGAGGATGGCGGGAAAGCCGAACCACCAGGTGGGAAAGCAGAGAACCAGCCCCTCCGCGGCGAGCAGACGATCGATTTGCGGCCGCACCGCGCTCGCGTCGTAAGGGCGCCCGTAATAGCTGGCGCGCTCCGCCGCGGTCAGCGCGGCGGCGAATTCGTCGCGGTAGAGGTCCTCGAGCCAAACCTCGTGCCCGGCCTGGCGCAGCGCCTCGACGGCGCTCGCGGCGAGCGCGCTCGACAGGCTTTCGCGAAGGGGGTGGGCGACGACGACGAGGCATTTCATGGCGGCGGTTCCTACAACGGATCGGGGCGGACGTCTCGCAATAACGAGCGCGGCGACGGGCGAGCCGGGGCGGCGCGGCCCGCGTCCGCGCGCGGCAAATGCTTTCCGATAATCGGAATCCGTGCTACCCTGCTTCTTCGTCGAATCTCCAAGGCCGCATCCGAGGGGGTTCCGACGGCCAAGAATTTGACAGAACAACGATTCCGCCCTTGACGCGCCTAAGCCCTTGATATTGCATGATTCGGCCAAAGGAATCCTTGACAACGCTTGACGTGGCTTGACATGGCTCGACAAGACTTGACGGAATTTGACCAACGCCTTGACCGCGCGCTCGGCGCCGGCCGCGCTCGGCGAGCGCGGCGACAAGGTCGCCGACGCCTCACGGCGTCCACGCCGGCGCCGGCTTCGTCGCTTCCGCCTGGCGCGCGCGGTCCGCTTCGATCGCGGCGAGCGCCGCGCGCAGGACTTCCCTCACGCCGCGCCCCGTGACCGCCGACAGCTCCAGCGGCGGCGCGCGCTCGGCGCCGGCCGCGAGCGGCGGGCCGTAGCCGCGCATCGCGCGCTTCAGGCGCTCGCGCTGCTTCTTCAGCGTCGCCTTGTCGACCGCGTCGACCTTGGAGAGCGCGACGATTTCGCTCTTTTCGGCGACGCCGCCGCCGTAGGCGGAAAGCTCGCCGCGGATGGCGCGGTAGGCGGCGCCGGCGTTCTCGCCGGTCGCGTCGACGAGATGGATGAGCGCGCCGCAGCGTTCGACATGGCCGAGGAAACGGTCGCCGAGGCCTTGGCCCTCGTGCGCGCCCTCGATCAGGCCGGGAATGTCGGCCAGCACGAAGTCGCGCTCGTCGACGGTGACGACGCCGAGGCCCGGGTGAAGCGTGGTGAAGGGATAGTCGGCGATCTTCGGCCGCGCGGCGGAGACGGCGGCGAGCAACGTCGATTTGCCGGCGTTGGGCAGGCCGACGAGGCCGACGTCGGCGATCAGCTTCAGCCGCAGAATGAGCGTGCGCTCGACGCCCGGTTGGCCGGGATTGGCGCGGCGCGGCGCGCGGTTGGTCGAGGTGGTGAAATGGGCGTTGCCGAAGCCGCCGTTGCCGCCCTTGGCGACGACGACGCGCTCGCCGGGGCTCTTCAGATCGGCGAGCGGCGTCTCCATGTCCTCTTCGTCGAACACCTGCGTGCCCTCGGGCGCTTTCAGCACGGCGTCGGCGCCGCGTCCGCCGGCGCGGTTCTTGCCCATGCCGTGCATGCCGGTCTTGGCCTTGAAGTGCTGCTGGTAGCGAAAGTCGATCAGCGTGTTGAGGCCGTTGGCGCATTCGACCACGACGTCGCCGCCGCGCCCGCCGTCGCCGCCGTCGGGGCCGCCGAACTCGATGAATTTCTCGCGCCGGAACGAAACGCAGCCGGCGCCGCCGTCGCCCGAGCGCACGTAGACCCGCGCCTGGTCAAGGAACTTCATGGGCACCTTCGCCGTTGATCGGCGCGCTCCTGGCGCCAAGGGCGGGACGCCGCGCGGTCCAGGCCGCACGGGTCAGGGCGAAGCGATCGCACGGAACCAGGCCGCCGCGCGCCGGCGCGCCCTCGAGCCCGGAGCCGAGGAATTGAAACCCCGCCTTCTCCAGGACGCGGCGCGAGGCGGCGTTCTCGACGCGCGAGCTGGCGTCGAGTTCGACCGCGTCGGTCAGGGAAAAGGCGGCTTTGACCATCGCCTCGACCGCTTCGCTCGCCAGGCCCTTGCCCCAGGTCTCCGGCGCCAGGGCATAGCCGAGCGACAGGCGATCCAAGCCTCTCCCCTCCAGGCTGACGGCGCCGATCGCTTCGCGCTTGTCGCGGATCGGGGTCATCACCAGCGTCAGGTCGCGCCCCGAAGCGTTGCCTTCGCGCGCCGCGTAAATGAAGCGCTCCGCGGTGCCCGGGGGATAGGGATGGGGAATGCGGGCGGTGAACTCGGCCACCTCCCAGCGGCTGCAATAGCGATGGATCGCCGGCGCGTCGGCGGCCCGCGGCCAGCGCAGCCACAGCCTCGCGGTCTCCAGGCGGAAGACATCGTCTCGGGCAAGATCGGGAAACATTTCCACTCCGGACCAGCGGGGGGCTCGGCGAGGCGGCCCCGAGACGACGAAGGAGATGCGGCGACCCGCATCCCCTTTCCAAGCGCTTCGGCTTACCGGACTTTCAAGGAGGGCTGCCGCCTTCCTGTTCTCGGGGACGCTCGAGACCGTCCGCTGGGGCTGCCGCCGCGGCGGGGCTCCTCGCATCCCCGCCGTTCATTCGACCGCGGTTTTCGCCACCACGGCTACGTATTGGCGACCGTTGTCTTTACATTCGAATGCGACGGCGCCTTGGGCGGTGGCGAATAAAGTGTGATCGGTCCCCATGCCGACGTTGCGGCCGGCGTGGAACTTGGTGCCGCGCTGACGGACCAGAATCATGCCGCTGCGGACCTGCTCGCCGCCGAACTTCTTCACGCCGAGGCGGCGCCCGTCCGAATCGCGGCCGTTGCGCGAGGACCCGCCTGCCTTCTTATGAGCCATTTCACTCGCTCCAAATCCGACGCGGCGCGCGAGGGCGCTGGTTTGCCGCGTATATAATCGAATATCCCGGTCGAGGGAACCCTTATCCCTTGCGACCGCCTTTGCCGGCGCCGGTCTTGGCGGGCGGCGCTGACTTGGGTTTCTTGGCCTTCGCGGCGTCGGGACCGGCGCTCTTGCCGGCCTTCGCCGCGGCGGGCTTGGCCGTCGCGGTCTTGGCGGCCGGCGGCTTAGCCTGGAGCGGCGCGGCCGCCGACATCGCCGGCGCCGCCTCGGCGCTCTCGGCGGCGGCCGCGGGTGCCGGCGCTTCGCCCTTGGGCGGCGCCGCGGGCGCGGCGGCCGACTTCGCCTTCTCAGGCTTGGCGCCGTCGGTCAGAATCTGCGTGATCCTGACGATCGTCAGGTCCTGGCGGTGGCCGCGCTTGCGGCGCGAATTCTTGCGGCGGCGCTTCTTGAACGCGATGACCTTGGGGCCGCGCGTCTGCTCGACGATTTCGCCGGCGACGCTGGCGCCGGCGACGCGCGGCGCGCCGATGTCGCTCTTCTCGCCGTCGAACAGCGCGAGCACTTCGGCAAAGGTCACTTGCGCCCCGGCTTCGCCTTCGAGCGCCATGACGGTGATCTTGTCGTCGGCGGCGACCTTGTATTGCTTGCCGCCGGCCTTGATGACTGCGAACATCGTTTTCTCCGTGTTCAACCCGGCTCTGCGCGAGCGACCGCGCGGCCGGCTTCTTGGCAGTGGAAACCCGCTGGTTTTCGCCCCCCTTCGCCGCCCTCGAGCGGAAAAGCAAAAGCGCGGCCATAAGCCGCGCCTGAGCGCGGCGTCCTATAGAGGGCGCGGCGCGCGAAGTCAAACGAATGTCCGGGTTCGCTGCACGAGACGCCGGGGTCTCAAGGCCGTGCGCTCGGGAGCGGCCCGCGGCGGTTGAACATTGGCCAGATCGGGCTATTTTGAGCTACTGTCGCGCGAATTCGAACGCGAAAGGCGCGAGCGCGCTTGGCCGACGGCTCGAAGAGGCCACACTTCGGCCGCGAAAGGCTCTATTGTGCCCCCGCGGGGCGTATGATGCGGCGCCGCGGCCGATCCCCGCGCGGCTCAGTGGAACTTGGAACAGGAGACTCATGCCGACGATCGCCCTGGTCGACGACGACCGCAACATCCTGACTTCCGTTTCGCTTTCGTTGGAGGCGGAAGGCTACCGCGTTCAAACCTTCACCGACGGCGCGAGCGCCCTCGACGGCCTGAAAGCCAATCCGCCCGATCTCGCCATCTTCGACATCAAGATGCCGCGCATGGACGGGATGGAGCTGTTGCGC
>Ga0182014_10003577_pt1 | contig 18493 bp, 15 predicted proteins | sample 612S2DmetaG_FD_120489 | JGI IMG/M metagenome (GOLD analysis project Ga0182014, IMG submission 120489) | Permafrost microbial communities from Stordalen Mire, Sweden - 612S2D metaG | ecosystem: Environmental > Terrestrial > Soil > Wetlands > Permafrost | place: Sweden: Stordalen | collected... | reverse complement strand
TTGCGAACAAAGGCTCAGACGACATCGCGACCCCTCCCCCTAGTGGGGAAGGGTGTGGGGATACCCTACAGACTACCGTTTTGGTCAAAATGAGTACGGATTTTCTTCAAACAACACCACCATACCGAAGTTCGAACAGAAATATCGTCCGTGCTACGCACGGCCACGTTGGTTTCAGCCAAGTAATTCCAAGGTGTTTTGAACGAAACGGTTAAGGTCTGCGCGTGTAAAAGGCGGGACCGGTTCTCTGCTTCGCAGCGCTACTCGTAAGCTCACGTAACACACATTGCTACACGGAAGATGAATTCAACCGCTTCAGAATCCGCCAGCATTGGCGGACTGTAAGGGTGACGCCGAACGTCGTTTTGATATACTTGGTAAGGACGTTGGCATTCACCACCTGTGATCTCGCACGAGATTGTCTCACAAATAATCGAAGCTTCTTCATATCTGAAGGACTAAGCCGTGACGGACGACCAGGCCGCGATTCTTCGCTGAGTCCCTTGAGCCCCAGTTTTCTATAACGAGTGACCCAGTAGGCGACGGCGCGTGGAGAATCGCCGTAGACCCGCGCGGCCTCGCTCGCCGAAAGGCCGCTTGCGACGAGCGCCACGTTGTGGAGGCGATGCAGGAGCCGTTCCGCAGCGGACGCACCGCGCAATCTTTTGAGAAGATCGTTCGAGACTGTGAATTGTGCGAATCGCTTCATTTTGTTATCGCAATTATTAACGTCACCTGCTATACTCTGTCTATGCTCAAATACTTCATATATGCGCGTAAGTCGAGCGAAGATGAAGACCGGCAAATTCTGTCCATCGAAGCCCAGCTTTCCGAATTGAACGCCATTGCGCTGCAAGAGTCCCTAGCCATCACTGGAACGCTCACCGAAAGCAAAAGCGCCAAGGAGCCGGGCCGCACGGTGTGGAACGACATGATTCGACGCATCGAGGCTGGCGAGGCCAACGCCATTCTGTCATGGAAACTTGACCGCCTCGCCCGCAACTTCGATGACGGCGGCAAGATCATCGGCCTGCTGCAACGAGGGGTGATTCAGGAAATCCGCACCTTCGAGCGGACGTACTTGCCCTCTGACAACGTGCTCATGATAGCCGTCGAACTCGGCATGGCGAATCAGTACGTCCGCGACCTCTCGGTGAATATCCGCCGAGGCATCCGCGAAAAGGTCCGGCGTGGCCTCTGTTTCGGCAAGACCCCGCTTGGATACGTGACCGACCAGCGCACACGCGGCGCAGTCCCGCATCCCAAGAACTTCGCCAAAATGAAGCGTATCCTTGAGATGTTCGCCACAGGCGAGTACTCGCTCACCGCCATCCAGCGGGAGATGGCGAAGCGTGGACTGATGGGCAGACGAAGCGACAAGCCGCTCACACTCTCTTCCATCGGCAATCTGCTCCGCAATCCATTCTACTACGGGGTGTTTCGCCACAAAGGCGAACTTCATGACGGCGTGCACGTGCCCATGATTTCAAAGAAGACCTTCGACGACATTCAAGCGGCCTTGGTCATGAGAGCCAAACCCCGCAAGCGCAGGGGCGATAAAGGATTCCACTTCCTCGATTTCGCCACTTGCGGTTCCTGCGGCCATTGTATCACTGGCGAACGGCATATCAAAAAGAGCGGCCTTCGCTTTGAGTACTACCGCTGCACCCACAAGAACAAGAAGGTGCATTGCGAAGACCGCAATTTCGTTCGCGCTGACACGTTCGCCGAGGAAGTAAAACGGAACACGCAGTTGGTTTCTTTGCCCGAGGAATGGAAGGAACGCTTTCTCGCCAGAGTCGAGACATGGGAGACGGAGGTATCAGCTACAACGACGGAACAGATCGACCGTCTCAAAGCCGAACTCACGGCGGTCAAATCAAAAATAGACCGCATCAACAACGGCTTTGCAGACGGTTCACTGGACATCGCTGAGTTCAAGGAACTCAAAAACCCGCTCGTGCCGAGGAAGGTCGAATTGGAGCAGCAGATCACCGCGCTTGAGAAGAGTCGAGCGAATCGGCTCGAACCCCTGAGAGTTTGGATTTTAGAGGCAAATCAGGTCGAAAACACACTGGCTAACCAAAACTGGTTGGAAATGAAGGCACTTCTCAAAAAGGTCGGCTCGAACCGCCTTTTACACGCGCAGACCTTAACCGTTTCGTTCAAAACACCTTGGAATTACTTGGCTGAAACCAACGTGGCCGTGCGTAGCACGGACGATATTTCTGTTCGAACTTCGGTATGGTGGAGATGAGGGGATTTGAACCCCTGACCTCCTCGTTGCGAACGAGGCGCTCTCCCAACTGAGCTACATCCCCAACCGCGGTGCACGGGCACCATTCCAAAAAAACCTGCCTGAGTCAAGCCGATCGAGCCGGACCTGCGGACCATGGCACGTACCCTGCTTAACATCCTGTGCATGAAACGCAATGAGTCGAAAGGCAACCGCAAGAATCCCCCAACCTTGGCGGATTTGATCGCCACCGTAAACCAACTCACACGTGACGAACAGCTTGGCGCATACATAGTTGCCGATCTGATCAATTCGCGTAAAGTCCGTCTGGAAGGCCAGTTCCAGGGACACAACGTGGTCGTTTCAGGATAGTCGTAACCGCTGGGTTGGCCGCCGGCGGGGTCTCAGCCTTGCAAAAAAGTCCTGCCCTTTTGCGCTCATTTTTGCCACACTCGCGCAAAAATGAGCGCACTATTTCGTCACCACCGTAAATTTGTCATTGGCGTCGTTCACCTAAAGCCTCTCCCGGGTTCACCCCAATGGGGTGGCAACCTGCCGTCCGTCATCGATTTTGCCCTCGCGGACGCCCGGGCGTATCAACGCGGCGGCGTTGACGCGATCATCGTCGAAAACTTCCGCGACGCGCCGTTCACCAAGTCGCGTGTCGGGCCTGAGACCGTCGCCGCCATGTCCGCCGCAGGCTCGGCGGTTCGCGCCGCAATCAAACTGCCGCTGGGATTCAACGTTCTGCGCAACGACCCGTGCACCGCGTTGGCGCTGTGCGCCGCTTGTGGCGGGAGTTTCATGCGGGTGAACGTCCACACCGGCGCGATGCTGACCGATCAGGGTGTCATCGAGGGCGACGCTTACGGAACTGTCCGTTATCGTGAACGAATTTGCCCGTCAGCGTCCATTCTTGCCGACGTCCACGTCAAGCACGCCGTCCCGCTCGGTAATTTTGAAATCGAGGATTCGGCGCGCGACACATTGGAGCGCGGCTTGGCCGATGCCCTCATCATTTCGGGAACGGGCACGGGACGGGTCGCGGACATCACCGACGTCCAGCGCGTGCGCAAAGCCTGCCCGTCGGCAAAAATTCTCATCGGCAGCGGCATCAATGTCGACAACATCCGCGAGTTCCTCCGCTATGCCGACGGCGTGATCGTGGGCACGTCGCTAAAAGTCGGCGGCAAATTATTCAATCCGGTCGATCCCAGGCGCGTGGCCGCGCTCGTCAGAGCCGCTCGTGGTGAATCCCGAAAGCTTTTGGGGTGAACCGCCCACGCGTGAACACGATTCGATTGAGCCGCGACTTGTCCCGCCCGGGGCGGGGTTGGCCCTCGGTCGAAATCCTCCATGAAGACGAGGCCATTCTGGCGCTGAACAAACCGGCCGGCTTGCTCGCCGTCCCGGATCGGTTCGACAAAGCCAAACCCGATTTGATGTCGCTGCTGCAGGCAGCCCGTCCGGGCGAATGGCTGGCAAACGTCCACCGCCTCGATTTCAACACCAGCGGCGTGTTCGTCGTGGCGAAAGATCAGGAAGCGTTTCGCGATCTGGTGCGCCAGTTCCGTGAACGCGAGACGCGGAAGATGTATGCCGCGCTTGTTCGGGGCACACCGGACATATCACCGCTGACCATTGACCTTCCCATTGGACGACATCCAAAGGTTCCCGGGCTTGCCAGAATCGATCACAGTCGCGGCAGCGAAGCGCGGAGCATCATCAACGTTCGGGAGAGATTTCGCGGGTATGCGTTGCTCGAAGTCGTCATCGAAACCGGTCGGATGCACCAGATTCGCGTCCATGTGCAGGCCATCGGGTGCCCGCTTGTCGGCGATCCTGATTACGGCGGCAGGCCGCTGCTGCTCTCGCAGATCAAGTCTGACTACAAGGCGAAGGATGAGGAACCGGAGCGTCCGTTGCTGGATCGCCCGGCGTTGCACGCGGAGAAACTGACTCTCACCCGGCCAGTGTCAGGCGAGAAGCTCACCCTCGAAGCCCCGTGGCCGAAGGATTTGATCGTGGCGGTGAAGCAACTGCGGCGATTCGCTGCCGTCTAGTGAAGTCCTCAGCCTTTGTGGGGAGGGCGAGGTTCACCCCGATTCCGAGATCGGGGCTCCTGCCGAGCCGCCATCCAATGGGCATCGACCATCAATTCCACCCTCCGCATGCCCAAACAAGAGGTGTCCATCCGCCAAAAAAGCTCAAAACAAACCCAAATTTCGCAAAACAAACCCAATCAATTTTTCGGCCGACGGCGTCGCGGAACAATTTGCGGTGGAATGGGATGGAAAAGACGCTGACGCGAAAAAGTTTGGGTTTGTTTTGTCCAAATCGAGTTTTCGAGAAGCGACCATGTCGTGCCTGGGTCGCAAATGTACTTCTTGCGCCGCCCCTTCCTTGGGGCACCCCGTCGGCGGGCGTGTCCTTCCCCTCTCCGACCATTTCGCAGTCCCTCTATGTCAAAGAACCGCGCCAACTCTATCACCGGAGCCCGAGTAAGTCCAGAACAAACTATCTCCTGCCGATAGGTGGGTCGTGTACTAACAGATTGTTGCTGGAACGCCTTGACACCACACAAATGAGTGGTCAAGCTTTTCACTTGATTGTGCCAAAAGATGGAATCAGGATTGTTATGTGATAGGGGAAAAGCCTGCTATGGCTGATTTTGGCGTGATGAACCAAATGGATGGCTCCTATGGCAAAAGCCCTCAATGTTGCACTCTACCTGATTAAGATAAGCATGAAAGGTTGAGCATGAAAAGAGCAGTGATCGTCGTTGGACCTCCGAATGCAGGGAAAAGTACAACCATTAAGGAATTTAAGAAGTTGGTCGAAATGGAGACTTTCCACATCTTCATCCTTCGCGGCAAACGTGGATACATCCTCTCTTGTAGCTTTGAGGAATCGGGCCGCGATGTTGAATCTACGATTGAAAAGCTTCGTGAATACGACTTTCTGGTTTTCGCCTCTCAGGGAGACGAATTGGCAGAGATTCACGCTGCACTTCGTAATGCGTCATTCGTCGTGGCAGATGTGAGAATACAATTCCCTAAAGACGCCCCAGAGAAAGCAAGAGAAGTTTTGCGGTTCCTAAATTCAAATTAAGACACCGCCCGCGATGGTCCATGTTTGATCTCCGTCGATTCTTGCGTCAGTTGTGCCCACTGGAGCGACGTTGCCGCGAACGGATCGCTTCCAACTGAACCACTGCCTCGCGGTCGCGCGGACGATCCATCGCGGCTTTTGCCTTGATGAGAGCATCGAGCCCCAGAACGCGGCATTCTCCAAAGTCCAAACTCGTAATCACGCTCTGCCGTTTCACGGCAGCGTAATCGCCCAGCCCCAGCACATTGCTGAGACAATCGAGGACACCCAAATCTGTTTCCAAATAAAGGTTCTGTAGGCCGCGACACTGCTCCCGCGTCAATTGCAATGGCAGTCGTTTTGGCGTGAGGCGGTGAACGGGACGCAGGTCGGATATGGCATTTCGCAACTTCAGGAGGTTTCTCGACGTGAATGGACAACAAATGTCGACATCGTGAGTCACAAGAGTCACCCCGTAGACCACGGATGCATAGGCCCCGATGAGGACGAACTCCACGTCGCCATCGACCAGTCGCGCCAGCAATGCTTTAAGATCTGACATTTCGTCGCCTGCCCGCCGCCTGCAGCGCCTCGACGAGATCAAGCGCGCCTTGGTGGGCGTCGATTCGTTCGGCGGGCGTCTTGCGCAAGCTCAGCTCCAGCAAGTTCATGTCGCAACCATATGCAGCAGCTGCCGCCCACGCATCTTCCGTTGTAACGGAAGTGCTTTTCGAACGATGGTTCGCCTGTTTCTTCTTCACAGCGTCGGTTTTTCGGTCTCGGCGGTTTGGCGTTGCTCGTAGAGGTAGCGGTTGAGCGCGTTGAGGTAAGCGAGGGCGCTGGCCTCGATGATGTCGGTCGAACCACCCTTGCCGGTGACGATGCGGCCCGCGTCGCCATTGAAATGCACGCGGACGGTGACTTCACCGATGGCGTCCTTACCGCGCGTGACGTTGTTGACGCTGTAATCCGCGAGGCTGCCCTTGAGTCCCGTGATGCGGTCGATGGTCTTGAGCATCGCGTCGATCGGGCCGTCGCCGGTGCCAACGTCGGTAATCGGCTCTTTCTTGTCGGCGCGGATGAGGCATACGGAGGCGGTCGGGATTTTGCCGGTGGTCACGCTGAGGTAGTCCAATTTCCACACCTGCGGCACCTCGGTGAACTGGCCTTCGACGATGGCCATCACGTCGTCGTCGTACACCTGCTTCTTCTTGTCGGCGAGGGCTTTGATCTGGTCGGTGATGCGGCGGACTTCGTCCTCGCTGAGCTTGTAGCCCATTTCGTCGAGCTTCTTGGCGACGGCGTGGTGGCCCATGTGTTTGCCCCAGGTGAGTTCGCTGGAACGGCCCACGTCCTCGGCGTGCATGATCTCGTACGTCGCGCGATTGGCCATCATGCCGTGCTGATGAATGCCGGCCTCATGGGCGAACGCGTTGTCGCCGACGATGGCCTTGTTGCGTTGCACCACCATGCCCGTCATGTGCGACACGAGGCGGCTGCTGCGGTAGATCTGCGCGCTGTCGATGTTCGTGAAATACCCGCCAAACGCGTCCTTGCGGACCTTGAGCGCCATGACGATTTCTTCGAGCGAGGCGTTGCCCGCGCGTTCGCCGATGCCGTTGATCGTGCACTCCACCTGGCGCGCGCCATTCTGGACGGCGGCCAACGAATTGGCGACGGCGAGGCCGAGGTCGTTGTGGCAGTGGACGCTGATGACGGCCTTCTTGATGTTCGGGACGTGGTCGAAGAGATACTTGATGAGCGCGCCGTATTCGTGAGGCGCGGCGTAGCCCACGGTGTCGGGGATGTTGACCGTTCTTGCGCCGGCTTCGATGACGGCGTGCGTCACCTCGGCCAAGAACTCCGGCTCGGTGCGCGAGGCGTCTTCGGGCGAGAACTCGATGTCTTTACAGTAGCCAAGGGCGCGTTGGACGCCTTCCACGGCACGTTTGAGAATTTCGCTCTGCGCCATCTTGAGTTTGAACTCGCGATGGATGGCGCTGGTGGCGAGGAACACGTGAATGCGCGCGCGGTCGCCCGCGGGTTTCACGGCTTCGGCGGCGCGGTCGATGTCTGTGTCGACGCAGCGGGCCAACCCGGCGATGCGCGGTCCCTGGATCTCGCCTGCGATGGATTTCACGGCCTCGAAATCGCCGTCGCTGGCGATGGGGAAGCCCGCCTCGATGATGTCCACGCGCAATCGCGCCAACTGCCGCGCGACCTCGAGTTTCTCGCGGATGTTCATCGATGCGCCGGGGCATTGCTCGCCGTCGCGCAACGTCGTGTCGAATATCAATATTTGCTCGCTCATGGCCTGATCCTTTCGATTCTAGCCGTGGACAGGGGGCAAACAACAAAAAACCCACTGTCGCGCGGCGACAGTGGGTTTCGATTTTCTGTGTACAGACCTCAACCCGCCGTCTGCCGCGTGAGCAGCAGCGCCAGCAAAGCCAGCAGCAGGTTGAGATTACGATTCATTACAGGCTTGTACGTAGCAGATCGCGGGCCGGAAGTCAAGGGATGCCTGATTCATTCCTCCCGATACGGCTTCTTCTGCTCGTAGAGGCCAAGCCGATCGCGGGCGCCTTGCACGGCATCGGTCGGATGCAGGACATTCAACTCCAAACATTTCTTCTGCCACTGGACCGCCTCCCCAAAACTGCCGGACTCAGCATAGGCGGCTGCCAACGTGTCCAGGTAGCTCGCGTTATTCCACTGGGTGAGTTCGCAGGCTTCACGCGCATGTTCCACGGCCTTCTTCCCGTCCCGAACCTTCGAGTCGGGGCAAACGGCCAAAACCCACGCAAGACCGTTGTGACCCGTGGCAAATTGGGGATCGAGTCGGACGGTTTCCTCAAAGTCGGCCACCGCTGCGGTGTAGTCGTGCTTTCGTTGGAACGCAGCGGCCCTGTTGCCGTAACATTCGGGGGTTTTCTCGCCAAGGTGGATGGCCTGCGTGAAATCCGCGATCGCTTCGTCGACTTGGCGCAGTTGGATCCGCGCAATTCCTCGTGCACAGTAAGCCTTGCCGGTATCTGGAGCAATGCGGATCGCTTCGTTGAAGTCAGCAATCGCTCTGTCATAATCCTTCGCATGGTCGTAGGCGATTCCCCTCGCCACGTATGTCTCAGCGGTTTTTCGCCCCAAGCGGATAGCCTCACTGAGGTCGGCGGTTGCGGTGACGTAGTCACCGTCGTGGCTGAGAGCAATCCCCCGATTGTAGTAAGCGTCACGATTGGTCGGGTCGAGTTCTATGGTGTAGGTCAGGTTTGAGATCGCGTTGCGGCTGGCGGGTCCGTAATTGCCTGCCATGCTCGCGGCTTTGCTATAATCCGCTGCCGCTTTGCTATAGTCTCTTTTGAGCAAATACGCTTTGCCACGATTGTTGAAGTACGATGGTTTTGGATCGAGGTGGATGGCTTCGCTGTAATCGGTAATCGCGCGGGCATACTCGTTGACGGACAAGTAAGCGTCTCCCCGACGGCTGTAGATGGCGGCATCGTCCGGTTTCATGTGGATGGCCCGCGTGTAATCGATGGCCGCCAGCTGTATGTAACCCTTGCCGGCGTAGGCGAGTCCTCGGTTCACGTGAGCGTTCAGGTCGTTGGGATTAAGACGGATCGCCTTGGTAAAATTGGTAATGGCCGCATTGTAATCGTGCTCTTCGAGAGCCTGCACGCCGCGCGCGAAGGCCTCGCTTTCGTCGTTGGTTTGACCTGAACGGCCTTGAGTTGCAATTGCGAGCACGAATGTCAGCACGGCCACCCACGGAAGGGATCGTCGAAACAGCGTGTCGTGGCACCCATGCAAGGTGTCAACTCGGGCCTTTTGGCTGGATGAGCCGTTGGCGCACACGCGCTACTTCCTGACTGCCAACACCACGCCGCCAGCAATGAACGCGACGGGCAGAACGATGGCGAAGAGCACTTTGTCCTTCATCCAATCGCCAAAGAACGATTTGTCTCGGAATGGGTCGGTGAACGTCTTGCTTTCGTTCTTGTTGAACGGATTTGTCAGCGTCGCGGTATGTTTGTCGGCGTAATCGTACCGCGCGTAGGCGAAGCTCAGGATCGCCAGCACGATCGCCACGGCGAGGACATTGAATCGTTTACGCATGTTGACCTCCTAGTAAGCGGCTTGCACGCCGCTGAGTTTGCGTTTCTGCATCCACGGGAAGTTGGCGCGAATCTGTTCGCCCAGTTTCTCGATGGGATGTTCCGTGCCCCGGTTTGCTTTTGCGACAGATTGCGCAGTCGCGTTTCAAGCGAGCACAGCCCCCGAGCTCGCGTTCGTGACCTGCTTCTGGTAGCGGGCGAGGCAGCCGGTCAGGTCGCGTTTGACGGGCCGGAACGTTTTCTTCCGCTCCGCCAGTTCCGATTCGGGCACGAGGATGTCAATCTTACGGTTCGGGAAATCGATCCGGAGCCGGTCGCCGTCACGCAGGAGGCCGATGGGGCCGCCCTCGGCGGCTTCGGGGCTGACGTGGCCGATGCAGGCACCAGCGGTGCCGCCGCTGAATCGACCGTCGGTGATCAGCGCGACTTTGTCGCCCAAACCCATACCGGCGATGTAGCTGGTCGGGCTGAGCATTTCCTGCATGCCGGGTCCGCCCTTCGGACCCTCGTTGCGGATGACGACGATGTCGCCAGCCTTGACCTTGCCGCCGAGGATGCCGGCGCAAGCGTCTTCCTGGCTTTCGAAGATGACGCACGGGCCTTCAAAGACGAATTTCTCGCCGCAATACTTCTTGAAATCATCGCTGATGCCGGCCGTCTTGACGACGCTGCCTTGTGGCGCGAGTTGGCCGTAGAGAATCGATAGGCCGCCCTCCTTGGTGTACGCCGTGTCCCTGGTGCGGATACAGTCACTCGCACTGAACAGGAACGCGGGGTCAAATGGCATCAGACCGGCCGACTCGGCTTTGGCCAGCTTGGTCGGATTGGTCAGGATCGAAGCTCTCGTGATCTCCCAGTTCTTCATCCGCTTGATCAGGCAGAGGGCGACGGGTTGCCGGCTGCCCGATTTCTCGTACCGCCAGACAATCAGTACGGGATCCTTGCGTAGTTGCCCCAGTTCTTCGCGAAGCAAACCCTTGCTTTCCTGAAGTGTCTTGTCCAGAAAGGCGGCGATAGCTTCCCTGCCGATCACAGGTTCCTGGCCCTCGATGTCGAGTCTGGCCTTGGCGGCAAACAGTGCCACCTGTTCCGGTACCTGTGCCGAGTTGAACGCAGCGGCTTTGCGCCAGAGCGTGATGGCTCGTTCATCGCCCGGAAAGAACAACATCGGTTTCGGGATGAGATTCCCGCTGGCCGTGCGGGCGGCAGGACCGAGTTTGTCGTGGGGGTCAAGCACCAGCGCCGATGCGCCGGAAATGCGAACCGCTTTGGCCCAGGCGGTGCAGGACTCGGAGCGGACATCCCACTCGTCAATATTCTGGCCAATGGTCTTACCGGTAACCGTCTGGCAGGTGAGCGTCAGCGCCCCCATGCGTTTGAGCTCGCCAAGAATCGTATGAATCCCGCCGGCTCGATGAACGTCTTGAACGTGGTAATTGGACGATGGCGAGACCTTGCACAGGCAGGGCACGCGGCGCGAAATGGCGTCGATGCGCGCAATGTCGTACGACAAGCCGGCTTCGCGAGCAACAGCCAGCGTGTGCAAAACCGTGTTTGTCGAACCTCCCATGGCGACATCGAGCGCGAGCGCGTTGTCGAAGGCGGCCATCGTGGCGATATCGCGCGGTTTCAGGTCGTGCTCGATGAGTTTGAGAATGGCGCGCGCGGCGCGCAGGTACAGGGCCTCCCGTTCCTTGGAGACGGCCAGCACCGTGCCGTTGCCGGGCAACGCCATGCCGAGCGCCTCGCACAGGCAGTTCATCGAATTGGCGGTGAACATGCCGGAGCACGAGCCGCATGTCGGGCAGGCGCTTTGTTCCAGCTTCCGCAGTTCCGCCTCGGTGATTTTGCCGGCCTGGAGTTCGCCCACGCCCTTGAACACGGAGATCAGGTCAGAGTTCTTGGTGGCGGCGCCGAGGTGGGCGGGCAGCTCCCCGGTTTGCTGTTCGGCGATGCCGGCGGCCATCGGGCCGCCGCTGACGAAGACGGTGGGGATGTTGACGCGCATGGCGGCCATCAGCATGCCGGGCACGATCTTGTCGCAGTTCGGAATGCAGATCATGCCATCGAAACAGTGCGCCTGGAGCATCGTTTCCACGCAGTCTGCGATCAGTTCCCGCGACGGCAGAGAATACAGCATGCCCTTGTGGCCCATCGCAATGCCATCGTCCACGCCGATGGTGTTGAACAGGAACGGCACGCCGCCAGCTTCGCGCACAAACCGCTTGATGAGCGCGCCGACCTCATTGAGATGAGCGTGGCCCGGGATGCAGTCGGTGTAACTGTTGGCGATGGCGACGAACGGCTTGTTGAAATCGTCCTCGGACTCGATCGAGCCGGTCGCCCGCAGCAGGCTGCGGTGCGGAGCGCGTTCAACGCCTCTCTTAATCATGTCAGAACGCATGGTGGTATCATTCCTTTCGAAAAGTTAACCCGGCGCGCACTATACCTTCAATCAACCTCGCCGACAACCGTCGTTTGCGGGCCAAAACGAACGAACCAGTGGACGCGCAATCGCGCCCACTGGCTCGGGATAATGCAGTTGGTTATGAGCGATCAGCCGCCGCGACCGACAAGGCCTTTGGTCCCGTGAGAGATCGCGCGGGCTTTCTCCGTCGGACGCAACGCGCGGACAGCCGCGCCGGCCTGCCACATCTCGGAGTTGCGCATGGCGGCGAGTTCCTTGGCGACGCGTTGCGGATAGTTCTTCGCGCCGCAGACTTTAATCACGCGCTCGGCCTCCTTGCCGGACGCCACGCACCCATAAAGTTTCTTGAAGACCGGCAGAACGGCGGCTTTGAACTTCGGCTTCCAATCGAGCGCGCCACGCTGGGCGGTGGCCGAGCAGTTGGAGTACATCCAGTCCATGCCCTTCTCGTCCACGAGCCGGATGAGGCTCTGGGTGAGTTCTTCAATGGTTTCGTTGAAGGCTTCGCTCGGGCTGTGGCCATGGGCGCGCAGGACGTCGTACTGCGCTTCCATGATGGCCGCCAGGCACCCCATCAACACGCCGCGCTCGCCCGTCAGATCGCTGTTGGTTTCGTGCGGGAACGTGGTGGGGAACAGGTAGCCCGACCCAATGGCGATGCCGATGGCCAGGCAGCGGTCCTTGGCATGACCGGTCGCATCCTGATACACGGCGAAACTGGAATTGATACCAGCGCCGGACAGGAAGTTGCGGCGCACGTTCAGGCCGGACCCTTTGGGAGCGACCATAATCACATCGACATTTTTTGGGGGAACGACGCCGCTCTTCTTGCGGTAAGTGATCGAGAAGCCGTGCGAGAAGTACAAGGCATTGCCTGGTTTGAGGTGCTTCTTGATCGTCGGCCAGACCGCCCGTTGGGCCGCGTCGGAAACGAGTACTTGAATGATGGTGCCCTTCTTGACGGCGGTTTCGATGTCGAACAGGTTCTTGCCGGGCACCCAGCCGTCGGCGACGGCGCGATCCCAGTCGCGCTTGAACTCACGTGCCTGGCCGACGATCACGTTGAATCCGTTGTCTTTCATATTCAACGCCTGGGCCGGGCCCTGGACGCCGTAGCCAATGACGGCGATGACTTCGTTTTTGAGGACGCTACGGGCTTTGGCCAGGGTGAATTCCTTGCGTGTGACAACGTGTTCCTTTACGCCGCCAAAATCAATGATTGCCATGATTCATGTTCTCCATTGCTGATTGTTCTGTGCTGAGATCCTTCACCCGTCTCGCGGGTTCCGGGTGGCCACGCCGTGTCATTTGCGCGGCATCGCTACTTTACCGGTCCGCGTGATGTCGCGGACGCCAAACGATTCCATCAACCCCAGAAACGCGCTGATTTTTGATTCGTCGCCGGTGATCTCGATGGTTAACGCCTTGTGGGCGACGTCCACGATCTTCGCGCGGAAAATATCGCAAATCTGCATGATTTCAGGCCGCGTCTTGTTGTCGGCGTTGACCTTTATGAGCACGAGTTCGCGGTCGACGTACTCGCCTTCCTTGAAATCCTGCACTTTGATGATGTCGACAAGCTTGTTGAGCTGTTTGGTGACCTGCTCGAGGACGGTGTCGTCGCCTTTGACCACGATGGTCATGCGGGACTGGGTCGGGTCCTGCGTCGGGGCGACGTTGAGTGTGTCGATGTTGAACCCGCGGCCACTGAACAGCCCCGAGATGCGGGTCAACACGCCGAATTTATTCTCGACCAAAACTGACAGGGTATGCCTCATAAAACGTCCTGCTTATACGGCAATCCGTGCCGCCAATCAACCTTCATTTGATAGGCGCACGATCCTTACCAGACGCCATGCAAACGGTGTGGGTAGGGCGCTCGCGCCGCGAGCGCCGTCGCTGCCTCGACTTGGGGGACAGTTCCGAATAGTCTCCAGCCCGTGAATCGGCTGTTCCGAAAGACGTTGCCCCACGATGTCCCCTCATGGATTCGGCCCGACGAGGCAATTTACTTTATTACTATTTGCTGTGACCCAAGAGGCCACAACCACCTTTGCTGCCGGAAGGTTGCTGACAGCTTGTTTGACGCTGTCGAGTTTCGGAACCGGCGAGGTGAGTGGTGGGCGTACCTAATTCTGCTGATGCCAGACCATCTGCACGCCCTGTTATCTTTCCCTGCTAACAGGAGTATGCAGTCCGTCGTGTCACAGTGGAAACATTACACTGCAGCGCAGTATGCCATTCGTTGGCAGCGCGACTTCTTCGATCATCGACTCCGCCAGGAAGAGAGCTTTCAGGAAAAGGCCGATTACATTTTGCAGAATCCTATGCGTCGAGGCTTGGCGGCTCAATCTGAGGATTGGCCATATGTATGATGGCCACGGTAGTCACAGCGGACGGCGCGGCGCGCCGTCCCTACCACGCACAGAACCCTCCCGCAAGGCGCATGGTGGCTCGCGACGTGCTTGATCACGATCCACTCGTGATTTCGCAAGTAGTGTGTGGACAGGCCGCCAAACGCCACGAAGGGCAACCCTTTTGGGCCGTACCTTGCGAAGCAGCGATGCAACGGCTTCATGAATGAGATAGCAGTTTCAGTTTCGAGACAACTCGCCCCTCCACGACTGCGTCTGCCCATCTTCCGCGGCAGGCAGTGGTCGATTTTCTCGCGCGGCTTGTGCGCCGTGGCGGTTCTGCTTGCGCTAACCACGGGGCGCAATGCCGATCAAGTGCCCGCGCATGCGCCCGCCCGTATCGTACAGGTGCTCGTCGCGCCACACGGGGGCGGACCGCCATCCTCGCCATCGGCGATTGCCCGGGAGGCGGCGGCCCGCAGCGCGATCAGGCGACCGGCGACGGACACGGCGCGAGTTCGAAACCGATTCGAGCCGGAAACGGCGGTTGACGATCGAAAGCAGGTGGCCATGGTGTATGACCCGGGGCATCGAGGTTTTGACGGTCCGATGTGGAGATTTCTCCTGAACGAGCCAGTGCGGCCCGACATCAATTTCACGCACAACCAGACGTACTATGGCGTCATGGTGACCCTGCCGTTCGGGGGCTAAAAGGCGGGAAAATCATGTCTTGTTAACGGCGTGAGTGGCCTCTACCATGCGGTATGCCTTTTAAACAACTTGGACTTTCTGAGGAGGTGCTGCGCGGCGTGCAGGCGGCGGGATACACCGAGCCGACGCCGGTTCAACTGCGCGCGATTCCACTCGTTTTGGCCGGCAAGGACGTCATCGGTTCGGCGCAAACCGGCACCGGCAAAACCGCGGCGTTTGCGCTGCCGATTCTCACGCTCCTGAAAACACACGGCAAATGCCGTTGCCTCGTGCTGGGACCGACCCGCGAACTGGCGGCGCAGGTGGAGACCGCCTTCCGTGATTACGGGCGGTTCACGAATTTGAAAACCGTGGCCGTGTTCGGCGGCGTCGGTTACGGCGATCAGAAGCAGGGATTGCAACGCGGCACGGACATCGTGGTCGCGACGCCCGGTCGGTTGTTGGATTTGATGGAGCAGGGGTTCGTGAAGCTGCAGGACGTGAACCTGCTGGTGCTCGACGAGGTGGACCGCATGCTGGACATGGGGTTCCTGCCCGACGTGCGGCGGATCATCGACCACTGTCCGAAGAACCGTCAGACGCTCCTGTTTTCCGCGACGGTCCCGCCCGAGATCGAACGGCTGGCGGCGTGGGTATTGCGACAGCCGGAGAAGGTTGAAATCGGCATCAGCCGTTCGCCCGCCGACACGGTGACGCACGCGTGTTACCCGGTTGCGACCAGCCAGAAGTTCCAGTTGCTCGCGGCCTTGCTGCAACGCACCAATTTCGACAGCGTGCTCATCTTCTCGCGCACTAAACACGGCGCCGACAAGATCGCGGCCCGGCTCAGGGCCGAGCGGCATTCGGTGGTGGCGTTGCACTCGAATCGCACGCAACGCGAGCGGATCGAGGCCTTGGATGGTTTCAAGTCGGGCAAATATGAAGTGATGGTCGCGACGGATATCGCCGCGCGTGGGCTGGACGTCGAAGATATCTCGCATGTGATCAACTACGACGTGCCGCAGCATCCCGAGGATTACGTGCATCGGATTGGCCGCACGGGCCGCGCGCAGAAGGTGGGCGATGCGTTCACGCTGGTGACGATCGAGGAACTCGAATATCTGCGGGCCATCGAACGGTTCATCGGCCAGAAGATTCCGCAACTCAAGCTGGAGAATTTCACTTACGTCCTGACCCCGCTTTTTGAAGGGAAGCAAATCTCCGGGGACCGCCGTAGCGTCCGCGCCGTCCGCACGATGAAGGGTTATTCCTTCAGCCCGAGCCGGCGGAGACGGTAGGGCGAAACCACGTGAAACGCAGTGAGACGGGGAACGGGTCTCGCCCTGCCTATAACTCTACCGACCCGCACGCCATGTGCCAGACGCGGGCGAAGGACAGGGTCGAGCTGTGACTCGACCCACGCTGTCCTTCCACAGCGCGCTGCGTCAAGGCCAGATTTTTCACGCGAGCACAGGTACCTTTGTTTGGCGGCTTGCGTTGCGGGTCGGGGTTTGCGATGGTCGGTGCTCGAGGGGATGATGAATCTGCACGAATACATTCTGCTCGCGTTCAGTTCGCTATTTATCATTGTTGACCCGATTGCCGCTCTGCCGGCGTTCCTGGCGATGACGCCCACAGATTTGCCGGCCAGTCGGATCCGGATGGCGCGACTGGCGTGCTGCGTGGCGGGAGGCGTGTTGATTATTTGCGCCGCGACGGGAAAGTGGATTTTCCGGTTGCTCGGCATCACGCTTCCGGCATTCCAGATGGGCGGCAGCATCGTGTTACTGCTGGTGGCGCTGGACATGCTGAGAGCCCGTCGCTCCGAAGTTCGCGAGACGAGCGAGGAAACGGCCGCCGGCGCGGACAAGGAGGACATTGCGATTACGCCACTGGCTGTTCCCATGTTGGCTGGACCGGGCGCGATCACCACGGCGATTTTGATGCAGAACGAGGCGGAAGGGGTGGTGCAGCACATGGCGCTGTATGTCTGCATCGTAGCGGTATGTGTCATCAGTTACGTCATCCTGCGCATGTCGGCCCATGGGTTGCGATGGATCAGTCCCTTGGCGATGAAAATCGCGGCGCGCCTGATGGGGTTGCTTCTAGCGGCCGTGGCGATGCAGTTTATGTTGAATGCCTTGAAGACAGTAATACTGCCTTCCAGGTGATATCTTTATCCAAGGGAGACGGGAGTCGTGATGACGACAGGACGCGGGCAGGAGGAGTGTTGAGGTCACGGGTACTTGCGGAAACTGGAATCGAATCTTTGCGCTTCTGTTGCCGTGGCTGGATAATCGATTCCCCGCTTTGAACGATTTGCGAACCTTGCGGTTTGAGCTGCCGAGGGTTACCGCTCACTGGCCGGCTTGCAGTCGCGCAAGCGCGTTCTGCGCCAGAGTGAAATCGGGCCTGATCCGTAGCGCCTGCTCGTACTGTACAATCGCTTCCGGCACCCGGCCCACCCGCGCCAGAGCGTTTCCCAGATTGTAGTGGACTTCAGCGATATCGGGTTTGATCCGTAGCGCCTGCTCGTACTGTACAATTGCCTCCGGCAGCCGTCCCACCCGCGCCAGAGCGTTTCCCAGATTGGAGTAGACTTCGACGATATCAGGTTTGATCCGCAGAGCCCGCTCGTAGTGGGCGATGGCTTCCTCGATCTTACCCGTTTGCGCCAAAGCGATGCCCAGATTGCCGTGCGCCTCGGCTTTATTGGGATTGATCCGCAAGGCCTGCTGGAAGTGTTCCATAGCCTCTTCACGCTTGCCGGTCTGATACAAAGCAATCCCGAGGTTGGTGTGCGCCTCGGCGTCATCGGGCTTGATCTCTAGCGCTTGATCAAAATGGGCGATGGCACCGCTGACCTTCCCCTCCCGCAAGAAGACAGTTCCCAGATTGTTGTGGGCCATCCAACATTGGGGATTCTTCGCCAGGGTATCGCCCCAGAGCGTTTCCGAGTCTTGATAGATGCGGGCCTGCCCCCATGTGGACAATCCCAGCGTCAGCATCACGATTGCGGCGGCGAGCATTCCCCAATCGCGGCCCCGTTGACCGGCTCGTTCGCAGATCGCGGTGCCCGTGCTCACGGCAAGAGAGATCAACCCAATGCAGGCCAGGTATTGAAAGTGGTCGGCAACATAGGAGTAACGAAAGTAAAATACATCAAAGAATCCCAGCACCGGCAACAGCGACAGTACAAAGAAACCACAGCCAAACCACCCGGCCCGCGCCCAAAACTGTCGCCGCCATAGCCACAGGAGCGCGCCCCCGACTACCAGCCCGGCCAGTGGCAGCCAGCTCCAGACTGAGCCCGCGTCCAGTTTCCAGCGCGGATACACGAACGTTAACCGCGCCGGCCACACTGTTTTCGACGCATAAAACCAGACCGCCTTACCCGCCATAACAAACCGTTCGGCCATTCCCAGATTCCATTCCGCGGTCCCTGCCAGCTGGATGGGCCCACGTTGCTCGACAACGGTTAGCGCCGACATCCCCAACGCCAAAATGAAGAACGGGGCGATTCGCAGGATGTCGGCTCGCCTCCAGGATCCCCGCTCCCACCAGACACACAACAGAAGCG
>Ga0182014_10003575_pt1 | contig 18498 bp, 17 predicted proteins | sample 612S2DmetaG_FD_120489 | JGI IMG/M metagenome (GOLD analysis project Ga0182014, IMG submission 120489) | Permafrost microbial communities from Stordalen Mire, Sweden - 612S2D metaG | ecosystem: Environmental > Terrestrial > Soil > Wetlands > Permafrost | place: Sweden: Stordalen | collected... | reverse complement strand
GGCATTCCCTACCCGGTGACGGGTGGAACGGCAAGCGTGCGCTTGAATGTGGCCTTCTGAGGCTGGATTCGGAGGGTTGCGGAGTGAAAGCGAGAACTCCAGCATTATCAAGCTGACTCTTGTCCAGCCAACCCTTCCCGCTTCGGCAGCACCGTCTCATACGCGGCATAGACCCCTTCAAAGACCGAGTCCCAACTCATGGTGAGCGCGTACTTGCGCGCCGCCAGCCGCATCGCTGCGTGCTTTGCGGGGTCGGCCAGCACACCGGCCACCGCCGCGGCAAAATCGCTGTCCGGCACAATCCGCCCTGTCTCGCCGTCGCGGACGATGGTGGGCGGGCCGCCGTCGGGGGTCACGATCGCCGGAACGCCGCTGGCCAGCGCCTCCAGCACCACATTGCCAAAGGTATCGGTATGCGACGGAAAGACGAAGAGGTCCATATTCGCGTAGGCCTCTGAGAGCGCCTCGCCGCGCAGCACTCCGGTAAACTCCGCGCGTGGCAACCGCTCCCGCAGCCAGCCCTCCTCAGCGCCGTGGCCCACAATCAGGAACCGGAAGCTTCTATGTCCCATCCGCTCCAGCTCTTCCTGGACCTGAGCCAGCAGGGCCACATTCTTTTCGACTGAGAGCCGCCCCACGAAGCCCAGCAGTTGGTCGCGGTCTTCCGGATCCCGCTTGCGTTTGGCCGGATGAAACAGCTCAGCGTCCACGCCCCGCGGCATCAGATGGCAGGCGCGGCCTGTAGTCCGCTCGAGAAGCGCGCACAGCTCCGGATTGGGTGCAAACAGCACCTGCGCCACGGAGTAGAACTTGGCTGCTACGGCCATTGCCAGGTTTTCGATCGTCTGTCCCGTATCTTCAGACTGCCGCTTGGGCAGCAGGCGCAAAAACCACTCCGACCGGCGCGCCGCATACTCATGCACGTTGGTGTGCCAACTGGCCGCCAGCGGCAATTTGAGATGGTGCGCCAGCCCCGCGCCCAGCATGCCTACCTCGCTGGGCCCGGTTATGTGGATCAGATCCGGCTTGAACCGCTCAAGAACATCGTTGATGAGCGGAATATGACGCAGAAACGCCGGATCGAATCGCAGGTCTTTTTCGAGGGCAAAGGAGAGAAAGCCGCGCGGCAGTTCCAGAGTCCATACATTCCCGTCCTCATGGAACGCCTCGGCCCGGTCCCCGGCGCGCACGCACAGAAAGGGCAGATTCCGCCGCCGCGCAAAGGCCACAAAGTGCTGGCTGGTGTGCGCAACCCCGTTGATCTCGTGGAACGAGTCGGGGAAGTAGGCCACCCGCGGCATTCTATCAGCCATACAGTAGAGCCTTTTGCAAGATTATCTTCAGGCTATGGATTGTGTCAGGGTACGACTTCAGTCGTGCCGCAAAACAGCCCGCTCAGATTCCGGCTTTAGCCGCTGCGGAACTGCAAATTACTGAAAACGAAAGTACTGGGGCTAAAGCCCTCCATGATTTGTTGCTCTTCCGGCACGACTGAAGTCGTGCCCTGACACTTGTTGCGATCTCAATTGAATTCCGTGAGAAATTCAGTTCTTTCAAATTGACGGCGACCTCTGCCGAAAAGATTCCCTGCGCTCTCAGCCGTCGTGCTCGCCCAGTGCCAGCCGCAACTGGTGCGCCTCGCTCCAGGCCATGCGCAGCCCGCCCGAGACCAGCCCCCTGCCCATCATCTGCACCAATCCGATGGCCATACTTATCGCTAGCGGAGCCACGCTGTTGGGCCAGAGCTCGCTCAGCGGCCTCGCTACTCCATTCGCATCCGGGTGATAGACGCGATCGTCCCAGTTCCTTGAGCCCTGCGGAAACTCCGGGTAGTTCCGCACGGCATCGATCGCCGACTGCAGAATCCGATGCTTCCACGGCTCGGCATACTGCGGCATGAAGAGCATATTGCTCTTCTTCTGCCGCCGAATCTCATGCACGAACTCGGTAAAACTGGTGGCGTTTGTGAGGTTGATGTTGGCGTTCGGCTCCACGCCGTGCCGGTCGCCACCGGAGATGGTCAGCATGTTCCATTTCTCCGCCAGCCGCCGCGCTCGGCGGTTCTCTTCCCAGTGCCGCAAACCGTTCAACTCCATCGCGTGCAGGAAGTTCCCGTTCTTCAGCAGAAACTCGTTCACCAGGAACTCATGCTTCTCCTGGCCGATCAAGTAAAGATCCCACATGGGATGGTTAAAGACCACCAGCACGTTCGGCTCCGCGTTCAGCGCCGCCAGAATCTCGGTCAGCCGCGCGTCGCTCGGGTTGGCCGTAAAGCTCCTGAGCGTCTCCATCCACTCCGTCGCTCGCGCGCTGGGCAGGTTGTGCACGCCCAGGTGGAAGGACTGCGTCCCATACGGCGCGCTCCACTCCACTGAAACCGGAATCCGCCGCGCGCTGGGCACCGTCCGCAGCAGCATCGGCGCCTGGATCGTATCGTGATCGGTGATGGAGACCATCGGTGCCAGGTCCAACTTCTCGATCTGCCCGCTCTCCAGGTCGAAGGCCAGCTTGGGGGTCATCGGCGGCGTCCAGTAGCTGGCCGCATAGTTCACCCGTATCCCGTGCATCTCCTCCGCGCGCCGCTCCAATCGCGACAGCAAAGGCCGCATCACCGGGTACTGGTTGCCGAAGTTCGCCAGAAAATCCAGCGTCTCCTTCGACTGGTTGGTGTGACCATGCAGGGAAACGCCCGTGCGGAAGCCCGTGGGTGCATGGGGGTCGCGCCATAGGTATGAGATGGTCGAACTGGCCATTTCTGCTCCTTCTCCGCGATCGTGCCCGGATTTCTGCACCCAGTATCCCTTGGCAAGCATCAACGCCGGATTAACAGGACGCGAATTGCCCGCCAATTAGCAAAGGAATCAACAAGGTAACCCCAAGCTCCCTGAAGATTTCCGGTAGTCCGCCGCAATTCTCCTTAGAAAAACCTAAAAGCCCGCAGGCTTTCTCTCACGGTCCAGGCATTTCAAGACCGCTTACGCTGTCAGGCTTAGAGAAGGGCGTGCATTAAGCCTAGCAGAATCAATCTGGCCGCATACTGGATTCCGAAACTCCGAGGCGGCAGAATCCGCTCCTGCTCACTTGCTGGTTTTGGCCATCTCCGGACCAAGAAATTCCTCCACCGTCCAGCCTTCCATCAGATCCTCGCCCGGCGTCATCTCCTGGCTCTCCGACAGCGTTCCCGCAGCCGCTTCGGCGAGGAGGTAATTCTCCGTCAGCCCGCGGCGCAACAGATCGAAGGCCTGCTCCGGCGTATCGGCAAACTGGAAAAGCTCAATGTCCTTGGGCGAGATAGCTCCCGTATCTACCAGAACATCCAGATTGAATACCTTCTTCCAATACTCCGAGCCGTAGACAACCACCGTGATCTTCTTGGCCAGCTTTCGCGTCTGCGCCAGGGTGAGGATCTCGAACATCTCGTCCAGAGTGCCGAATCCACCGGGAAAGACGACCAGCGCCTTCGCCAGGTAGGCAAACCACAGTTTGCGCATGAAGAAGTAGTGGAACTCGAAGTTCAACGAGGGCGTGATGTAAGGATTCGGTGTCTGCTCGAAGGGCAGCTTGATATTCATTCCAATGGTCTTGCCGCCAGCCTCGTGCGCCCCGCGGTTGGCCGCCTCCATGATCCCCGGTCCGCCGCCCGAGGTCACCACAAACCGGTGGCGCCGCGACGGAATCTTTTTGGCCCAGGACGTCAGCAGGCCGGCCAGCCGCCGCGCGTCCTCGTAGTAGCGGGCCATCTCCACAGCCGCCACCGCCCGCTTCCGCTGTAGTTCCGTGGCCTGGCCGGCCGCAATCTCAGGAGCGCTGGCCGGTTGCTCATGGCTCGGAGCCGGCAGCTTCGAGCCGGTGTTATCCAGCAACTCCAGCTCATGATCGGCCTCCTCGCGGCCGCGAAAACGCGCCGACCCGAAGAACACCACCGTATCCTGAATCTGCTCTCGGCGGAACCGCGCCAGCGGCTCCATATACTCGGCCACAATGCGGATCAGCCGTCCGTCCGCGCTGTTCAGAAAGCTGGAGTTCTCATACGCCAGCGGAGCCGCCTCCAGCGCCGCCGGAACTGATCCCTGATCTCTGATCCCTGACCCCTGGTTCTCGTCGTTCATCTCAACCGTCCCAGTGCCGGATCGCGTCCTGAAACGCAATCCACAGATTCAAAAGCCCCAGCCCCGAGATCAGCCCCCGCACAGCGCCGTTGGCGGCATAGATCGAGAGCTGGGGAAATTGCGCAAAAAGCGGGTTTTGGTCCCAGAACATCGGCGACCACGGCGCATAGCAGACCGCCAGACCGATGTACATCCGCAGCAGCACCCGCAGAAACATCTCGGCCCGCTCCAGCCAGCGCGGAATACGCTGCGTCGCCGGATCGGGAGCAACCTCCATCGCAGGCAGTACGTCAACCGCCTGCCCAGGCTCGGGAGCAGGGTCGGCAGGCAACGAAGGCGAGATCAATTCCGGCTGAGCCATTCTCTGGTTAGTTGCGCCGCCCCGCCTATCGCCCGCTCACGAGCATTCGCCGAAGGCCCGGAAACCCCGGCCCGGCTCAAGGACGCCGTATTGCAACGGTATCACAGCAAGAGCGGCGAACCTCGGGAGCAGACCTACTTGAAGCTACAAGTTACGACTGGACCGAACTGCCGCCAACTCGCTAACTGCCATCGCCGCGAAGCGGTGGCCAACTTGCTGATCTTGTTTACAAACCGCTTCATCCATCTATCTTGTTCATGAGTAGCCTTCTCGCTCGATCGCTTGCTGCCAAGTCCAGGCGGCTCACCTGTCTAGCGCGAATGGAGTTTTCCAGGACTCCGCTACTGCTTACTGGAAGTTTGATACGACCTTGTAACTCTCGTTATCGATGGTCAGCATCGCAGTACCGCCGATCCTCACCTTTGTCTCGCTTCGCACCTCATGGGGCAGCCAGAAAGCGCCGGCCTTGGCGCTTGAATAGTGGATCAGCGTTCGCGAAATCCAGAAAGACGGGCTCTTCGCAGGCTCGGTCTCCATCTTCACCAGGGCAAAGTCCATTGCATCCACCCAGATTTTGCCCCGGTAGAGAAACTTGCTCGCGGTCAGCGGTGTCACATCCAGAATGTACGCCGGCCGCCCGCCCAGGCTCTCGCTCCCCGACAACAGAAAACGGTAGTTGGCCGGGTTCAGAGCCGTCGCCCCCTTGTCTTGCGCAGCCTCCTTTTCGCTGTCCACCGCCCGTTTCAGCACCTTGTTGCAAAGAAGACTCGATCCGCTCTGGGAGACGATCCGAAAGCTCTTGCCGGTCGCGGCGTCGTACTTCACCTCTACGTCCATCTTGGCATCCAACGTGGTCAAGCCCCGATATTCCACGTGGTAATGCCGCAGCGCTTCGTAGTGCTTGAGTCCTTCTATCTGCGCGCGGTTATAGCGCTGCATCTGCTCCACAATCTCAATGGCGCTCAAGGTTCCCGGTGAACCGGCGGCCGCATTCTGTGGCCAAACTCCGCTGGTCAGATATACAAACGCGATGGCACAAACAAGGCCTCTGCCCCATCGGAAGAACATGGCTCCAATCATACCCCCGCCTTGTCAACCCGAGATTACAGTCCTCGCGCCGTGGCCGCCCGCCAACCCCATCGAGGGTTCCCATACCTCCGGTCTTCCTACTTCCCCTTTTCGTGTCATGCGCTCAGGCCGCGGTGCGTGGTAAAGTCTTCGTCAGGAGAATCAAGTGAGCCTCAAAGACTTCCTGGCAAAGCAGTTCATCAGCGTAATTCAGTGGAATGAACCGGCGGACGGCATCCTTGCCTATCGCTATCCCATGCGCGACATGGAGATAGAAAACGGCGGTCGGCTCACGGTGAGCGAATCCCAAATGGCCGCCTTTGTCAACGAAGGAACGATCGCCGACGTCTTCGGTCCCGGCCTGCATACCCTCAACACGCGCAACCTCCCCTTGCTCACCGATCTGTTGAACTGGGACAAGGCCTTCGAGTCCCCCTTCAAGTCCGAGGTCTACTTCTTCTCCACCCGTCTCCAGATCGACCAGAAGTGGGGCACGGCCACGCCCATCACCGTCCGCGACAAGGAGTTCGGCGCGGTCAGGCTGCGCTGCTACGGCATCTACTCCTACCGCGTCGCCGATCCTCGCGCCTTCTTCAAACAGGTCAGCGGCACGCGCGACACTTACTTTGCCGCCGACCTCGAAGGCCAGTTACGCGATACCATCGTGGCCCGCATGACTCAGATCTTCGCTTCGAGCGACATCTCCTTCCTCGACATGGCCGCCAATCAGGCCCTCCTCGGCGAAAAGATCGTAGGAGAGATGAAGCCGGCCTTTGCCGTGCTCGGTCTGGGACTGGACCAGTTTGTGGTCGAGAACATCTCCCTCCCCGAAGAGCTGCAGAAGGTCTTCGACCAGCGCATCGGCATGAACATGGTCGGGGATCTCGGCCGCTACACCCTCTACGCCGCTGCCGAGTCCCTGGACCTTTCGGCTGCCAACACCAGTGGTGCGGCCGGTATGGGTATGGGACTGGGCGCGGGCGCCGCCGTCGCGCAGGTTCTTTCAAATTCCCTCCAGTCCGTGTCTCCCGGTCCGACGCCGCTCCGCGCCCCGGCTCTTGTCGGAGCATCTTCCGCCTCCCAGGCCTCCAAGTTCTGCATTGAGTGCGGACATGCCTTGCCCCTGAGCGCCAAGTTCTGCGCAGAATGCGGGAAGCCGCAATGAACTGTCCCTCCTGCGGCGCTCCCATGCACCTCAAGCCGGATGAGGCCAGCTACAGGTGCGAGTATTGCCTGAGCATCTATCTTCCTGAGAAGAGCGACGACGGGGTTCGCGTCCTTGGTGACACATCCAGCCAGACATGCCCGATCTGTAACACGCCTCTCGCCAACGCAGCCATCGCCAAAACTCGCATCCTCTACTGCACCACCTGCCGCGGCATGTTGATCTCCATGGGGGTATTCCAGGATCTTATCGACGAGTTACGGACCGCTCAGAGTGGCGCAAGCCGTCAGCCCCAGGCAGACAAAGGCGATCTAAATCGCAAGATCGCCTGCCCCCAGTGCCACCATCGCATGGACGCCCACTTCTACGCCGGTCCCGGCAACGTTGTCATTGACTCCTGCGAGAATTGCTGCGTCATTTGGCTCGATTCCGGCGAACTGATGCACATCGTCCACGCTCCCGGCATGGCCGATTCGGAATTCCTGTAAGGTTGGAAGTTAGAAATCATTTATTCTAAACAGGTTAGCAGTAGACACAAATTTTTTACTGGCGTACAGGCGCTGTAACCTGGTGAAGGATCTACGTGTAAACTGTTGATTCCGGATGAATTATATAGGACTCTACAGTTTTACAGCGAAAACCGAAAAAATGCCGGATCTCGGCCAAGTGATTGTGGAGATTAGGGTTAGAGGATTCAATAAGGATATTTTTCATGGTTTCTCTGGGGGGCGCGGGTTGGGCCGCTCCGCGCTCTTTCTCTCCAATTCCTATTGTGCGCCGGCAAGAGGCTATTTTCCGTAAGCGGCGCGGCGGTTTTGGAGGACCGCATGATTTGGTAATTAGCCATGAACAAGCGCGGGCGGGGACGCCCGCGCTACAGCCGGCCAGGAGGCCGGCGCTACATTCATACAATTACCAAATCACACGGTCACGGTACTTGCTGCAAAAACAAAGACGCCGCGAGGGTGGGGACACCCAGCGCCGGCGCGAGCTGCCGATTCCGGTCCAATATCCCTTCCTGCGAGACACTACTCGGCCGCCGCTGCTTCGACAGGTTCCGCGGCTGGGGCCTCGGCTTGGGCATCGCCCAGAACCTTGACGCCGATGTGCGCGGTGACTTCGCGGTAGAGCTTGATGGCCACGGTGAAGTCGCCCAGGCTCTTGAACGGCTCGGCAAGCTGAATCTTGCGGCGATCGATCTCGAAGCCCCTCGTCGCCAGCTCGGCGGCGATGTCGGCTGAGGTGACGGAGCCGAAGAGGTGGCCGGCCTCACCCGACTTGCGCGTGAAGCTGAGCACGATGGGCTCGAGCTTGAGGACTAACGCTTCGGCCTGCGCCTTCTCAGTGGCGGAGCGGCGGGCGGCAGAGACCTTCATCTGCTCGATGACGGCTTTGTTGGCTGGGGTGGCCTGCATCGCCAGCTTGCGGGGCAGCAGAAAATTGCGGCCGTAGCCGTCGGCGACCTTCACCACGTCTCCGCGGTGGCCCAGGTTGACTACATCTTCCTTCAGAATGACTTCCATTTGAATTTCTCCAATGTTACGGGCGGCGCCGCCGGGGGCGGTTTTGTCTTCTGTTGCCGGCGACTCCAGCCGCTGGAGGCGCCGCGCGGGATTCTCGATCGGCACAAGGCCATCGCCGTCTGCCAACTCACTTCCATCGGGCCGTTCCCGGCTGTGAATCTGCAAGCCGGGGCGAGCGAAGGAGAGATAAGCGGCGGCCGGAGCCGATGAATCAGTGCTTGGTGGCGAACGGCAGCAGGGCGATGTTCCGAGCCTGCTTGATGGCGCGGGTCAGCCGCCGCTGGTGCTTGGTGCAAACACCGGTAAGGCGCCGGGGCACGATCTTGCCGCGCTCGGCCACAAAGCCCTGCAGCAGACGAACATCGCGGTAGGGAATCGCGTCGATCTTCTCGGTGCAGAACTTGCACACCTTCTTGCGGCGGAAGAACTTTCCGCGTCCGCCGGGTCCACCGGAGGGCCGTCCGCCAGGACCGCCGGGGCCGCCGGCAGGCCGTCCGCCGGAGCGGTGCCCTCCGCCGGGACCGGAGGCCGAAGCCGAGATCGGACCGGCATCCGCGCCGTTTGCACCTTGAGTCACTGCGCCCGTCTCGAGCGCTTTTCCTTGGGTATCATCAGCCATTGTGCTTCCTCTTTGCTCTCTTCAAGTCCGGGCAGACGCTTGCGCGCGCCGCGGAACGCTGGATCGGGCCGGAGAGGTCGCCCTAAAAAGGGGTCTGCCCCGGCAATTCGTAACAACCGTGCTAGACGGCAGCCGGAACCGCAGCCGGGGCCGCGGGCGCTGCAACCGGAGCCGGGTGAGATTGCGGGGCCGGCGCGGAAACCGCAGGGGCCGAGCTACGGCGGACGCCGCGCAGGGCCTTGACCTTGGCCAGGCGCTTCTCTTCCTCGTCGATGCGCACGGTGATGAACTTGATCACCGGCTCAGTAACGCGCAGGCGGCGCTCCAGCTCCAACACTCCCGCGCCATCGGCCTCGATGGTGAGCAGAACGTAGTTGCCATCGTTGAATTTGCGCACTGTGTAGGCGAGCTTGCGCTTGCCCATCTTCTCGACCGTTTTCACCACTCCGCCGCCGCCGGTGACGGTGGTGGAGAAGCCGGCGATCAGCTTGTCGACATCCTCTTCGGCCGCATCGGGCCGAACAATGAACATAACCTCATACACTCGAGCCATCTCTATTCCTTTTCCGCTGGAGCTTCGACTCCAGCTAACAGTTCCCAGGCAAGGTTCCCGGTTCAAATTTGGTAGTCCCTGATCCAGTCGCTCATCCCGTTCCCTGTTCCCTGATCCCCGATCCCTGATCCTTGTCTTTCCGGTTGAACTCGTTCATCGCGGCTGCCGGCCCAAGTTCGAGGATGCGCCGAACGGCAATCGCCACCCGGTCCAGCACTTCGTCTATCACCGTCAGATCCGCCCTGCGCATCGGCGAGAGCAGATACTCCCTGCCCGGACGCCTGCCTCCAGCCGCAATCGCCTCGGGAGGTGGATCAAGCCCGACACCGATGCGGAGGCGCAACCACTCCTGGCTTCCCAGGGCGCCGGTCACGCTGCGGGCTCCGTTGTGGCCCGCCGGCGAACCGCGCTCCCTGATCTTGAAGGTCCCCAGCGTCAGGTCGAGCTCGTCGTGAATCACGAGCAGATCTTTGGCTGGGTCAGCCTCGAACTCGCGAACCAGAGCGGCCACTGCCAGCCCGCTCAGGTTCATGAATGTCTCCGGCTTGGCCAGGACCACCTCGCGCCCCGCCATGCGGCAGGTTGCGGTAACGGCCCGGCAGCGCCGGTTTTGAACCACAACGCCCTCTTGCTGGGCGATGCGGTCGATGGCCATGAACCCCGCGTTGTGCGGGGTCCACAGATACTCCGTGCCGGGGTTGCCGAGACCGACCACCAGAAAGCGGCTGGTGGCCGGGGTGAGTAATGAGGGACCGGGCAAAGTAGCCACCCGCCCGCCGGACTCGGTCTCCCCGGCCAAGGCTTACTTCTTCGCCTCGGGCTTCTTGCCGCCAGCCTCTGGCTTCTTGGCTCCTGCGTCGGCTGTCTTGGCTCCCGCATCGGCTTCGCCCTTGCCCTTCTTGGCCACTTCGGGCTCGGCTGCGCTGGCAGCCGCTGCCTCTGCGGCAGCAGCAGCTTCCGTCTCGGCCGCGGTTGGCGCTTCTTCGCGGATCGAAACCACGTGAGCCACGGTCGCATCCTCGGCATTCAGGTACTTGATGGCATCCGAGTGCGGCAGATCGCTGACGCGAAGCGACTGGTACATCTCCAGGTTGCTCACGTCCACGGCGATGTTGGCGGGAATGTCCGCCGGAAGGCACTCGACCTCGACCTCGCGCAAGACCTGGTCGAGAATGCCGCCAGAGGTTCTGACGCCCACCGGTATGCCAACCAGCTTGACCCGCACCCTGACGCGGAGAGTCTTGTCCAGGGCGATGCGCTTCATGTCGATGTGGATCAATCTGTCGTTGATCGGCTCGCGCTGCCAGTCAACAATCATCGCCTTGGCCGCCGGCTGACCGGTAACCTCGACATCGAAGATCGTGTTGTGCCCGACTTCAGAGAAGAGAATCCGGGAGATCTGCTTGGGGTCCACCTCGACGGCCACAGGGTCGTGCCCAGGGCCATACAGTACGGCGGGAATCTTGCCCGCAAAGCGCACGCGGCGCGCGGCGTTCTTGTTGAACTTGCCCTCACGGGGCTTGGCTGCTACGACTTCTGGCATTCGGTCTCTCGCTTCCTGGTATCGGGCACGGAAGAGCAGCTTTCAGCTATCAGCTTTTAGCTTGTTCCGCTCACGCAAATGGATTTGCTCCGCTCCCTTTGTGAAAAGCAGCTTTTAGCTTTTAGCTCTTAGCTGCTTGTTGCCGTTGAGCAGCGCATTGTCTTGGCTGACAATTCGTTGCAAACCTTCCCTTCGCGCGATAGCAAAGGTCAATCTCATCTTGAACAGCTAATAGCTAAAAGCTAATAGCTGCTTCTAGCTGAACAGCGTACTCACGCTGGTTTCCATGTGAATGTTCTCGATGGCCGCGCCTACCAGGCCGGCGATGGAGAGCACCTTGATCTTGGGCAACTTCTGCGCCGCCTCGCGCAGCGGAATGGTGTTAGTCACAACCACCTGTTCCAGCCTCGAGTTGGCGATGCGGTCAATGGCCGGCCCCGAAAGGACGGCGTGAGTGGCGCAGGCGTACACCTTGATCGCCCCCGCATCGAACAGGGCATCCACGGTCTTCACCAGCGTGCCGGCGGTGTCGATCATGTCGTCCAGGATGAGGCAGGTTCGCCCCTCCACGTCGCCGATCACGTTCATCACTTCGGCGACATTCATATCGATACGGCGCTTGTCCACGATGGAGAGCGGCGCCCCGATCTTCTGCGCAAAGAACCGCGCCCGCTCCACGCCGCCGGCATCCGGTGAAACCACCGTCAGGTTGGGCAGCGCAAGCTCGCGGAAGTAGCTCACCAGCACCGGGCTGGCGTAAAGATGATCGACGGGAATGTTGAAGAAGCCCTGAATCTGGGCAGCGTGCAGATCGACAAAGAGCGCGCGATTGGCGCCTGCCGTGGTGATGAGATCGGCGACCAGCCGGGCGCTGATAGCTACCCTGGAGCGGTCCTTGCGATCCTGGCGTGCATAGCCGTAATACGGCACCACCACCGTGATCCGCCCCGCTGAGGCCCGCTTGAGTGCATCGATCATCACCAGCAGCTCCACCAGGTTCTGATCCACCGGAAAGCAGGTGGGCTGCACAACAAAGACATCAACGCCGCGCACGTTATCGAGCAACTGGAAGTAGACCTCGCCGTCGGCAAAGCGCTGGAGCTTGGCGTCGCTGACCTTGACGCCGATGTGGGTGCCGATCTCCTCGGCCAGCGCCCTGTTAGCCGAGCCGCTGATGAGCTTGAAGCGCTTGTCCTCGCTCAGGCTGCGGCTGCGCTTGCGCTCGGGCGCCAGTTTGGCCTCCCTCGCCCTGGTTGCCGCATCGGCAGCGGCAAACTGCGCGGCCTCTTTCGCCGCGGATTGCCCGCCGTCCTCCGTTGCACTATCCACTGCCATCGTCAACGCTTCCGCTTCCATCTCCGTGCACCTCCAAGCTGGTTTGCTTTGGCTGCTTCGCGGGGCTTCCATTCGAAACTTTGGCTGGGCGACCAGGATTCGAACCTGGACAAGTGCCTCCAAAGGGCACTGTCCTACCATTAGACGATCGCCCAACTTGGCAACCGGCGAGTGTCTCTCGCTGAACGGCTGCCTGTCAAACTGGCTCTTGCAACAGCATTTCGCGCCAGTACTTCGCGCGCGGCAGGGTGCGGGTCAAGTGGTTCGCAACTCCGGCCGGTCGCAAGCGTTCGCGCGCCGCTTCCGCATCTCCGCGGGTCCGGTACAACCCGTAGAGTGCTGAACCGGACCCCGACAGCGAGGCATGGAGGGCTGCCTCCGGCATGCCGGGGCCCAAAAGAATGCGCTTGATCTCTGCAAGGGAGGGATGCTGGGGAAAGACGACGCGTTCGAAGTCGTTTTGGATCCAGCTACTGATCCCGGTGCGGACAAGCGCGGACTCTGCGGGTCCGGCCCGGTCCTCTCCAAAATTTGTTTCGGGGGAGAGGACACCGGAGGAGCCTGTTCCCTGCCCACCCCACGGGATTGCTCCCGCAAAGGCGCTGGCATAGGCACAGCTCAACTCATTCAGTTTAACTGCACTGGCCTCGGCGGTCAAACCCTCGGCGGCCGCGAGTGCATCCCAGTCGCGAAAGGCCTGCGGCGTGGAGACGCCGATCTCTGGCGTGGCGACCACGCACCAGACGGGTTCGATATCCGGCAGAAGTTGGACCTGCTGGCCGCGGTCCTCGCCCAGCACCGTTCCGCCGACCAGAAACAGCGGCACATCGGAGCCTACCTGGGCGGCGATCTCCATGCGGCGCGACAACCAATGCGCGGTGCCCCAGTTCTCGTTCTCCAGACCTGGGGCACTTTTCTCATTCCCGATTCCCAACTCCGCTTCCAGCCCTACCAGCGCGGCCACCGCGTTGGCCGACCCCGCGCCCAGGCCGCCCTGTACCGGCAGCCGCTTTTCGATGTGTATCTCCACTTCAGCCGAGAGGCCGAGCGCCTCTAGCGCCAGCGCGACCATCTTCCAGGCCGTATTGCGGCTATCGGTAGGGACGCGCCGGTCGTTTGAGGTTACTTGAAGCGCCGTGTTTCCCGCCTGACGGGCTGTAACGGTTACCAGGTCGTGCAGCTCAAGGGTCTGATAGACCGTAGCCAGCCCGTGGAAGCCATCCGGGCGCGGCGCGCCTATTCCTAGGCCCAGGTTGATCTTGGCGTGCGAACGGACGGTTGTGGGCATACGAATTCATTGTAGAGCGGGGGCCGATCAGAGGGTTACAGTCAGCCGAAACCCATCAAACCGTTAACTTAACGATGAATTCTCTCAGGCTCCTGCGTACTATCCACGTCAGTAAGGTCCGGGGCTGAGCACTCCAGAAGATTCCCGATTGGCCGCCGCATCCTTTGGCCAAGGCCGGAATCGCCTGATCGATCATTCTCCGGAGAACGAGAAAGAACCCTGGACCTGGCTGGTTCGATGAGCGTGCGAAAGGAGGTTCTGTGGCATTCCTTGCAATGATCGGCGGCGTTTGGATGTCGTTGCTGGCACTCGCCACCGTCTCGGCGGCTGCTCAGGACGGATTGCCTTCCACTCGGATGGAAATAGTCCACGGCAAGCCCTATGTGATGGTGATGGTGAATGGAAAGGGACCCTTCCGGTTCGTAGTCGATACGGGAACCGGTGGGCAGGCTCTCATTTCACCGGAGCTGGCCGACCGGCTTGAGCTTCCTCCGGCGGGGCGAGCCGGGTTGACTGACCCCAGCGGCAGAGGCCTGAAAGACGTTCCTGTCGTCCTGGTTCAATCCCTGCAAGTTGCCGGAGTGGAGTTCACGGGGATCAAAGCGATCCGTCATTCGCTGACCGGCGAAGATGGTTCTTGCCAGGGGCTGCTGGGCTTTACCCTCTTTCGCGACTACCTGCTCAGGCTGGATTACCCCAACCGGAGAATGACGCTCACGCCTGGGGCGCTGGCGGCGGACGGAGAAGGCTCGGTGCTGGCCTTTCGCATGCCGGATGGAGTGCCGATCGCCACCCTCGTCATCGACGGTTTGCGGGTCGAGGCTCAACTCGACTCCGGCGGCGACGGCCTGAGCCTGCCGGAAGAACTTGCCTCCCGGTTGAAGTTTGCCATCGATCCGGTTGCGTTCGCCAACGGGCACTCCTTTTCGACCCGCTTTCAAGTCAAGGCGGCCAAGCTCGCATCGACCGTGCAACTGGGGAGATACAGCTTTCCCAAGCCGTTTGTCGAGGTTCTCTCCGCATTTCCCCTGGCCAACTTAGGCTCCTGCCCCATGCAGAACTTTGCCCTTACCTTCGACCAGAAGAATCTGCTGGTGCGCTTTGACGCCAGCCGGACGACGTTTACACTTTCCGCGACGCCGGGTGCGATCCGCCTGGTGAACACGCCAGCCCGAAGACCGACCCCGGCTGGGTTGGTGCCGCTGGGATGAAGTCTTGTCGAGCAGTCCTACTTTAATCTGCAAGTTACGATTAGAATGAAATGCCGCCAATCCGCCAACTCGCCATTACCGCGCAGCGGTGGCTAACTTGCTGATTTTGTTTACAAACCACCCCATCCAACTATCCTTTTCACAAGGAGCAATTCCAAAGCGACGTGGGCGTGGGAGCGTTTTGGCCGGCGTAAAGTTAGAATCTGAGCCATGCCCCACAGCATTGATCGGCTTTGCCGCGACGTCAACCGGATCAGCGCCTATCTTGCCCTCGATGACTTTGGCGGAGGCGCCCCGGGTGCGGAGGTTCTGTGCGGCCTTGAAGCGATTGCCTTGCTCGGTAACCAGGTGATCGCGACGCTGACCGCCGCATGTGCCCTGGCGCTTCGATCGCCGGGAGCCCTGCTTCTGCTCTCCGGCGGCGCAGGCCATTCGACTCAGCATCTCTATGACAATCTGCGGCTTTCCAGCTACGGTGGGCTTCTGGCTCAGGGGTTGCTTCGCGAATCGATGGCGGAGGCGGAGATCTACGCCGCGGTGGCGCAGGCCGCGTTTCAAATCCCGGCCGGCAGGATTCTGGTTGAGAGCCGGTCAACGAACTCGGCGGAGAATGCTCGCTACAGCCTGCAAATCCTGAGGGATGCAAACCGGCGGCAGGGGCCGATCCTGATCCTCCAGGACCCGACGATGCAGCGCCGATCCGTACTCACCTGGGCTCGCGAGGCGGAGATTGCCGGATGGGAGGCGCGCGTGCTGAGCCATGCGGCCTTCGTTCCTCAGGTTGAGCCGGGCCCGGATGGGCTGCCGCGATTCCTGGCCTGCCAAACCGAGGGAACCTGGACGATGGAGCGATTCCTGGCCCTCATTCTTGGCGAGATCGGGCGGCTGCGCGACGACGAAAACGGTTATGGCCCGAAGGGACGCAACTTTCTGCCCCATGTGGAGATACCCGAGCCGGTCATCGAGAGCTACGAACGGCTTTCGGCCAGCCGCCTGAGCGCAATGGCTCTTCGATAATGCCCCGTACGGAGCCTGTGAAATCAGGTGGATAGAATGAAGCCTGTGCGGGATGATGAACGGCTTCCGATTGCTCTGCAAGGCCGATCGGAAACCTGATTCTGAACGCGCGCAGACCATGTTCGAAAGACTGAAAGACCAACTCGAAGCTATGCCGCAAGAAGGCCGCTGGAGACTGCGCGACTGGATCGCAGCGGCAGGGCTGTTTCTGGCCACAGCGGCCGTTGTGCTTTGGCAGGATGCGCATCTTGTCGTTCTGTGGGATCTGAGCTATACACTCGACAGCAGCGTCCGCTTCGCGCTGGGGCAGATGCCATACCGCGACTTCCCCTTCGTTCACCCCCCACTGACATATCTGATTCAGGCCGCCATTGTCCGCCTTACTGGGCGCGTTTACTGGCACCATGTGGTCTACGCCGCCGTGGTCGGCGGCTTGGGAACCGTGCTGTCCTGGCGCGTCGTGCTGCGCACTCTGCGGAGGAGCGTGGCCGCGGCTTGGACGTTTTCTGTTCTGCTGGCTGCCCCGCTCGCCGCGCTGGGAATCTACAGCATTCTGCCCCTGCCTTCCTACGATTGCGACAGCGCTTTCTCGATTTTGGTTGCCATTCTTCTGTTGCAGCGTTTGACGCCAAATGCAGTTGTTTTGAAAGGGCATGACTTCAGTCGTGCCAGAAGCGCGGAGAAATCAACCCGGGCTTTAGCCCCGGAGGTGCAGCCTTCTGCCGCTCCGGTGGCTGGAATCAACTCTTTGCTGCTTTCCTTCGCGGCGGGCACGGCGGTTGCGCTTCCGGTCTTCTTCAAACAAAACATCGGCTTGCCGCTGCTGGCGGTCGCGGTTGCGGTGATTCTGCTCATGATCGCAGCCAGACTCATCGGCCGCCCGGTTGACTCCCGCGCCGCCAGCATTCCCTGTCTGCTGACGGTCCTCGCAGGCGCGGCCACGACCGTCCTGACAGCTGCTCTGCTTATCCAGTCGACCGCCGGCATCGGCAACTATCTTCACTGGACCATCCGCTTTGCCATGGAGCGCCGCATGCCGGGCTTCAAGGATATGCTCGCTATCTATCTGGAGCCGTCGCTGCTTTGGGCGCTGCCTTGCGTGGGTGCGGCCCTGCTCCTTATGCGCAGCCGGTGGGCACTGGCCCTGTGGGCGCGGCTGCTGGCGCTGGCGCTGCTGGCCGCGCCGTTTCTCTTCACCCTGTTTGCCCTGTTTCTCTCCGACGATGCCGACGACCGCGCCGGCACCTTGCTCGCAGTTTGGCCGTTGGTGCTCATCCTCTCCCTCGCCCTCACCCTTTTCTATCTCGCCCGGGGCCGGATCGATCGTGTTCTCATACCCGCGGCGCTGCTGGCAGGTATCCACGGAACCCTGCTCTCCCAGCAGCTTTGGGGATCGACCTACGCCATCTGGCCGCTGCTTGTGCTGCTAGTTGCCGAGATGATCGCGTTTCTGGCGAGCTTAACAGCTTGTGGTGAAAATCGAGCTTTGAAAGGGCACGACTTCAGTCGTGCCGCAAACGCAATAGAATCAATGCTGGGCTTTAGCCCCCGAGGGAAGTTTTTCAGCGAATTGGACTTTCACCACAATCTGCTTGCGCCTGCGCTAGCCGCTGTAATTTCCGCAACACTGCTGGTCTGCGGCGGGCTTTATACGGCCAGCGAGGATCGCCTGTCGTTCATCGACCTGCCGGATGGGCCGGTGATGCACTCGACCCTGCCGCAACTCAAGGGAATGGCGACGCCCGGACCGTATCTGCCCGACTTTGAAGAGTTGCTGCGATTTGCCGCGGCCAATATCCCGGCCTCCGACGGTTTGATTCTGCTTCCTGGAGAAGACCCCTTCTACTTCGCCACCGGCCGCGCACCGCAGTTTCCCATATTGCTCTTTGACCCCGCCACCGACCCCTACTTGCCCGCTCAGACTTTGGAGTTGGCTCGCACCCGTAACATTCGCTGGCTGATCGTGAAGCGCGAGTTGCAGATCAAGGCAGATGTAACGCCGCAGCGCGAAGCCACGATGAAGGTCCTGCTGAAGGACTTCAAGCCATACACCCGGCTCAAGGCCTACGACGTTTACAGGCGCTAGACCGCGCCTGCGCTTAGCGCCATCGCCTTTGCGGCACGCAAAGTGGCTACCGGGTCACCGGTGGGATGAAACTCCATGGCCACCATGCGTTTGTAGTTTAGTTGGACCAGCTTGCGGAAGATATTCGCATAGTTGATCTCGCCGGTGCCTGGTTCGTGCCGGCCGGGCACGTCGGCCACGTGGATGAGGCCGATCACATCGATGTGCTTGTCCAGCTTTTCGATCAGGTTGCCCTCGGCGATCTGCTCGTGAAAGATGTCGTAGAGAAACTGGACCTGGGGATGATTGACCTGCCGCACTACCTCGATAGCCTCGGCGGCGGAGGTGAGAAAGTAGCGCGGATTCTCTTCGGGGTCGATGCACTCAAGCAGCAGGCGCACCGGCTGGCCGTTGATCTGGCGGCCTTCCACCAGGGCGGCGGCGCGCTTGAGCGTCTCCGCACAACTCCTGTGCTGTGCAAAGCGCGAAAGCCCCGGAACCACGTTGCCTGAGAGCAGAATCATCGCCGGGCAGCCGAGGGTCTCCATGGGCGTGAGCGCCTGCGTTAGCTCGGCCAGCAGCGCCTCGCGGCTTGCGGGGTCGGCGATGCCGTGGGCCAGGCCGGCAGTCGCGTCGAACTC
>Ga0182014_10003573_pt1 | contig 18501 bp, 30 predicted proteins | sample 612S2DmetaG_FD_120489 | JGI IMG/M metagenome (GOLD analysis project Ga0182014, IMG submission 120489) | Permafrost microbial communities from Stordalen Mire, Sweden - 612S2D metaG | ecosystem: Environmental > Terrestrial > Soil > Wetlands > Permafrost | place: Sweden: Stordalen | collected... | reverse complement strand
GAACAAAAGTCCAGCTTTTTCTCGCGGAAATCGCGGAAATGTTCCGCTCCTTCTGGGTTTGCCTTGCTCCCCGACTGCAAGTCACTGTTAATGAACGACTTTACCCCGGTAGACAATTACAACCGATTTGCGACAGGCATCCGGCTCAAGTCGAAACCAAGCGGTATCCACCCTGGCAGGTCGAACGTCGCAATGACGATAAGCTTAGAGATGGATGCGAGGTAGTCGGCCACCTTCGGTACTATGGTGTCCGCAAGGCTCTCGGTCTTCTCAAGTCCGGTAATCCAACCCGCCACGTTCTTCGCGGAATTCTGCGCCGCAAATAGTGTCGGATGCGAAACGGTGGTCATCATGCTCCAACGGGTCGCAAGCTCCGACTCGCCATATCCGAGCCGCCGCAAAAAGTCCTCGCACTTGTGGTGGTCAGCCTTCCAAGAGCTGTCGGTCTTTCCTGCGAACCAATACGCTACCTTCTGTCTGGCCTCTTCGTCGTCAAAGCGGAAGTTCATCAGAAGGTCCGTGGATTCGAGGAGCGCCCGGCTGAGTACGTCCCAGCTATCGCGTGTGGAGGGCGTCAACAAGAGCGCCATGCTACGCAATAGGGATACGGAACGAAGGGCAAGGAAGATGCAGGCGGTGGCCTGAGATGTATTGTTCGCTTTCAGGCATTCATCGCCTCTGCGGACGAATTCAGCGGCCAGTTCATGGATGACTGACGGCGCGACTATCGAGAGCTCGTCAAAAGTCATCGCTGGGAAGAGAGAATGCACCACTCCCCGAGCCCCACATTGGTAACGCGAAGCGTTTCGCCGTCCTCTGCTTCTAACTGGTGAATGCCTTCGGGGATGAACTGGCCATTGACGGCTCGCACAGTGCCTTTGCTGTGGCTGTGCCCCGCGACGGGCGGGAAGCCAGGCCTGCGAACGACGTCGGTAACGATGTCGAATTGGTAAACGACATCGAACTCCACGATAGGCGGCCGGATGCTCCGAAGCAGGCCTTTGCCCTCGATACGCTCGTTCATACCATAAATGATACCGCTTCATTTCCGCTGTCCGCGCGGAATCCTGCCGGGAAAAACAAAAGCCCACCGTTTCGGGTGGGCTCGTGGAGGACCAGTCGTGTTTCTGGAGTGCCGTGTGGGATTCGAACCCACGTATCGCCCCTTAGCTGACTGGTCCTCTGAATGGCAGGGGGCGTGCCTTACCGCTTGGCGAACGGCACTCAAACTACATAGCGTTGGATGCACGTAACGCTATCGAAGTTCCGCCTTTCTTGAACAGTGCCCTTCTCGGATGTGCCGTGTCCGATCCGGTCCGTTTGACCAGGCTTGGTTGCCAGGCGCGCCGACAGCTGATGCCCGCTCAACCGGTGATCCGCCGTGGGCTAGGCCGCTGTGATTTGCGACGCGGAACTCGCACCTAATGAGATATCGCGGCTTTCAAACGTAATTGCTTGCGGCGGCAAAGTACCATAGCGTGTAACTACTTCAAACCGGCACCCGGCGCGCTTAGCTCACCACGGTTGGCCGCCCAGGATAGCCACCGGGCGCGCCACGGTTTGCCCACGTTCGCGCCGGGCAGGGCGGCTGGCAGTGTGGGGCCACCCCACCGGAACCAGCCGCCCAGACGCAAAAAAGCCCGCCGCGGCCGGAGCCGGGCGGGCCAAGGGGCAGGATGCGCGATGCTACTTGCCGATGCGGTAGGTGCGCTCCCCTCCTTCCGGCTTAAAGCTCTCGACCGTATACCCGGCCTTCTTAAGCGCGCCCGCCACGAACCCGCGCACCGTGTGCTTCTGCCAGCCCATCTTCTCCATGACTTCGGAAATCGTGACGCCGCCCTTGCGCTGCATCAGGGCGATCACCTGGGCCATCTTGGAACCCTCGCGCGGGGCACCGGCGGCGTCCTTCGGCTTGGCGGACTTCTTGCCCTTGGGCGCGGCCTTCGCCGGGGTGGCCTTCTTGGTCGCCTTCCCCTTTGCGGGCGCGCCCTTGGCGGCCCGTGCGCCACCCTTGGCCTTTTTGGCGGGCCTCGGCTTCGCGGTCGCCGCCGGCTTCGTGGCCTCCGGTTCCGGCTGCGCCGCCTCACCGAGGTCCTGGATGCGTGCCCAGATGCGCTTGGCCCAGCGATCTTTGGCGGCCTTCGTGTCAGGAAGGCTTTTGAGCGCTACGACGCCCGGCAGGCTGTTCCAAATCGCGACCAGGCGCTCCGCAGGCCATACTTTGGCCAGTTCCGCCAGTTCCTTCTGGTTGGCGAACGAATCGAAAGGCGTCGTGGTTGCGGCGGCGGCCTCCTCGGGGGTGGCGTGCGCCGTGATGTTGTTCTCGTTGTCGATGCTGTACGTTTTCATTTTGAATCTCCTTGTGTTCCGCGCTCTTCGCGGTCACCACATGGATCACTCTGAAGGGCTTGAAAGGCAAGGCAATTCTGCGAGAATCTTTTTGCTGGCGACGTGCTGGCGAAGGAGTGGCGATGATGGGGGCGGTGATGGCGGCGGTGATGGCCCGACGGGCGCGATCATGGGCAAAAACGGCATGCCCCCACACACGGCGGCACACGACTTCATACGGCGGCTTACGACGCCAAAAAGCTTCAAAAGACGCCAAAAGACTTCATAAGTCGCGAAAATACATCACACGGCGGGAGATTTCAAAGCGCCACATTTTCGTGCCAGGGATTATTCCAGCGCGGTTTGGCTGGACCGTCCGTTCAGGACTTGCGGCGCTTCACCCCGCCTGGAACCGGTTGGCTTCTGGCTGAAGATGCGATTTCCTTCGCGATCTGGATGCTCCGTTCTGCGGCAGCGAGTTCCGTAAGCATCCGAGTTCGGTCTATTTCGTTGCGCGTGGCCACCCTCCGTCGTGGCACGGCCGATTTTCCGGTCTCGATCCCGGCCAGCAATTCCGTCAGCGTGAGGCCAAAGCACCGCGCAATCAATACGAGCGCATGGAACGAGACGTTCTTCTCGCCACGTTCCAGCGCCCCGGCGAAGGTCCGATGCACGTGAGCGTAGGCCGAGAACTGCTCCTGGCTCCAGTCCCTTGCCTTGCGCAGTTCACGGATGCGGTTTCCCAAGGCTCTGCGCAGCACCGTCAGTTCATCGCGGAAGGGATCGATTTCTCGTTGAGGCTTGCCCACTCCGCAAGTCTCAGGGTTTTAGCGGGTTAGCTCTACACTTTCAGAAGAGACATCCGATATAATGCGGATGTTGTTCGGCTTGCGATCAGCCCAGGAGACTTGGCATGCGCTATCGAAGCTTTCGGCGCTGCGAGACAAAGACGAGTAGAAGCAGCGTCGTCCTTCCGCTCTGTAAGGCAACGGCAATCGGCTTGCCCGCACAAGCGCCCTTGACGATTCTGGCGAGCTTCAGCGTGCCAAACGGTTCCTCCCCATCGTTCAGGGCACCGACCTGAACCTGTACGGAACCACTGGCGATTGGTCGCCCCCTTCTGGCACGGTTTGCAACTATGCCATCGCCCCCAATGGGAGTTCTCGGATCTCTCACAGGCCAAGATGCCGGCGCTAACCATCGCGGTCCACTTTCTGGTCCTGGCACGCCACGCGCCAGAAGATACGTCGCCCGTTGTTGTGTTGGTCAGTGTCCTGATCGCCTTGGTTGTGGGCGCCCTTGGCCTGCTGCGGAAACACGACGTCGAGACCCGCGAGCCGTGGGCGCGTGCCGATCTGAAGCGACCCATGCTAATCACCTCTGAGCTGCGCCTGACTAACTTCACATCGCTGCCGATGTCGCCCGCGAGCGCAACCAACGCAGAACTGCGCAAGATCAGAGTTAAGGGAGGTGCTAGAACGTGGCAGTTTCTCGTAAAGGGGTATTCGCACACCACAACTTGCGGCCCCGTTCCTCGATACATGTTGTACACACTACTGCATGAAGGAGATGGCCTTCGGTTAATCCGATCTTCCCATAATCCGTATGATGCGAATGCCATCCACGTAGTTCCGGAAGCCGGGGAGTTGATGGGCGTAGATTTGGGCTTCGTTCCTCGTGAGTTCGCCTCTGAATTAGCTCCATTGCTGGATGCCGGTGCTGAATTCTATGCTGTGGTCCAGCGCGTCGCCATTGATGATCAAATAAGCGACTTTCCCAAGCTCTACGTATACCTGAGAATGGTCTCCAGAGGGCCGGCGAGGGCCTCTGTGCCGAAGGTGGTGGGGATGACGCAGACCGCCGCCACAGCGGCGATCACGCGCGCAGGTCTGGTTGTCGGGAAGGGGATCGTCCAGTCCAGCAGCCCGGTTGCGGCGGGCAGTGTCATCGGAGAAGGCCCGGCCGGTAATGCTGGATCGCCAGTAAACTTGGTGGCCTCCAGCGCGCCAGCGAAGGTTTCCGTGCCGGACCTGGCGGGGATGACCCTGGCCGCCGCCACAGCGGCGATCACGCGCGCGGGTCTGGATTGCCAGTGTCATGGGGAACAAATATGTACCAAATCAGTTCCAATACAGACTGGCCTCCCCATCTGTTAAAACGCCTCTCGTCATAAGCGCATCACCAAGAATCATCTGGCGCACGCCCCTTAGACTCTCGTAAGGGACCAGCACACACCCTATTACAGCTAGTACTCCAGAGGCTAATAGCGATCCTGAGAAACAACGCCATGATAGGTGTTGTTTTCCAAGCACCCGATCAAACACCGTCGCAAACGTATCCGGCCACGGCTCAACCTTCCGGCCGACCTTCACCCCCACCAACCACACCGCAATCTCCAGCTTCGTAGCATCCGTCAGCACCGCCTCGACTCGCTCAAAGAATTTCCAGACGATCCCGGCCAGGACACCGCCCGCCAGGAGTTGACCGGGCGGCGAGTTGATGAAAATGCGTGAGGGTGGTGAGGATGTCGGACATGTGTTTCAATTCAGCGTCATCGCAAGTACTGTTGACTAAGATTCCAAAGTGACTGGAACGAGTGTCCTGCCATGACCAGTAAGGCTTGAGCAACCTCGGGCGGAACCGCAAGGTTGATAGCTTGGCTCACCAAAGCTCCGATGAGGGCATTCAACCAATCCTTTCGCCCCAACCGCCTCGATGATTCCCCGAGATAAGCAAACTGCCGCTCGACGTTCTCTGCTTGCTCTGCGGCAAACTCTTGGCTCTCCAGCAAGTAGCCCTTAATCTCGTCCAGCTTCGTGGCGATGAGGCTTTGCTCAGCGGCGGTGAAGGGCCGGTTGTCGAGATTGGCCGATGACGCCGCCGTGGACAGGGCCTTCTCCTGTCCGATGGTTGCCCAGAGATCGGGAGCATCGACTTCTTTCTTCAACTGTTCCAACCACAAGGTTGCACCCCGCTTTTTGAGTTCCCAATTGTTTTGGTGCGGTGCAACAACTACCCTTCCTTCAGGCGCAGGAGAAAGTGTCACGATAGAGCCGCCAAATGTGAAGGAATTAGTCTGTCGGGATGTGTCTTAAGCGAGAAACCCAGAAGCGCATCGGTTCTTCGTCGATGTACTCTTCCGAGTCCTCCTCCAGCCATTCGAATTCGCCGGGATTTAGGCAGACGTCTTCGATCAGCTTAAGCACTTCGTTCTTTTCGACTCTCTTTAGCCTAACATCGTCCACAGGATCATACCTCGTTACGACTCATCAGGTCCCGACGAACATTCTTGCCGCTAGTGCTGCGTTCACATAATCCTCTTCATTTCGCCTCGAACGTCGCCAACAAAAACGACGCCATGCTCCCGGCCATGTTCACCGCCAACTCTGCGTGGCGTGGCAGCGGCTTCACCGGGTGCTTGCCGCATCCTGCTTCATTGCGGAGGATACAAACCCAATCCCTGGCAGGCCCGAACCTGTTGTTCCTCTTTCACCGTCAAATCGCTCACCTTCTTATCCGCCGTCCGTTGGTAGATAACACCACATGCCGCCCGAATCCTCCTTCGGTCTTCGGCAGCTTTCGCATCCTCTTCCGCCTGCTTTCGTCTCTGTTCCGCCGCCAGTCGCTTTCGGCGTGCTGCTTCAGCCGCATCTTCTTTTCGTTGTGCTTCGGCCTGAGCTTCAGCAGACTTTCGATCCTCCTCGGCTTGCGCCGCCGCTTCAGCCTCACGCTTCTCCTTGAGTTCCTGAAGTTGCTTCTGCAAATCAACTCGCTCACCGGTTATTCCATCAATGTGGAGCTTTGGATTCTCGGCAAACACCAAACTGGCTTTAATGATTTCCGCCTTGCAGCCGTCCACTTCGCCGATGAGCGAAATCACCGTGTCAGTGTACTCCTTGACAAGCTGATGACCTTCGGCCCACCCCAAGCTCGTAACCGCTGGAACGGTCCACTGGCGGGGTTCTCCTTTGCATAAGCCTCCAATGTCAAACTTCAGCTTGATTGTGTTCCACGGGTACGGAGTTCCGTTCTTTAGGCGGAACGACAACTCTGGAACGAAGATGCCAACTTCGTTTACCCTGATGAATTCTGGCTGTATTACAATGTTGCCGCCTTCAAGCGGGATCGTGATGTCATCACCGTACAACAGTGCAGCGAACATCGCAATAAACACGTAGCGCATCACCAGTCGCATCACCACTAGAATATCAGACCATGTTAGCTGATATCGGGAATGGCGGCAAGCGCAAACCGGTGCCGCCAGACACCACCGCCAGCACGCACCCGCCCGCCATACCACAAGGCATCCCCGGCAACATCGACGCCGAGCAACGCCCTGGAGCGCCGTTCACCGGCTCCGACGAATGCACTGGTTCGTTCCGCCGTGAATCCTCCCGACGAAACGATCAACCCGATGTCGCTTTATTGGTAGACTTCGGATATGGCATACACCGTAACAGATGAGACCCGCTATTATTCCACGGACGAAACGATGGTCCTTCCAAGTGGGAGCCGTCCGGTATTGGCACGGGAAGACGGCACAAAATGGGTGCAGGACTCCGATGGGCAACTGTTCCAGTTTGACGGCGTATTCAATGAGGCGGAAATGACCGACAATCGCATGAGGGAAGTTTTCAGTCATGCCAAATTCAAACGGGACTGCGAAGCGAACCTGGGGTCTGGAGAGTTCAAAATTCCGAAATAGCCCCGATACCTGAAGAAACTTCCCGCCAAAAGCCGGGAAAGTGGAGTCCCGTTCTGAGGCTCAAAGTTCCAGGACAGCATCGGCACAAAGGAAGGGAGCGGTGCCGAAAGAGGCCAGCTTGCTTGATAGCTGATCGCCGGTCGATGAGCATAGCGCAAAAAGCGAAATGGTCCAGTTCAAAAACGATGCGACGATAAGATCGCTGAGATTCCGTCTTGGCGGTAGCGAGGCTACGCTCCGGCCAGGAGCCGTCCGTTCGTGCGAAAACCGGCCTGAGAACTCCGTCGTCCCGACACTACTTCCATACATGCCGAATACGACTGGTGCCGGTGTGCTTCTGGACCTGTTACGGGGCGGTCTTCGAATCGCCATGACGTGCATCAGAAAAATGAAGCGCAACCAAGAGGTAGACGCCGACGCCTGAAGCCGCCGAAGTAACGCATAACGCCAGATCGCCACGAACGGTTTAGACTCAGGATTGCCGCCAAGTTGTGCAGATCGCTCAAAATGGCTCCGCAAGGCTACCGCTTTCGGCTTGATTTCAGTCTTTGATTTCTTCTTGATTGTTTTCAATGCCGTAGGCTTGGGCCACATCGTCGAGCATGGAGACAATCGTCTCAAGCCATTTCGCCGCTTCCTCGTCACTCAGGACCGATGTGGACGCTACGATGGAACCCTCGTTGCCCACCGCTGCCTTTGCGGTCACCACCTGTACCAACTTCTGAAGTTCGGTCCACACGTCCACGGGAACGTCATCGCTGCCAAGCACACTCAGATGGTCCGTATAGAGTCCTGGTCCGAAATGGCACCGCACAACGCTAAGCATAACTTTTCCCGACCGTACCTCAATGACATCTTCTTGTCCTCAGCCTTGAGAATATCACACTTGAGAACCCCGGTACCCTTTGCGCAGATTCCTGTGGCCGTTTGTTTCCCCGCCGACAAGAACTGGCCGGTCGGTGTCATGACACTTTCATGCCGGAGTCCCAGGTCGGGAATCACTGTGTCTTCGACGAAGAGCCTCACCGGAAGACTACGAGCCATACGCTTTAAGCAGACCGACCTCGAATACCGTTCGCTTGACCTTTGGACCCTCGGCGACAGCGGGCCGCTTCATAGCCCATTTCTCGTTGTGTATTGGCGCTACAATCAGCTTCGGACTCCCAAGTCCAAATGCTCTTTTGTTAAAGGCCAGTGAAAAACATGCGGAGGTCGCCATGAAGAACGTGCTCTGCTTCTTGCTGGTGCTGCCATTCACCGCATTTGGGCAGGTGCCGCTTACCACCGCCCAGATCGCAGAGCGGGTCTCGCCATCTGTCGTGGTCATTCACGGCAAAACCGATTCAGAGGATGTCCTGGGAAGCGGCTTCATCGTCTCGAAGGACGGAAAGATCGTGACGAACCTCCACGTCATTAGAGACCTGCATACGGCAACCGTTCAAACTGCCACTGGCAAGATCTTCGATTCCATCTCGGTCGTTGCAACGGACCAACGCCGTGACCTTGCGATTTTTCGGGTCAACGGCTTCGATCTTCCCGCCTTGGACCTGGGCAATTCGGACGCCCTGGTAGTCGGGGAACCGGTAGTAATCGTAGGAAGTCCTCGTGGTCTGGAAGGAACGGTGACTGCTGGTATCCTGAGTTCGGTGCGGGACAGCGGTGAGGGGTTCAAGGTCTTGCAGACGGACGCTGCCGTGAATCCGGGGAACAGCGGAGGGCCACTAGTTAACAATAGAGGCCAAGCCATCGGTGTCGTCTCATTCATATTGCGCTCGTCACAGGGGTTGAACTTTGCAATCCCGATCAGCTACGTGCGTGAATTGCTGAACAGTCTGCACGAGCCGATGACCTTGGAGCAGATGCGAAGAAGTGTACGTGTTACGGCAACGACGAGTCAAGCGCCCGGAACCACCAAAACCACAGCGGGCGTAAAAACAACGTTACCTCAAAAACAACTATCAGTGGGCGGCTTCGTTGCTCAGGATGTAGAAAGCAGAGTAAAGCGCTTGATGGCTTCTGGTCCGAAACCGAAGTCTGAATTTGAGACGACGGAACAATACGAGAAGCGCCTTGCACTCGCAAGAGATCCGACACAACTGGTTTTTGTGCTGCCCGACCATCCAGTTCCGAATGATGGGTCCAGCATATTCATATATGACGCAGAGAATCAGACAATGACGGTTGACCTGCATATTTCAAACAATACGGTCCACGAGGTCGAGCCGCCGTTCAATAGCTTTTACGCTGCATCAAACGACGTGGGAGGGCGGAATGTCTACACGCTTGATCTAAAAGAGCGTAATGTGAGCAGTAGGCAGTATATTGGATCGAACGCCTTCGGAGTGAAGAAAGTCATTTCGTACATCGAATACAGTCATTTCGGCTTGACGCTGGATTACAAAGGTTTGTACGGGTCGAGTTATTCCTGGGCTGTAACAGCTTCGGACGCACAGGCGCTCAAACGTTTCCTGCGTATGGCGGTACTCTGTGTGCAAAGTCTGCCGAGTGTTTATAAGGATGAGGAGCACGTCGAACCAACTATAAGTGATCCGGTGGAACTGGTCGTTCACAAGTTCTACCTGCCCGTGTTGGTTCAGCAATTGTGGATCTTTGACACTAGGTCGGGGAACATCGTCCAGAGGTTCGGCGATGTACCCATGCCGCCTGCCGAAACTGTGTCATCCGCAGCTTTACTTATGCCGCCTGCCGAAACTGTGTCATCCGCAGCTTTACCCATCCCGTTTATCGTAGGTGCGTTATCCGGCAAGGCATCTGAACCTGTCTTTGAAGTGAAGGGCTTGGACGGAAGTGTGATGTTAACTATCAACTGTTCGTTTGAGTATTCGGACGTAGGCCCTGTGTTTCACGGCGAGGTCAAGAACGCCTCTGGGCAGAATCTTATTGTAGACACGATCATGATAACTGTGCGCGAAAAGGACGACTCGACTGTGCAGTTTCCTTTTGAGCTATGTGACCTTCCGTGGTGTGCCTTGCCGAAGGATTCTGCCCGTACCTTCGCCCATTTGTTTTTTGTTCGAGAGTTTTTTACACCGGCAACTTTTGATTCTGTAGAAGTCACAGTAAGATCAATCTCGAAGCAGTGAATCTAAGACGGCCTGAAGGTTCGACCGAAATCCCGCTGGTTTGGACCGGGCAGGCTTCACATTCTTTGGTGATGCCTTTGCCGCCATTTATTCTACAGCGCCCTTATTCCGGGCCGGTACGGTCTACTTCTTCGTCGCCGCTTTCGCCTTCGCTGCTTTGGCGGCTCGTGCCTTCCGCAGATTCGCAACGAGTTTCGCCTTCGCCGCCGCAGAGAGCTTCCGTTTGGCTTTCGGTGCCTTTGCCGGGGCGGGCGCTGCCGGTTCAGATTCGCTTTTGATTTTGGCCCAACGCTGTTTCTGCGCCAAGGCCATTTTTCGGCGAACTGCGAGGCTCCTCATCCGACGCTGCGGTTTTGCGGGTTCCGGCGTTGCGGCGGTCTCTGCGGGGCCACCGGAAAGCATGGCACGGAGTTCTGCTATCTGTTCGTCGATCTGTGATTTTTGGTGCTCAAATCCGCTGATGGCGGCGGTGATTATCTCTGGAGTGAGTTTTGGTGTTGGCATGTGGTTCCTTCCCGTAACCATATTGACACACCGAGTACACTGCCAGCGGTGTCACGCAACAAACGCCGCCCAGGAACCGTAGCCATGTTTCGCCCAATTCGCTACGCTGGTCATATGCAGCAGACGATGGAACCACCAATCGCAGCGGAAGGCAGAATGCAATTTGCGGAAATCTTCACGTCGATAATTGAACATGCCGGGGCAAAGATCGTCTACGGTGAACCCGTGTCGGTGGATGGCAAGACGGTGCTACCCGTTGCCACGATTCGGTACGGCTTCGGCGGCAGTACGGGCGGCAAAGGAAACGGCGGTGGCGGCGGTGGTCTGGTCGCTAAGCCGTTGGGAGTCGTCGAGATCACACCTTCGCAGACCCGGTTTATCCCGATTGTTTCGAGTCGGGCGCTGGTGATCGCTGTTGGCGTCGGCGTTTGTCTAGAGTTTTTGGTGGGGTCGAGGAGACGCTGACGGCCAGGGCGGATTGAATTGGCCGGTGGTGTACGAGGCGCAACTCGCTCTTCTCAGCGATTCCGGGGCACCACCCTGAACGTCAAGTCTTGAGATTTGAAATCCTCGCCCTCCCATCGCACTGTGTAAACACCCGGCTTCAGGAAATACCTTGGTCCGAGCAAGCAGCCAAATTGAAGGGTTTGACCGGGCGGCAATGCGTAGAACGATGAGCCACGTATTCCGTTGTGAATGACAAAAGCCCAGTCCTTTGGCTCGACGCCGTTTATGAAAAGGTGGGACGACTCGATGTTCGGATCGACGGTCGAAACTCCATCGTTGACCACGGCAAAGCTCATCGATAGATCCTCTAGGCGGCTCTCGTAAAAGATCGGCTGCGGTACCAGTACTTGCCATCCCGGTCTTGCACTTGAACGTGCCCGCCATCCGTCAGAATCGAGGCCCGCTTGCCGTCTTCATATTCAACGGTTGCTTCGATGTTCCAGGAAGTGTATTCAGCCCACGTTATTGCGGAAGTTGCGTGCCAGAAGATTCCGAACCATGCCCTTCTCACTTCATCACGGACTTTCGAGGGCCTAAGATTTGGGTCGTAACGACTGACTCGAATCAACTTCACCTTGCCGCCCACAAAGGATTCGATGCTCACGTAGCGGTCAAACATTATGTCGAACAGTGCTTCCCAGTCTGCCCGGTTATCGAGTGACGGCCCGGTCCAACATGGCGGCAGGTCCACGGCGCTGTTCAGTTTGTGGTTTGTGAGCGCTGGTCGAAGTTGAACAAATCCCGAGCCGCCCCTCCGAACGCTTTGTGGCTCGATGACTATTTGCTCCGATTTGAGGTTGCCGAACGGCGCTCTGGCGCGACCGCTGGAGCAGCGGAGGAAAGCAGGATTACGAATCGTGCCGACTCCAGCGCCGCCACAACGCCGGGATAGCGTTTGGTGAAGTCCTTGTCGTTGCGGGACCGGAGCCGGATCTGGCCGCCGCTCTTGATCGCCAACGCCCGATAGCCGTCGAACTTGACCTCGTACGGCCAGCCCTCGCCTTCATGCAGCTTGTCGGTCCGCAACAAGAGCATGGGTTCGATAAACCGGGCTGTTCGTTCTGCGTAGGACACAATCAAAGGATTGCACAGCGCAGGGGATGCGGCGGTTGCCAAATCCGTGTTCCAGGATAATCAATGACCCCGGCGAGACCGTTCCGGCTCCCCTCCCCATCCCCAGGACCCTTCGTTAGCGTCTAACAACCGACCCGTATTTCGCCGCCGTCCTGCCCCGCCATCACGCGCTATCATTCAAAATGCACGATGAGAATTGCTACATGGAACATCAACTCGGTCCGTCGGCGGCTGCCGCTCGTCCTAGATTGGCTAACGGCGAATAAACCCGATGTGCTCTGCCTCCAGGAAACCAAGGTGCCCGATGGCGAGTTTCCTGCCGCCGCTTTCCGCGATGCCGGATACCACGTCGCCTTCCGCGGCATGAAGGGCTACAACGGCGTGGCCACTCTCAGCCGTCGCGAACCCGAATCCGTGTCCCATGGTTTCTCCGCTGGACCTGACAGCGATGATGTCCGCCTCCTCGAAACTGTGATCGATGGTTTACCCATCGTCAACACCTACGTTCCGCAAGGCTACCGAATCGGCACCGACAAGTACGTCTACAAGCTGGAGTGGTTTCACCGGGTGCGCCGGTATTTCAGCAAGCGACTCGATCCAACCATGCCGGCCATTTGGCTCGGCGATCTGAACGTCGCGCCCGAGCCAATCGATGTTTACCACGCTGAGCACCGTGTCAACGATCCGGATTTCCACATTGACGCACGTGACGCTTATCGTCACGCGGTCGGCTGGGGATTCATCGATGTGTTTCGGAGACTCTATCCTGATCGGGTGCAGTACACCTACTGGGATTACTTTCGGAACGCCTTCGGGCACAATTGGGGGTGGCGCATCGACCATATTTTGGCGACAGCCCCGTTGGCCGCCGTTTGCCGCGCCAGCGACGTGGACCTGGAAACACGCCGGGCCACCGGTGCATCCGATCACGCTGTGGTCTGGGCGGATTTCGATTATCACAGCCGCTAGGGCGGGAGTTAATCCCGGCGGAGTGCGGGCTGGTGGAGGCCGGGGTCGCCACGGCGGACGAATGGAAGCGGCTGATCCGGCGGCAGGCCGGGTTTTTCAGCTTCGATCCGGACACGCGGCGATACTGCATGATCACCGTTCCGGCGCCGTGGCGCGACACGCCGGGACCGACATGGCAACTGGTGGCGGCGATGCTGCGGAATCAGCGAAGGGAACTGGAGGAGAGGCCGCCGGTGCCGGCAGCCCAAGATCGCTTCACGTTTAGGTAGGTTCATGGATGCATGGCCGGTAATGGCCGGTCCTTCTCGCGCGCCAATCCACATCCGCGGGTGGCGCGTTAGCCGGCCAGTTGATGTGGAGCGAACTTCACGGGACCGATGTATGTCGGGCTAACCTCATACGCAGTGAGGTCGATTATACGCCGCTCAGCCGCATGAGAAGAGTAGCCATTTCACGAAGCTTCTCTCGGATGATGCGCAACTGTTGCTCCGGCTTCATCGTGGCCAGATCCTTCGGCTGCCAAGAAACGAGCAGTACAAACGCGACGAAACAGTTGACTCCTTCAGCTACAGCCCGCGTGATCACGGAATCGTTCGTTATCGTCGAGGGCGGTCTTCTCAGGACGGCGACTGTTTCTTCATCCAGGCGCTTCGCGTGAAAGGACCTGGCGAACTCCACCGCGTCCTGCCACGCGTGGGCCGCATCAGACAGACCGGTCTCTGTGCGCCGTAGTGCGGCGGTGTCGTAATCGAAACGGGTGAAATACGGTCGGACGTGCGCATCGATCACAAGCGTAGTGCCCCGTCCCGCCTGCCGAATCAGGTCCGGCACGCCGTCAGCATTCCAGGTCCTATCCAAGACGCGGTCAGTATGCCAGCGAGATCGCCAACCGATAACAAGCTTTGCGTGCAGCTCATCCCGGTCCCATGACGCGAGTCCGATATTACCTACAAGGCTCGACTGTTGGGTGAGAGGGAGATCGTAGTCCAGGCCGCCGCGCTTCCGTTCCGGTTTTCCACTACCCAGTACAGGGTCATCGCCACTCCCTGCTATTCGGTCGCAAAGCCGTTGTAATTTGCTATCGAGGAGGTGAGCGGGGCCAGCAAAATCCTCCTGACGGAATCCAGTGAACCCAACAAGGCGTGCGTCTCTTGCTAGGAACTCTTTGAAATCGCTCAAGACCGGGTCGTGTTCAGCCGTTTGGGGCAGGGACTCACACAGTCTGTAGATGTCCTCCCACCTGATTTCGACGAGCACGGTTGTTATCGACTTCTCTTGAAGCTTGCTCCTGTAGCGAGCCAATTGCTCTGCGCCAGCCGAACCGTACAGCTTGCTCTCGATCACGACGGCGAGCGCAGAGCCTTTGGATTGTCCGCCTAACGTCTCCGCCCCGGTTCGCCGAGCAACTAGGGTTGCATCAACTCTTCCCGTAGGTTTCGGGAACTGAAGATCAGCGATCTGGCCACCGCCATCTGATACGGGCGTGAGTGCAACGAGAACCGCGGCACCAACGTCGTCGCCTGGGAACTTATCGGCCGAGATGTCGCGTTCGAGCGAAACCTCCAATGTCTCAGGCCAGGACCGAAAGAACTTGTCAAAATCGGGTAACAGTTCAGGGGACTTCGCCGAGATTTGTTCTGCGAGTAGATCAAGGAAGCTCCGAAATAGCACGGGACTCCACGGCGAGCGGGTTGCCGCTATCAGGAAAGCGCGGGTAGTGTTGTTCTCGTTTTCGGCACTATCGCCGAAGTGATGGAAAAGATTGAGGTTGCGATGTACCAGATTGACTTCCATAGTCGTCTATTCTTGCATAACAGCGGTATCGTAATCCCAGCGACCAACCCTGTGGCAGACGCGCAGTCTGCGAAAGCTTCGCGGTCCGATCCCGTGAAACGCCGGTCCGTGAAAATGGGCAAGACACGCCCGTACCCGGCACGTTGCCGCGGGGTCGCCGACCCGTGGAAGTGCTGACGACCGGATTGCCGCTTTCCGAATCGTCCTCCGGAAGCCAGCAGAGCCGTCCCCAGTCCGAATCACCGCTCCCGCCCTTCCCCTTTCGCCAGCGCCATCAGCTTCCTCTTCCTAGTGCACTCCGCCGGCGTCTTCCCCTGGCTCTCTAGCCACCGCCGGAAATCCTTCATCCTTACCCTATGCTCGACCGCAGGCTGCTTGACCCGCACCTTCAACTCCGTCAGGCCCTCGCCGATCTCCTCCACCCACTGGTCCCCGCGCATGATCCCCAGCGCTTGCGCCACCGCCTCGTACAGCGACTCCGCGGTGACCTCCACAGCGTGCTCGGTGCCGGCGAGGTCGCGGCATGAGACCAGGCAGGAACGGAGGGCCATGCGGAGCAGGGTAGCATGTTTCGCCGTTTGTTCGCCTGCGCGCTTTAGAATCCCGGCGGTCGTTGGCCCACTACCCCGAATGTCCGCTCCAGCGCCAGCCCCGCCCGTCCCAGCGTCCCTTCGTCAAACAGCCGCCCGATCAGGGTGACACCGTGCGGCACACGTCGTGGCGGCGAGAATTTCGGCAACGGTGCATTTGGGTCCGGCGCCCAGTCGCTACGCGCCTCGGAAACCTCCACGAAGCCCGCGCGAAGTGTGAGCGATGGGTGCCCCGTAAAGTTGGTGATGGTGAGCATCTCGTCACGGAGCGACGGCACCAGCAACAGGTCCACCTGGGAAAAGACGCGAGCCATCTCAACGGCCACCTTGCGCCGCAACCGGTCTGCCTGGACGAAGTCCACTGCCGACAGGAAACGAGATTGGCGGAATACGTTGGGCCCAGGCGTCGGGCACCTGGACCTTAAGCTGGTCCAGTCCACCGCTGAGCGTGAGATCCTCGAATGCCGCCGCCGCTTCCGCGAACAGGATCAGGTTAAGCGAGTCGTAAGGCCAGTCGGGAATAGACACCTCGACCGGCACCATGCGGAGCTTCTTGACCGCATCAAGGGCGGCGCGGTCTACATCGGTTGCGGGGTTCTCCTTCATCCAACCGGGAAAGAAGCCTACCCGTAACCCCTCCACCGTCGGGCCTGCATCGAAGTCCAGCCTGCTGGGCACGCTGGATACATCGCCGGTATCGGGGCCAGAAATGGCTTGCAGCACCAGCATGGCGTCTTCGACACTCCGGGTCATAGGGCCGAGCTTGTCGAGCGACCAGCACAGCGTCATCGCGCCGGCGCGCGGCACCCGGCCGTAGGTGGGCCGCAGCCCGGTAATTCCGCAGCGCATGGACGGGCCGATGATGCTGCCGCCCGTCTCGCTCCCAATAGCGAAACCCACCAACCCAGCAGCGGTAGCTGCGCCGGGGCCTGCGCTCGATCCAGACGATCCCTCCTCCAGCAGCCACGGGTTCATCGTCTGGCCGCCAAACCAAATATCGTTGAGCGCGAGCGCACCCATGCTCAGCTTGGCGACCAGCACTGCGCCTGCCTCATGCAAGCGTTTCACGACCGCCGCATCCTCGGTAGGGACGCGATTCCTGAACGGCTCCGCGCCGTACGTGGTTGGAATGCCCGCTGTGTCAAGCAGATCCTTGCCGCCCCAAGGGATACCGTGCAATGGCCCACGGTATTTACCCGCGCCGATCTCTTTGTCGGCCTGCCTGGCTTGCCTGAGCGCGAGTTCGCGCGTGAGCGTGATGACGCATCGCAATTGCGGATTGCAGCGGTCAAGCCGCTCCAGGTAGAGGTGCGTGAGCCGCTCTGACGTGAGCTTTCGCCGCTCTATCCAACGGGAGAGCTGCGCCAGCGGGGCGAAGGCAATGTCGGCGTCGCTTGCAGGTAATGGTCCGGGATCATTGCTGGTCCGGATGAATCGATCAAGCGCCGGTCCTCGGCTTTGACCGGGCAGCACCGGGTCCCACTGCGAATAGGGTGCGACAGCCGGTTCCAACCCCACCTTGCGCGGCCCTGTGCGTCGCTCGTAGAGCGCTGCCATGGTAGTGCGCCAACTCCCGGCCGCGACGGCGCGCTCGGTGCCGCTCAGATCCACCTGCATGACCTTCTCCGCTTCGGCGAAGGTGGAAGGCGACACCTCTGGTCCCACCGCTGGAGCCGTGCCAAACGCTGGCGGCGTGCCGGGCGGCAGTTCGGTAGGCTTCTGCGCTTTGCTGGGGCCAGCGGCAGCCGCGCCGAGCAGGCCAAGAGATGTGCGGGCCAGGAATTGTCTCCGCGATTTTGACATGGGTCCTCCGATCCTGCATTGTAGCCGGGCGCTGGTCAGAACCCGGTGACGCCAATGCCTCGCCGCTGGAGCAGCGGAGGACCAGCGGAGGAAAGGCAGGGAATTCCACTTTCGCAACTCCTGGCGATGGCGCTGGAAGCGGACACGCGTAATCTGCGCGGCGTAATGCCGAATTCGCCTCCCAACTCATTGAATCTTATGACGTTTGCCGGCGGCAGTCATGCAGGCTTGCGGAAAACTCACGACGATGACGCTGGCAGCGACAAGCGCCTGGAGTTTGCGAAAGTGGAATTCCCTGCCTTTCCTCCGCTGGTCCTCCGCTGCTCCAGCGGTCGGCCGGTGCGAGAAGGTCCATCGGCGTGCGGGCCGGCAACTGGCTGTCGCTGAAACAGGCGCAGGCGCTTCTCAACGCGCCGGATATCACGACGACCAAGGGGCTGCGCGACCGCGCCATAATCGCCGTGCTGCTTGGCTGCGCCTTGCGGCGGTCGGAGGTGGCGGCGCTTACGATGGGCCACATACAGCAGCGCGATGGCCGCTGGTGCATCGTAGACCTCTACGGGAAGCACGGGCGGGTGCGTACCTACGATCCTACCGGTAGCGTCTGGAGCGATCCGAATCCTTCTCCAACATGCGATGGCCGAATTGGGGGAAATTCACGCCATGCTTCAGCATGCTGGAATAGGGGGACCACTGGTCCTGGCCGGGCATTTGATTGGCGCGGTATTCGCCCGGTTGTACGCGGCGCGGTTTCCGAATGGCGTGCAGGGCCTGGTTTTATCGGATTACGCTGGCAGCTATCGAATCACAAACGCTGAAGGGATGCTCCGATGCGACGAGGAGAGCCTTCAGCGACTTCCTCCGTTAGCTCGCGACATGCACCGTTGGGCCGATTCGAGACCGGGAGCTTCGAATCGAATCGCGGACCGGATGTTTTTCGACGGATGTATCGCTGACGCGGCCAAAACCACGATTTACCTGGGTCACAAGCCCCTGATTGTCCGAACCTGAAACGGGTGGACCCGGTTAGCGGCGGCTGGATTTCTGCACCATGGCGTTGATGATATTGTCATTCACGCCGGCTTCCTTCAACCGGATCAGGTCCTGGGTCTCGGTGTTGAAG
>Ga0182014_10003572_pt1 | contig 18508 bp, 18 predicted proteins | sample 612S2DmetaG_FD_120489 | JGI IMG/M metagenome (GOLD analysis project Ga0182014, IMG submission 120489) | Permafrost microbial communities from Stordalen Mire, Sweden - 612S2D metaG | ecosystem: Environmental > Terrestrial > Soil > Wetlands > Permafrost | place: Sweden: Stordalen | collected... | reverse complement strand
TCAATTGAGCACCTCCTGGCCCGTTTCAAGGCTGCGAGTTAAACTGTCGTGTCCCGATTTGTCAGGCAGGAGGCCCCCCCGCAATTCGACGAGTGCAGGAAGTATCTGCCATTTCTGCGTCGGGATTTTCGCTACCGCTGCGCATACTGCGAACGTCCGGAAACCTTTTTGGGTGGGGAGGAGTTCTTTGAGATCGATCACTTTCAACCGGTCTGGAGATTCCTTGAGCAGGTGACGCACTACCCTAACCTTTACTACTCGTGCGGTAAATGCAACCGGCACAAAGGGAAGACCTGGCCCTCGGATGATCAGATTTCAAGCGGTTTCCGTTTTGCCGACCCTTGCCAAGAAGACATGTATGTCGAGCACTTCCAGGAGATGCCCGACGGCCAGTTGCAACCTCTGAACAACTGCGGTCGCTACACTGGCGAGCACATTCGCCTCAACCGCCGCAACCTGCTCTCGTGGCGCCAGCTCAGGCGCCAGATGGCCCAGGATTTACAGATACTCGCGCACGCCGCGAGCCGTCTTGAAGCTGGGCTCGCCGCTCAACTTAGCCTTACCAACCAGAATCAGATCCGGGAAGAAATCGAGACCTTGAACGCTCACATCGCTCGAGTAAGCCAGCGTTTCGCTTTATAGAACGACCGGAAGCACCCGCGCGCTTGACTCACACTTCATTCAGCCGAACGATGCGCGGGCCGTGAGCGAACAGATCGATCGTGCTCACCGAAGCCGGGTGGATTTCGATGCGTTGGTACAGGTCCAGCGGAATGCCTGCATAATGCATCACCGCCGAGCGGATCGCCTCGCCGTGGCTGAACACTGCCACCACCCCGTCGTGATTCGCGTAGCGGATGCGCTCCAATTCCGCCACCATGCGAGCCTGCGTTTCCAGCATCAGCTCGCCGCCGGGCGCGCGCGTATTACTGCGGCTCAGGTTGAAGCTGTGCCAGAGCGGATTGATATCCAACTCGGACATGGTCCGGCCGGTGAACTCGCCGAAGTTCATCTCGCGCAGCCCGTCGCGAATCTCAACCTCCACTCCCAGGGCGGCGGCCAGCGGGGCCGCAGTCTCCCGCGCACGCTCCAAGGGGCTGCTGTAGATCGCAGATATCCCGGAGCGGGCCAGGCGCTTGGGAAGGGCGGCGGCCTGAGTCCTGCCAAACTCGCTCAGCGAAACACCCGGCAGCCATCCCGCGATGGCTTTGCCGATGTAATCGTGGTGGGCGTGGCGGATCAGCAGTAGTCTCACGCCTCTTTTTTCTTCAGCAGGTGATCGTTGTCCTTGATGAAAATCTTGATTTGTTCCGCCGCCGCCAGCAGTCTTTCCCACTGCTCTTTGTACAGCGTGACCGGGAAGCGACCCAGTCCATAGACGGAAACCGCGCCTTTCTCGCTGACGCGGACGGAAATCTGGCCCCGTCCCGGCTTCTTCAGCGCCTCGTTCTCGGCGCGCAAACGTTCCACTTCAGCTTTCAGGTCTTCATCGGCCATAACATGACAGCATATCGCCTTTCTACCGTTCCGCAGGCCACGGCGACCGGCAAGCGTAGGAATAAACGGAATTCAGGTAGCGCCGCAACTCCTGCGTCCGCGGGGGATCGGCTTGGGCATTCGCCATCATGGCATGCAATATAGGCTCCAGGAAGCGCCTGTACTTGCCGAGCGCCGGTTGGTCGTGCTCCGCAAACGCCTGCCCAACGGCCCTCTCGGTCGCCGGCGTGACCAGTTCCAGGCGCCCCACAAACACCCTCACCGTGCTCCCCGGCGCAGGCGTGACCGTCAGCGGCAGAATGGCGCTCACCGCTTGGGCAGGCAGGATATACAGCAGCCGGCTGCCTTCTTCGAACCACGAATTCCGCCAGGTGGCGATCATGGCGCGCGCCTCATCCACGTACAGACCGCGGTCAATCAGGATGCTCTCCAGGTCCTTGAGCATCGAGTCCGCGGCCGCCGTGAGCGGCGGCGGGTCCACCAGCGCCTGGTCGCGCAACGAACCAGCCACGCGATAGCCCAGCTTCCCGCCGCGGCTCTCGATCAGTATGACGCCGGGAATCTCGTCCGTGCCGAGGTTCTGCACCAGTACCTTGCCTTCCGCAGTGAGCCGCGCTGCGAGGGGCATCGCCGCCGAGGATACGCCGCGATAGAACAGGAATTTCTCGTCCTGATCCCCGCCCCGCGCCTTCACTCGCAGCGGCGTGGCCGAAGTGTTCCGCGCGGCGTAGTAGTGGTTATCGCCGTTGGGAGACGGGAACGCCACATGAGATCCAGGTACGAGGCGCACTCGATCCCATCGAATGCTGCCGTCGGAATTGTCTTGGGGACGAACCACCGCCGGCTCCACGGCGCTCGCGTGCGGATACCACTCGGTGATGAATCCCTTCGAGAACGACACCTTCACCGAAACAGTTGTCTCGCGCGGACTGTAGAAATACAGAACCGGCGTCTCCATGCGCACCGTTCCGCCCAAGCCGCACTTGAATTGCCCGTCGCGGAAGTGCTCCACAAAGCTTGGCAAGTCGGTCGACCCGGTCAACGGCAGCCACTCGACAGCCTGCCCATCGGGACCGGCGACAGAGGTGAATGTACCCCATTCGTGTACGGTGAGGTCGTTCGCGACGGCCCCGCGCTCCTCGACCCGCGAGCGGCTCAGGGAAGGAATCGTCAGGCTGGCGGCCAAGGCGCCGACGGCCAAGAGTCGAAATGCTTTTCCAGCCATCCAAACCTCCCGATGTTGCCTCGATTGTACAACTGACGGCGGAGTTTTCCAAACCTTAACAAATTGGCCCCTGACGCTTGGCGGACGCTCACGAAACTCCGCCGCTATGGGAATGGGTGCGGAAGCCATCGAGGAATGCATCCGGCCGAGCCGTCTCGCTCCGCGGCGGCGACGAAGCGTGCCAGCCTCGGGTGGCCGAGGAAGGGCGCTGAGGGCACGCAGAGCGGGACTAGTTCCGGGACGAACACGCGGCATGCGAATAAGCCGCAATCGCGTATCTCCGGGGTCGTCAGGTCGAATGCGATCGGCGTGATCCCCGTGGTCGAACACCGGTCCAGCAGTACGCGCAACAGCCCAGCGGCATCCTTCACGCCGCGGACCTCCGAAAAGTAGCGTCCCGGCGCTCCCATGTTCTGGAAGAACCACTCCGTGTAGCGTGCGTTGGCTGGCTCGCCATAGAAGCGCAGGTTCGAATCGAAGTCTCTAAACTCGTGGTTCTCGCTTGCCGCTGGGCCCAGGTTGGCCAGCAGCTTGATGAAGGGCCTGCCCTGCCCCGCTTCGACCAGAGCTTTCCGCGCCGCGGTCAATGTGTCGAGACCCGCCGCGGCACTGAGCAGGAAGAAGCAAGGGCGGCCGGTCCTCTCAATGCAGGTTACGCTCACAATCGGAACATCTCCATCCACAGTCATATCGTGGAAGCGGATCTCGAGCCCCTGTTTCTGCGGCCCCAAAGGTCTGCCCAGCAGTGCCGCTGGATCGAGATCCAACCGCGGCGGTGCCATGCGGGCGTACCACCGTATCATGACCGCATCCCGTTCGATCGACTCCAGCAGTCCGGCGAGCACGGCCCCTTCTACCGAGGACGCGAGCGCGCAGCCCGAGCTGGTGGGATAGAAACAAGGTGAGACCTCGTCCGGACCGGGGAGGTAGCCCAGCGAAACGAGCTGGCCGGGGACAAAAGCCGGTGAACCATCGGCCAGATTCGTACCCTCGATCCAGCCGACGGTAGTGTCTTCCGTGAATTCGGCGTAAGCGAAACCCGGCGCCGCCAGTTGCTCAGGGGAGAACAGGGCGAGGCTGCCTAACGGAACGGCTCTGCAGCCGCGGCTCAGGAGCGTCTTGCGCGAGCACACGATCCTTCCCGGTCCGTCGAAGGCTAGGGATGCATATCGCTCCACCAACTCTCCCATGGCGCGGTTGATGGCGTCCGCCAATCGGATGCCAGCGCCGCCGGCGCGCGCCTCGAACTCGCCGCTGCGGCCCAGCAGTCTGTTGAGCGAGGTGGCAGCCGGAAAAACGTGATGCAAATCGAATTCGTCGGGATCGACCGAGAGAACGGACAGCCCCTTGGCCAACCCCATCTTCTTGCCCAGAAAGGGCAACCAACGCGGTGCAATGACTGGTTTGGAGGAGCCCCGCATTTTGGCTCTACCCTCCCGTCTGGCGCGTGCTCAGCAAGTGCGAAAAGACATTCACGTTGGGTGCGTTGCGCCGCGGAGAGCAGTCTGGGCAGCGCGGCAGGCGAAGCACGGACTCGCGCTGGAAGGTTAGGTTCAAACGATGCACGACCAGGAGATGATTGAGCGTAAAGCCGCGCCCCTCCATCACCCCCACTAGCTCGAGCGCGAACAGCGATGTAATCAAGGAAATCCACGCGGCGCTCTCGGGTCCCGCCGACCAAGGTGACGGAGCCCGATATACTTTCACACCCGGTTCCCGGAAGATATGTTTGGGCTCGGCGGCGCCGGCGAAGAGCCGCCGGCGAAAGCAACCGAAACAGGCTGTCTGACCCGGCACAAATGTCGGCCCTACCCACCCCTCGTAGCCGTCGAAGCAGACCAGCGACCACGGAAGCCGGAGTTGCAAAGCCGCCTCGTTGAGCGCCGCCAGTTCTTCCGGCTCAAAGCAGTCCTGCGCCGCGATGACCCAGTCGTGATCTTCGATGGATTGCATCCATTGCGCGCTGTCTCGCGGATGCGGCAGTGACCGTACGGAAACCGCGGCGCCCGGCCGGGACCCCGAGGACTGCTCCAAAGATGCCGCTTTCTTCGCGTTGTCTACGCGCGCGACCGACGAGCTCTCTATGACCGTGATCGATCCGCAGGGCGTGTCCGCCAGCAGCGACCGCACGGCATTTCCCAGTACTCCGTGACCGACAATCGCAACGCGAGCTTCTGCGAGAGGCTTCCGCAGCATCGGCGCGTGGGATCCCGGCCCTCCGCCAGGCGCTGCCGGCCGGCCCGCGACTTCGACGATTCCATTTTGTCGCAATTCCGGGATGACTTCCCCGAGCAACTCCTCTTCCGCTTCGTTCCAAGGTCGCGATGGCGCTCCCTGAGAGGAAAGCAATTTCTCGATCACGGCGGCCAGCAGCCCTCTTCGTTCGGAGTCGGACACGACAATCGCGGGACCGCTCAACGAGCCTGTGCGGAACTGCACGTCATCCGGACCCAGCGCGAAAACGCCGTAAACATCCTTGAATCGAATGGTCCCCGTGGGATCTGGCGAGCTGTCAGAGACTGGCATCGGGCATGTCCACTCCTTGCTGCTGCGGCGGCGTTCCGACCACCACCGATGTGACGACGGCATGGTCGACGCCGTCTATTTCCAGGATCGCGTGCACTTCGTCGTCGTAGAATCCGCCCAGAACGACGTGTGCAAGTCCGAGGGCGACGGCCGTTAGGCTGAGATTCTGGCTGGCGGCTCCCGCCTCCTGCAGGCAGTACCGGTAACCGCGCGGACCGTATTTGGCACGTGCCCGCCAAAACTTTGTGGTGATGAAGAAAATCCCGGAGGCTTGTGCCAGATTCACCGCGTCCGGATGAACAGGAAACGCGGCGAACAGAGCGTCCATGTCGGGCTTAAGCAGCGGCTTGACGAACTCCAGCGCGTGTGTGGGCACGTCAAAGTGGTACACTCCAGGAGCCAGTTGGCCCTGTTGCAGCACGGCCACGAACGCGCGTGTCGGGTGAAGCGCTCCCCCCGAAGGGATGGACCTGAGGGACGCCTCGACCGGATGCCCGTCCTCGAAGCTGGTCGTCAGCCGTCCCGTCTCGCCGATGGCGCCGAACAACAGCGCGCTCAATTGCGCCAACGTGAGGGGACTTCCGCCGAATCGGCGGCCACTGCGCCGGCTGCGAATCAACTCGGAGAAAGGACTGTCGGGGATGGCCGGCTCTGGCAGGTGAATTATTGGTTGAAGCGGAAACTCTCGATCGTGAGTATACTCAACCGCATGCATCGCCGGCTGCTGAAAGAGGGTCAAGGCACGGAAGACATCGAAGCTATTCGCGCGCCCCAGTTTGGTAAGGTCGTGACTAATCTCAATGAGATCGTCGGGGCCGCCACGCGAACGATAGGCTTGCAGAAACTCTTCCTGGCGAAGCTGAATCCGGCGCGGGTCGTCAAGCGTCGAGCACAGAAACGCCAACCGCCTGCCCATCCGAGCCTTATCCATGTAGACTATTTCCGCGAGCGCTCACGCAACGAGCAAGTATCATCCATCAATAAGACACGCACCAAGCCGACATTATCTTAGAAAGCGGCAGAGCCAAGCCGCGGGAGCTCCAGCCCCTGCGTTCCGGCGGATGCCGCTGTTCCGGTGCCGTGACCTGAATAGTCTATTGCGCCTGCTTGACCGGCCCAACGGGCGATACTACCGTTGTAAGGCTGCTCGATGAGCAACTGCAAGAAAAGCCAAACCCGGGAAGGACCGTAATATCGCCCGCCAGTTGCTCGGCTCCGGTCTCGACGTCGGTGATCTTGAGTGAAATACGCTGTTTCTTGTCTGCCATAGTGCTTTACTCCTTTGTCGAACTTGGTGACTACTCGGGCAAGTCTATCACGGGCGTCCCGCGCCGTCAAAGATTATTTTCACTATGTTGTCACCATCTTCACAAATCTTCACTATTTTCACTGTTTTGTCGCCAGTTTCCACAATTCTCCACTATTTTCACGAGGCCATCTCACCATTTCCACTCCCGCACTCCCTATCGGACCACTTCGATCGGCCGATGCGGTAGAATCGGCAAGCATGGCAACCTGGCAAGCTCACACCATGAGTTTCGTTCTGCGGCACACCTTCAAGCCCCGCCTGGCGCGCGCCGCCGACGCCCAACATGCCCGCGCCATAATGAACACCGCCATCTTCAAGACTCCTTCCAGCGTTAAGATCGCGCCAGCCGCGCTGGGAGGCGTGCCGGGCGAATGGGTCGAGTCCGCATCCCAACCCGGCGCGGCTGTGCTGCTGTATCTGCATGGCGGCGGCTATTTCGCCTGTTCGGCGCGCACGCATCGCCCCTTTACCACGGCTTTCGCGCAACACGGATTGCGCGTCTATGCTCCCGATTACCGGCTGGCCCCGGAGAACCCCTTCCCCGCCGGCCTGAACGATGCCGTAGCCGCCTGGCATGCGGTTCGAGCGGAGACCGGCGCACCCACCGCCATGTTCATCGGGGGCGATTCGGCCGGCGGCGGCCTGGCGCTCGCCACCATGCTCAAGCTGCGTGACGAAGGCGCCGCGCTACCCTCCGCCGCGGTCCTGTTCTCCCCGCTGACCGACCTCGTCGGCGTCGGCGAATCGCGCCGCACCAACGACCGGCGTTGCGCCATGTTTCATGGCAGCGGCCTGGGTCGCGCCACCGACTTCTACATGGCCCACACCGGCGGCGATCCGCGCGACCCGCTAGCATCCCCGCTGTATGCCGATCTGCGCGGCCTGCCGCCGCTGCTGATTCACGTGGGCGCCGACGAGACCCTGCGCGACGATTCCACGGAACTGGCCACGCGCGCCCGCGCCGCCGGCGTGCAGGTCGAGTTGACCATCTGGCCCGCCGTGCCGCACGTCTGGCAAATGTTCCATCCGTTCGTGCCCGAAGGCCGCCAATCGCTAGCGGCGGCGTCCGCATTCCTGCTCCAAGCGCGCCTACAATAGGACTGTGCGCTTCGAGATCTACCGGGCCGAGTCCGCCAGCATCCTCTCCCCCACGTCCGGCTTTATCGCCCAGGCAGGTTTCACCCACTCGCTTTCGCCGGCCCGCAACTGCACCTTCGCCTGCACCTATTGTTACGTCCCCACCATGCGCATCTACGGCGGGCTGAAGCCGGACGATTGGAACCATTGGGGCCAGTTCACCACCTTCAAAAGCAACGCGCCCGCTCTGCTGCGCCGAGCGCTGCGGCCCAACCAGACCATCTACTGCTCGCCGCTGGTGGACCCCTATCAGCCGGCCGAGCGAACCGAATGCATGATGCCGCGCCTGCTCGACGAGCTGATCGCGCGCCCGCCGCACGTCTTCGCGATTCAGACGCGCGGCCCGCTGATCCTGCGCGATCTCGCCCAGCTCGAGCGCCTCGCCGCACGCACCACCTTGCGCGTCAGCTTTTCCATCACCACCGATAACGATCGCGTGCGCCGCCTGTACGAGCCGCACTGCGCGCCCATTTCCGAGCGCCTGGAAACCGTGCGCCGTCTGCGCGCCGCGGGTATCGCGGTATACGCCACGCTGGCGCCGCTGCTGCCCTGCGATCCGGAAGCGCTCATCGGCCTGGCGCTCGATGCCACGGACCGCGACATCATCGGCGATCCTTTTCACGTGCGCGCGGTGAAGAAGTGCGGCGCCACCACGCGCGATGCGGGCGTGCGCATCAGCCGCGCACAGGGTTTTACGGAATGGCACGACCCCGCCTTTCAAACGGCGGTTACCGAAAGAATGCGGCAAAAGGCCGCGGCAGCCGGACGGCGATTCGCCACCGGTCCCGCAGCCTTTGGCTGGCTGGCGGAAACGCTGGCGGAGGTCTCTCATGACGGCAACGGCAAACGAAGTTTTGGAACGATTGGAAATTGAGCCGGTCAATTCCGGCGCGTGCGACGGCGATTGGATTTCCCAACCCTCCGGCGGCGAACTGGCCTCCATAAACCCGGCGGATGGCTCCGTCATCGCGCGCGTGCGCATGGCGGGGCGCGACGACTATGAGCAAGTAGCCGCGCACGCCGCCCAAGCCTTCCGCGAATGGCGCATGATTCCCGCGCCCAAACGCGGCGAGATCGTGCGCGAGATGGCCGATGAGTTGCGCCGCTCGAAAGCCGACCTCGGCGCGCTGGTCACCATGGAGATGGGCAAGATCCGCGCCGAAGGCCAGGGCGAGGTGCAGGAGATGATCGACGTGGCGGACTTCGCCGTGGGTCTCTCGCGCCAGTTGTACGGTTTGACCATGCACAGCGAACGGCCCGGCCACCGCATGTACGAGCAATGGCATCCGCTGGGCGTCGCCGGCGTCATCAGCGCGTTCAATTTTCCGGTGGCGGTGTGGTCGTGGAACGCCATGATCGCGGCGGTCTGCGGCGATTGCGTGTTGTGGAAGCCGTCGTCCGATACGCCGCTGACCGCCATCGCCGTGCAGAAGATTTCCAACCGCGTGCTCGACCGCCACGGGCTGAAGGGCATCTTCAACCTGGTCATCGGACGCGGCGATCCGATCGGCGAAGCCATGCTGAACGACGCGCGCGTCCCGCTCGTCAGCTTCACCGGCTCTACGCAGGTCGGCCGCCGCGTGGCGCAGACCGTGTCGCACCGCATGGGCCGGACGATTCTGGAATTGGGCGGCAACAACGGCATCGTGGTGATGGATGATGCGAATTTCGATCTGGCTCTGCGCGCCGTCCTGTTCGGCGCGGTGGGCACCGCCGGACAACGCTGCACCACCACCCGCCGCCTGTTCCTGCAAAAAGGTATCGCCGGCCGGATGACGGACGCCCTGGTCGGCGCGTATAAACAGGTTACGATCGGCGACCCGCTCGACCCGCACACGCTGATGGGTCCGCTGGTGAATCAGCGCGCGGTCGAGGATATGATGGAAGGTCTCGACGCGGTCCGCGGGCAGGGCGGCGAGGTAATCTACGGCGGTGGACGGCTGGGCGGCTGCTTCGTCGAGCCGACCCTGGTGAAGGCCAAGCCCGATATGCCCATCCTGCGCGAGGAGATCTTCGCCCCGATTTTGTATCTGGTGGAATTCGACGCCCTAGACCAGGCCATCCAGTGGCACAACGATGTGCCGCAGGGCCTGTCTTCGGCTATGTTCACGGCCAACCTGATTTCCGCCGAGCGCTTCCTGAGCCACGCCGGCAGCGATTGCGGCATCGCCAACATCAACATTGGCACCAGCGGCGCGGAGATCGGCGGCGCATTCGGCGGCGAGAAAGATACCGGCGGCGGGCGCGAATCCGGCAGCGATTCGTGGAAGGCCTACATGCGCCGCCAGACCAACACCATCAATTGGTCGTCGCAACTGCCCCTGGCCCAAGGCATCGAATTCAAGCTGGAGGGCGGGCTTTAGCCCGCGCGGGACTTCAGCCCCGCTTCGTCCAATGATCTACACCTCCTACGAAATGATCCAAGACTGCCGTGCCAACCGTCCCGAAGGCTGGAGCTATTTCCTAACAAACTATCTCCCAGTAGTCCGCCAATTCCTGAAGCATTACTTCCCCGACCGCGCCGCCGACCAATCCCTCCTCGAACGCGTCCTGCGCGTCAATCTCTTCCAATCCCTCGACCCAGCCCCCGAACGGACCTTCGTCGCCGAACTCCGCCAGCACGTCCTGCGTGCCGTAGAAGCCGATCGCGCCAGCGCCGCGCCGGAAATTTCCATCGATATCGAGACGCTGGACGCAGCCCTCGAACCGCTCACGCTAACCGAGAAACTAGTCGCCTGGTTCGACACCATGTACTATGCCGCCTCGGATACGGGCCGCATGCTGCGCATGTCGCCGCAAACTGCGGAGAAGATCCGGGCCCGCGCCGCCGAGTTGATCCGCGGCAGCCTGGATGCGTGGCGCAGTTCGGTGCTCGCCGACAACGGTCCGCTGCTGGGTCAGGCGGCCAGCGCACTATCCACCAAGGACTGCCTGCCGGCCAAAGCGTTTTTCGATGTGATCGACGGCCGCACGACCTGGCGCGGCCGAGAGGAAATGGAGCAACATGTGAAAGGCTGCTGGCACTGCCTGGATCACTACTGCCGCTTGCTCGAAGTGGTGGATGTGCTGCGCGCGTCGAAGCCCCTGCCTGAAGCCGAGGCCGAAGCCTATAAGCGGCTGCTGGGAATCGAAGCCCCCAAACGCTCGTTCTGGAAACGATAGTCAGGCCGGCTCACTGCCCGGCTTCGCGCACCCAGCGAATGATGTGGCCTGTGCCTTCCCGCACTTCGCGCAAGACGCGGCGATCGACGGCATCGCGCGCGGGCCGGGTGTCGCCGGCTTCCTCCAGCACGCGTTCATAAGCGGCGCGCGCGGGTTCGGTGGTCACGGGCGGCGCCGGGAATGGCTCCGCGGCTTTGAGTGTGTCGCGGTCGAGGTAGTAGGCGCCCATGCCGCGCCAATTGTCCTGGTCCACCTTGGGCTCGCCTTCGAGGACGTTTCGCTCGACGAAGATGGACCCTGGCATCGCCATGCGGTCGCCGACATGAAACAGCCTGGGATGCTGTGTGGTGGAAGGGCCCGGTTTGAGGCAGTTCGCGATGTAGTTGAGCCGGTCGAACTCCCCATATCCGGCCGCTTCGCCCCAATCGTAGATGGTGTTGTTCCGGAAGTCGGCATTCAACGCGCCTTGAAAGCGTACGTTGCGGCTGAAGTTGTGGGCCAGGAGATTGTGGTGCCAGCTCACGCGGTTGCCAGAGGCAAGCGCCCCGTAGCCATGGCCGGCGAAATTGAGACTCTCGCTCAGAATCGACCACTGGATGGTGATGCGGTCGCTCATCTGCCTGATGGTGACAATCTTGCCAGTGGTCCAACTGAGTGAAAGGTGATCGGCGATGCAGTCCGTGGCGCCGCTCGCGAAGCGGATTCCGTCTTCGCCTTCGCCGGCCTCGTAATTCACGTCGCGGCCGACGCCCTCATCGCCCAGGCGGATACGGAAATAGCGCAGAACCACATCGTGCGTCCTGACGTCGATGCCGTGATTTCGGAGCACAATGCCCTCGCCGGGAGCGTTCTGGGCGTCCAGCGTGAGGAACGGGTGGCGGATAGGCAGGCGCGTGTTCAGCGCGATCGAGCCGCCCACGCGGAAAACGACGATGCGGGGACCTTCGGCCTCCACTGCCGCACGCAGGCTGCCGGGGCCGGAATCGTTGAGGTTGTCCACGTACACGTTGCGGCCCCCTGTGCCGCCGCGGCTGAAGGCGCCGTAGCCTTCGGCGCCGGGGAACGCAGGCTCGCCCACAGGGATGGCGAGCGGGTATATGGGATGCTCGCGCCACAACGGCGCAGGCGGTTGCGGGATCGGGCGTACGTGAGTGACGGGCGCACCTTCTTCGTAGGTACTGCAGTTTCGCAAGACCATGTCGGTGCCGTGTGCGCCGCCGCGATAGGTCAAGGCCCAACGGTAAGTCTTGCCCGCGTATGCGGCGGTGATCTCGCTGCCTTCCGGAAGACCATCGAACGTGCCGCTGGTGGGCACGTGACTCGAAACCAACGTGATGTCCTCCCGCGGCGGGACGGCCCCCAGCGCGATCTCCAGGCGGCAGCGGCTGGCGCCATTGGGCATGATGCGCAGGCCCCTGACGCGCGACTGAATGGTGATGGGGGTCACGCCGCGCTCATCGAGGGTGAAGGATAGCGTTGCGAGACCGGTCCTGCCGCCGGGATCGGCCGTGGCCTGGAGATAGACGTAGTCCAGCACGTGGACGGCGGACGCTTGCGAGCCTTCCACTGCCAGAATGGCATGCGAGCCGTAACCGAATCCCACGGAGAGCGTGCGCCCCAGGAAACTCCCGCCGCGAATGCGCAGCACGGCGTCGTTGGCTCTGCCCGTGGAAGCCGTCGCGCCGCCCACGAAAACATCCATGACCGAGTGCAGCGCGCCGGAGTTGAGAACGAATTCGCCCTGGCCGCCGCTATCCTCGCCCACGAAGAGCGAGTCCTGCACCAGGATGACGCTGCCGCCGTCGACTTCCACGCGGGCCCGGTCGCCAGCATGTGTTCCGACGCGCAGATCGCCGGCCACCCAGGTGCCGGCGGGCACGGTCACCTGGCTGTTGCCTCCTACTTCCGCGCTGGCGAAGGGATTGGGCAGGCCGGCGGTCCAGCGTGCCGCGTCATTCCAGGCGCCGCTGCCAGCGCGCCACGCGGTGGCGTCCTGCGCGACCGCCGGCAGCGCGGCGAGCAGTGTGACAAAAAGCAGATTGACTCGCACCATGCGTGGGGCAGGCCCGTGGCCTGCAGCGGCCTCTCAGGCCGCCCGGCCTGTAATTGTGCATCGCTGGCTTGCGTGCAAAAAAGTGACGCCGCCGACGTCGCCCTTCTCGTACCGGATCGGAACATCGTCGTCCGTCAACTCGGTATTGTCGGCGTGGCTGGGCTTCTTGAAGTTCAGGTAAAGCACGTCGGCTTCCGCCAAATCGATAATACTTTGCAGATTCAACTCGGCCATATTCTCTTTCGCTGCTCCAATCGCCAGATTTGTCTTGTCAGAAACGCTGTGATGACGAATCCGCCGTGACGCAGTTTCGCAGGATCGGGCCACACGGATCGTACAAATCGATTTTACCTCGCTCTGCCCGCCTACAGTCCCAACAAATTCGCCTGCGGGCGTCATCGAGCACCTCCAATGCGTATCTACACGATTAAATACGGAGAAGAGGCGGTGTCAAGGGGGCTGAGGCAGGGAGAAGTCAATTTGCAGTGAATATCGACTACAGCAATGCAGACTTCCGGCCGATGAGGTATTTGCAAGGCTCGGGCCACCGTCTTATAGAGAGTGGTTCGGGGTGCTCGCGCGCCGCGCGATACTTAGCCGCGCGGTACTTAAAGGAATTTATGATCTCGTTCTCTCGTAATTCTGTGCCCTCCATGCTCATTGCCGTTATGCTCCTGCCGCCGGGCATGCACGCGGCCAGCGCCCCTGCCTTCAACGTCTCTCCGAGCAACCTGTACATGGCGGCTGTGGCCCAAGGGGCTGCCCCGGCTGCCCAGGTCGTCGTGGTGAACAATACCGTCGCCGGCAGTACCCTCAAATGGCGTGCCAGTCTCTCCGGCAGCGGGGCCGCGTATTGCGCGGTCAGCCCCAGCCAAGGCACGCTGGTGGGGCAGAGTGCCGTGATGTTGACTGTTTCGGCAACCGTGCCTTCTGTGGGCGGCGCTTACCAGTGTACGGTGGCCCTCAGCGACAACGGCTCCTCCCCCCAGGCCCCCAACGGGCGCTCCGCGATTGTCCACTATGGCGTCTATGGCAAGAGCACGACCCTGCAGCCTCCGGATACCACCCCGCCCAACGTGCCGCAGTACCTGAGCGTGGCGGCCACCGGCTCCAGCACGGTTAGCTTCAACTGGTTCGGCAGCGGAGACCCGGCCAACCGCTACGTGGCCGGGTACGCGGTCTATCGCGACGGCGCACAGATCGCCGTGACCGGCATGACTTCCTACCAGGACAGCGGCCTGGCGAAGGCCTCCTATCACACCTACACCGTGACCGCCTTCGACAGCAGCCAGAACAACTCCGCCGAGGCTCCGCCCATCGCCGTCACTACCTTTGCGCCGGTTCCGGCGGGGGTGCCCGCCACTTACCAGTCGCTCTACCAGGGAGTGCAGGCCAATATGGCCACGGACTTCACCCTGGTGAACGCGCAGTCGACCGGCGCCAAGTACCCGGTGAATTACTCAGTCTGCCTCACCGGCGCCAACGACAACGGCGGCATCCGCATCAACTTCACGAACATGACGGCGGTGAACCAGCAGCTCAACGCGGCGCAGGCCCTGGGCATGAATGCGGTCATGGTATCGCTGGGCTTCCCCATCTTCGACCAGAACTTCTATGAGTTCCTGGGGCAGACGCCTGCCCAGGCGCAGCAAACCGTCCAAAACTACCTGACCTACTACGAGCTGGTGGCCCAGGACATTCACGGCCGCAAGGACATTAACGGCACGCCTATGCGCATGATCGTGGAGGCCAATCCCCTGCTGACCGTAGACAACCCAGGCACGAACATGAACCCCACTGCCTACTATCAGTCGCTCAGTTTCGCGACCTATGAGCAGCGCCGCAGTGCCAACACCGTGACCACTGCCCAATACGTGCAGCCGGACTACCTGATCGTGCAGTCGGAGCCGGACACGGATGCCCGCGACGATTACCGTCCGGAACTCAACACCCCCGCCACGGACGTCGCCATGGTGCAGCAGTTGGTGAACGACCTGACGGCGGCCAAGGTGCCGGGGCTGCATTCCACCGTCAAGTTGGGAGCGGGCATGGGAACGTGGCAGGCCAACTGGCAGGAGTACCTGGGCACGCCGGGCGCCGACACGGGCCTGCTGGGAATCACCGGGCTGGACGGCATCGACAACCACGTCTATTTCCTGACCGGGCAAAGCGCCTCGGGCATGGCCCTGGAACTGGGTACGTCCATGCAGATGATCGCCGCAGTGCACGCCGCCGGGAAATTCGCCAGCATCTGCGAATTCTGGCCGCACAAGTCGCTGATCGTGGGCGAGAGCTTCATGGATGTGGCGGCGCGCGATCCGTTCAACTTCTGGGCGCCGCTGGACCAGCAGTACCTGCCCATCATCTTCGAGATGGCCAACCAGGGATCGCTCGAGTACCTTTCCGCTTTCAACGACGGCGAATTCTACGCTTACGAGCCGTACACGTCTCTGCCTTGTGTGCCGGTCTACCCCGCCGCCACGGCATCCCAGAACCAGGCCTGCGACCGTTCCATCCTGAGCGCCGTCACCGCCACCTTTCAGTCGGCCCTGGCACTCGGCCAACTGTCCGCGACGGGGACCGCGTACAAGGCGGAAATCGCCGCATACTGGATGCCGCACTAGACCAGTCGCGTCTTGGTGGGGGCAGGCTCCCAGCCTGGCTTAAGCCCGCGCGTGGCTTTAGCCACGCTAGGCCCTCCCGTAATGTTCTAATATTCAATGAGGAGAAACCATGAGCAAAAGACTGTTCCTGGGGGCCTGTGCCGCGGCCCTGATGCTCGCCAATAGCCTGTTCGCGGCCGACGCCACGCCCAAGACCGTGATCCACGTAATCTCGATCAAGTGGAAGGCCGATGCCACGCCGGCGCAGATCGACAAGGCGATTAAGGGCGCCGAAGCGCTCCCTTCCGAGTACCGCGGTATCGTCCGCGTGTGGACCAAGCCGATCAAGAAGCAGCTTCCGGAGGGCTATAACCACGTCATCGTGATGGAGTTCGCCAGCGAGGACGCCCTCAAGGACTACGCCGGCAGCGCCGCACAGAAGAAGTGGTACGAAGCCTACATGTCCATCCGTGAGGAAAGCCGCACCAGCGATATCACCAACTAGTGGGGTCCTGTAGCGGGGCGGGCGTCCACGCCTGTCAGGCTGGGCCTGCGGCCCACGAATAGTGATGAACACCAGGTTGGAGGGCGGGCAATCCTGCCCGCAGCCGGCTTTCAGCCGGCTCTTGGCAGCGCTCCAATTCTCAATAACTTACGGTGGGGTTTCGACCGTGCGGCGGGTCTCCAGACCCGCCCGCAGCTATACACAGATAATCACCTCCAATAATGTTATTCTAATGCTGGCAAGGAGGCCCAAAGCGGAAATCCTGGCTAAGCAACGCCTGCCCATTCCGGGATGACCGAGCGGGACAGCAAGAATGACAAGCAAACGGTCTTCGATTGCGACCCGGGCGCGTGCGCATCGAGTCGTCACGGCGCTCACCATAATTTCCATCGCCATCGCCATTGGTTGGCGGCAGGCGGCGGCCGCGTCCACGAACCGCCCCGAAGCCAAGCTCATTAACGTGCCACTGAGCTTCGAGCCGAACCAGGGCCAGTTGGCCTCCACGGTTCAGTTTCTCTCGCGCGGTTCCGGCTACGCGCTCTTCCTCACTCCGGGCCAGGTCGTCCTGAACCTGGAGCGGCAACCGCCAGCCGCGTCCGTCGACACCCTGCGCATGAGCCTGACTGGCGCAAATCCCAAGGCCAACGCAGTAGGCCAGGCTCCGCAGTCCGGCGTGGTCAGCTACTTCATCGGCAACGACCCCAAGAACTGGCGCTCAGGCATCCCCACCTATGGCAAGGTCAGGTACCCCCAGATCTACCCCGGCGTGGACCTGGTCTTTTACGGGAATCAGCGCCAGTTGGAGTACGACTTTGTGGTCGCTCCCGGCGCCGACCCCAGCCGCATCGCCTGGCGGATCGACGGCGCCCGCGCCAGCGTCGACGCGCAGGGCAACTTAGCTCTGACCGCGCCTAACGGCCCAGCCAGCTTCAACAAACCGGCGCTCTACCAACTGGATGGAGACCGGAAGACCAGAGTGGAAGGGTCGTTCGCCGTGGCCGGGAACGAGGTGCGCTTCCGGCTCGGCAGCTACGACCATTCCAAAGCGCTGATCGTCGACCCAGTGCTCAGTTATGCCAGTTATCTTGCCGGGAGCCTCACCGATCACATAGGGTGGACCACCGGACCCGGTAACCTTGACGTCGGTACGTCGCAGGGCATCGCCCTGGACAGCGCGGGCAGCGTGTATGTGGCGGGCGACACCTACTCGATCGACTTCCCCATCGAGAACCCTTATCAAAGCGCGCCTCCGGCAAAGGGGCCGGCAGGCAGCCCCGTCAGCCCCGGGCTATGGCCTTCCGCTTTTGTAACCAAATTCAGCCCGGACGGCAGTTCGCTGGTTTATTCCACCTATCTGGGCGGCAACGGCTATGACTACGTCTACGCCATAGCTGTGGACTCCAGTGGCAATGCCTACGTGACCGGCCAGACAAACTCGGCCAATTTCCCGGTAACCACCGGAGCGTACGAGACAGTCTGCGACGCAGATCCTAGCGATAAAGGGCCGCCCTATACTCCAACCTGCTACGGCAGTAACATCTCCGCATTTGTGACCAAGCTGAATTCCACCGGAACGGGCCTGGTTTACTCGACATTTCTTGGTGGCTACGCGTATGCGTACGCAACTGCCATTGCCGTGGATGGCGCCGGCCGCGCCTACATTGCCGGCAACGAGGAGGAGAGTTGCTCCACAGACTATACGTTCCAAACGTGCTTTCCCACGACCAGTGGCGCGGTAATTGGCGGAGACAGAACTGCTGGGGGATCGCCGCAATACGCCTTCGTGGCGGCGTTCGATCCCAGCGGCGCCCAACTGCTGTATTCCACTATCTTCGGCGACTTGAACGGAATTCCCCCGGGTGGCCCTATCACCGCCGGCGGCACCACTTGGGGCACCGGGGTCGCAGTGGATGCCAACGGCTACTTCTATCTGATCGGCGAGACCTCGGCCGGCAAGCTGCCGACCACCGCCGGCGTCATTCAGCCCAGCGGCGCTCCTCTGGACCCCACTGGAACCTATGTGGAGGCTTACCGCGGCTTCGTTGCCAAGTTCACTCCGGTCACTTCCGCCGGTGGAGTATCGCTGGCCTACTGCACGTACCTTGGCGGGCACACTGAGGCTTTAAACGACTTCATCAGCGGTATCGCCATCGATAGCGCCAGCAATGCCTATATCGTCGGATATACCAATTCTACGGATTTTCCCGTGACGAACGGCGCTTATGGGACCGTCTGCGGGCCGAATGGTGGGACCTGCGCGGCAGCCCACGTGACCAAGCTGAATCCTACCGCCACCGCCATCCTCTGGTCCACCTTTGTGGGAGACAGCAAGGGGGATGGAAGCGACGCGGTATTCTTTACCGGACCCATCTAGCCGTCTAATGTAACTGACTTCTATCTAAAAGTGTCAAGTTTTCAACTGGCCTTGGGAAGCGGAAATGCCTCGTAGATCAGGGCATCCAGTTGCGCATCCACCCGGTCCAGAGCCTGC
>Ga0182014_10003570_pt1 | contig 18515 bp, 13 predicted proteins | sample 612S2DmetaG_FD_120489 | JGI IMG/M metagenome (GOLD analysis project Ga0182014, IMG submission 120489) | Permafrost microbial communities from Stordalen Mire, Sweden - 612S2D metaG | ecosystem: Environmental > Terrestrial > Soil > Wetlands > Permafrost | place: Sweden: Stordalen | collected... | reverse complement strand
CCGCGTCCGCTTCCCGGGCGAGCGCACTAAATTCGCCGACTTTGTCTGGCCCGGCCGCTGCCTGATCGAAATGAAGTCCCGTGGCGTAAAGCTTTCCAAGCACTACCAGCAAACCTTCGACTACTGGCTCAACCTCGTCCCCCACCGCCCGCCCTACGTCGTGCTCTGCAACTTCGACGAGTTCTGGATCTACGACTTCAATACCCAACTCCAGGAGCCGGTTGACCGGGTGCCCATCGCCGACCTGCCCGCCCGCCACGCTGCCCTGAATTTCCTGTTCCCGCGTGCCTTCCAGCCCCTCTTTGGCCACAACTGGGTCGAGGTCACCCGCGAGGCGGCCAAAGACGTCGCCAACGCCTTCAACTCGCTCGTCTTCCGTGGCGAAGACCGCGTCCGCGCCCGCCGCTTCATCCTCCAATGCGTCGTCGCCATGTTCGCCGAAGACATTGGCCTGCTCCCCCAGGACCTTTTCACCCGCCTGCTGGACGAGTGCCAACGCGGCGCCTCCTCCTACGATCTCATCGGCGGCCTCTTCCGACAGATGAACGACTCCAATCCCGCCCGCGCCGGGCGCTACGCCGGGGTGGATTACTTCAACGGTGGCCTCTTCGCAACGGTGGACCCTATCGAGTTGACCCCGCCCGAACTCGGCCCCCTCTACGCCGCCGCCAACGAGAACAACTGGAGCTACGTCCAGCCCGTTATCTTCGGCACGCTGTTCGAGTCCAGCCTCGGCAAGGAAGAACGCCACGCCCTGGGCGCCCATTTTACCTACGAATCCGATATCCAGAAGATCGTCCGCCCCACCATTGTCCGCCCCTGGGACGAACGCATCGCCGCCGCCGGGACCGCCGCCGACCTGCTCGCCCTGCTCAAGGAACTCCGCCAGTTCCGCGTGCTCGACCCCGCCTGCGGCTCCGGCAACTTCCTCTTCGTCGCCTACCGCGCCCTGCGGGACCTCGAACAGCGCCTGCTCCTGCGCCTCTTCGCCCAGGACAAACGCCAGTTCCCCAAGGTCGGCCTCGCCTCCGGCATCTCGCCGAAAAACTTCTTTGGCATTGATGTGAACGAGAACGCGGTCGAGACGGCCAAGGTCACCCTCATGCTCGCCCGCCGCCTGGCCCACCGCCAAGCGGAGAAGTTCTGGGAAGACCACGCCGACGAACTCCCCGGCCAGGACACCCACTCCCTCGAATTCGAGCGCGACCTGCCGCTCGACAACCTGAACGAGAACATCCTCTGCGCCGACGCCCTCTTTACCCCCTGGCCCGACGCCGACGCCATTATTGGCAACCCGCCCTTCCAGTCCAAGAACAAGATGCCTGTCGAATTCGGCAAGGCTTACGTCCAGAAAGTCCGCAAGGCGTATCCGGATATTCCCGGGCGCGCTGACTTTTGTGTTTACTGGTTCCGCCGCGCCCATGACCACCTCAAGGCTGGCTGCCGCGCTGGCCTCGTTGGCACCAATACGGTGCGGCAGAATTATTCGCGAGAGGGCGGGCTCGACTACATCGTAAAGAATGGAGGCACAATCACTGAGGCGGTCTCCACGCAAGTCTGGTCCGGCGCGGCCGTCGTCCACGTTTCATTGGTCAATTGGGTAAAGGGGCCATATTCGGGGCCAAAGCTCCTGACCCGCCAAGTGGGGGACAATCGCGACAGCCCCTGGCAGAAATTCGAGCTCAAGACGATCAACTCTTCCCTCTCACCCGACATCGATGTCGGCTCAGCGCGGCGGCTGGCAGCGAACGAGAACCCAAAGAGGGTCTTTGTGGGACAGGTCCATCACAACGACCATTTCCTCCTCTCTCTGGAGCAGGCAGCACGGTGGCTCCGCGATCACCCTGACCACCGCGACATCTTATTTCCCTATCTCACCGGCGAGGACCTTCTGAACGCTGGCACGCCGACGAGGTGGATCATTGACTTTGGGCAAATGGAGCTCTTTGAAGCTATGAAGTTCCGCGCTGCGTTTGAGCATGCTCGCGAGAAGGTAATGCCGGCCGTACTGGAGAAGGCCGCTCGTGAGAAGGCCGAAACTGGCCGAGCTGTCGGGCCAAGACAAAACCACGCAAAGACGTGGTGGCAGTTCTGGCGACCGCGCCCCGAGGTTATTGCACTGCTGACAACTCTGCCGCGGTATATTGTCTGCTCTAGGGTCACGAAACGGCCTATATTCGAGTTCATCTCCCCAGCAATTCACCCCAATGAGGCAGTGGTGGCATTCACCTTCGCGGACGACTACTCATTCGGCATCTTGCAGTCTGGCCATCACTGGGAATGGTTCAAAGCGCGCTGCTCGACGATGAAAGCCGACTTCCGCTACACCTCCGACAGCGTCTTCGACACCTTCCCCTGGCCGCAGTCGCCCACACTCGCCCAGGTCAAAGCGGTCGCTGAAGCCGCCGTTTCCCTGCGCGCCTTGCGCCGCGAGATCATGGCCGCCAACGGTTGGTCCCTGCGCGACCTCTATCGCACCCTCGAAACCCCCGGCACCAACCGCCTCCGCGACGCCCACGCCGCCCTCGACACCGCCGTCCGCGCCGCTTACGGAATGCAGAAACACGAAGATTCCCTCGCCTTTCTCCTTCGGCTGAACCTCGAGCTTGCGGCGCTCGAATCCAAAAGCGGGGCCATCACCGCTCCGGGCCTGCCTGGGCCGATTTCGAGCGCGAAGGATTTTGTCACTGATGACTGCGTAGAGCCACCAGACTGAATTGCACGCCATGACCACCCTCGCGCCGCCTCCGGGCACTTCTCCTGACTACATCTTCATCCCCGAGCAAATTAGATCCGAGCCTGTTGCCGGTTCCAGGATTCCCGCGCGGCTGCGCCACCTGCTCTATTACGCGGGCATCCAATCGCTGGGTGACCTGCATGGCAAGAGGCTATCGGAATTCCGAGAATTCCGCGGGTGTGGCACGAAGACACTCTCGTCGCTCAAATCCATGATCCTGCGCGCCCTGCAGCCCGGAGCGAATCCAGACCCACGGGCGTGGCCATTCCCGCTGCGGACGTACACGCCAAGCCTGAGGCTGGAAATACCAGCGAAATATGGCCACCTCCGGGTCAGAGACTTGCCGGTTTCCACGCGCTTGGAAATCGCTCTCGAGTCCATGGGCATAGAGACTCTGGGGCAACTCCACGGCCTGTCCATCCGCGAGTTGTTACGCACCCGGAACCTTGGGCCGGTGACTGTTGCAGAGCTGGGAGATTTGCTGCGGCGGGCGGAAGCCGGCGAGTTCACATTCTCGAGACGGGAGCTTGCCTCGAAGACGCCCGCGGATTTGCTGCGGCTCATCGACACCCTGGTTAGCCAGTTGCCGGAGCGACGCCGCACCGTGCTGACCCTCTATTTCGGGGCCACTGCCCAAGGTCCGCAGACCCTCCGCCAAATTGGCCTGCGGTACGGGATAACGGGAAGCCGTGTGGGACAGCAGTTAACTCGCGCGATTCGATGGATGCTCCGCCAAGGCAACCCCAGGCTGCTGGCCCTGCTGGGGTTGGTGGATCGCGCTTGGGCCCGCAGCCAGGCTCCGCTACGTCCCGAGTTGGTCTCGACTTGGCAAGATCCTGCGAGCCCATTCCGGTACTGTCCGGAGTTCTACGTCTGGCTAATACCCCGGCTGCGGCTCGAGGCAGAGTTACCCTGCGGAGAGCCAAGCGCGATGGACCGGGCCTCAGCGAACCACGCCTGAGGATCATGGGTTCGAAGACTCGACAACGCAGATAACAAAACGCTGGTGTCTGTAGTCCAGCAACAAGTCCCATTTAAGAAGCTCTTTAGATAATGTTCCTCTCTGCAGCAATTCTCGCCTGCCGCCCTCTCGCCAGGACTGCATCACGCTCTTGAGATCCATGCGACAGGGATGGGTTCCGATCTCACTTTCGGAAACCACCCCGGCAGGGTTGGCAGCCGGTAGCCGGTGGTCAGCCAGGGGTAAGGGGGGCGACCACCGGGAAAATGCGGACAAGAACTGCTGCACCCAGAAGGGGTGCCAGAACTGTTGCCAGCCTGTTTTCGACCTTACCCGGACAGGGGCTGATTTTACAAGCAAACGAGCGGTTCTGGCATCCCTCCAGGATGCGAGAATCTCTAGCCCGCGTGTCCGGGGGTCGCTCCCACCGCTGCCCCGAACCGACCCCCGGCTACCAGCTACCAACCCTGCCGGGTTGGACTGGTCAGCCGAAACCAATGGGAAGACCTCACGCAAATCCGCGCCGGCATGCACTAATCCGAGCTTGATGCAGCCCTGCCCTCTCGCCGAGGGTGCCCGCAAAGGCTTGTTGGGATGAGGGCGATAAAGTATTTTCGTGGCTATGTTGGATTGGACTCAATGTGCGGCGGTCGAACGGGTGTCCGGGAAGGTGAGCGGCGCCTGGGTGTTCAAGACCACTCGGGTGCCGGTGCGTGCTTTGTTTGAGAACCTCGAAGACGGCGCCACTATGAATGAGTTCCTGACTTGGTTTCTCGGCGTCACCCGCGAGCAAGTGGAGGCCGTGCTGGAACACACCGAGCGCAGCCTGGCGGCCGCCTTATAAAGACAGCATCTTATTCTCCGATAATCTTCACCAGCACCCGCTTGCGGCGGCGGCCATCGAATTCGCCGTAGAAGATCTGCTCCCAGGGGCCGAAGTCCAGTTTGCCCTTGGTGACGGCTACCACGACCTCCCGGCCCATGACCTGCCGCTTCATGTGAGCATCCGCATTGTCTTCGCCGGTGCGGTTGTGCTGGTATTGCGAGGTTGGGGCATGCGGCGCCAGCTTTTCCAGCCACACTTCGTAGTCGTGCAGCAGGCCGTCTTCCGCATCGTTGATGAAGACCGAGGCCGTGATGTGCATGGCGTTCACCAAACAGAAGCCTTCCTGAACTCCGCTCTTCCGCACGAGGTCCTCGACGGTTGAGGTGATGTTCACGAAACCGCGCCGATTCGGCACTTCAAACCACAGGTGTTCAGTGAGCGATTTCATGCACTCCTTATGCCTGTAGCCGTTCGGCTTCGCAACCAGGAATTGGGCGTCTGCAAACTGCAATGATGATGTTGCTTCCGGCGCGGGTTCACGTTTCAATGGCGGCGGTTGCAGTCCACATCGTGAATCCCTATGAAACTCGAATCGGGCCCGAGCCTCTCCTGGGCGGCGCTAACCTGTGGTCTAGCCGCTTGCTTGTCCAGTGCCAGCCTCCCTGCTTCGGCGGAGTCGCTGCCAAGGTTGAAGGTAAGCGAGAACCGGCATTTCCTCGTGACGGACTTAGGCGAGCCTTTCTTTTGGCTGGGCGACACGGCTTGGGAGTTATTCCACCGGCTGAGCCGGGAGGATGCAGAACGGTATCTCGACAACCGGGCGCGGAAGGGCTTCACGGTGATCCAGGCGGTTGTCCTCGCGGAGTTCGCGGGCCTCACCGATACCAATGCTTATGGCCAACGCCCGCTAAACGGCAACGACCTGGCCCAGCCGAACGAGGAGTATTTCCGGCACGTGGATTGGATCGTCGCGAAGGCCAACTCCCTTGGGCTCTACGTCGGCATGTTGCCAACCTGGGGCGACAAATGGAACAAGAAGTGGGGCGCCGGGCCAGAGATCTTCACACCGCAAAACGCCGAGCCTTTTGGCGAGTGGCTGGGCCGGCGATACAAAGATGCCGGTATCATTTGGATTTTGGGCGGCGACCGGCCCGTGGAAAATGATACGCATCGGGCCATCTTGCGGGCGATGGCGCGCGGCCTGCGCCGGGGCGACGGGGGCGCGCACCTCACGACGCTGCACCCGACTGGGGGCGCAGGCTCGGCCCAATATTTCCCCGACGCGGATTGGTTGGATTTCAACATGCGCCAGAACGGGCATGGTGCCGAGTTCAGGGGCCACTATGACCAAACGCGCGTGGATTACGACCGGACACCCGTCAAGCCGGTGATCGACGGCGAACCGATTTACGAGGATCACCCGGTTTCCTTTGACGCACCCAAGATGGGGCATTCCATCGCCGCGGATGTGCGCCGGCCGCTTTACTGGGATTTGTTCTGCGGCGCGTGCGGCCACACCTATGGCAACCACGCGGTTTGGCAGATGTGGGCGCCGGGCAGAAGTCCGGTCAACAACCCGCTAATGCATTGGTTTGAAGCCATCGACCAGCCGGGTGCGGGACAAATGCAGTTCGCCCGCCGGCTTCTGGAATCACGACCATTTCTGACTCGCATCCCCGATGACTCGATCATCGTGACCGACCGCGTGCCCACTTCGGTGCCGGGAGCGGGGCGATACCGTTTCGTGGCCACGCGAGACACTGCGGGAACGTACGCGATGGTCTATGCGCCAGTGGGGCGAAAATTCAAGGTGCATATGGACAAGGTGACCGGCCCGAAAGTCAAGGCGTGGCGGTTCAATCCGCGCAACGGTGAGGCGACGGTCATCGGCGAGTTTCCGAACACCGGCGAACGCGAGTTCGCGCCTCCTGACTATGGCGAGATGCTCGACTGGGTGCTGGTGCTGGATGATGCCTCCAAGAACTTCCCTGCTCCCGGAACGCCGAAAGTGAGGAAGTGAATATGCCTGAAGGGAGGGCATGTGATTCCCCTGGCGAGCACAATATGACACGAACGCTCATTTCCTGTTCCAAGAAGTGCCTATGGCCGGCAGTCCTCGCCGGATTGGCCCTCGCCAACGACGGAGCGACCGGCGCAACTAGCGCCCAGATTCAACCGCCCCCGGGCAGTTACCAGACATCCTGGCTGGGCAATTCCTTTTCTGGTGCCAGCAACCGCTGGGTGCAGAACTTCTTTATTAATACCCAGGTTCAGCCCGATGGCACAGTCAACACCTGGAGCCACTGGGACGAAGGCGGGCACCGGTTCGGCGTTTACAAGGATGGCGACGTGATCGGCAACCAAGACGTGAAGGCCAACAGCCTCGAAGTCACGGACAAGGCCGGCCACCATTGGATGCTGGTCGTCACCTGCGTGGATCCCAAGCACCAGGAATGGGACTTCATGCCGAAGGGCATACAATGCGACGGCCACGACGTGACTTTCCCGGAATTGTTCCAGCCGACAGCCCTGGCACTCGCCAATAATGGGCAGCTCATGGTCGCCGATTCGCTCACCGGTCCGCGGCAGCAGGTGCTGTTTTATGACGTGGCCGATCCCGACCATCCCCGGCTTACCCGCGTGTTCGGCGAGCGCGGCGGCATCGGCTCCGGCACGCCCGGCGAAGTGACCCCGACCAAGTTCTGGGGCATCCGCGGCATGGGCATGGACGCGGCCGGCAACCTCTACGTCGCCGTGAGCGAGATGGGGACGGTGCTGCGCAAGTTTTCGCCTGACGGCAAGATGCTTTGGCAACTTTACGGCCTGTGCTTCGTGGACCTTGCATGCGCCGATCCCACCACTGATGGGCGCGATGTCTGGGGCATCCAGGAGCACTACGTCATGGACTACGCGAAACCGGCTGGCCGCGAAGCGCGATGGGTCGGTTACTCGCTCGATCGCCACCGTTATCCTGATGATCCGAGGGGACTGATGTTTGTAAAGCAGCAGGGCGAACACGGGTTGACCTCGCCGCAGATTGTCTATTTGAAAGGCAAGCGGTTCCTGTTCGTCGGCGGCATGTTCGCCAGCAACTTCATCAACATCTTTCGCTACGAAGGCGAACTCGCGGTACCGTCCGGCCTGATCCTCCAATGGGGCAACGATCTCTATAACACCGAGCTTAAATGGCCGCCGAACAAGCCGCCGGGGACTTCCATCTGGCGGGACACGAATGGAAACGGCGACTACGAGGCGGACGAGTTTGCGCCGAACACCGAACGCGTGCAACCCGGCCCGTTCTGGGTGGACAAGAAGGGAAACATCTGGATGGCTTACGGCTTCTTCCGCTACGACTTTCAGGGCCTCGATGCGAAGGAGAACCCGATCTATCGCGGCGACAAGATCACGGTGCTCGACAAGCCGCGAGGCGTGAGCAAAGTCGCGCGCGCGATTTATCTGGACGATTCCGACACATTGGTGGTCGCGGATGAAGGCAGCGACATGCGCCACATCGGGCAGGTGTTCATCTGTCCGCGCTACCTGGCCGGCAACCGGCGGACAGTGTCGTTCGCTTCCGGTGCCCGGTCGGAGGCCGGTTGCGTGGCGGCTGCGGGCGACTATGTGTTCACCGGCGGCTGGAAGGCGCGCGGCCGAATTTGGGTCAACCGCCTGAGCGACGGAGCGGAATTGGGCGCGTTCGATCCGGGACCGACTGTGGGGGGCGTGGAAAACACCGGATGGATGGATATTCTCTCCGGCATCAGCGCGTTCCAGCGAAGCAATGGCGAATACCTTGTGTTCGTCGAGGAAGACTTCAAAGCGAAGGTTCTGCTTTACCGCTGGAAACCATGAACACAATCACGCACCAGCCATGGTCTGGCAACGACCGGCGGCCAAGCCTCAGGAGCGATCTGCGAAGTCAGTTAACCGCAGTGCTATCGGGCTGTCTTCCGTTACTCATTTGAACCTGCCGTCTTTGGCTTGATTGCCGAAAACACCTTGCCGGTTGACAAGTCGCGGTCTTTGGCTCTCATTTGAAGGCATGAGAGCCTGGATCATCGACGATTTCAAGGGCATCGGTGGCCTCCGTTTGGCCGACGTGCCCAATCCCGTTCCCCAGCCAGAGGAGGTCATCCTCCAAGTGCAATACGCCGCGCTGAACCCCGCTGACCGCTATCTGGCCGAATACCTTTATCCTGCCAAACCTCGGCTTCCGCATATCCTGGGGCGCGATGGCATCGGAACGGTGGTGGAGGTGGGCAGCGGGGTGAAAGACGTTCGCGTGGGAGACCGCCGGGTGATTCTGCGGGGTGAAGTCGGCGGGAACCGGCCCGGGACCTTTGCGCAGCGCGTCGCCGTGCCGGCGCAAGACCTCATCGAGATTCCCGCGGGCTGGAGTGAGCCGGAAGCCGCCGGCGCGACCCTCGTCTATCTGACGGCTTATCAGGCCCTGACGATGTGGGGGCCGCTGCCGCCATCGGCAGTGGTGCTCGTAACCGGCGCGTCGGGTGGCGTGGGGGTGGCGGCGGTGCAGCTCGCGGCGGCCCTGAGGCACAAAGTCCTGGCGCTTTCACGCAGTTCGGAGAAAAGCCGACGCCTTGAGCAGCTTGGCGCAACGGGCACGTTCAATCCCGAAGACCCGAAGTGGCGTGAGGCCGTTAAAGCCTTGCTCGGGACGCGACGAGTGGACCTGGCTATTGACACCATCGGCGGCAAGCTCCTGCCGGAGATCATTGACACCTTAGGCGAGCAGGGCCGGGTTAGCGTGGTCGGTCGCCTCGCCGGACCGGTCCCTAGCTTCAACACCGCCACCCTGTTCTTTCGCCGGCTCCGCCTGGGCGGAGTCGCCGTCGGCGCTTGGGCCAACGCCGAGAGCCGCGCCGCCTGGCTGCAGGTACTGGATCTGCTCGCACGAGCCGGCGCCCGTCCCCAGGTGGATAAAGTCTTCCCGTTCGACCAACTGCCCCAAGCCTTCGAACGCCTGGCCCGAGGGCCAATGGGCAAGGTGCTGGTCATGGTGCGGCCCCCCGGCTAAACCGGTTGGTTAAGCACACATCAACTAGCCTGGAGACCATTGTCCGGCGCTTTCTCATTCGCCAGGACACGGGCCATTGCGTCGGCAAGCGCCTCAAACTCATAAGGCTTGCTCAGAAATGCCTGGGGCAGTGCGGGATGATCACCTTCCATCACCTGGGCCTGGCTGTAGCCGCTGGACAAGATTACCCGAATGCCGGGCGCAAGCTGGCGCAGGGCCGTCAAGGTTTCCCAGCCACTCATGCGGGGCATGGTTAGGTCGCAAAGGACGCAACGGATTTCGTCCCGGTGCTGCCGGAACACCTCCACTGCTTCGATGCCGTCCTTCGCTTCCAGTACCGTAAAACCTAAACGCTTGAGCGAGAGCGCGACAGTATGTCGCACGGCCTGCTCGTCCTCGACTACCAGCACCGTGCCTGATTGCGCGGGGCACGCAACCGGGCCGCCCCCTGCCCCTTTCGGCGCTTGGGTCGCCTGTACCGGCTTCTGAGGAACGGCCGCCGCCGACACGGGAAAAAAGACCCGGAAGACGCTCCCTCGGCCCGGTTGACTTGCCACGGTGATGACCCCGTGGTAGCTCCGCACGATCCCCAAAACCACAGATAGCCCGAGCCCCCGGCCGGTAAACTTGCTGGAGAAGAATGGGTCGAAGATCTTTTCGATGTCCTGGTCCGGGACCCCGCAGCCGGCGTCCGCCACCTCCAGGCAGGCATAGGCATGGTCGTGCAGCTCGCAATCAATGGGGAAACGGTGTGTGGCGGGGATTTCCCCCACGGAAACCGTCTTGACGGTCAGGCGAACGGCGCCCCCTGCCCCGCTATAAGCCTCCCAGGCGTTAGTAACCAGATTGGTCAGAACCTGTTGGATTTCGTTGGCATTAGCGTGGATTAGGGCACCCGAAGAGGGCAATTCCGTCTCCAAAGCCAGATTCTGCGGCATGACCGCATGCAGCAGGGACAGGCTCCGTCGGCAGGCATCAGAGAGATCGAGCGGTTCACGTTCGCCATGTTTTTGCCCGAGGTAAGTCAGCATCAGGCTGCTCACTTCCCCCGCTTTGCGAGCAGACCGCAGAGCTTCGGTCACGAACTCGACCGGTTGTTCCGAAGCACGGGGCAGATCTTTAATGGCCAACTCCAGGTATCCCATCACCGCCTGGAGTTGGTTATTGAAATGGTGAGCGATGGCCCCAGCCATGCGGCCCAGGCTTTCGGACTTATGGAGTTGCCGGTTTTGGACCTCAAGCTTCTCCCTCTCGGCTTCCACTCGTTTACGCTCGCTGAGGTCACTGATGCTGGACAAGATCCAAGGTTCCCCACTAATCGACAATAGCGCCGCGGAAAACTGGCACAGCACCGATTCGCCGGACTTTTTGCGAAGGGGGAACTCTCTTTCTCGAACGAGCCGGCCCTGGAGCAGCTCGTTGAGGACGGAGCTTCGATCTTCCTCCCGGCTCCACAGATGTATATCGAAAGTGGTCTTCCCGACGACTTCGGAGCGCTGATAGCCCGTCAGGTTCACAAAGCCTTCGTTGGCTTCCAGAATCCGACCATCGGAAAGGCGGCTGAGGGTGATGGCATAAGGTGAGGAGTGAAAGGCCGCCGCAAATTTTTGTTCCTGGGACTGGAGTTCGAGGCGCAGGCGGCCGTTGACCAGCAGGACCAGGCCGAAACTGAGCAGGATCAAAATCAACTGGTATGCCATCAAGAACAGGCCGGCAACCAAGCCGCTTTTGAAGTAATCATCAGTGGTGTGCGGGTGGGCCAAAAGGACGGGAATGCGAGTCAGGCTAACGAGGCAGAAGGCGCCAAAAACAAGGCCCACACCGCCTGTGATCCGGCGCAAATCTGGGTTCACGCGCCACAACATCAGCCATAGGCATTGAAAACAAAGAAGGAACAGCCCCGCCGAAACATTCAACTCACGCGCGGTCAGGTTGGGTTCCACCATCGAAAAGTAGGAATGCACCACCACGAAGACCACCAGCAGTGTGTAATTGTGCCATTGCCGGCTGATTTGACCCACAAAACGCTCCAGACCAACATAACCCAGAAACGCCCCTGTCAGCGTCAGGGTGTTGGCCAGCACCATGGACATCCAATCGGGGATCTGGCCGCGCAACCCGAGCAACAAAGCCGCCGCGAATTGCAGCACGAAGTCCGCCAGCCAGAAGGAGAGGCCGGCATAGCGTTTCCGGTATTGCCCCCATAGGCAGCCAATAACGAGCGCACACATTAGCCCCGTAGCCAAGTGGCTGAGGACGATGGTTCGCAGATCAAGAATGCCCATGTTTAGCGCGCGGTATCAGGTCTTCACGCGGAAGAGCGCGGTGGGGGTGTCCGCCCGCGCGGGGTCGAGCAGGCGCTGGCGGTGACCCCGGCGGCTCCCATCCATACAACCACAGCCGAGAGTGCTACAGTCACTCCCTTGCGCCCAGTTGGCCATCCTTGTGTTCTTCAAAGGTTCCCTGCCGTTTGTTTCTTGAATAGTCGATTCCCGAAGCCCCCACCTAAGCCCACTGCCCAAGCCGACACTGGGACTAGAGGCTGAAGGTCCCCAAACCATCGCAAGGCAGATTTGCAGAAGCCGCCGCCAGACGCTAGCCAAATGTATGAGCGTACCAACTGCCACGGACGGGCAGTCTCCCGAACTTCGCGGGTTGCCCGAACCGCCGGATGCCTGGGATCGGTGTCCTGACCGCGCCGCCAACGTCTAAGGATTCAGGACACCTTCGCAACCGTCGGGGCTACGCGATTTTGCACGGGATTACAGCATCCTCATCGTACGAGTAAACCGCGCATAACCGGTGATATCCGTCAGCTATAATCACCTTTCCGTTCGCTGAATCTCGGATCATGAGCAGAGGCGACAATGCGTGCCCCGACTGGATTCTGGTTTGGTCCTTTTGGACATGACTGTTCTTGACCCCCAGCAAGGGCAAGCCGGACGCCCGGAAAATGTCCTTTGCTTTGAACTCTGTCATCGGCGCGCGCTTCAATTTGTTTACGCAGGCGGTGGCCGCCCGATCATCGTAGAGCAGAGACAGGTACGATAGGGCGGCGGGATAGTCCTGCTCTTCCGGCTGCTTCAACCACTTGTAAGCATTTTGTTTCATATCAGTTTGATGGCCAACAACTGTAACGGTTTGTCTGCAACTGCCTGAGCCAGTTCGCTCATGGCCCTTGATTTGTCTCCTGAAGGAGACGGTTGGCTCCCACCGGCTCCATCGCATGGCCCGACACTCCAAACAGCTCTGGAGTGTTGGTGATCATGCGCCGCGTTGCCGTTCTGGCGAGGCCAAGCGCAGTTCTTGCCTTTTCGGTCCACTGCTCGACTTTCGTATCAACCCTTTCATAGGTCAGCGGAACTCGCCACACCGCACCGTCAACCTTCGGGAGTGGAATCGCAAATCCCCGCGCCGCATTCGGCGCGACCGTCAAAAACGGACCTGCCGGGTGGCCATAGACCGAGACGATTGGCCAGCCCTTCGGCTGGTGAATTTGCACGGCGCCCGCTGCGACTACAAGCCCACGCGGGAATCCGTTGCTAAAGGTGAACTCAGCGCTGACTGCTCCTGACGCGCTATTCGTGAAGCCGACGAAACTGACTGAAACACTGCCCCGAGGCCGGCCCGGAGCACAAAGGATCTGCCACACAAGCACAGCGCACACCGCCGCGCCAAGCAGCCAAGCGGCCAGAGCCCCGAGGCGCCACGTGCTCAGGTTGGACATCCATGTTATGATACACTCTTTTGCGGGTGCGGAGCAAGCGGGTTTCTTGACCTGCCAGCCTAAGGAGAAGGACCAATCGGGTTAAAAGCGCCAGGCGGCTGACGGGCTTACCAGAGCTCGCGGGAGCGCACGATGATCTCGTCCAACTCGGCTTAGCCCATCACCGGTTGACTGCCTGCATGGCCTGAGCTGGGTAGCGGTCACCGGCCGCCGCGCCTGGCCGGACCGATTGGCCGAGGCTCTTCAGGTTGCCGGCTGTCAGGTGGACGCTCAGGGCGTCGAGGTTCTCCTCCAGGTAAAGCCGCCGTTTGGTTCCAGGGATGGGGACAATGTCCTCGCCCTGGGCCAGGACCCAGGCGAGCGCCAGTTGCGCCGGAGTGCAGCGTTTGGCTTTGGCGGTTCTCTCGATGGAGTCCACCAGCTCGAGGTTGTGTTTGAGGTTGGCCGCCTGAAAACGCGGGGAGTTCCGCCGCCAGTCGGCGTCCGACAGGTCTTCGATCTTCCTGATGCGGCCGGTCAGAAAGCCGCGGCCCAAGGGACTGTACGCCACGAAGCCGATGCCGAGTTCTCGACACACAGGCAGAATCTCGCTTTCGACGTCGCGCGTCCATAGGGAGTATTCAGTCTGCAGGGCCGCGATGGGATGCACCTTGGCCGCCCGGCGGAGCGTCTGGGGGGCGGCTTCGGAGAGCCCGAGGAAGCGCACCTTCCCGGCGACAACGAGGTCACGCATCGCGCCGACGGTGTCTTCGATGGGCACCTGGGGATCAACGCGGTGCTGGTAGTAGAGGTCAATCACGTCAACACCGAGCCGCTTCAGGCTGGCGTCGCAGGCGGAGCGCACGTATTCGGGCCGCCCATTGACGCCGAGGAACTTGCCGGTGGCGTCACGGACGTTGCCGAACTTCGTTGCCAGCACGACCTGGCTGCGCCGGTCACGAATGGCCTTCCCGACCAGCGTCTCGTTGGCGCCCAAGCCGTACATGTCCGCCGTATCCAGAAGGTTGACCCCCAGGTCGAGGGCGCGGTGGATCGTAGCCAACGCTTCCGCCTCGTCGCCAGGGCCATAGAACTCCGACATGCCCATGCAGCCCAAGCCCAGGGCTGAGACCTTCAATCTGCTTTTCCCAAGTTGTCTTGTCTTCATCTTTGCTCGCAGTGCGCTGTTTTGCTCACGTCGCGTTTACCCGAATCATAGCACGGTTTGAGTGTGGTGTCTGGAGAATCCCGGAAGGGCGGCACGGGGGCATTTGCAGCGGATTGTCGATGGTAAGCGAGAGCAGCGAGAGCCAGTCGGCCCGCCCTGCCCTTTTACCGCGCGAAGATCCGGCGAATCACCTCTTCAATGGGGACTTCCTGGATGTCGATGTCGCTGACGGGGAGTTCGTCGAGCAGCGCCTTGCAGACGGGAATCACGCGGTCGCGCTTGACCTTGAGTTGGAAGCTTCCCGGGGTCTGAGCAACGACTTCGCCGTATTTGCCCAGGTTCTCGCCCGAAGAGTTGGCCGCCCGCTCGCATTGGATGGTGATGAGCTTGGAATCGGCAAAGCGATCCACTACGTCGCTGAGGCGGCCATCAAAGAAGATCGTGCCGTGATCGATGATGATGACCCGCTCGCATAGTTCCTGGATGTCGATCATGTAATGGCTGGTGAGCAGGATGGTGGTCTTCTGCTTCGCATTGTGCTCGCGCAAGAACTCGCGGACGATCTTCTGGGAAACCACATCCAGACCGATGGTCGGTTCGTCCAGAAAGAGGACTTTCGGCTCGTGCAGCAGGGACGCGATCAGCTCCATTTTCGTGCGCTCGCCCAGGGAGAGTTCGCGCACGCTGACGTTGAGCTTGTCGCGCACGGCGAGCAGTTCGCTCATTTCTGCGACGGTGCGCTCCATGGCGGCGGGGGGAATGCCGTAGATCTTGGCGTTTAGCTCCAGCGACTCCCGCGCCGGCAGGTCCCACCAAAGCTGGTTCTTCTGGCCGAGCAGCAGGGCGAATTGCCGCCGGTAGCCGTCATCCCGCTCCCATGGGACATAGCCCAGCACGCGGGCCGAGCCGCTGGTGGGATACAGCAGGCCCGCCAGCATCTTCAGAGTCGTGGTCTTGCCTGCTCCATTGGGGCCGAGAAAACCGACCAGTTCACCGGGTTGAATAGTGAAGCGCACGTCCTTGACCGCTATCGTCTGCTCGTATTTGCGATGGAACAGCCCGCTCACAGCACCCTTGAAGCCCGGCTGCTTCTTGTAGGTGCGGAAGCCCTTGGTCAGTCCGCTCACTTCGATTGCCGGCGTGGTCATTGGACGTGCGGTGCTTTGCCGAGCGTGAGGGCTTGCGGACAAACTCGACTTGAGCCTCGCGACTCCCGGGCCGAATGACGCCGGCCTCAAAGGACGCTCAGCGCATGAGCTGCTTTTCCAAGTAGCTGACGACCTGGCGGACGTTGGGATCCACCTCCATGCGGTCTTTAACCAGCCTACAAGCGTGCAGCACCGTCCCGTGGTCACGACCGCCGAAGGCTTCGCCGATCGCACACAAGGAAGTATCCGTCATCTGGCGCGAGAGGAACATGGCCACCTGGCGCGGGAAGGCGATGTTCTCCGGCCGGCGCTTGCTCGTCATATCGGCCAGGCGAATATCGAAATGCTCGGCCACTCGCTTCTGAATCGCCTCGATGTTGATCGCGTAGCGGCCTTCCTCGTGCAGAACCTCGCGCAGCAGGCTTTCCACCATCTCCAGGCTCAGCTCCTTTCCAGTCAGCGCGGCGTAAGAGGCCACACGAATCAACGCGCCTTCCAGGCGCCGGATGTTGGCGCGAATCCGGTTCGCGAGGAACTGCATGATTTCCTCCGGGAGATGCACGCCCATGATCTGCGCCTTCTTCTGCAGAATCGCCAGGCGCATCTCGACATCGGGCGGCTGCAGGTCGGTGACCAATCCCCATTCGAACCGCGAAACCAGCCGATGCTCGAGGTTCTGAATCTCGCTGGCCGGCCGGTCGCAGGTCAGCACGATTTGCTTGTGCCCCTCGTGCAGCGCATTGAATGTGTGAAAGAACTCCTCCTGAATCCGCTCTTTGCCCGCCAGAAACTGGATGTCATCGATCAGCAGCACGTCCGTCTGCCGGTATTTCTTGCGGAAACGGGCAAGCTGGTTGTTCTGGATGCCGTCGATGTATTCGTTGGTGAACTTCTCGGACGAAACAAACGCTACGCGCGCGCCCTTCTTGTGTACCACGACGTGCTGTCCGATGGCGTGCAGCAAATGGGTCTTGCCCAGACCGACTCCACCGTAAAGGAAAAGCGGGTTGTACGACTTGCCGGGCGCCTGGGCCACCGCCAGCGCCGCAGCGTATGCAAAGTTGTTGTTGTTGCCGACCACGAACGTGTCGAACGTGTTCTTTGGATTGAAATTCAGGTCGTGGTTGGTCCCCGCTCGCTCCGGCGCAGGCTCGGTCGCCTTCCTCTTGCCGTGGACCGGTTGAGGCGCCAGTGCGGCAAGCCCGCTGCCTGCGCCCACTTTAAACTTAATCTGCAGCTGCCGTCCGGACGAGAGCGCGATCACGTCTTGCAGCAGCCCCATGTAATTGTCCTTGAGCCAGACTTCACAGAAATCATTGGCTACTTCCAGGGTGATGCTGTCGTTTTCTTGAGCACAGGCGCCCAACGGAGCGAACCAGAGATTGTAGATGTCTGCACTCAACATGGAACGAAGATGTTCCTGCGCGGCGCTCCAGATTCTTTCTGCGGAAGTTTGCATGTCTTTCTCCCAAAAGCCCGGTTTTCGGGCGTTTTATTCACTTAGCCACTTACCGCATCTTAAGCGCTGGGCTCGACCGTTATCTGCGCTACCAACCCGAACCGCTGCCAGCAAAAGTTACGTCTCATATCAAGGCTTCCATTCAATTCACATTGAAAGTTCAATGTAACCCACTGCGAACAAATAACTTACGACAAGAACCCCAGCGTGCTTCCCGCACAACCGCTTCGCAGCCCAATCCGTCGGGGCAAAACTGCCGCCCCGCCCGAGGTTTTTAGTTGAAGTCACCCCCGGTAGCGAGGACAACATATTAACTCTTATTAACGAGTTATTCACAGGCCAGTTCTCACCAATAAAATCAGGCGCTTCCACACTATTTTCCACCAAAACAGGCGCCTCAAAAACGAGACGCCCTCATCACTTTGAACCATTCTCAGACATCGTCGAACACAACAAACCCGACTCGCGCCCATGTGACCTCTGATTTTGCCTCGCGAACGGTAATTCAAATGCGCAACTCGATGTGCTCATGCAGTCCAATTCTCTGAATCCAAATCCGGCAGCTTCCTGCCGCAGCCTTCAGCTGCCAGACCGCTCAAACCGCTTGCTCGCCGGTTTCTTCAGTCCGAATCCGAATCGCGTTTTCGATGGAGCTAACGAAGACCTTTCCATCGCCGATCTTGCCGGTCTTGGCGGCTTTGACGATCGCGTCCACTGCCGCCGTCACTTGGCCGTCCCCCAACACTACCTCAATCTTGATCTTCGGCAGGAAATCCACTGTGTATTCACTGCCGCGGTAAATCTCCGTGTGCCCCTTTTGGCGGCCAAAACCCTTGACCTCCGAAACGGTCATTCCTTCGACGCCCAAGCCGGAGAGTGCTTCTTTGACGTCCTCAAGCTTGAACGGTTTGATGATGGCCTCGATCTTTTTCATGTCATGCTTCTACTTGCTGGAAGCGGATACTAGCAACCGGCCTGAGACTGTAAACAGGAATGTGGCAAAATTCCTCCTTTTTCTCCCCACCCCTTTCGGCGCGCACCGCGCGATTGTGCTCCGAAGCGTAAGTACACACAACTAGCTAATACTGCACTCAATCCAGGTTAATACTTGCTGATTTGGGTTTGACAGGGATTAAGCTCCATGATTAACTTACAATAGTTTTAGCCCTTTGTTTTTTGCGGGCAGTTGCAGTCTGTTCATTCTCAGCTCGCGGTGGATTTCGACCTTGGTCCCGGGTACAGGCCTCGGCCGATGTTCTCCCTAATCCTACTGTTGTACCAATTCGAAATTCCCCGGGCTTTTCGGTCACCTCCTGACTGACTAGCCCGGTTTTTTTGACTTGAGCCCTTGAGCCAGTAGTGATCGGTAGGGTTCATGCTCTGGAAGGCGGAGGGACAAAATCGGGTTGGCAAGCGGCCAATCGCAGGGTGGGGCAAGACCTGGATGCGAGTGTCTGGCCTTTCAAGACAAAGCT
>Ga0182014_10003569_pt1 | contig 18515 bp, 10 predicted proteins | sample 612S2DmetaG_FD_120489 | JGI IMG/M metagenome (GOLD analysis project Ga0182014, IMG submission 120489) | Permafrost microbial communities from Stordalen Mire, Sweden - 612S2D metaG | ecosystem: Environmental > Terrestrial > Soil > Wetlands > Permafrost | place: Sweden: Stordalen | collected... | reverse complement strand
TGCTCTACGAGCTGTATCAGCGCGCCCGCCAAATCGTTTCCATCCCGAATGACACCGACGCCATCGTCCGCCGCACCTATGACCGCCCGAGTGATATGTTCGGGTATCTGTCGTATCCAAAAGCGGCCTGGGTCCTCCACATGCTGCGTGCACAGCTCGGCGAGGACCTCTACCGGCGCTGCATCAAGACCTATCTGGAGCGGCATCTATACGGGTCGGTGGTGACCGAGGATCTCCGCGCGGTCATCGAGGAACTCTCCGGCCGCTCCTATGATCAGTTCTTCGACCAGTGGCTCTACCACGCTCACCATCCGGAGCTCGAGGCCAATTACAGTTGGGACGAGAACGCGAAGCTGGCCAGAGTCTCCATCCGCCAGGTGCAGAAGCTCGATGCGAATGTACTGCTGTTTAATTTTCCTCTCACTGTCCGGTTTAAGGGTGCTTTCGGCACCATGGATCGCCCGATCCAGGTGACGAAAAAGGAAGAGGATTTCTCTTTCCCACTGGCTTCGGCGCCCGAACTTGTCCGGCTTGATCCAGACTATACGCTGCTGGCCAAGATCAGTTTTGCCGCGCCGGCCCCGATGCTCGCGAAGCAATTGACCGACAAGGACGACGCGATCGGGCGTCTGCTAGCCATTGACCAGTTAGGTAAGAGGACGGACAGAGATTCTATCGCCAAGTTGAAACAAGCTCTTAATCAGGACGGCTTCTACGGAGTGCGTCTCGAGGCGTCGAAGGCTTTGCGCTCCATCCACACGGAGGAGACCCTGGAAGCCCTGCTGGGTTCGACGAAACAAAGCGACGCCCGGGTGCGCCAGCAGGTTGCCTCCGACATCGGCGGCTTTTACCGGGATACCGCTTACGACTTCGCCCGTCAGAACCTTGACCACGAGAAGAATCCGGACATTCTGGCCGCTTCGATTCGAAGCGTGGCTGGTTACGCAAAGCCCGAAGTGCATGACGCGTTGCTCAAATATCTTAACTCGCAGTCCTATCGTAACGAGCTGGCCGATGCAGCCATTAACGCTGCCCGCGAGCAGGATGATCCCGCCTACATCTCGCCGCTGATCGAAACCCTGACTAAGAGAGAATCGGAATTCACCAGCCATGGCTTTGCGCAAGGGCTTAGCGCGCTGGCCTATTTGGCGCGCAACGAAGAGAAGAAAGACCAAGTGCGCGATTTCTTGATCCGCTATGTCAATAGCCGTAAGAGAACCGTTCAATTGGCCAGCATCAACGGCCTTGGCATGCTCGGTGATCCCAAAGCCATCGCCGTCCTTGAGAAGTTTGCCACTGCCTCCAAGGAAAGTCGCGAACGTACTTCTGCTGAGAGGGCAATGACCGAGCTGCGGGCCGCCCGCAAGCCGGTCGATGATTTCAAAAACCTTCGCCAGGAAGTCCTGGACCTGCAAAAGACCAATCGCGACTTGCGCAAGGAACTCGACGATTTGAAGAAGAAAGTCGATGCCCAGGAAGCGAAGCCGGCCAGCCCGAAACCCAACAAGAAGCTCCTACAACCCCGCGAACGGCAGTGAGAATAATTAGGCGGGGAGTCTTACCTCGACTTTATACGTCTTGCCCGCCTGAATGTCCGTCACCCTGTTGACTGGCAACTCTTGGCCGTCAACCACCACCAAGGTCTGAGAGATGCTCTTCTCACGGCGCATCTCAACATCGAATGTAGCGCCGCGAAACTCTCGGCTCACCCTGGCCCGACTCCAATGGCTGGGGAGTTTCGGCTGGATGACCAACCCATGCTTGTCGCCTCTTAGACCAAACAACCCTTCCACCAGGCACCGGTATAGCCAAGACACCGTGCCGGTATTGAACAATTGACTCGAACGGCCTGCCGTTCGCGGATGCTGGCGACAGGCGCCGCGATAGTAATTGGGGATAAAAACCGGCAATTGACCCCGTTGCTGGTAATCCGCGATATCGGGGCCGGGAAGCATCTGGCGGATCAGTCGGAAGGCTCGGTCCCCCTTGCCAATGCTGTACAGGCTGTAAATGTGGAACGCCGCGGCGTGGTTATAAACCGAACCATTCTCAGCCGAGCCGGGGTACTTCTGGGTAACGCGTCCGATATCGTCGCGCATGGCGGTGAAAGCCGGCGCCAGGATCATGGGGCCGTAAGGGGTGTCCAACTGCTCGGCAACCGCGTGGAGCATCAATTTGCGCTGCGCTTCATTGGCGGCCCCGCTCAGAATCGCCCAGCTTTGAGGATTGAGGAAGATACGGCCTTCTCTGTCTTCGCTGACGCCGAAAACCACGCCGTCATCGGTGATGCCGCGGCCAAACCATTGGCCCTCCCATAGATGGGTATTCACCGCTTGATTGATCTCGGCGGCGCCGGCCCTGAATTCTGCTGCCAGTTGGCTTGCGTTTTCGCCGGTGCACACCTCGGCCCAAAGGTTCAGCGCGTAAGCCGTGGCTATGGACAACCAACCAGACACGCCTTTGCCCTTATAGCCCACCATATTCATGGGGTCGCACCAGTCGCCCTGGGCGATGTAGCTCAACCCGCGCTCATCGCGGGCCTTGAACAACCACCGCACGGCATTGGTAATGCGCTCGAATACACTTCGGCGGTAACCCTCTCGATCTGTCACAGGCTCATGCAAAATGCCATAATCGTTGGTTTCGTCCAGATAGGCCTGGAGGCAAACCGGCAGCCAAACACAATGATCAGTATGCGGAATCTGGTTGATGTATTTGAGCTCAGCACCTTCGACCAGAAGGATGCCATCGGGCATGGCGCCGCTCGGTTCCTGTTGACTCAGTGCCAGCAAAAAGGCGGCGCGCGTGACCTGGGGCTTGATGTAGGTCATGCCCATGTTGTCTTGCAGGTAGTTCCGGGTTTGGGGGTCGGTAGTCAGCCGGTTGACATCGCCGTGATAGAACACCTGTCGTGGCAGCCAGTGATTGATGAAATTATCTAGCTCGGCATCCGGCGTGTCAATTCTCAAGCAGCCCTTGCCTTGGGCGACATAGCTGGCGTATTCGGCTGCGGCGCGGGCGAAACCTTCGGCGCTCAGGTAGTTATTGCGCAGGACGGCTATTTCCGCGTCGTCAAACGCCGGGCCGAATATAAAGCGGTGCTGCTGGCTTTGCTGGGCGGCCAGTTGAAAGCGGTATTGCAGGACGGCTGCCGGAGTTTCGTAGAGAGCGTCACCTTTTGAAAGCTCCTCTTGCTGCACGCCAATGGGATTGTGCAAACCGCCTTCGCCCTCGAAGGCTTCCTGCTTGGCTTCCCAGGCGACAGGCGTTTGCTCCGCCAGGAAGAAGGTCTTGTCCTTGAATTGCTTGTGCTTGAAGTAATCGGCCACCTTTTGATATGGAGTCACGCAGGCGGCGATGATCCCACCCAGGTCCGGGCGGTATTGGGCTGACTGGTTCATCCAGCTCATGTAACCCACGGGAAAGTAGGGGTAGAGGCTAAGGTTGCGCGGGCGGCCCGAGACGTTGCGGACTTGCAGGCTCCAGAGCTCGACTACATCACGCGCAGGCAAGCCGAGCGTGATGTCGAGCGCGATTCCGTCCTTCTCGATGCTCCAGCGGATGTCGCTCTTCCCCACCGAGAAACTGAAGCGGTCGAGTTTGGCGCGCACCGGCTCGTAAGGCGCGGAGAAGCACCCTCCGGTGTCTTCATCCTTTACGTAGAAGAAGCGGCCAGGATGGTGCGCGTAATATGGCTGCTCCGGCTGCATGAAGGTCCTGGCTTCGAGGTTGGGGGCGTAGGCGTACTTGGCCGGCTCTGGCTGCATGAACTGGGCCACCGCATACCCGCGGCAAGTGACCTGGATCATCATGCTTGGATTCCACAAGAAACCTGCCGCGCGCGGCATCGCCGTCGGGCTCAACAACTCAAAGCGCTCTCCGTTATGAGTGGGCTGCAACATGGTTGGCTGCCGCTTTACGCTCGGCCAGATCAACTTGGATTTGTGCCATTTTATGTTTGTCCAGTTTGTAGAACATCATCAACGCCGCCGCGACAAATGCGAATAGCGCCGGAATAAATGACATCAGCACCACAATACCTGTTTGCGAGCGGGTAGTCTGAGCGGTGTTGGCCACATAACCCAGTGCCGTAAACACCGAGCCCATTACGGCTGCCGCTAACGCGGTGCCCAGCTTTTGTGAGAAGGTGGCCGCGGCAAAGGTCAACGCCGTCGCCCGTCGCCCGGTGCGCCATTCGTTGTAGTCGGCAGCGTCGGCATACATGGAAAAGGCCAGCGGCGATTTGGGGCCGAGCACCAGGCCAATGACAATCTGCAAGGCAAACATCAGCACAAATTGGTCCTTGGGAATAAAGAAGAACGCAATCGACAAAAGGCCGGTGGTGCTCATCAGGAGCATCAGCAGGAGTTTCTTGTCGAGGAAACGCGTTAACACCGGGGTCAGCGCCGCGCCCGCAGCCGCGGCCGCCATATAGGCGGCCACAAAGGTCCCTGTCAAGTCGGGCCGCCCGATACAATACTTGAAGTAGTAGGCGGCGGTAGCAGAGCGAAGCGTGATCGTGATCGAGATGATAAGCGCCAGGAAAAATAGCACCACCCACGAGCCGTTTTGGGCCAGGTCTTTCACGTCCTGCCGCACTTGAGTTCTTTGAGCGGGCGGCGGCGCAATGCGCTCGCGAGTGTTCAAGAAGGTCACCACAAACAACCCGGATGCCGCCAGGCCCCAAACCACCATCGTCAACTGCCAGCCTAAGCGCTCGTTGCCGTGGCCTAACCATTTCACGAAGAACGGCGTCGCCGCGGTCACCAGCGTGCTGCCGCCAAACGCAAAAATAAAACGTAGCCCGTTAATCGTTGTGCGTTCTTGCGGGTCGCTCGACATTACTCCCGAGAGCGCGTTGTAGGGAATATTGATGCCGGTGTAACAGACCATCATGAAAAGGTAGGTGCCATAGGCCCAAATCAACTTTCCGTTTCCGCTCAAACCGGGCGTGGTGTAGGTGAGCACACCCGCGGCCGCCAGCGGAATGGCCATCCAAATCAAATAGGGACGGAACTTGCCGAAGCGCGTATTGGTTCGATCGGCAGCCGCGCCAATGATGGGATCAGTAAAGGCGTTGATGATCTTGATGGCGAACAACATCGAACCGGCGGCGAGAGCCGAGATGCCGAAGACATCCGTGTAGAAGATCATCAGGAAGGTGGCGATATTGGCCCAATAGAAATTGAACCCCATATCAGCGACACCGTAGCTGATTCTCTCCCGCCAGGATAATGTGGGCGTTGCCAAAGTCTGATCTCGGTTGTCCATCACGGCTCAGCGTTCTTGTCGCCGGCGCGGATACCCGCTGCCGGGCTCAAGCTCAGCAGATGCCAGGGCCGCCAGCAAGCGCCAAGAGAGACGAGGCTCAAGCTTCCGCGCGGAGCAAGAACGTGATTCGGATAAGCTTGCCTGATTAAAAATGATGCTTTGGGGATGATCTATGGGTCTAGGAAGATGCCAGGGTGGTGCCAGGGTGCATCCAGACCACCCCGGGGGCGGCGGGAAGGGGGAGTTGTATTCTGAACGCTTATGGTAAAGCCTGAATAGCCTCCAGCGTCGAACATCGAAAGGCCGAGAGAGGCAGACGGGGCGGGCTGGGCTTTTTGGTTTTCGGCGATGTTACCCTTGCCCAGTATTGCGCCTTCAAGCTAAATGTTCCTCCATGGCCAAAGTGCTATTGGTCGATGATGATCTCACCATGCTGCAGATGGTCGCGGAGCTACTCCGTCAGGAAGGGCATGAGGTGTTCCCCTTTTCCAACGGCAGCGCCGCCCTCGCAGCGCTCACGACGCACGCGCCGGAGCTGGTGATCACCGACCTTTATTTCGACAAGACGCGGGCGCATGGGTTGGAGGTGGTGCAGAAGGCGCGCGCTCTCTCGCCGCCGGCGGTGGTGATCGTCATTACTGGATATGGCACGATCGAGACGGCGGTGGAGGCGATGAAGAACGGGGCGTTCGACTACCTGGAGAAGCCGTTCAAAGTGGATGACCTGAAACTGGTCGTGCAACGGGCGCTTTCCTACAACGCGGTCGTTTCCGAGACCGTCTACCTGCGCAAGCAGCTCAAGAAGAAATACGAGTTCAGCCAGATTATTGGCAATGCGCCCTCGATGCAGGCGGTGTTCAAGATGATCGAGCGCGTCGCCAACACGGACAGCACGATCCTGGTGCTGGGGGAGAGCGGCACGGGCAAGGAGCTGGTGGCCCGGGCGCTGCATTTCAACAGCCGCAGGCAGTTTGCGCCGTTCGTGCCGGTGAATTGCAGCGCTCTGCCGGAGAACCTGCTGGAGTCGGAATTGTTCGGGCACCGGCGCGGGTCGTTCACGGGGGCGATCAGCGACAAGAAGGGGCTGTTCGAGGAGGCGGACGGGGGCACAATCTTCCTGGATGAGGTGGGGTCGATGTCGGCGACGTTGCAGAGCCGGCTGCTGCGAGTATTGCAGGAGCGGGAGGTGCGGCGGGTAGGAGAGAACACACCGATTTACGTCAATGTGCGGGTGGTGGCCGCGTCGAACGAGCCGCTCGAGAAGCGGATCAAGGAAGGCACGTTCCGCGAGGACCTGTATTACCGGCTCAACGTTATAGCGATTCCGCTGCCGAGCTTGCGTGAGCGGCGCGACGACATCCCGCTGCTGGTGGCGCATTTCCTGAAGGATAAGCTGCATCCCGTGACGAAGCGTCCGGTCCAAGTGACGCGGCAAGCGATGGAGGTTTTGTGTGCGCATGCCTGGCCTGGGAATGTGCGGGAGCTGGAGAATGCCATCGAGCGGGCCATGACGTTATGCGAGGGCGGGATTATTCAGGCGGGAGATCTGCCGCCGAGCCTGCTGGCCATCGTCAAGACCAACAGCCCATCGGCGGATGCGAGCGCCGCGATGACTTTGCCGGTGGTGCCGGAATCCGCGCTCTACCCGCTGCGCTCGGCGCTTGCGCCGGGGGCGGCGCCAAATGGGGGGCAAGCAGGGGAGGAACCGGTGCTCCCTCTGAAAACCTACCTGCAGAGGCAGGAGCTGGCCCATCTCAATCGCGCGATCCAGCAGTGCGGCGGTGACAAGGAGCAGGCGGCGCTGCTGCTGGGCATCAGCAAAGCGACGCTTTACCGGCGGATGGGCGGTGAGGATAAAGAGGCGTAGCCCAAGCCGGCTGTCTTTTTTGCTTTCCTCGTCCTGAAAGGGCTCTATTATGCCAGCCGGTTGTGACAGTTGCGGCCACCGGCTAAATGACTCGTCGAACGAAATACAAAGCTTATGCCACTAACACATACTAAAGAATTGTTCGCCAAGGCGCTGAAGGGCAAATACGCGTTGGGCGCCTTTAACGTCAACAACATGGAACTCCTCCAGGCCATCATCGAGGCCTGCGAAGAAGAGAAGGCGCCGGTCATGCTCCAGATCTCCAAGGGCGCGCGCCAATACGCCAACCCCGTGTATCTCAAGAAGCTAATCGAAGCAGCGGTCAGCCTGTCCAATATCCCCATTGCGGTCCACCTCGACCACGGGGATTCCTTCGAGCTGTGCAAGGACTGCGTGGACGAGGGGTTCACCAGCGTCATGATCGACGCCAGCCACGATCCGTTCGAGAAGAACGTCGAGGTCTGTCGTAAGGTAGTGGATTACGCGCACAAGCATAATGCCGTCGTGGAAGGCGAGCTGGGCTGCCTGATCGGGGCACAGTTTGATGAGGGCGAAGAAGGGGGCCAGCACTCAAAGGAAGGGCGCTATACTAATCCCGAGCAGGCGGTCGAATTCGTAAAGCAGTCCGGGGTGGATTCGCTGGCGATCGCCATCGGCAACTCGCACGGCGCGTATAAGTTCAAAGGCGAACAGCACCTCGACCTCGAACGGCTCAAGGCGATCAAACAGGCGCTGATGGACGCGGGTCTGGGTGATTATCCGTTGGTGCTGCACGGGGCTTCGAGCGTCCCCAAGGATCTGGTGGAGGAAATCAACAAGTACGGCGGCAAGCTGGGCACGGACGCGGCGGGTGTGCCGGAGGCGGACATCGAGGTTGCCCGTCGCACCGGCTGCACCAAGGTCAATATCGATACGGACCTGCGCCTGGCGATGACGGCGGCCATTCGGAAGGCATTCGCGGAGAACCCGAAGGAGTTCGACCCGCGCAAGTATCTCGGCCCGGCGCGTGCCAGGGTAAAAGACTTGGTAAGGCACAAGGTTCACAACGTGCTCTGCTGCGCGGGTCATGCATTTGATTAACAGGTAGCAGCAGAAGTGGTGTTGTTCAGCCAACGTGGCGGGCGTCCGCCGCCACGTTCCTTTTGTACCTGCCTGCGGCCGAGGGCTGATGCCGGCAGAAGGTCGTAAGGGATTAATGGACGGTGCGGCTCCGACGCCGGCGCCCGCTACCGGAGGATCTGGAACAGGCTGGCGAAGTCGTCGGTCCAGAGGGGGACTTTGGTGGAGTTGGTATTGACGACGCTGGCCGCATCGCGGATTGCCGGGCGATTGATGACTTGCTCGCTACGCGAGAGCAGAACCCAGGTCGAGCCATAGAGCCACCACTCGTCGTCGGCTTCCTCATAATCAATGGATGCCAACTTATAACCGAACTGGCGGGCAAGGTTGATTACAACCGGTTCGAGGTTGAGGTAATGGTTGGAGATGTGCACGGCGATGATGGCGTTAGTGTTGAGGTGACGCTCGTAGGTCTCGAACGCTTCCTTCGTCAGAAGATGAACGGGGATGGCGTCGCCGCTGAAGGCATCGAGAACCAGCAGGTCGAAGTGTTGCGGCGGTTCCCGCTCCAGCGACAGGCGGGCGTCTCCGGGGGCGACTTCCACGTTGCCTGGGCACTTGGGAAGGTAGCTGAACCATGAAGTCGCCACCGCGAGCACCTGGGGGTTGATTTCGTAGAATCGCAGGTAATCGCCAGCCCGGCCAAAAGCCGCCATCGTGCCGGTGCCAAGCCCGACCACGCCGATACGCCGGGGCCCCGCCGGCAACGCGTCCACGGCCAGTCCGATGCCGCTGTCTTTTCCATAATAACTGATCGGCCAGGTGGCCTGCACCGGGTCAGCGAACTGCAGGCCGTGGGTGATCCGCCCGTGCTGCAAGAGGAAATAGTGCGACAACGGCTGCTTCTTCTCGTGCTCATAGACCGTCAGCACGCCGTAAAAATTGCGCGACCGGTAAACCCGTTCGCTGCCGGTGTCTCGCGCTTGCATCCAGAGAGTGACGCCGAGCGCGACCAGGCCCAAGGATAGCCAGGCGCAAGTCAGGAAACGCCAGTGCCGAAAGCCGCGGAACTTCCGCCGCGCGATCCAGGAGGCGACCCCCAAAGCCACGAGCGTCCACATCCCGATCCGCAGGCCAATGACAAAGCCTTTCGAGAGGGCCTTGGTGTGGGCGGGCAGCCACGCGATGGCCTGGTCGAGTCCGCCGAACACGAGAAACGTCAGCGCGCAGGCCATCCAGCGCCAGGAAGCCTGAACACATGGGGCCTTCGGTTCGAGGGCCGAGCCAAAGGCGGCCCGGTCGGTGGCACACACGACAAGGAACAAAAGCCCGCAGAGCAAAAGGCCCCAGTGCAGTTCATAATAATCCGTGAACAGCAGCGGCGCGGCGATAGCGACAAACATGCCTCCCAGCGCGCCCCCGGCGGCGATCATCAAGTAGAACCCGGTGAGATGGCGAGGATCAGGCTTGAGCCGGTAAAGCTCACCGTGGCAGACCATGCAGCAGACAAACAGCCCGCCGCAATAGAGGGCTACCTGCCTGGACAGGGAAAGGTCAGCCCCGTTGTAGAGCGCCCAGCATAAGCCGCCCAGGGCGGCGATGAGCGCGAGCGTGAAAGGGAAGCGCACATACCAGCGCGGACTGTCGAAGCATATGATGAAGCTCAACAGGTAAAGCGCCAGTGGCACCACCCATAGAAAGGGAATCACCGCCACGTCCTGGCAGAGCTTGTTGGTTGTCGCCAACAGCAGCACCGAGGCGCAGGCCGGCAGCAGCAGCCAGAGGAAGTAGTTGAGAGTTGATGGTTGAGAGTTGATAGCCGCCGCGGTCGCTTCTGGCGCCTGTTCCGCGACGCCGGCTTCGGCCTTCTGCATTCTTCCTTCAACCTTCTGCCTTCGCCCTTCAAGCTTCCACAATCTCACCGCGCAAAATCCACAGCACAGGACATAAGCCACCAACCCCCACGCCCATAGCCCGGCTTGCGCCTTGCGGGTGAAATGGGTCTCGAAGAAGAAGGGGTAGCTGACGAGGGCCAGCAGCGAGCCGACATTCGAGAGCGCATAGAGCCGGTAAGGCGACACGCCGGGCCGGGCGCGGCTGAACCACTGCTGGATAAGCGGCCCGGTGGTGGACAGGACGAAATACGGCAGGCCGAGACTGACCGCCAGCAGCGCGAGGATTTGCAAAGTGGGGTTGCCGCCGCCGTGCGGTTTCCAGGAGTCACTCGGCGTGATAGGCAGCAGGGCCAGGGCGGCGGCCAGCAGGACGAAATGCGCGACAGCCTGCGCGCGAGGCTTGAGCCAGCGCGAGGTGAAGTGCGCGTAAGCGTAGCCGCCCAGCAGCAGCACCTGGAAGAACAGCATGCACGTCGTCCAAACCCCCGGGCCGCCGCCAAACCACGGCAGGATGTACTTCCCGATGAGAGGCTGCACCTGAAAGAGCAGGAATGCCCCGGTGAAGATCGTCAGCGCGTACGCGGTCATTCGGTCGATAGTGGCACAAGCCGTTGCGACATTGAAATGCTAAAGTGCCTTGGCATGAGATTGCGAGCCCACGGACCACCGCCGCCGGGCCAGTCATCACGGCCTGCTCGAGTGCCGCACGCTTTAAGGTGGCTTTGGAGTGGCTTTGGGGTGGCTTTAAGGTCGCAATGGAGTGCCTATCGGTTGGCTATCAACACGCATTGAGGTGGCTTTGATGTCGCATTGATGTAGCTTTGGGGTGGCTTTGGGTGGCTTACGCTGCCCGACCTGATGCAATTATCGGCCATGAGCGCCCGCCAAGCAGTCTAGGAACGCCGCCGTCAAAGGAGAGACCGCCGTCGCCCGCCAGATCAGCACATGCTCGTATATCAGGCGCTGCTTTAACGGGCGGAAGCTGACGCCGGGTGCCGGTAACCGGGCGATCGTTTCGGGCGCAGTCGTTACTCCCAAACATACAAATCTTGCGGAGTCGGTGTCCATCATAGTGAAAAGACGCTACGCCGACAAATAATGGAAAAGCCGAACCCGCAATCTTCCACCTCGAACGAGCAATTGAGGCGTCGTTCCCGCTGGCCTTGGGTCCTTACTATTGGTTTCTTGTTGGTTATCCTCCTGGCCCTGCCCTCGCCTCGTCAAGGGGGCTCACCTGCTCCCCCGACCTCAATGAACGCCGCCAGACAAAGCCCGGTTGCCCATGGGGCCGCCATGGAGCGCGCCAATTCGCCACGCGGCAGTTCGGGGACTGCTCTGACGCCTGAGGAAATTGTCGCCAGCAAAGTCACCCGCTTCACCCAGGATCGGCTTCGGATTACCCGAGCTATGGCTCAACGCTTCAAAGTCAGTGTGGCCCCGGACGTGGAGCGGTTCTTCCAGGCCGCTGCGGCGGGGCGCTGGGAAGAGCTCAACGCAGACTTTGAAGCGCTCAAGCAGCGTCGCGAAAGCGGCAACGGCGAGGATCTGGGCGTGCTATGGGGACCCATTCTCGAAACCCTGCTCATTGCCGAGTGCGGCCACAACTGGCCGGCCCAAAAGCTCCTGGATTACGGCGAGGCCACTCTCGGCGCGCTGCGGCCAGGCATGGTCTATGTCGGCGGCACCGATCCCGGCCGCGGCATCCCGACGCTCCTCAACGAAACCAGCGACGCCGAGCGGCACATTGTAATCACGCAAAACGCCCTGGCCGACGGGAGCTATCTGCAATATGTCAACTTCCTCTACGGAGACCGCATGGCCACAATTACACCGGAGGATTCTCAGAGCGCGTTCCAGGACTACGTGGCCGATGCCCAGCAACGCCTGGCCCACGACCAGCAATTCCCCGACGAGCCGAAACAGATCCGGCCCGGCGAAGACATTCAGATGGTGGACAACCGCGTTCAGGTCTCCGGCCAGGTCGCGGTCATGGCGATCAATGAAAACCTGCTCCGAGCCATCATGGTCAAGAACCCCGACCTCTCCTTCGCCCTGGAAGAATCGTTCCCGCTCAAGTCCACCTATCCCAATGCCATGCCCTTGGGCGCGCTGATGGAACTGGGCGTCCCGGACGTCCAAAACTCCTTCACTCGCGAGACGGCGGCGCAGGCAGTCAGCTATTGGCGCGATACGGCCCAGCAGGTCCTTTCGGATGCTGAGGCCGGCGCTGACTCCGCCGATCGGCTGACCTATGCCAAAATGGCCGCCGCCCAGGCCGCGTTGCTCGCTGACCACCAGTATAGCGCCGAAGCCGAACAGGCCTACCGTGTGGCCATGCAAATCTCTCCGGCCAGTCCTGAAGCTGTTTATGGCCTGGGCCAACTCCTGGCCACCACCGGCCGAGCCGATGAGGCCCGCCAACTCGTCGCTGATTTTGGGCGTGCCCATCCGAGCAAAGACCCCGCATCTGTCTGGAAGCTCACTTTCGGCGCAGCGGCTGGCGGACAGGTCCCGCATCCGTAAGACCACCGGGTCCGGTCTCACGCGTAGCGGAATGGGGGAGCAAATGAAAGGTGACGCTTCCCACCCGTAAAGCGGCAGGGCCAGAGTCAGGCTGGCGAAATTTGCGCCTACAGACCCCAGCCTCGCCGAAAGGATGGTTTGAGGTATGCGTTCGCTGCGGAGCAGTTGCTGAATTTCATAGCCGCGGCATTCCATTCAAGCTTATGACCCTTGAATCGCATGGCAATTATGCCCAGCAGCGCCAATTCCGTTAATGGCCCGCCGTAGCTAAAATCCGACCCGGCCGGCTTGCCCGCTTTGCAGGCTTGAATCCACTCCTTCTGGTGGCCTGGAGAGCGTGCGTAACGCTGAGGGCTTCGCTTGAACTTCTCAGTGCCTGCATCTGGAATAATCCGCGGCGCTGTGGCGCCGTGCGAACCGTACAGGATCTTCGCTTTGTCCCCGACGACCAGTGCGCCGATGTCGGGCAGCTTCTCGTCAGCTTCCAACTCCGGCGGACGCGGTGGCGTCCGCGCACCATCGTACCAGGTGAGGGTAACCGCCGCGCGGTTACCCTTGGCCGGGAAACCGTAACGGATCACATTGCCGGCCGGGAAGGTTTCCCCTTGCTTGGCGGGGTCGTAATCATCAGGTTCGAGGGCCTCGATGGTCGCGGGCGCTCCCAGATCCAACGTCCAAAACACCGGGTCCACCACGTGGCAGGTCCAGTCCCCGATCACCCCGGTGCCGAAGTTGGTCCAAGCGCGCCACGTGCCGGGATGATAGGCCGCGTGGTAGGGCCGGAATTGCGCAGGTCCAACCCACAGGTCCCAATCCAGGCTCTCCGGGACCGGTTGGCCGCGTTTCACCTCCTCCAGCAGATCCATCCGCGAGTATTTGCTTCGGCACATGGCATGCACCTCACGCACGCTGCCGATGGCGCCATCTTCGATCCACTCACGAAAGACGCGGATCGAGTCGAACGAATGTCCCTGATTGCCCAATTGTGTCGTGACCTTGTACTTCCGCGCCGCCTGCATAAGCGCCCGCACTTCGTAAATCGAGTGGGCGAGCGGCTTTTCGCAATAGACGTGTTTGCCCATCTTCATCGCTCGTAGCGCCAACGCCGCGTGCCAATGGTCCGGAGTGGCGATGAGCACCGCGTCAATGTTTTTGTCCATCGCGTCAAACATTTTGCGGAAGTCCTGAAACTGCTTCGCCTGGGGGAACTGTTGGGCAGACCTGGCGGATTTGCTGGTATCAACGTCGCACAGGGCTACGATATTCTCGCTCGTCATTCCCTGGAGATCGCTATGCCCCTGGTTGCAAAGCCCGATGGCTGCGATGTTGAGCTTGTTATTCGGCGTCTCGGCGCCTCGCAGGCCAAGTACTGAACTCGGCACGACGGACAGGGCGGCGACATTTGCGGTAGCCTTAGCCAGGAAACTACGGCGCGTGATTTTGGTGTGATGGTCATGCATAGTGTTACTAAAGAGTCTTGATTGCACGTTAGTGTTTCTGGTGCGGATTAACCATACGAAATCAGCCCTGCCGGGTCCAGCGCCGGGCAGACCGATAACCTGTAAGCGCCGCTGAACTCGCACAACCGTAATGACCCGGTACGAGACAAGCCGCGAACGACGAACGGGGCAACCCATAGTTTGGATTCGCCCTCATGTAAAGAATGCGTTGCAAAAAGGAATTCGATTCGCCGGTGGAATGGGGGAAGGACCAGAGGAATCTGGCCGGTGGCTTCCAGAATATCCAGCCAGCGCCCGATGCCCGGCACACTCATGCCTAGCGGCGCCACCAGGTCGGATTTGTTGAGCACCTGCCCATGCCGGCTAGCGACCAGTGCGAGAAACCGCCGGAACACCGCCAGATCGTGGACTGCACTGATACTGCGCACGTCCCGCTCCAGGCAGGTCAGCAGGATGGTAGCTGGCTTTCGGCAGCAGGTGCCGCAGGAGGAACGTCTTGCCGGAACGCCGGGGGCCGGTCAGAACCACCGTCGGGAAGCTATTAGCGGCGGCAGTGACCTGCCGCTCCAATTCGCGAGGCAGGTAACGCATATGAGCTTCTTGACCTCGTAGATCAATAAACTCAAGCCAAGACCGAATCGTCCCCCGGTCTTCCTCAGCGTTCCGTCAGCTTTCGCTCGCCTCATTGCACACCGGTCGCCATTATTGATACTGTTTGCCGGACTGCCCGGGCCAACTGATGAATGGAGACGGCGTGCTCTGCTCTTGTGAGTGACGACTGAATGAAATTCGTAGCCCCTCAATGAGGACGGACGGAGCGTCATCAGAGCGCACCCATCCTCGGGCGCAGCAAGCACTCCACGGGTGCCGACGCGCCCCATTCCTTAGAGCGCCGGCGCCGCATCCAGAAAAGCTGACTTGTCGAACCGGCCCGTGATCGAGTCACCCACCGCGAGAAGGACAGCACCCCGATTCAGCAGGAAACCCGCGGGACCTCGGCCCACTCAGCGTGGTCTTTCCGCCTGCACCAGGACATCCCCAAAACCCAGCAGCCCAAGAACCTCCAGGGCTGGCAGGGAAGAGGCGAATTGACCCGGGTGAAGCTGGGCGACGTCGAGCCACTCTTGCACCGTCTGGGTCTGCGTCCCACCGTCTCGTTTGAGCAATTCGGCGAGGTGGCCCATCGCCAGCTCACGTTGTTTTTGACTGATAATCTTCATAATATCCGTGGCGATTATCTGGACGGTGCCCCCTGCTCCCGGGTTTGTCGAGCGTGAAAAGTCAAACCGGGAACACGCCATCCTGAGCGAGTGGAACTTCATTGGCGCTGCCCCCCAAGAACCTGCCAGGCCGAACCGCACTTCTCGAATAATCGCCTTCCACAAGACGTCGAAGCCAGCGTGCTATGAGAATCCCTTACCTATGGAACATGGGCTTGCTGGCATTAACAGCGGCCATGCTCCTCGACCCCCGTTCCGAGGCCCTGGAGGGCCGGCCTGTCGTTGCAGCGACCGGCCCGGGAAGCCAGGCCGCCGCAGGCCAGCGGGCGAGGGAAACTCCCTATCGACCTGCGATGCAGCTTTCGGCAGAGATCCTCCCGGCCCAGTTCCAGGCGACAGTTTATGAGGTCCGAGCCTCTGCGGACCGGCTGGGCAGTCTCGACGCCAAAGCGTTGAACCGCCAGGCGGCCACGCCCGAGGCGCTACTTTCCGCCCTGGCCCAGACGGGTAAAACGCCGCTCCTCTACCGCATCGAACAACCGGTCAACGTGTTCTCCACGATGATCACGATCGGCTCAAGCGAGCCAGTGATCGTCGGGGCCCGGACGACCGTTACAGGTGATGCCGTTAACAGCATTAGCTATCAAAGCGTGGGCGTCATTGTCCGGCTGTCCGCTCAGGCGCCGCCAAAGGACGAAAGCGGTGCGGCTCCGACTGTGACGACGGCCATCCGGCTCTCGGTTCTCAGTCCAGGGGAGAAGGAAATCGCACCGGGCCAAAAGGAGTCGGCAATCCGGGTTATGTCGCTGGAAGGCAGCGGGGCATTGGAACTGAATCAGCCGCGAGTGCTGCTGACCATCAGCTCGAATGCCTTCAGCAGCTTCCGCACATCCGACGACAGGAGTGGTGGAACCCAAACGCCGATCACGCCTGTCGGCTATGTCATTCGGTATCAGTTCGGACCTCCTGCACAAGGCGGTGGGGAAAGAGCGTCCGCCGGCACATTGACTAGCACTACGGAAACCGCGCGCTCCACCAACATCCTCACCGCCCAATTCCAGGCGACGGTCTATGAAGTAGAGGCTGCCACGAATCGTTTGCCGGCCCTGGACACGAGCGCGTTGGCGCGCGCCGCCACGCCTGATCTGGTGCTTGCCGCTCTGCGGGACGCTGGAAACCCCAGGGTGCTTTACCTCATCGACCAGCCGGTTAATGTATTTTCCGACCAGGTCCTGATCCGGACCAACAAGGAGGTCGTGATGGGGACGAGAGTGGGAAGTGACGGGCAGCCGATCAACAGCTACACTTCCCACAACATGGGAGTCAGTGTTCGGTTATCGGCCAAGGCACCGCCAAAGAGTGCAAAACGCGAAGGCCCGGACGTCACGGTCTCGTTTAACGTTTCCGCCGAAGGCCCCGGCACCACCGAGATTGGGTTGGGCCAAATGGTCCAGTCTTTCCCCATGATTTCCCAGGAACACAATGAGCCCCTGGATCTGGGCCGCCCGCGCCTAATGCTTGCCATGGGATCGCCGTCGGCGGTCGAACAGGCCAAACCTTTTGTGTACGTCGTTCGTTACCAGTTCGGCCCGGCAGGGACCAAGTAGCTTTGGCCAGGATGCGGACGCGGAGAGGCGTGGGAAGGCTCCGCGTGGACAGTGGAATCTACTTCTCAATAATGGAGCCGGGGCAGTAATTCCCCGCTGCGCGATCATTACTACCTCGTCCGACCTGGCTCGCGTACGCCTTGGCCGTTCCGCTTGGTCAAAGCATCGCCGAGTTCCTGGCGTGCCTTGCCGGCTTCGGCTTCGAGACGCTTAACGATGTCGGCGTGTTGCCCGGCGACATCGGTGACCTCGGAGATGTCGTTGACGAGGTCGTAAAGCTCGGCCCGCTCCAGCTTGCGCTGCTCATAAGGGACCGGGGTGCCGCCGTGTCCGCCGGGTCGTCCGCCCAAAGTGCGGTAGGTATGCGGCAACTGCAGCTTCCAGCGGCCATCGCCGCTGACCACCGCCTGAAGCTGATTGACCTCATAATAAAACCAGTAGGCGGCGTGCGGGTTCTTCGCGCCGCGTTGGCCGGAGATAATGGGCCACACATCGAGGCCGTCGATGGGGTGCTTGGGCAGGTCAGCGTGAATCAGTTTGGCGATGGTCGGGAACAGGTCGATCGTCATCAGCATCCGGTTGCACTCGGTGCCGGCGGGGATTCTGCCCGGCCAGCGCATGACGCATGGCTCGCGCGTCCCGCCTTCCCAGCAAGTGCCTTTGCCCTCCCGCAAAGGATAGGCCGAGCCGGCGTGGTCGCCGTAGCTCAGCCACGGGCCGTTGTCCGACGTGAAGATCACCCAGGTCTTGTCTTCCAGGCCAGTCCGCTTGAGGGCGTCCATGACCTGGCCGACCGACCAGTCGATTTCCTCAATCACGTCGCCATAGAGCCCGCGCTCGGTCTTGCCGCGGAACTTGTCGCTGACGTGCAACGGGACGTGCGGCATATTGTGCGCGAGGTAAAGAAAGAACGGGCGGTCCTTGTTCTGCTCAATGAACTTGACGGCATGTTCCGCATACCAGGTCGTGAGCTGGTTCTGGTCTTCGTGGGTGACCTGGGGAATCACGACCTTGTTATCTGCGAACATGACCAGATCCGGGTAACCGCTCTTTCGGTTTGCGTCGTTGGGAGGCAGTTTGATGAGGTCCGGATGCAGGGGCCACATGTCGTTCGAGTAGGGGAGGCCGAAGTACTCGTCGAAACCATGTTGCAGAGGCAGGAATTGCGGCGCGTCACCCAGGTGCCACTTGCCGAAGATGGCCGTCGCGTAGCCGCGTTGCTTGACCAGCTCGGCCAAGGTCATTTCCGAGCCGCTGATGCCGACTTTGGAGAGTGGCGCCAGGGCGCCGTGAATGCCGATGCGGTTTGGGTAACAGCCTGTTAGCAGGCCCGCGCGGGAGGCCGAGCACACGGGTTGAGCCACGTGGAAGTTGCGGAAAATGCAGCCCTCACTGGCCAGACGGTCCAGGTTCGGCGTATGGAAGCCCTTAGCTCCGAACACCCCGACATCCGCGTACCCCTGATCGTCCGTGAAGATGATGACGATGTTCGGGAGCTTGCTGCTTTGCGCGGCGCAAGCGGTGGTGGCGAGCCCGGCGGCAAGGCAGGCGGTCAGGGCAAGAAGTGTCAGCGACAACAGTGATCTCCGGTTGGCGCATCTCATTCTTACTCT
>Ga0182014_10003567_pt1 | contig 18526 bp, 18 predicted proteins | sample 612S2DmetaG_FD_120489 | JGI IMG/M metagenome (GOLD analysis project Ga0182014, IMG submission 120489) | Permafrost microbial communities from Stordalen Mire, Sweden - 612S2D metaG | ecosystem: Environmental > Terrestrial > Soil > Wetlands > Permafrost | place: Sweden: Stordalen | collected... | reverse complement strand
TAACTCTAGTGGAGCCTAAAACATTACCTAGAAGTGAAGGAAAAGCAGTAAGAGTTATTGATAAAAGAAGATTTGAATAAATAATAAAAAAAGATTTTATGGGGGAATTTTGTAATTGAAAATAAAACAATTATCCATATTCCTAGAGAATAAGAAAGGTAGAATGAAGAAAGCTCTTGACGTTATAGAGAAAGGAAATGTTAATATACGAGCTCTTTCCATTGCCGATACATCAGATTTCGGAATTTTACGGTTAATCGTCCCCGAACCCTTGAAAACTAAGAAATTATTAGAGGAAAACAGTTTTATAGTTAAGATAGGAGAAGTTATAGCAGTTAGAATGCGTGATGATCCGGGAGGTCTAGGTGAAATATTAGGAATTTTAGATGATAATAATATTAACCTGGAATATCTCTATGCATTTGTAGAAGAGAAGGAAAAAGTGGCTATTGTATTATTACACCCAGAAAACATTGATGGGGGAATAAAAGCGTTAATTGATGGTGGAGAAGAAGTTATTTCCGCTGAAGAAATTTATAGATTATAATGAGTAAATAAAAAAATAATTTCGTTTTTTTTATATAAATTATAAAAAAAAGCCAGAATTAAATTTATCTGTTTCTGCTTAAATTTTTTATTCATGATGTTTTCATCTATTATTTTCCCGTCAAGCACATTATATATTCTATCTGCCATATCAGCTACATAATGTTCATGGGTTACTAGAACTAAAGTAACCTGCTCTTTTATATGCAGATCTTTTAGTAATTTAAGTATAATATCCCCAGTTTTGGAATCTAAAGCTCCCGTGGGTTCATCAGCTAAGATGATCGATGGATGGTTAACTAATGCTCGTGCGATGGCTACTCTTTGTCTTTCACCGCCTGAAAGTTTAGTTGGATTTTGATCAACTTTATCAACTAGATCAACTGTTTTCAGGAGTTCTAAAGCTCTTTCCCTCATTTCTTTGCTGGAGAGTTTATTTCATACATGGGTATTTCCATGTTCTCCCTACACTAAGGTTGGGTATGAGGTTGTGCATTTGGAATACGAAACCTATTTCTTGGGATCTGAATGTGTTTAAGTCCTTAGCTGTCGTAAGATCAATACCTGACACTTTAATGGATTCTTCATCTGCGTTATCAAGAGCTCCAATCATGTTAAGTAAAGTGGATTTACCTGAACCAGAGGGCCCCATTATGGACGCAAATTCTCCCTTTTTAACTTCTAAGTTAATTCCGTTTAAGGCTTATTCATAACGTAATGCCTCGGTTGGTGGTAATCGTGAAGCCCGGTAGGCAGGGTATAAACCGCCTATTATTCCAACCAGGAAAGCTATTCCTAGTGCTCTTAATAATATACCAACTGTTAATTCCGGTTTGAAACCTGCACCAGTAACACTCAATAATACATTAACTCCCACCACACCTACCACGATACCCACTACAGCTGCTGTTAGAGTTAGTATAATAGATTCACCAAGTATCATGGTGAGTATTCGACTGCTTCTCCATCCGACTGCTTTGAGAACTCCTATTTCGCGTGTTCTTTCAAATACGGACATTATCATAACATTGATTATTCCTATTCCACCTATTACAATAGCAAGGAGAGATATTGCTGTTGAAGCAGTGTTAATAAATCCTAAGCCTTGATTTATTCTATTGGCCTCATCTGCAGCTGTTGTTGTACTTAATTGATTTGGATAAGCATTTTGTATTGCTTGACTTACTGTTGTGACGTTAGCATTGTTAGCAACCTTAACAGCGATGTCACTTATTTTACCGTCGTTGCTGGTTAAGTTTTGGAGTGTATTGAGGGACATGAAACCGCCACTGTCTGTGATAAAGTTGCCTGTTTGATATATTCCAGTAACTGTGAAGTTTGTACCGAAAATTGTGACTGTGCTTCCTACAGTTTTATTAAAATTTTTTGCAGCTGTACTTCCTAATATTAACTCATTTGGGCTTCCATTAGTGTAAAAACTACCATTTATGCTGTCTATTCCTTCTAAACTTAGTTCATTACTATCTATACCATTAATTAAAAGACCTTCACCAAAACCTGATGATGATGATGAGTTAGAAGTGCCTGTAACATTAGCATTTAACTCTAGAACTCCTGCGGTGTTCGCGACTCCGCTAATATTTAGAAGATCGTTTGCAAGGCTTTCATTAAGTGTACCTCCTCCTGATCCGAAGTTACTGGAGCCAACAGGGGTTACAGAAATTTCAGCTGCTCCAGCTTTAAGAGTGCTGGTGGTAGCTGATTGAAGACCACCAGTAACCATACCTAAAACAACTATGGTTGCAATACCAATAGCAATCCCTACAATAGCAAGAGCTGCCCTAGTTCTGTTTCTAAATGGATTTTTCACCATAAGCGATAAGAATGACATAAATTTTTTTCACCTATAAAATTTTTATAATAGTAAATTTTTATAATAGTATAATATGTAGGATTAAACATTCTTTTTTTAAAGTATCCTGTATCTAAATTATTTCTCAATTCAATTATATTGTGACTTATCTGTATATGTTACTATTGTAACAAATAATTATTTGTAATAGTCAAATTTTAATTCGTTTTTTGTTAAAAATGAATCAATTTGAAAAATTTTTTATATCACTTTTATTAGGTATAAATTAGGCAAAATTAAACCATAATCACTATTTAGCCTAAATAAACTAGTTGAGTTTGAATTAAAAACTAAGTGCACCAGTTTCATGAGATTTCAAAGTTGAATATTAATTGTTTAATTTAAAAAAATTCCTTAATGATCAAATAAATGTTTATTTTTACTTAAAAAATTTTTATTGAGAAACACTTATAAATCCTTCTTGAAAAGCTTTTAAATTAATTGTATAAGATTTTTTAGGTAAATTATCCTTCATTGATTCTAGTAACATGTCTTTGTCTAATGGAAATCCGGGTATAGCTGATGCTCCACCTAACATCACCATATTCAATGATAAAATATTTCCTGCTTTTTCAGCTATTTTCACAGCATCTATGGTATATAATTTCTTTGATTTAGAATTCAATTCCTTTAGAATAATTGAAATATCAGGGTATGAGTATTTACTTTCACTAAGGTTAAAGGGCATGATGGGGTTTGTATTAATAATTATGTAATTATTCTTATTTATTTTATGAATAGCTCTAAGAGCTTCTAATGGTTCAAATGCTAGTAGGAGATTTGCATATCCATCTTGGATAATGGGGCTTAGAGAACAGCCTATTTTAAGCTCAGTGGATACAACACCGCCACGTTGAGCCATACCATGCACCTCACTCATAACAACGGGCTTTCCCATTTTCATTGCTGCCTCACCCATCACAATAGAGGTTTTAATGATTCCCTGTCCTCCCACACCTGAAATATAAATATTAAATAATTCCATTATTAACTTCTCCATATTAATAAAAAGATATTAGAATTACATTTATCATTATAAAATTAAAAATTTTTATATTAAATTTTAACTTTAATAGCTTTCTCTGGACATAATTGAATACAAACACTGCATCCGCGGCAAAGCTTAGGATCTATCCTGATTAAATCATTTTCAGTATAAATTGCTGGACAACTTAGATCATCTATGCAAGTGGTGCAATTAATACAATTATCTTTAACCTCAACTACTAATTTTTTCTTTTTGCTTTTACTTTTAATAAGCATACATGGATATTTAGATATAATCACCGCTACTCCATTATATTCGAGTGCTTCTTTTAATACTAATTGAGATTCCTTTAAATTCAAAGGATTAATTTTTCTTATAAATTTTACATCCATTGCTTCCACTATCTTCTCAATAGAAATTTCAGGAGCTTTTTCGCCCATACCATCAATAGGAAGACCGGGGTGTGGTTGGCCGCCAGTCATTGCCGTGGTACGATTATCTAATATAACTAGTACAAAACGATTTTTATTATGCACTGCATTTATAAGGGGAGGAATACCAGCATGGAAAAAGGTAGAGTCTCCAATAAAACTTACAATACACTGTTCGGTGGCTTTGGAGAATCCGCAGCTAGTTCCAATGGAGGAACCCATGGAAAGTAAATAATCACCGGCTTTATAAGGTGATTCAATTCCAAGAGTGTAACAACCAATATCTGTAGGGAAAATTACATTATCTAAATTCAAATCAGATATAACTTTTTTAACTGAATAATAAACTGCCCGATGGGGACATCCTGGACATAAAGTAGGAGGCCTGTTAGGCAATTGTATATTTGTCTCTTGAATCTTATTTTCAACTGTTTTAAGATTCAAAACTTTCCTAATACCATTTAAAACGATACCAGGATTATATTCGTATATTAATGGTAGTGAACCATCTAATTTTCCGTGAATCTCTTTTTTAATTCCTTGCTTACCTAACACTGCTAACAAAGCATTCTCCATTATAGGATCAACTTCTTCTACCACTAATACTTCTTCTACATCTTTCATGAATTTTAAGACAGTTTCTTCGGTGAAGGGATATGTGAAAGTTAATTTAAGAACGTTCACTGGTAAATCATTCTCATTTACTACATCCATAACATAATTAAAAGCTCCGCCACTAGTTATAATACCTAAATTGCCGTTTTTATGGAATATTTGGTTTAATATGGATTCGTCTGCTCGTTCCTGTAATCCCTTCATTTTATCCATTAATTTCTTATGCATTTTACGCGCTGCTTCAGGTACAGGTACGAATCTTTTAGGATCTTTATGGAAAAATCCTATGTTTTTACCTTTATGAATAATGTCCATTTTCACTACTCCACGCATATGGGATACTCTGGTGGTGGTGCGGATTAGAATAGGTATTTGAAATTCTTCGGATAGTTTAAATCCATAATTCATAATATCTTTTATTTCTTGGGGATTTGAAGGCTCTAAGAGGGGTATACTAGCAAATGGGGCGTAATGTCGATTATCCTGCTCATTTTGAGATGAGAACATGGAGGGATCATCTGCTGAGAGTATTAGCATTCCACCGTTGACTCCTGAGTATACTGTGGTCATAAGGGAGTCTGATGCCACGTTTAAACCTACATGTTTCATGAAAGTGAATGATCTAAGACCTGAAACTGCTGCGGCAGCTGCTACTTCCAGAGCTACTTTTTCATTAGTGGAAAATTCGAAGTAAATTTCAGCATCTTTAGCTATTTTTGAGAAGACATCCCCGATTTCTGATGATGGTGTGCCAGGGTAAGTGGAGGCTACTGAGACTCCTGATTCTAATGCCCCTCTAACAGCAGCTTCATTGCCTAATAAAAATAGTTCTTCATTTTCATGGGCGGTTAAAACTTCTTTTATATTCATGTTTATTAATCAACCTATAGAATTTTTATTTATTAATAATTGTTTAAGTTAATTTTGGAAGGATTATATTATTTTTTAGTAGATTTATAGTTTTCATATTAATTTTTTTATGTAATTAAAATTAATTCACTATTCATGAATTAATAAACCTATAAAGAATTAAAGTAATAATCTTAATATATAAACTTAATTTAGGTCTGATTTGGGTAAAGTTTATTATATGATGATATTTCAATAGATAGTTTGTAAATGTAAATTCAATAAATAAGTTATTTTATAGATCCTAATTGAAGAAATATATTTTAAGGGAATTATTTTTTTTACCTTTGTTAAACCTTAAAGTATTAATAATCATAAAATTTATTTATATTAATAATAGATAGGAAGTGAGTAATATAAGGAACAGAACGATTTTATTTATACTAATACCGATCCTCGTTATAGGATCGGTTGCAGCTTATACATTATTTAATTATGAATCAGCAGTTAAAAGTGGTACATGGGAAAATCATCAATTATTATTCATATTAATAGATGATACGGAACCCCAGGGTGGTGGAGGTCCAGGAGCTGTAGACATGGCTTTTGTTGCTAACTTCACTAATGGTAAAGTAGAGAATATTACACCTATTTATCCCGGTGACATGGCACCGAGCACTAATATCAGCGCTCCTCCGGATGTAGCTGGCTCAGTGAATTCATTAGATAATACTGAAACAAATCTTTTGTTGGTAGATTCTTTTTATTGGAGTAATCTTACTCAAGATTCACAATATGCTCAGCAGATTGTACAGTCTAATACAGGTATACAAACTGATGGGGTAATGATTATTAAACCAGAAGCAGTAGATGCTATAGATAATGCAGTTGGACCAATATATGTGAATGGTACACAAATAGGTGGTAGTTCACTTACTTATGTCAGAATGTTACAGCATTCAGATAACCAGTCCAGAGGTGATTCTGTTCTCACGTTATTCAATGCTATTGTGAATGCATCATCCACTTCAAAACTTCCATCATTAATTAGTACTATTAACTCACAGAATTCTCAAGGAAATATCGTAACAATTCCTTCCGGTCTAATTGGTCAGTTGATAACAGAAGAAGGTGCGAACAAGCTTTTTGGACTATAAAATTAAACTTTGAGGTAGTGAATAATCTTTTTCACTATTTTTTCTTCTTTTTTCAGAAAATTATGTTTGAAATTTAAAACAATATACAAATACAAAGGAATATTCAATTATCTAATAATAAAAAATAGAACAAGGAAATAAAGTAAAAAAACAACCTCTATTAACTTTTCTCCTAAATTAAGAAAAGATTAAATAGTTATTAAAAATTTATATTTAATATGAAAAAATTTAGCAAAATTATAATTGGAATCATTTGCATCATTGCTTTTATTTTCATTATAGGAATTTTTGTATCTTCAAATAATGGGAATAATTCTCAAACAGGTTATGATACTTATACTAATCAGTATATGTCATTTCAATACCCTGCAGGGTGGCAAACTGTGAATAATTCTGAAGATGGGGTTAATGTATATAACGGTACTGAAAATAAAAATAATGGTTGGTTTAGTGTTTTACCTTATGGAAATAATGGAAGTGTAAATACTCAGGATGATTTCCAAGGAGATATGAGTCAGGCTATTTCCACTTCAAATCCACCTACAGTCCAAAATGGAACCATTAATGGAACCACATACACATATATTGATAATCCTAATCCTAATAATACGACGTTTAGTATAAAATACTGCTTTTTCTTTAAAAATGGGGAAGGTTGCATAGTATCTGGCGACGTTGAGAATATAGGGGTTTTAGAGCACGTAGTAGCTACATTCAATTAAAAAAATGTGATAGATATAAATATGGGGGTTTCTACTGTTCACTTTTTTTTTCAAATTCTTTTTTTTACTTTTTTTCTAGTATAAAAAAACTTCAGAACTCTTTTTTTCATTTTAGAGTCATGAATTAGATAAATGATATATTATAAATTGTTCAAATTATTTAAATCGAATAATTGGCCATAATTAAGATAGACGAAAAAATATGAACTAAAAAGTGAGTAGAATCAAAATCTTCCATAAAATATTGTAATTATGAAAAAATTTAAAATTAAGGATTTAGATGTGGAGTATGAGGTAATTCACCGTAACATAAAATATCCAAGATTAGAAGTTAAAACAGGTTATTTATATTTAATATTACCTAAAGAATACCATAATCATCAAGAACTTCTTAAGAAGCACGAGAACTGGATATACAAGAAAGTATCTTTGATAAAGAACTCTCAAAAAGAAGCTCTCAATAGAAGTTTAAACCGGGAAAGAACTGATGAAAAACTTAAATCTTTGATATTATTATATGTGGATAGAATTTCCCGGGAATTGAATGTAACTGTTAATCAAATCCGTTTTCGGAGGATGAAGTCACGATGGGGTAGCTGCAGCTGCCAGGGAAACATTAATTTCAACCTTTACTTGAAATATCTACCCTCAAATCTTATTGAATATATTGTCTTCCATGAATTAGCACATTTAGTGGAGATGGGGCATAACAAAATATTTTGGAATATAATAAGTAATAGATTTAATGATTACAAGGAAATAGAGAATGAATTACTAATATATTATATGATTTTAGCTAAAGAACACTAATTATTTGATAAAGATATATTAAAATAGTATTATTTATTCATTTTTCTTCTAATTATGTGTTATATTACATTTTAACAAACAAATTATTGAAAAAATATATTATTAATGAATAGTTTGAAATTTTATCTGAAATAATATTAATATAATACAACCTAATCTTTATCCTGTTTTGAACAGATTTAAAAAGATTATAAGGCATATTAATTTTAATCCTTAAAACATTCTGATTTTAAAAGAAATGGAGTAAATAGTAAATAATGATTTTTTGGATGGTGTTAAAAAAAATGACTGAAGGAAAAGATTCTATAATTTCTGATTATGTAAAGTATAATGGAAAAAATAATTTGCCAGATAGAGTACATATTTTGATACGACTTGAATTGAATAAAGTTACTACAATAGAAGAATTAGAAGGAATAACAACAGAATTTAAATCATATCTTAAAGATAATACTGGTTTATCTTTTTCTAGTGTAGTTGAACCACTTTCAGAGGAATATTGGCTTATAGAATTTATAAATGTACAAGTAATATCTAAAGGCTTCTCAATTACACGAATGATATCTCAGGAAAGTCTAGTAAATTTTGTTAAAGAAAATTACTTAAAATTTTACCATAAAAGTTTAAATTAAAATTATAACCTCCTTTTTATTAACCTTTACTACAATATCATCTTAGAATTTGTAAATAAAAAAATTAACAAATTTAATACATCATAAAAATCCGGATAAATTAAAAATTAATTTAATCTTGCTTAAAAATAAAATTTATTTTAAAAATTTTTAATTTAATTGAGTTAATTCTACTCTTTCATCTAATTTAAAAAGCTGTAGAATTAATTGTACTACATGGCATTCTCCTTTCGCAGTAAAAATATTATTTCCTTCTATTATTTCATTTATTTTAGCACAAAATTTATAATAATCAGGATAATATTTTTGGAATGTTTGAGTGAATTCTTTGATAAGTTTTTCTTCTGTAGGTTCTAGATGTTAATGTCTTAGAAATCCCCAGGCAATTATGTAACGGGAGATCATGAGAAGAGCTTCTAGGTGTGGATTGTCTGTGAATCTTTGATAAAATTTTTCTCCTTCTTCTTCACCTTTGTGAGCAATTTTTATCTCTTCCGTAACCATGGGTAAGTATTCATGTCCAAAGGGATGGAATCCATTATCTTGTATGATTTTATTTACAATAATATCCTCTATCATAGTAAAAAGGAGATGTACATCTCTTTTATAATCATCATCCACATCTTCAAAAAAAATTGGTCTGCAAAACTTTAATTTATGCATTAGATAACCATGAGTGGCTTCATGAGCTATCGATCTCTCCCTATCCCCTATAGATCTTGGATTTTCCATATTAAGTGTTATTTGGATATATTTAGGGTGATAATTGTATGCTGCAGTTATTCCTTTTATTCCCAAATCAAGGCTTTCAAAGAATTTTATCTCTCTCCCGGTATCTAATTCAATTTTCTTTAAATAATCCGTTAATTTTCTTGAAAATTTAAAATTAGACATTAAAATCACGGTTTTTAGGTTCAAAATAAATAATTTCTTTAAGAAAATTAAGCTAGATTTATAATTTGTAAATAATATTATTTTTTGAATTAAAAGATTAAATATTAGATCATATAAATTAAATATATTAATCATTTAAGTTTTATACTATATTTTTAGATTTTTTTTATTTATATCATTATAATTTAAACTATAAATTAATTTTAATAAAACTTTTTTAAGAAAATAATAAGGAGTACATATATGATAAAGGTCAAAGTTTTTAGGTATCATCCTCAAAATGATGATGAATCACGCTTAGAAACATTTAAAGTAAATAAAAAGGAGAAAATGAAGGTTTTAGATGCCTTGAATTATATTAATGAAAATTATGATGCAAAAATATCTTACCGTTGCTCTTGTAGAGCTGGGCAGTGCGGATCTTGTGCAGTTAAAGTGAATGGTCAAACTGTACTAGCTTGCAAAGCGGAGATAATGAATGAAGATGTAATAGAACCTTTAGATTTTGATGTGATGAAGGATTTGATAGTAGATCGTACAATAACGGATGGACGGGTGAAAGAGCTTGAATTATTTATAGATGAATGTGATACATATCAATGTCCGGCTAATATAAAACCTGAGGATTATGAAAATTCAAAGAAACTTAGAAGTTGTATTGAATGTTTATCCTGTTTATCAGTATGTCCTCCTTTAAAAGAAACTTCAGAATTCGCCGGCCCATATTTCATGCGTTACTTTGGTAAATTTGCATTAGATCCTCGAGATTGTGGTGAACGCATCCAAACTAGTTTTGATGAGGGTTTATACTGTTGTACTTCCTGTTCTAAATGTGTAGAGGTCTGTCCTAAGGAGATAAACACTTTTGGGGGTGCTATTGAAAAATTAAGGGAATTATCCTGTAGGAAGGGAATAGGTCCTCTACCTCCACATAAAGTAGTTCGGGAACTCATAGAAAAAACTGGCAGATCAGTGGAACCATTAGGAGAAAGTTTTATAAAATCTATTTCTCAAGAACCATCATCGGAATCAGGAGAGTTAAAACCTAAAATCGCCTTTTTCACGGGTTGTATGATAGATTACCGGCTGCCGGATGTGGGTTTCGCTCTTTTAGATGTATTAAAGAATCAGGGAATAGATGTAATAGTACCTGTAAATCAAGTTTGTTGCGGCTCACCTATGATTAGAACTGGGCAGACAGAGATTGTAGAGGATATAGTTAAGAAAAATGCTGAAGTTTTCAAGGATTATGATATCATCATCACTGTTTGTGCTGGATGTGGTGCTACTTTGAAAAATGATTATCCTAAGTATGGTGTGAATCTTAATGTGGTAGAAATCAGCGAATTCCTGGCGGATAATTTAAACATTGATAATATGAACCCGGTAGATTTAAAGGTAACTTATCATGATCCTTGCCACCTGTCTAGAGGTCAGGGAATCCGGAAAGAACCTAGAAAAATTTTAGGGAAGATTAAAGGATTGGAATTTGTGGAGATGGAAGAACCAGATCGCTGCTGCGGTTCCGGTGGGGGTGTAAGGTCGGGTAAACCGGATTTAGCAGCTAAAATTGGTAAAAGGAAAGTGGATATGATTAAGGAATTGGATGTGGATGCTGTAATCACTATTTGTCCATTCTGCGAGTATCATATCCGTGATTCTCTTAAAAAGGAAGGTTTGGATATTGATGTTTTAAACATACTTAAATTACTTCAATTATCTTATAAATCAACATAAATAAGAAAATATCCATCAATTTTTTTTTAAATTTATAAAAATTAGGGAAATAAAATGATCTATGTTGTTTTTGTAGAACCAGAATCAGCTGGAAATATTGGTTTCCTTGCTAGGGCTATGAAAAACTTCGGATTTTCAAATCTGGTACTTATAAATCCCGGTAAGATTGAAAATGAAACCTATTATTATGCTATGCATGCTAGGGATGTTATAAATGAATGTGAAATTTATAATTCCTTGGATGAGTTCACTTGTAAGGAGGGCATTGATTTTATGGTGGGCACTACCGGGGTTGCTGGTGGGAGTTATAATATCCAGAGAATTGCCGTTACCCCAGAACAATTGTCGGATTCTATAAATATAAATGGTAAATTAGCCTTGGTATTTGGGAGAGAGGGTAATGGTTTATCTAATTATGAAATAGGGTTATGCGATCTGATTGTTTCTATTCCAACTCATGAATCATATCCAATAATGAATATAAGCCATGCTGCATCTATAGTATTCTATGAATTATTCAAAAAAATAAAGAATTATCCTGTAGAAGATTTAGCAGAGGCTTCATTAATCGAGAAAGAAAGTTTAATTTCTAGTATGGATGAAATCATAAATAAACTAGATTATCCAATTCATAAGAGTAAAAATGCTTCTATAGTATTTCGTAGACTTTTAGGCAGATCTTTTATATCTGCTAGAGAAGCACATACTTTAAAAGGAACTTTAAGAAGAATAACTAAAAGATTAAAATAAATTTTTTTTTTAATCCAAAATTTTTTTTATTAATATCATTTTAATCTAAAAAAGAGCCAGATATATTATTATATTAAAAGTCTGTAATTACCTAATATTCAATACCTTCTGCTTTTATAAAGTAACTTAAGATGCATTAAATGAGGTATGGTTGTTTTCTAAATGTTTAAGTTGATAAAAATAATTTTCATATGCTTGATTGATATTGACATGATTTTTAAGAAAAATCTTTTAGTACTGTGTCGTCAGATATAACTACACTAATTTATGTTTTATGGACTGAAATCTAAAAAAAAATTATAAAAATTTTAACATTTTAGTCATATGAAATAGAATAAAAAAAATTAGAACTTTACTCAATTTTATAAAAAAATAAAAAAATTAATGGGTTGGATTTTTAATGGTATTTGGCTTAAACACATTCGACATTATAGGCGTACTTATAGTTATTCTACTGATCGTAGCGATTCCTATCCTTATAAGAAACAGGATATTATCTGGTGTAAATAAAGCAACCTTAGAATTAGAAGGAATGGTTGATAAAAGCGAAAATATACTGGTAGAATTATCTAAAGAAAAAGGAAATCCCCCTGAAGATCCTAAGGAAAGTATTCAGGATTTCATGGAATTTTTTATAGTTCCTCCAGTTAATCTGGATCCAAATGGGATTGTAACTAAGATTGATAAAATTTTGGATATGGGTGAAGAGAGATTCAAGTTTATGGCTAGTGAAATGGCACCCGAAGCTGATGAAGAATGGAAATCTAATATTATAATGACCCTTAAGGCTATTCTGGGAATAAGTAACGTGACTAAAGAAGTTAGACATAACTTAGATCTAGTTAAAAAAACAGGTAACTTACAGATACTTTTCATGTTACAAACAAGTATGCCTCTTATAATGAGGATTGCAAAAGCTCAATTTGAAGGAATAGAAGCATTTTCACAGGGTAAACCTATTGGGGATGGTTTAGGCTGTCTGGTGGTGGGGATGATTATGGCTTCGGATCATCCTGAAGAACTCGTAGAACAGGATGGAGTAGTAATAAGTAGAAAAGATTTTCATGATAGAAAGTTGATCATGGCTCGATCTATAGGTCCTGGTGCTAGGACTGGTAAGATAGGTAAAATTATAAGTTCTTTAATAGATGATGAAAGTATTAAAAGAATTATAACAGTTGATGCTGCAGCTAAGTTGGAGGGTGAAACAACAGGTGCCATTGCTGAAGGTATTGGTGTAGTGATAGGTGGTCCTGGAGTGGATAAATGGATTATTGAAGAGAAAATGGTGCAAGAGGATCTTCAGTTTGAGGCTGTGATTGTTAAGATGAGTCCTGAGGAAGCTATAAGTCCGATGAAAAAGGAAATACTTGATGCTGCAATTAAAGCTATTCCATTAGTTGAGAAGACTATTTTAAGATCTCCTCCCGGTTCTAAGGTTTTATTAGTAGGTGTGGGAAATAGTTGCGGGCTTCCTAACGTGATTTGGAATCCATCAACTATAGAATTTAAAAAAGAAGATGTTAAAGAAGTGAAGAGGTAAAAATTATGGCTATTCTAAGTGATAAAGATATAAAGGAGCATTTAAAATCAGGTAAAATAGTTATAAATCCTTTAACAAATCCGGAAGTACAGATACAGCCATCATCAGTTGATTTGAGGATTGGTAGGGAATTTAAAGGCTTCCGAATCATTAGAAAACCATGCATTGATCCAATGGATCAAAGCGACTTGGACTCTTATATGGAATCATTCTACATAGATGAAGGAGAACCTTTTATAATCCATCCTGGAGAATTTGCTTTAGCTACCACTCATGAAACCATTAAACTTCCCCATGATTTAGTGGCTCGGGTTGAGGGACGTTCTTCAATGGGTAGATTGGGTGTAACTATGCATGTTACAGCTGGTTATATAGACCCGGGATTCATGGGTAAAATTACTTTGGAAATATCTAATATTGGTAAAATGCCAGTTGCATTATATACGGGTCAGCGGGTATGTCAAATCGTTTTTGAAACCATGACTTCTCCTTCAGAGAGACCTTATGGACATCCGGAGAGGAATAGTAAATATATGGGTCAAAAAAGTCCTGTTTCCAGTAAAATAAAGCATGATTATGAAATTAAGAATAGATCTAAACCTAGAATGGTTTAATTAAAAATTTTATTTTTCTTATCTATGATTTTTTTATATTTTAGAAATATTTTAATTTAGAATAATAATAATAATGGGATGATTTAGAAATGAAAAATGATGAAGTAATGAATATCGCCAAAAAAAGAGGATTTTTATGGTCTTCATTTGAATTATATTCTGGTGTAGCTGGTTTCTTTGATTACGGTCCTTTAGGAGCTATTCTTAAAAATAATATTATGAATAAGTGGCGTGAGTATTATGTGATACGGGAAGGTTTTTTTGAAATAGAATCACCTACCATAATGCCTGAGGAAGCTCTTAAAGCATCAGGACATGTTGATCACTTCACTGATCCTATGACTGAATGTAAAGATTGTATGGAAGTCTTCAGAGCGGATCATATTATTAAAGAAGCCATGGGGAGTGATGTTGAGGGTTTAGAGAATGAAGAACTTTCAAAATTATTATCTAATGAGAATATATGTTGTCCTCAATGTGGTGGATATTTAACTCATGTTTGGAGTTATAATTTAATGTTTCAGACAGTTATTGGGGCTAAAGGCAAAAAGACAGGTTACTTACGGCCGGAAACTGCTCAGGGAATCTTTATACCTTTTAAGCGATTACTTCGATTTTATAGGGGTAAATTACCTTTTGGAGTGGTGCAAATGGGTAAAGCTTACAGGAATGAGATATCTCCTCGTCAGGGAGTAATTAGATTACGAGAATTTACTCAAGCGGAAGCGGAAATTTTTGTTAATCCATTGGATAAGAGTCATCCTAAATTCTGTGAGGTTGCTGATGATATTCTTCATCTTTATTCGGCTGAAAGGCAATCGAATGGAGAACATATGGTAAAAATGTCAGCTGTAGATGCATTGGAGAGTGGTACTATCTCTAGTGAAATGCTTACTTATCAATTATGCCTTGCTGGAAGGTTTTTAAATGATTTGGGAATACCAAAGGATGTTATAAGATTTAGACAGCATTTATCTAGTGAAATGGCTCATTATGCTATAGATTGTTGGGATGTTGAAGTTGAAACTGATAGATATGGTTGGGTTGAAATAATAGGAATTGCTGATAGATCAGATTATGATCTTAAATCTCATAGTCAGTATAGTAATGAGGATTTAAAAGTTTTCATAGAGTACTCGGAATCTAAAGTGGTTAGGAAACTGGTTGCTAAACCTTTAATGAGTAAATTTGGACCATTATTCAAGGCTGATGCTCCTAAAATATTGGAAGCCTTAAAAGATTCTGATGCTTCTCAGATAGCTCATGCACTTAAAGATAATGGGAAGTATGAATTAGAAGTAATGGGAAGCATTTATCAGTTAACGCCTGATCTACTTGAATTACAGGAAGTAGATGAAACATTAAGGGGTGTTAAGATTTATCCTCATGTTATAGAACCATCTTATGGTATAGATCGAATTTTCTATGCTGTACTTTTACATTGCTACTGTAAAGAGGATGATAAAGTTTTATTACGTTTACCAGCTGATATTGCTCCTGTAGATGTTAATGTTTGCCCGTTGGTGAATAAAGATGATCAGGTGAAAATAGCCTTTGAAATTAGGGATCAGTTAAGAAATGATAATATTGTAGCTGAATATGATTCTTCTGGTACTATTGGTAGACGTTATGCTCGATCTGATGAAATAGGCGTACCTTTTGTAGTGACAGTAGATCATGATACTTTGGATGATGATAAAGTTACCATTAGAAATAGAGATGATTCAAATCAGATTAGAATTCCTATTTCAGATGTTTATCAGGTTATTAAAGATTTAATAATTCTTAAAATTAGTTTTAAAGATTTAGAAAGTGAATTTTTACAAAGTTAAAAAAATCTATTTAAATTTATTAATTCTAACTTTTTTTTTCAAGGTTTAATTAGTATCCAAAAAAAATTATCCATCGTAGTTACTTTATTTAATTAATTATTTTTTTTATAAAATAAATATGAGTTTAGTTTCATTAAAATTTTAATAAATTAGATTTCTCTCGATAAAATTCAAATAAATTATTACCCCAAGTTACAGCATCAGGATGATCACTTACCAAGTCTTTGGTAGTGTCATATTCTCCGTTGGTGGAGAATAAGCCTAGGCTGATAGATTTATCTGTGACTGTGAATGCTACTTTAATATTATCATCAGTAGTCCATATTTTAAGTTTTTCTTGGGAAAGTAATTCTCTTAATTCCATTATACTTGCAGGGTCTATGAAATTCATTATTTTTTTAATTATATTAGAAGTTAGAATAAGTTCTACATCTTTACCATTTTTTATTAAAAGTTTAAATTCATCTATATAATTAGTGTAGAAGATGGGTGATATTCCCTTTATATTTTTGGAATCCATTAAAATTTGGGAATAGTTTTCACGTGGTTTTAAAATATCGGTAAGTTCTGACTCTACTAAATTTGAATTATAAAGTTCTCCCATTCTTAGAATCATATGCTCAGGTATACCACTTATTTCATGATTGAGCCATATTTTCTTATTTTTTTGCACTGCAGAGATGGTTTTTATAATGTCTACTAATTTCAAGCCAATTATAATCCCTGTTGGTGATAAAATATAATTATTTTTCTGTTTAAAAATAATATCTTTTTTTTCTAAATCTCTAATAGCATGTAGGATGTTGGATGTATCCATAGTTAATTCTTCTTTTAAATCATTTAATTCTTTAGTTCCACTAGTTAAGCTAATTATTATTTTCGCTCGAACTCCGGATGAAGAAATAAACTTTAAATCATCCTTTACTTCATCATAAATTTTTATTAAATTTTTAGAACTCATAAATTTTTCAACCTTAAAATATTAGATAAATAATTTTTTTATAGTAATTAATCAAATACATATTTACTAAACAAACTTATTATTGAATAGTTTTATATTTAATTATTTAATAAAAAAATATTTGATTTTCTATAAAAAAAAATTAATAAATCAATATTTAGATTTAATATAATTGAAATTATAGGTTTTGATATTCTATGATAGATGCACATATTCATGCTGATACTAGGCCATATGAAGATTTTGAGGTAATGGCTGTAGCTGGTGTTGAATCAGCCATAACTTGTGCTCATGACCCTTTAAAGATGAGTACTTCAGCGGTATTGATGGATCATATAGATCGTATTATGAATAATGATGTTAAGAGAGCTGCAGATAATGGTCTTAAATTGTTCATAGCTTTGGGTATTCATCCGAGGAGTATAACCCCAGATTTTGAAGTGATTCTAGATAAATTACCTTCTCTGTTAAAACGTGAAGATGTGGTGGCTATTGGAGAGATAGGTTTGGAAACGGCTTCATCTTCTGAAAGAGAAGTTTTTTCAAGGCAACTTCAACTAGCTCAGGCATTAGAGATGAAAGTAATAGTTCATACTCCTAGACGTAATAAAAGAGAAGTAACAAAAATAACTTCAGCTATAATCCATGAGAATATAAATCCATCTTTAGTACTCGTTGATCATGTTGATAACTCTATAATAGATTTTATGATAGATTTTGAAGGTATGCTGGGTATCACTGTGCAACCACAAAAGATGAGTCCTAAAGGTGCAGTTAATCTTTTAGATGAGTATGGGTTTGAGAAATTCGTTTTGGATAGTGATATGAGTTCTTCGCCTTCAAATCCTCTTTCTGTTCCTAAGACTGTTCATCAAATGAAACTTGCTGGATTTGAAGAAGTTGAAATAGAAACGGTTTCTAGGGAGAATGCATCGAATTTTTATGGTATTTAATTGAATAAACATCATAAATCATATTCTTATATAATTTTAGAAATTTAAGTGTTCAATTGTTGGAATGTTAATGGCACCTAAATTTCCTACACATTTTGATGCCATTACATTTCCAAATTGTAGACATTGACGGATTTCTTGGTTTTTAACGAATGAAGCAATAAATCCTGCTGCAAAAGCATCTCCGGCTCCTGTGGTGTCTATAGATTTAACTTCTAGGGGTGAGGAATGGATTACACCTTCGGATGTGTAAAGATTTGCTCCACGTTTACCACAAGTAACTACTACCATAGGGACGCCTATTTCTATTAATAGCTTTGATCCTTCCTCTAAATTTTCTCCAGTTAAAAGAGTGATTTCTTTTTCATTTAAAAAGATTATATTAGCTCTTTTTATAATTTTGTATAACGAGTCTATTCCGTATGATGAAAGTACGGTTCCAGGATTTAGTGAAAGAAATTTAGCATATTTAGATGCTTTTTCAACCACTTCTTGGTACATGCCAGTGATATGTAAAATACTAGATGATTTAATATATTTTTTATCATCATTTTGTAATTTAAATTGGGCATTAGCACCCATTGAAGCGTAAATAGATCTTTCCCCTTTTCTATCAACG
>Ga0182014_10003563_pt1 | contig 18531 bp, 22 predicted proteins | sample 612S2DmetaG_FD_120489 | JGI IMG/M metagenome (GOLD analysis project Ga0182014, IMG submission 120489) | Permafrost microbial communities from Stordalen Mire, Sweden - 612S2D metaG | ecosystem: Environmental > Terrestrial > Soil > Wetlands > Permafrost | place: Sweden: Stordalen | collected... | reverse complement strand
AGGCGGCGCCAAGCCGAGGGACCCGGACGGACCATTCCAGAGCCACCGGCAGGTCATGATGGAATGGGACGGAATGTCCAAACTGCAGACTCCATGCCCGGGCAAAGCCCGGACATGGAGTCCGATGCCACTTCTGTGTCAGGCTATAGGTTGGAGTAAGGATATGGGAACGAGAATCAGTCGCGCCGCCATCTATGATGCCCTCAACGCCTATCAGGTGCCCGGGACCGGGGCCACCCTGGTCGCCCTGAAGGCGGTGCGGGGCATCGACGTGTCGGAGTCCAAGGTTGTGGTGCAGCTCCAGCTGCTGGACGCCTACCGGGACCGGGAGGCGGTCATCCGCGCCGCGGTGGCCGAGGCGGTGGGGCGGGTGCCCCAGGTGGAGCAGGTGGAGATCCAGCTGGCGTGGGAACCCACCCCCGAGGCGGAGTTCAAGAACCTGCTGCCCTCGGTCAAGCACTGCCTTGTGGTGGGCTCAGGCAAGGGCGGGGTGGGCAAGAGCACGGTCGCGGCCAACCTGGCCGTGGCCATGGGCAGCCTGGGGCTGAAGGTGGGCCTTCTGGACGCGGATCTCTACGGGCCCAGCATGGGCATGATGTTCGGCATCAAGGAAGGCCCCGAGGGCACACCGGAGGGCAAGATCGTGCCCATCGAGAAGTTCGGGATCAAGCTCATGTCCCTGGCCTTCCTCATCGACGAGGACCGGCCGGTGATCTGGCGCGGGCCCATGCTGAACAAGGCCCTCACCCAGTTCCTGGCGGACGTGCTGTGGGGCGACCTGGACTACCTCTTCATCGACCTCCCCCCCGGCACCGGCGATACCCAGATCTCCCTGGTGCAGAACGCCAAGGTCGAAGGCGCCATCATCGTCAGCACGCCCCAGGACGTGGCCTTCCTGGACGCACGCAAGGCCATCGGCCTGTTCCAGACCGTGAAGGTGCCCATCGCCGGCATCATCGAGAACATGTCCAGCTTCCACTGCCCCAGCTGCCACGCCGAGACCCCCATCTTCGGCCACGGCGGGGTCAAGGCCGCCGCCAAGCGCATGGGCCTGCCCTTCCTGGGCGAGATCCCCATCGACCTGGATCTGCGGGTGGGCAGCGACGAGGGGGTGCCCCTGGTGGTGGGCCATCCCCAGAGCCCGCAGGCGGCGGTGTTCCTGAAAATGGCGCGGACCCTGCGGACGGCCGTCATCACGCCGGCGCAATAACCCCTCCAGAGTTCTAATTTAGACGATACCCTTGACTTGGTTCCAATTCGAACCAGACTGTCATGGGAGGTGGACCATGAGCAACGACGGAGCCCAGCCCCAGACTTCCCCACTGCGGACCCTGCCCAAGGGGCGGCAGGCCATGGACATGGCCGAGGCCGGCATGCGCGGCCTGGCCCGGATGGGCGACCACTGGGGGCTCACCGTCGAGGAGCAGCGCATCCTGTTGGGAGGCCTGCCCAAGACCACCTACTACGCCGTGCTGAAGGGGCAAGCCCACATCGTTTCCAGGGACACCCTGGAGCGCCTCTCCCTGCTGCTGGGCATCTGGGCGAACCTGGAGATCCTGCTGCCCAACCCGCAGTCCTCCCTTGGCTGGATGCGCCGCCCCCACGCCGATCTGCGGTTCGAGGGCCACTCGCCCCTGGCCTGGATGCTCCAGGGCACGGTGACGGCCCTGGTGGATGTGCGCCGCTACCTGGAGGCCTGGAGGTTCGGCCTTTGAAGCCGCGCCTACCGGAAGCCGGGGTGGAGTGGGCGCAGGCGGCGCGGCTGGTGCCGTCCCGCTACCGCCCGTCGGACTGTTTCGAGCGGATTGCGGAGGACCCGGAAACTCAGGATCTCCAGATCAGGTTGGCGGATTTCACCGCCTCCGGGATGGGCGACCTGGCCGCCCAGGATCCTTCCCGGATCCTCTTCGGGCCGGGGGCGGGGTGGATCAACGCCTGCTACCTGGTGCCGCGCCCGGGGCGGTTCTCCACGGCCCGGCAGGGGGCCTTCTACGCGGCCCGGGAACTGGCGACCAGCCTGGCGGAGGTACGCTACCACCTGGAGTTGTCCTACCGGACGGAGGGGATCCAGGAAGCCCAGGATCTCGAATACCGCGCGCTCAGGGTCCACCTGGCGGGGACGTTCCACGATCTGCGCAGCAAGGCCCGAACCCGGGCTCCCTGGTCGGCGGTCTACGATCCGGTTTCCTACGCCGCCTCCCAGGCCCTCGCGGGCCAGCTGCGGGGAGCGGGCTCCCGCGGCATCCTCTGGCTCAGCCTGCGCCACGCGGGCGGAGAATGCTGCGCAGTGTTCGATCCCGGCACCCTCCGCGCCTGCCGCCACGACACCTACCTCACCTTCCGCTGGAACGGGCGGGAGGTCGCGCAGGTGTACGAGCGTAGAATCCTTGAACTGGCCAACATCTGAAACGTTCCAATACTAGCTGGTTTGGGCCGCCGCCACCCATTCGGGCAGGCGGTGGGCCAGGCCCAGCTTTTCCAGGTAGGCTTCGTCCAGGTGGGCCTTGGCGAAGATCGCATGCTCGGGGTTGTAGGCGTGGAGGGTATCGGCCACATGCACGGCCAGGGCGGCGGAGAAGCCCCGCACCGGCTGGTGGCTGATGCTGTGGTGGTGGGCGGCGGCCTGTACCACGGGCTCGGGGATGCCCCAGAGCGCCAGGAGGTAGGCTCCCACCTCCGCGTGGGTGGCGCCGAAGATGTGGAACTCCACGCCCTCCAGGTCGCTGCCGGTACGCAGGCTGGTTTCCAGCACCTTGGCATAGTCCTCGGGGAACCGGGAGGCCAGGATGAGGATGCCGATGTCGTGCAGCAGGCCCGCGGTGAAGAACTCGTTGGCCCGCTGCGCCCCGGGATCCTCCACATCGGCGATGCGCCGGGCGGCCGCCGCCACCGCCAGGCTGTGCTGCCACAGGTGCTGGATGGTGAAGGAGGGGATGCGGAAGGCGCCCACCTGGCCGAACAGGCCGTGGGCCAGCACCAGGGCCTTGAGCAGGTCGATGCCCAGGAAGGAGACCGCCTCGGTGGCGCTGGTCACGGCGTGCCTCAGGCTGAAGAAGGCGGAGTTGGCCAGTTTCAGGATCATGGCGGTCATGGCCACGTCCCGGCCGATGACCGTCCCGAGCTGGTCCACCGAGCCGCGCTCCGATTCCAGCAGCCGGGTGATCTGCTGGTAGAGCTCGGGCACCGCGGGCAGTTGGCCGATGCGGGCGATCAGCTCCCGCACATGGTCGTTGCCCACCCGCCGCCCGCGGTTGAAGCTGAAATTCACGGCGGATTTCAGGAAGGCCAGGTCGCAGGGCTTGGCCAGGAACTGGTGGGTCCGCCCCACGCTCTGCAGGGCCAGCTGCCGGTCCTTGTCGGTGGCGAGCAGGAGCCGGATGGTGGACGGGTAGCGCGCCATGATCTCCTGCAGGAACTCGGCCCCGTTCATTCCGGGCATGCGCAGATCCGAGACCACCACGTTGAACGGCTGCTGGGCGAAGGCCTGCAGCCCCTTGGCGGCGCTGTCCACGAACTCCGGCTCCCATTCGTCCCCGAGCAGCGGCGCCTGGCGGCGCAACTCGTCGAGCACCTGCTGCTCATCGTCCACGAACAGGATTCTACCTTTGGCGGCCATGGGGTTTCCTTCCGTCATGGGCTTCATTCATCGGTCTTGTGCAGCTTCTTGACCACATACCGGGGCCGGTCACGCACTTCCTGGTAGATGCGGCCGATATACTCGCCGAGCAGGCCGAAGGCCAGGAACTGGGCGCCCACGAAGAAGAACAGGATGGCGAACAGGGTGAACACGCCCTGCACCGTGCCTTCGGGGTGGAGCATCCGGTATACCAGCAGGATGATGCCGAAGCCGATGCCCGTGGCCGAGACGATGACCCCCAGCACGCTGAGCATCTGCAGCGGCAGCAGGGAGAAGCTGGTGAGCAGGTCGAACTGGAGGTTGATCAGCTTCCAGAACCCGTACTTGGAATCGCCCGCCGCCCGCTCGGCGTGCTCCACCGGCACTTCGGTGATCCGCTTGGCGAAACTGTTGGCCAGGGCCGGGATGAAGCTGGAGCGTTCCTTGCACTGCAGCATGGCGTCCACGATCTCGCGCCGGTAGGCGCGGAGCATGCACCCATAGTCGTGCAGCTGGACGCCCGTGGTCTTGCGGGTGACCATGTTGACGATCTTGGAGGGCAGGGTGCGGAACAGGCTGTCGTTGTCCATCCGGCCCTGGCGCCAACCGCCCACCACGTCGAACCCCTCCTCGATCCTGGCCACCAGCTTGGGGATCTCCTCCGGCGGGTTCTGCAGATCGGCGTCCATGGTCACGATCACCTGGCCCCGGGTCACGGCGAAGGCGCCGAAGATGGCCGCGTGCTGGCCATAGTTGCGGTTGAACTCCACCACGCAGATCCTGGGCTCGCGCTGGGCCAGGTCCTGGAGCAGGGCCAGGCTGCCGTCCCGGCTGCCGTCGTCGGTGAAGATCACTTCCCAGGGCCGGCCAGGGTCATGAAAATGCTCGGCGAGGACGGCGGACAGGCGTTGCCAAAGGTTGGCGATATTCGCTTCTTCATTGAAAACGGGGATCACGATGCTGAGGTAGGGGGCCATGCGCAACTCCAATTGGTTCATTCTAACCTGGGAAGAGTTAGGATCATGGCAAGCTATGCGGGCGGGGGTGCGACGATGATTGAATCCGGCAAACTGCCAAGCGCCATGGCCCGGTCTCTGGTCATCGCCGCCTTCGCTGCGGCCTGCCTCTGCGCCCAGGCGCCCAGGGCCCCCCGGAGCACGGCCGAGGAACAGGCGGTTGTGCGGGAAATCACCAAGATCCGCAGGTTTCCCAGGGAGTACGCCCGGTACCTGCGCGCCCTGGGCACCCGCTTCGAGGGCACCCTGTGGCGGCTGGAGGACCACATCCCCATCCGCACCGAGGAGGGGCGGGCGGCGGTGGAGGAGGCCGCGGCGTTCCTGGAGCAGGTCAAGCCCATCGAAGGTGAGGTGACGTTCTCGGAAGGGCTGCACGCCGCGGCCTGGGAGCACGTGCGGGACCAGGGCCCCACCGGGCAGATCGGCCACGTGGGGGCCTCCGGCTCCACCTTCGGCGAGCGGATCCGCCGCTACGGCCAGCCGGGATCCCTGATCGGGGAAGTGATCAACTACGGCAAGGAAGTCCCGCGCATGACCGTCGTCCAGCTGGTCATCGACGACGGCGTGCCGGACCGGGGCCACCGCAAGAACATCTTCAACCCGGATTTCCAGACCGCCGGCGCGGCCATCGGCGAGCACAAGAACTACGGCACCATGACCGTGGTGGACCTGGCCGACGCGTTCACCCCCAAACCCTGAAAGGCCGCATCCATGCCAGCAGCCGGAGGGGCGTTGTGGAGGTTCCTCCGGCAGGCCCGGAGCGACCGGCGCTACCGTGAGGCGGCCCAGGTGCGGGAACGGGCCTGGGAGGAGCTGCTGCGCTCCCTGCACGTGCAGACCCTGGTCCTGGCCAACAGCGGCCTGGGCATCGCCCACATCAAGGACCGGCTGATCCAGTGGGCCAATCCCCGGTGGGGGGAGATCTTCGGGGTGCCTGCGGAGCGTCTGGCGGGCGCCAGCATGGCCCCGTTCCACCGGGATGCGGCGGCCTTCGCGGCCTTCGGCCGCACCGGCTACGCGACCATCGAGCGGGAGGGGCGCTTCAAGGGGGAGATCCAGTTCCGGCGGGTGGACGGCAGCCCGTTCTGGGCTTACCTGGTGGGCAGCCTGCTGGTGTCCGGGCGGCCCGAGGAGGGGGCCATCTGGTGCCTGGAGGACGTCTCGGACCGGGTGGATGCCCAGATGGAGCGGGACGACGCCCTGCGGCTGAACCAGAAGCTGATCGCCGCCTCCCCCACCGGCATCCTGCTCTACCGGGCCGCGGACGGGGCCTGCATCCTGGCCAACCAGGCCGCGGCCCGGATCACCGGCGGCAGCATCGAAGCCCTGCGCACGCAGAACTTCCGTCGGAACACGGCCTGGGCCGAGTCCGGCCTCCTGGCCAAGGCCGAGGCGGCCCTGGCCACCAGCGCCGAACAGAGGCTGGATGCGGTCCTGACCACCAGTTTCGGCCTGGGGAAGGAACTGGACTGCACCTTCGTGCCGTTCGCCAGCCGGGGGGAGCGGATCCTCATGCTCATGGTGGCCGACCTCACCGAGAGGGCGCACCTGATGCGGGAGCTGGCGCAGAAGAACGACGACCTGATCCGCGCCCGGAAGATGGAGAGCCTGGGGCTCATGGCCGGCGGGGTCGCCCACGACTTCAACAACCTGTTCCAGGCGGTCCAGGGGAACCTGGAGCTGGCCCTGCTCAAGGCCCCGGACGGCGGTATCAAGGCGCCCGTGGACCGGGCCCTGAAGATCCTGGACAAGGCCTCCTTGCTCACCCACCGCATGCTCGAGTACTCGGGCAGGAGCTTTCGCCATTCCGAGATCCTGGCCCTGAACAAGCTGGTGCAGGACTGCCTGCGCTCCCTCGCGGATCCGGGCGGCCAGCGGATCGAGTTCCTCGGCCAGGCCGGGCTCCCGGAGATCGAAGGGGACGGCAAGCAGTTGGCCCAGGTGCTCACGGGCCTGGTGCTCAACGCCCAGGAGTCCCTGGGGCCCTGCGGCGGAACCGTCCAGGTGCGCACCGAACTGCGCCGGGACGATCCGGGCCCGGCCCCGGGCCTCTGGATCCACCCGCCCCCCGAAGGGGCGGCGGCGGTGTGCCTCTCCGTTTCAGACAACGGCTCGGGCATGAGCCCGGAGGTGCTGGAGCGGGCCTTCGACCCCTTCTTCACCACCCACCGGCACGGCCGAGGCCTGGGCCTGTCGGCGGCCCTGGGCATCCTGCGCACCCACAACGCCGGCCTCTGGGTGGACACCGCCGCGGGGCGGGGGACCACGTTCCGGATCCATTTTCCGGTTGCCTAACTAATCCTTGTCGTTGCCTTCCGGAAAGTCGAAGGCCACGGCCTTGAAGACCTGGTCCTGGATCGGCAGGATCCGGATCACCCCCTTGAAGTGGTCCACCTGCTTGAGCCAGTCGGCCCGGGCCTCGAACAGGGAGGTGTCGCCGACGGTCTCGCCCGTGGCCAGGTCCGCCACCGGCCTGAAGGCCAGGGTCTCCTTGCGCCCGTCCCGGTCCACCAGGATGTCGAAGGCCTTGGCGCTGATCCGGACGAAATCCTCCATCTCGCCGTCGAGGATGTAGGCGCGCAGGGTGCCGCTGGCGGGGTCGCGCACCAGCTCCACATGGAACTGCTCGTCGCCCAGCACGATGGGGGTGCCGCCGTGGGGCGGCTGGTCCTGGTGCGGCTTGACCGGGTCGTGGGCGGTCCCGGCCACGGCCGTGGCCCGGATCCGCCAGCGGACCAGGGCCCAGCCGCCGCCGGCCAGGGCCAGGACGATGAGAAGGGCGAGGGGCTTCTTCAGGTTCATGGTTCGGCCTCAGCTCAGCGGGGAGAGGCCGTCGGCCACGGACAGACGGTAGGCCCGCCACGCCGGCAGGGCGCCCGCGGCGACGCTGAGCGCCAGCATCAGCACCGGGCCCCAGACCAGCACCGGATTCCAGGCCCAGGGCTCCAGCAGCACGCCGATGTGGGTGCGCAGGATCTCCTGCACGGTGGAGGCGATGGCCGCGTAGAGCCCGAAGCCCAGGGCGCAGCCCAGCAGCCCGATGCCGGCGGATTCGCCCAGCACGGCCGCGATCAGGAAGCCCCGGTGGGCGCCCAGGGCGCGCAGGATGGCCAGGTCGCGCTTGCGCGCGCTCATGGAGGAGTACACCGCGGAGAACACCGAGGCCCCGGCCACCACCGCCACCATGTAGGCCAGCGCCTGCAGCGCGCTCTCGAACCAGGAGAACTTGGCGAACAGGTCCGCCAGGATCGAGGCCACCGGCCAGGCCAGGGTCAGGCGCTTGCCCTGCCGGTTGTAGCGGGTGTCCAGCATCAGGCCGGCGGCGCCGGCCCCGGGCTTGAACTTGATGAGCACCCCGCTGAGGTCGGTGAAGGCGGCGGGATCATGGCCGCCCAGGCGCTGGACGCCCTCCAGCGGCACCCAGATGACCCGGTCGGCCGGCGTGCTGGTGGGGGCCAGCACTCCCACCACCGTGAAGATCTCGCTGTGCTGGGCGTTGGGGTTGTAGTCCAGCCCGTGGAACGGATGGAAGGTGGTGCCCAGGGACCAGCCCAGCTGGTGCGCCGCCAGGCTGCCCACCACGGCTTCCTTCTGGCCCACCTGGAACGGGCGGCCCTCGTCCACCGAATAGACGTGGCCCGGGGCGTACTCCAGATTCTGGAAGAAGTCGTCGCTCACGCCCACCAGGCGGACGCCGCGGAAATTGTCACCCACCACGATGGGAATGGCCCGGTCCACCATGGGCAGGCTCTTGACCTGCTGGAAGTCGTCGGCGGTGATGTTGCCAGGGGAGGCCTCCTGGTGGAACAGGCAGTTCAGCACCAGCTGGAGCTTGGAGCCCCGGGCGCCCAGCACGGCGTCGAAGCCCGAGGCGGACCGGGTGAAGGACTGCTCAGCCTGGGCCCGCACCACCCATACCGAGACCACCAGGCCCATGCCCAGGGCCACCAGGAGCACCGCCACCGCCGTGGACACCAGATGCTGGCGAAGACCTCGCCGGATCAGCAGGAATAGCATCAGAGTTCCTCCTCGTGGGGCGCCACCTGGTTGAGCGCGGCCAGGTCGACCACATGTTCGAACGATCCCAGCACGTCCGGATCATGGCTGGCCACCAGCAGCGCGGAGCCCAGGCTCGAGGCGCTGTCCCGCAGCAGCTGGACGATCTTGCGGCCGCGGGCGGCGTCCAGGTTGCCGGTGGGCTCGTCCGCCAGGATCAGGCAGGGGCGGTTGGCCAGGGCCCGGGCCACCGCTACCCGCTGCTGCTGGCCGGTGCTCAGCTGCCGCGGCAGGTAGTGGGCCCGCTGGGCCAGCCCCACCCGTTCCAGGGCCTCCATGGCCGTCTTGGGGTCGGCACCCCGGCCGAAGGCCAGACCCAGCATCACGTTCTCCAGGGCCGAAAGCCCCTGCAGCAGGTTGAAGGTCTGGAACACGTAGCCCAGCCGCTCGGCCCGCAGCCGGTCCCGGCCGGCTTCGGACAGGCCGGTGACCTGGGTGCCGCCCACCGCCACGAACCCGGAATCCGCTTCCAGGATGCCGGCGATGATGTGCATGAGCGTGGTCTTGCCCAGGCCGCTCTCGCCCCGGATCGCCACCTGCTGGCCGGCCCCCAGCTCGAACTGGGGGATGCGCAGCACCTCGATGCGCTGGCCGCTGGGAGCGGGGAAGCTCTTGAACAGGTCCCGGATGACAAGGGCTGGGGTTGGATCCATGGGTACCGCCTTGAGCGAATGGTCGCGAATTGTCAGGTTGGAACGTGATACGAACTATGGACGGGCAGGGGCCCGGTTTGGTTTAGTGGTCCTGGCAATCGTCGTGGGCGTGCTCGCGCTCGACGATGACGATGCCGCCTTCCTGGTACTTGCCGACCATGCCGAAGGTGGACAGGATCGCCTTCTGGGTGAGGATCTCGGCGCTGACGCCATAGGCCACCACCCGGTGCGCCAGCAGCATGGTGCGGTCGCATTCGGCGGCCTCGTCGATGTCGTGGGTGGCGATGATCACCGAGCGGCCGGTCTTGGTCAGGGCGCGCAGGTGCCGGCGGTAGATGCCCCGGGCCGCGCCGTCCAGGTTGGCCGCGGGCTCGTCCAGCAGGATCAGGTCGGCGTCCCGGGCGAAGGCCTGGGCCAGGAACACCCGCTGGCGCTGGCCGCCGGACAGGGCGTTCAGGGGCGCATGGGAGAGCTGCTCCACCCCCATGACCGCCATGGCCTCCTGCACCGCCCGCCGGTCGGCGGCGCTGAGCCGGCCGAACAGGCCGTGCCGGGCGAACCGGGCCATGCTCACCACGTCGTGCACCCGCAGGGGCAGCATGAAGCTGGTGGGGTGGAACTGGCCCATGTAGGCGACTCCGGCGGGCCTGGACAGGGGCTTGCCGCCGAACACCTCGATGGCGCCGCCGGTGGGCGGAAGCAGCCCGGCGATGGTCTTGAGCAGGGTGGTCTTGCCCGAGCCGTTGGACCCCACCAGGGCCAGCAGCTGCCCCGGCTCCAGGGTGAAGCCGATGTCCGCTACCACCGTCTCGCCCTGGTAGCCGACGCCGAGCCCGCGGGCCTCCACCGAGGCGGTCATCGGGCCGCTCCCAGGGGCGGCAGCAGCTGCCTGAGCGCCAGCAGGAGGAAGAACACCACCGAAGCCGAAAGGGTGATGGCCGCGCCCGCGGCGATGTTGAAGTGGTAGCTGGCCAGCAGGCCCGCGTACACCGAGCCGGCGCCGATGCCGGAGGCGGACAGGACCATGGTGATGATCTTGCGCGAGAACAGGGCGGCGGAAGCGGCCGGGGCCAGCAGCATCCCGAACACCAGCAGCGTGCCCACCGTGCGGAACGACACCACCACGGTCAGGGCGATCATGAGCAGCATGATGGCGTGGTAGCGCCGGGGGGGGAACCCGGACACCTCCGCCTGCTCGGGGCTGAAGCAGAGCAGCAGGAACGGCCGGTGGCAGGCCACGGCCAGGGCCGCGATCACCAGGGTTGCGGCCAGCTGGGTGACCAGTTCCGAGGTGCGGATGCCCAGGATCTCGCCGAACAGGATCCGCACCAGGTCGCCGGAGAACGCGTGGGAGCGGGAGACGATGGCCACGCCCAGGGCCAGCATGCCCACGAACAGCAGGCCGATGGCGGTGTCCGAGGACAGGTTGGAGCGGCGGGTGATGAAGCCGATGCCGAAGATCATGCCCAGCGCCCCCACCGCCGCGCCGAGCATGCCCGGCAGGCCCAGGAGCATGGCGATGGCCACGCCGGGCAGCACCCCGTGGGCCAGGGCGTCGCCGATGAAGGCCAGCCCCCGCAGCACCACGAACGTGCCGACGATGCCGCAGGCGATGGACACCAGCACCCCCGCCAGCAGCGCGTTGAGCATGAACGCGTTGTTGCTGAAGGGGGTGACCAGGCAGTCCAGGATCATTTCAGGGCGTCCAGGATGGTGTCGGCGAGGGTGCGCTCGAAGGTGAAGTAGTCGCCGTCAGCGGGCAGGTTGTGGGTGGTGAGGGACACGGCCCGCACCTTGCTCTCCCGGGCCAGGGCCTCCACCGTCCGGGGCGGGGTGCCCAGCTCGGTGAACACCACGGAGACCTGGTTCTGCTTGATGAGCTTCTTCAGGGCGTCCAGGCTGGCCGCGGAGCTCTCCGCCTCGGTGGTCATGCTGGGGATGACCGCGCCCACCAGCTTGAATCCGTAGCGCTGGGCGAAGTAGCCCAGGGACTCGTGGCCGGTGACCAGCTTGCGCCGCGAGGCCGGCAGCGCGTCGACCTTGGCCCGGATCTCGGCGTCCAGGGTGGTGAGGCGGTTGTCCAGGTCCGCCGCCCGGGCCGAGAGGTCCACCCCGAACTGGCGCTTGAGGTCCAGGGCCAACGCGTCCACCACGGCCTTGACCGCCAGGGGGTCGGTCCACAGGTGCGGATCCTCGGCGCCCACGGCCTGGTCCGGATCGTCCGAGGGAATGCCCTCTCCGGCCCCCACGTGGCGGACGGTGATGTGCTCCGAGGCGGTGAAGAACTTGACCCCGGCCTTGCGGGCCTGGTCCAGGGCCTTGCCCATGCCGCCTTCCAGCCCGAGCCCGTTCTCGACGATGAGGTCGGCCCGGGTCAGGGCCTCGATGTCCTTGGCCGACGGCTCCCATTCGTGCACGTCCAGCCCGTTGGGAATGGCCGAGGTCACGGTGAAGGTGTCGCCCACCAGGTCTTTCACGGCCGCCCCGAGGATGGAGTAGGTGGTGACGATGGTCCTCTGCCCGGCCTGCGCCGGCACCGGAGGCCGGCGCTGGCAGCCCATCAGCACCACGCCCAGCCCGATCACCGCCAGCACCCCGGCACTCGTTTTCCAATCCATCAGATTCACTCCGCCAACGAATCACTGTTCAAGGTCAAGCCTACATCAAATAGAAATAGTTTTCATTAACAAAGGGGGACGGTCCCGTACCGGGTTCGTTACCATTGCCGGAGGAACCCCTGTGTCCTGGAGTCGTGTCATGGTGATCCGCCGCTGCTTGCCCTTCCTGTTGGCCGCCTGCCTGTGCGCGGGCGGGGTGACGCCCCAAGGGGCCCAACTGACCGAGCGGTTCGCCGCCATGGACGTGGAACACCACTGGCTGCCGGGCCATCGCCTGGCGGACTGGCGCACCGGGGAGCCCAGCCAGAGCAAGGGCTCCACCCACTGCAGCGCCTTCCTGGCCGCGGCCTGCGACCGGATCGGGATCGACATGCTGCACCCGCCCGAGCACGGCGAGAACTACCTGGCCACGGCCCAGGTGGATTGGCCGAAGGCGGAAGGGCCCAAGCACGGCTGGACGCCGGTGGACTCACCTTTCCGGGCCCAGGAGCTGGCCAACCAGGGCCAGGTGGTGGTGGTCCTGTTCCCGAGCCCCGATCCCTTCAAATCCGGCCATGCGGCCCTGGTGCGGGCCAGCGACAAGAGCCAAGCCCTGCTGGAGGCGGAAGGGCCCCAGATCATCCAGGCCGGTGCCGAGAACGCCACGTCCACCAGTGTGAAGGAGGGCTTCCACCACCACCGCGGCGCCTGGTTCTCCGCCCGGGACTACCAGGTGGTGTTCTTCGCCCACGCCCTGCCTTGAACTATTTCCTCACGGCCTGGGGCGGGGGGGCATCGCGGTGGACGAGGTACACGGTCCGGTGACAGCCCGGATCATGGTAGGCGTACGGATAGCTGCTGGCCCAGACGCAGGGAAGCAGGGCGAACATGAACAAGGGCAGGAGAAGAAGCAGACAGATCATGGCAGTTCCTTTCACGGCCCCTTGAAGATGCCAAGAACGCCCGCGAAGTTCCCCGGGCCGGGAAGCGGTGTAGGATCAGAAGACCATCCCCGGAAAGGCGGGTAGCCGTGCTGACAGAAAGAATCAAGGAGCTCTCCAGTGAGCATTTCGCAGCCATCGCCGACATCAGGCACAAGATCCACCGGCATCCCGAACTGGGGGACGAGGAATATGCCACGGCCAAATTGATCGCGGAGGTGCTCGCCTCCCTTGGCATCGAAACCAGGACCGGCGTCGCCGGGACCGGCGTGGTCGGCCTCATCCCGGGCCGGGGTCCGGGCAGGACGGTGCTGCTCCGGGCCGACATGGACGCCCTGCCCATCCAGGAAGAGGTTGACGTCGCCTTCAAGTCGACCGTCCCGGGCCGGATGCATGCCTGCGGGCATGACGGCCACGTGGCCGGCCTGCTGGGGGCGGCCATGGTGCTGAACGAGCTGCGCGACACCTTCGACGGCAATGTGAAGCTGGTGTTCCAGCCCGCCGAGGAGACCGATGGGGGGGCCGCGCGGATGATCCAGGAGGGGGTGCTGGAGGATCCCAAGGTGGACGCGGCCTTCGGCTGCCACCTCTGGGGCCAGCTGGCCGAAGGCAAGGTGCAGCTCTGCCCCGGGCCCATGATGGCCTCGCCGACCGCCTTCTGGTTCAAGATCTTCGCCAAGGGCGGCCACGGCGCGTATCCGCACCTGACCGCGGACCCCATCCTGCTGGCGGCCCAGGCCATCACCTTCTTCCAGTCCATCCCCAGCCGGCGGATCAATCCGCTGGAGCCGGTGGTGGTGACCGTCTCCGCCATCCACGGCGGGGAGGCCACCAACGTGATCCCCGAGGTGGTGGAAGGCAAGGGCACCATCCGGACCTTCAACGAGGCCCTGCGCGACGTCATTCCCATGGAGATGGAGAACATCCTCAAAGGCATCACCGGGGCCCAGGGGGCGACCTATTCCTTCGAATCCAGGAAATCCTACCCGCCCGTCATCAACGATCCGCGCATGACCGGGGTGGCGCGGGACGCCTTCGCCAAGGTGGTCGGAGCGGACAACGTGGATGCCAGCGGCGCGCCCAGCATGGGGGCCGAGGACTTCGGCTACTTCGGCAAGTGGGTGCCGTCTGCCTTCGTCTTCGTGGGCATCGGCCGGGACGGCGTACCCATGGCCCACCACCAGCCGCATTTCCAGTGGGAGGACAAGAACCTCCTGGTCCTGACCCGGGGGCTGGCCCAGATCGCCGTGGATTTCCTGGCCGGTTAGTGGGCCACCGTATCGCGCCGGACCCGCTGCAGGAAGTTCCGGGTCCGCTCCTGGCGCGTGTGCTCGAACACTTCCCTGGGGGTGCCCTCTTCCACCACGACGCCGCCGTCCATGAACGCGACGTGGTTGGCCACCTCCTGGGCGAAGGCCATCTCGTGGGTCACCACGATCATGTCGAACTTCCGGGAGTCCAGGGCCAGGAACATGCTGTCCCAGGGCGTGGGCACGAACTTGACCTCGAGGTTGACGCGCCGGGCGATCTCCCGGACCACCTCCACGTTGTAGCCGGTGAGGACCCCCTTGTCGTCCAGGAAGGTGAACGGCGCGTAGACCCCCTCGGTGCCCACGGTCACCACCTGTTTCGGGGCGGCAAGGCCGGCGAGGCCGCAGGCGGCGATGAGCGCCGCCGCTTTGACGATCCTTGCGATCTGGTTCTTCATGGCAGTTCCTCCTCCGATGGCAGGGAAGCGCTTTCCAGCGCTGGGGCCGCAACGACCTGTCCAGGTTAATTCTAGACGACGGCTTACCGCTTCCTTCTCAGAGCACCAGCGCCCAGTAGCCCACGTCCACCCAGCGCCCGCATTTCCAGCCCACCTGGGGCAGCTGTCCCGCCTGCCGGAATCCGCATCGCTCGTGCAGGGCGACGCTCGCCTCGTTGGGCAGGGAGATGCCGCCCAGGGCGGTGTGGAAGCCCCGGGCCCGGAGCTCAGGGAGCAGGACCTGGTAGAGGCTTGAGCCGATGCCCTTGCGGTACTGGTCCGGAGCCACGTACACCGTGGTCTCCACGGCGAAGCGGTAGGCGTGCCGGGACTTCCATTGGCTGGCATAGCTATAGCCGAGGATGGCCCCGTCCTCCTCGCGCACGTACCAGGGGTAGGCCTCCAGGGTCCGCTGGATGCGCACCGCCATCTCCGCCACCGGAACCGGGGCGGTCTCGAACGAGATGATCGTCTCGGCCACATACGGGTTGTAGATGGCCGTGATGGCTTCAGCGTCGGAGGGGGTGGCCAGCCTGATCACTAATACTCAGCCGGCAGCTGGTTGAGCTGCGCCAGGGTGTAGACCGGCCCGTCCTTGCACACGTAGCTCTTGCCGGTGTTGCAGCGGCCGCACTTGCCCACGCCGCACTTCATGCGGTTCTCCAGGGTGGTGTAGATGCTCTCCGGGGTGAAGCCGAGCTTGGCGAGCACGGGCAGGGTCAGCTTGATCATGATCGGCGGGCCGCACACCAGGGCCACGGTGTTCTCCGGGCTGGGGTTGGCCTGCTCGACGATGAGCGGGACGAAGCCCACCTTGCCGGTCCAGTCCGGGGTCTCGCCGCCGGGGTCCACCGTGCACAGCAGGTTCACGTCGGGCCGCTCCTGCCATTCCTTGAGCTCGTGCTTGTAGACCAGGTCGGCCACGGAGCGGGCTCCGTAGACGATGGTGATGTCCTGGAACCAGTCGCGCAGATCCAGGCAGTTCCAGATGACGCTGCGCAGGGGCGGCAGGGCGATGCCGCCGGCGATGAACAGCAGGTTCTTGCCTTTCCACTGCTCGATGGGGAAGACGTTGCCGTAGGGGCCGCGGAAGCCGACGATGTCGCCCACCTCCTTGTCGGCCAGGCCCGCCGTCACCCGCCCCACTTCCCGGAAGGTGCACTCGATGTAGCCTTTCCGGGTCGGGCTGGAGGCGATGCAGAAGGTGCTCTCGCCGTCGCCGAAGGCGCTGTACAGCCCGAACTGGCCGGTCTTGAAGGTCCAGGCGCTGGCCGCCGCCTCGTCCACGAACTCCAGGCGGAAGGTGCGCACGCCGGGGGCTTCCTGGGTGATCTTGCCGATCCGCATGAGGTGGGGCAGGTAGATGTTGGGGTCGCTCATGGGTTCACCTGGGACGCTTCAACGAGGTGCTCTTGCAGGTTCATGTCCACCGGGCAGGCGCGGGTGCACTTGCCGCAGCCCACGCAGCCGAGTTGGCCGTAGCGCTCGGGGTAGTAGGAGAACTTGTGGTAGATCCGCTGGCGCCAGCGCGCCCCCTGGGTCTCCCGCGGGTTGTGCCCGGAGGCGTGCAGGGTGAACATGTGGTAGCCGCAGGAATCCCAGGCCCGCAGCCGGCGCCCGCCGGTCTTGTCGGCCTCCTCCTGGATGTCGAAGCACACGCAGGTGGGGCACACGAACGCGCAGGCCCCGCAGCCCACGCAGCGCAGCGACTGCTCGGACCACAGCGGGCTGTCGAACAGGGCCGGCAGCTTGGCCGTGAGCGCCGGCTGGTCGAAGGCCGTGGGCACATTTGCCAGCAGGGCGGCCTTGTCCACCCCGCTGGTGGGCTGGAACAGGTCCGGCGCCAGCGCCTGGATGGCCCGGCCCTTGTCCGTGAGCACCTCGGCCAGGTAGCCGCCGGCCATGGGCGTCAGCAGGATGTCGCTGCCCTTGGTGGCGCCGGGGCCGCCGCCCACCGCGGTGCAGAAGCAGGCGTCGTCCCTGCGGGCGCAGCTCACGCCGATGACGGAGAGCTGCTCCAGCCGGGCATTGAAGAACTTGTCCCGGTAGTCCCAGTTGAACACCGCGTCCAGGGCCGCGAAGGCGGACGCCTCGCAGGGCCGGATGCCGAACAGCACCGTGGGCACCGCATGGGGCTCGGCGTCCACCAGGTCCACCTGGCCGGGCGCCTGGGTGTAGCTGAGCAGCCGCTCCACCTTGGGGAACACCGTCTCCTTGGCCGACAGGGTGGTCTGGAGGTAGTCCTTGGCCACCTGGTCCGGGCGGGTGACCGGGTTCAGTTCGGACCGGCCGTCGGCCTCGGTGGGGGCGAGGATGCGCCTGCCGTCGGCGGTCAGGGCCGCGAACAGGGCGTCCAGGGATGCTGAAGAGAGCTGATACAGGTCTGCCATTGAGCACCCTACCGGATGAAAGTCTCTTTGTCGTCGGGACGGAAGGTGGACATTGCATAATCCAGCTTCGCACTAGCGCCGGCCCTCTGCCCGAACTGGGCGTGCACGCTCTCCTCGGCGTTGAAGGTGAGCAGGTGGATGGGAATGCCCACCGGGCAGGCCCGGCCGCAGTCCCCGCACTCCACGCAGCGGCCCGCCAGGTGCATGGCGCGGACCATGTGGTACTCCAGGTTGCCCAGGGCGTGGCTGGGCACCGGCACCCACTGGGGCCGGTTGCAGTCCATGGTGCAGTGCTCGCAGTAGCACATGGGGCAACTGCTGCGGCAGGCGTAGCACTTGATGCAGCGTGACAGTTCCTTCTGCCAGAAGTCCCAGCGCTCCTGCCGGGTCATCCCGCCCAGCCGCTCCAGCAGCTCCCGGTCCTGGGCCGGCAGCTCCTTGGCCGTGAGCGCCAGGTATTCCTCGATGGCCTGGGCGTCGGTGAGTTCGCGCACCTGCCCATCCTCCAGGACCAGGGGCAGCACGTCGCCCTCCTTGAGCTGGCGCTCGCCCATGAGCTGCAGCAGGGCGCGCAGGGTGTCGGGCCTGGCCACCAGGGCCAGCCGGCCCAGGCGCTTCACTTCCTTGTGGGTGACGTAGCTGGCCAGGTTCTGCTCGCCGTCGAAGACGAGTTTTTCCGCCTGCGCGGCTGAGCGCGCGAAGGCCGGACGGCGCACGCCGCCGGTCCCGGGCTCGAACCCCAGCACCGCCTTCACGTCACCGGATTCCAGCAGCTGTTTGGCTTTCTCTCTCAATTCCATGCCGCCCTCACTCGACGCCCGCGTTGGCCAGTTCTTGGTACTCGGTGTACGGGCCCATGGCCCGGATGCCGGTGGTGACCTCGTTCACCAGCTCCGCCCACTTGGCGCCCTCGGCCGCCGACACCCAGGAGAAGGTGATCCGGGCGGTGTCGATGCCCATGAAGTCCATCAGGTTGCGGTAGATCATCCAGCGCCGCCGGGCGTGGTAGTTGCCCGAGGTGTAGTGGCAGTCGTTGGGGTGGCAGCCGGAGATGATGATCCCGTCCGCGCCGCGCGCGAAGGCCTTGGCCAGCAGCATGAAGTCGATCCGCCCGGTGCAGGGCAGGCGCAGCACCCGCACGTTGGACTGGTACTTGATGCGGCTGGTGCCGGTCAGGTCGGCCCCGGCATAGGTGCACCAGTTGCAGACAAAAGCTGTTATTTTCGGTTCGAATGTGTCCGTCATGGTATGGGTTCCGGGTGGACTTCAGGTCCGGGCTCCGCCCGGGCAGGAAGTGGGGTTTGGGGGACGGAGAGCGAGCGCAGCGAGCGCGCGGTCCCCCATGGACATATCAAAGTGTCATGATCTCGGCGAAGATCTGTTCGTTGCTGTAGCCCTGGATGTCGATGGCCTTGGTCCGGCAGGCGGCCACGCATGTGCCGCAGCCCTGGCACAGGCCCGGGTTGACCTTGGCCACGGTCTTGAGCACGGAGCCATCCCGGCCCTTGATCTCCT
>Ga0182014_10003562_pt1 | contig 18532 bp, 18 predicted proteins | sample 612S2DmetaG_FD_120489 | JGI IMG/M metagenome (GOLD analysis project Ga0182014, IMG submission 120489) | Permafrost microbial communities from Stordalen Mire, Sweden - 612S2D metaG | ecosystem: Environmental > Terrestrial > Soil > Wetlands > Permafrost | place: Sweden: Stordalen | collected... | reverse complement strand
GGTCTTCATCGCTCACAACGTAGCCTCGCCGCTGCGCCAGAAGGTGATTGAGGCGTTTCAGCGCTACCGAACGCCGTTGAACATGGGCATCGAGCTGCCCACCATCGAGGCCATCAAGCGCTTCGTCGCCATGGGCAACGGCGTGGCGCTGGTTCCGCATCTGACGGTGGCCCGTGAGCTGGAGACCGGCCAACTGGTGCGCGTGGCCGTGGACGAGCTGGAGTTCAAGCGGGTGCTGCGGCTGGTGCACCGGCGCCAGGCTACGCTCTCCTATGCCGCCAAAGCCTTTCTGAGCACGGTACGGACGCTGGCCAAGGATCAGGGACCGCCTTTCTATTACCATGTGGAGCCGGCGGGCTGAGGCGGCTCGAAAACCCGCTCTCTTGACCCCGATCGACGACACAAAGCGTTGAGAAGGTCTGCATTTTGCCTCACCCTCGGCGCAACTTTGTTTTTGCACCTGGTGTGGGAAACCTCAAGACTCAATCACCACGTACAAAATCCCGCGGATGCTGTCAGGAAAAGGAGTTTGGCCGCCGCTTACGGTATTTCCATCAAGGACGCCGCGCATAGACGATCGTGCGAGGCCAACGTGTGTTTGTCCCCAGGACGGCCTTAAGCCGCCGCTGGAAACCGCATTGAGCGAAAGAAACCCGCTCCAATGCTACCCTTGGAATCTTGCGAGGTTGAAAAGGATTGCAAATCGCTGTAAAGTTGTCACATTGTGGGATTTGGCGGTTTCGGGATTTCCGCGGCCGCGCCCGCCGTTTTGCTCTTTCACGAACGCACAGATGCACTCAAACCCGTTAGAGGAAAGCAGGAGATCGGCATATGGAGAACAAGCCGGCACAAAATATTCAGGACACATTTCTGAATACGGTTCGCAAGGACAAGACCCCGATTACGATCTACCTGGTCAGCGGCGTCAAGCTGACCGGAAAGATCCGGTCCTTCGACAAGTATTCCGTGCTGCTGGAGAACAACAGCCAGGAGCAATTGATCTTCAAACACGCCATTTCGACCGTGGTGAGTAACCGGACCATGACACATATTGAGCATCGTCCGATGGGCGTGCAGGCGGGTATTGGGCCATCCCCAGTGACCGCGACCTTTGGCTCGCCAGCGGTTACGGAGATGCGATAGCACGCGCGGAGCAGCCAGGATTGGCATCGCAGGATGGCAGGACCGGCGTGGGTGATATTGAAAGATCCTCGGCGGCGGTTGACCGCGGGGGCAAGACTCCGGAGCGGGCGGTCCTGGTGAGTGTGGATTTGGCGCGCGGCGAGCCGGGAGGCCGCGCACAGATCAAGCGCGCCGGCGCGCAGCGAGCGGTGGTGTGTCCGAACGCCTCTGACTTGAATTCCACCTTGCTGGAGCCCATGGGGACAGATGGGACGGGGCTGGAGTCTGCCCGGTTTGGCCTGCTTAACCAATCGAATGCCGGTTCTTCGGCGGAGCGGCGTCGCGCACTTTCAGGCTTGGACACAGATCAATCCATGGCCGAGTTTCGTGAGCTGGTTTCAAGCGCCGGAGCGGTGGTGGTTGCCGAGCTGATTCAGCACCGTCCGCGACCAGATCCCGCCACGCTGATCGGCGCGGGCAAGGTGGAGGAGATCGCCGGAGTGGCCGCTTCCACCGAGGCCAATCTGGTTCTCTTCGATCACGACCTGACGCCCACGCAACTACGTAACCTCGAGGCTGCGCTCCCTTGCCGCGTGCTTGACCGCACACAACTGATTCTGGACATCTTCGCCCGCCATGCCCGTACCAGCGAAGGCCAGTTGCAGGTGGAGCTGGCGCAGCTTCAGTACCTGTTGCCAAGGCTCACAGGCCGAGGCAAGGTGATGTCCCAACTGGGCGGCGGCATCGGCACGCGCGGCCCAGGCGAAACCAAGCTCGAGACGGACCGGCGCCGGATTCAAAACCGCATCGACCACCTCAAGGGTGAACTTGACTCTGTGCGGCGGGTTCGCAAGCAGCAACGGCAGCGGCGCGAGTCGGTTCCAGTGCCCACGGTGGCGCTGGTCGGCTACACCAACGCCGGCAAGAGCACGCTCTTCAACTGCCTCACCGGCGCCGGGGTGCTGCAATCGCCCAAGATGTTCGCCACGCTGGACCCCAAATTACGCGCCATCGAGCTGCCCAGCCGCCGCAAGGTTCTGCTCTCCGATACCGTGGGCTTCATCCGCAACCTGCCGCACACGCTGGTCACCAGCTTCCGCGCCACGCTGGAGGAGGTGGCGCAGGCCGAGGTACTGCTGCACATCCGCGACGCTGCTTCTACCTATGGGGAGGAGCAAAAGGCTCAGGTCGAAAAGGTTCTTGGCGAACTGGATGTGCTCTCCAAGCCGCGCATCGAGGTGCTGAACAAGATCGATCTGCTGGGGGTGCATGAGCGGGAGGGCCTGCTGGCGCGCTCTCTGGCGGGTGGCGAGGTTGCGGTCTCGGCGCACACCGGCGAGGGCATGGACGCGCTGCTCAAGGCCGTCGACCATGCTCTGCACTCCGACCCAACCATCGAGGCGGAGTTGCGGGTTCCGCAACAGGAGGGCGGGGTGCTGGCGGCCATCGAAGCCGGCATGGTGATTCATACGCGGGAGTATGAGGGCAATCTGGTGCGGCTCACTGTCAGCGGACCGGCCTCGCTCATCGGCCGTCTGCGCAAGTACCGGCTGCGAGAGGAGTGAGCGGTAAGGAAGGAAATGGCCAGTTCGAAATCCGACCACCAGGCTTCACTTATCGTGGCAAAATTATTGCGAGACAAAAAACTGATTGAGCGAACTTTGAAAGGGCGCGGCTTTAGACGCGCCATCAAATGGCAAAATGAGGCCGGGCTTTAGCCCCCGAGGGAATGCATGATTCCGAAGAGAGAGGTTGCAACCAACAATGGGCAGACTTACTTTGTAACCTCGAACACTGCAGATCGCAAGCCATTCTTTCGGCATGAACGGTGGTCCAGGTTATTCCTTGAAACTCTTTATGGGTACCGTCCGGAGCGTTATCTCCTCCATGCTTTTGTCCTGATGCCCGATCATTTTCATCTGCTTATCACTCCAAGCGCCAGTATCGAATTGGCGATTCAGTGCCTGAAAGGCGGGTTCTCTTTTCGAGCAAAGCGGGAGTTCAAGTGGGTTGGAAACATTTGGGTTACGGGCTTTTCGGATCATCGCATTCGCGATGCGGAAGATCTTGGGATTCATCTTGCATACATTCAGCGCAATCCGGTCAAGGCGAGGTTGGTTGAACGCGCGGAGGATTACGCGTATGGCTCCGCGAGCGGTTCATTTGAAGTAGACGCATTCCCTCGGGGGCTAAAGCCCCAAGGCTCTCTATCGGCCTCAATCGGCGCGGCTGAAGCCGCGCCCTTTCAAAGCAAAGCCGACTCCTTTCAAAACAATCTCGAACGGACAATCATCGCATTGAGTGCCAAGGAATCATCGTGAATCCAAACGCACCCGCCTCTAACCCCACCATCGCCACGCTTTCCAGCCGCGAGGTATATCGCAACCGCTGGATGCGGGTCCGCGAGGACCAAATTCTCCGCTCCAACGGGGAAAAGGGCATCTACGGCGTGGTGGACAAGCACGACTGCGCCATCATCCTTCCCATCGACCAGGGGCGCGTGTGGCTGGTGGAGCAGTTCCGCTACACCATCCAGGAGCGGGCGCTGGAGTTGCCTCAAGGCGGCTGGGAGATGGAGGTGGACGACCCGGAAGAGCTGGCGCGCGGCGAACTGAAGGAGGAAACGGGCCTGGCCGCCGCGCAGATGACCTGCCTCGGAACCCCGTGGGTCGCTTACGGCTTCACCCGGCAGAGGATTCACGTTTTTCTGGCCACGGGGCTGACCGCTACCGAGAAGGATCCCGACGCCGAGGAGCACGACCTTGTGGTGCGCTCGGTTGCCGTCGCCGACTTCGAGGAGATGATGCTGAAGGGCGAGATTCGAGACGTCTGCACGCTGGCTGCGTGGGCGCTCTATCTGCTATGGAAGGCTCGGCAGGTCTAAGGGCGGGCTCGGCCGTGGCGCTCTGTCTTCGGTCGCTACAATCGAACAAGCGATGATTCAGTACCTCTATCTTGGACGCGTGGATTACGGCGAGGGGCTCCGACTGCAGGCGGAGGTCGCCCGGATGCGCCTCGAAGGCCGTGTGGAAAATGTGCTGCTGCTTCTTGAGCATCCTCCGGTGCTTACGCTGGGGCGCAATGCGAAGCGAACCAACGTGCTGGCCTCGGAGGAGCTGCTGGCGCGGCGCGGAGTGACGCTGCACGAGATTGACCGCGGCGGCGATGTGACCTATCACGGGCCGGGACAGCTGGTGGGCTACCCCATCTTCGACCTGCGCAGCCTGCGCAACCCCAGCGGCGGGCGGATGGGGCCGGTGGACTTTGTGCGGCGGATGGAAGAGGCGCTGATTCGCGTCTGCGGCGGCTTTGGAGTGCGGGCGGGACGGATTCCCGGACTGACCGGGGTTTGGTGCGGCTTGGATCAGGGATCAGGGTCCGACTCTGCCGGCCCGGAGCGCAAGATCGCCGCCATCGGCATCCACGTTTCGCGCGGGATTACAACGCATGGGTTTGCCTTCAACGTAACCACCGACCTATGCGACTTCGGGCTGATCGTCCCGTGCGGGATCCCCGATCATGCGGTGACCAGCCTGGAGCTTGAAGGGTCGCGGCCCGAGGAGTTACCGGAGCTGGAAGCGGTGGCGCACAGGGCGGCGCGAGAGTTTGGGCTCGTCTTCGAGCAGCAGGTGCTGGCGGTGGAGAGTCTGGCGGCGCTGCGGGCTCAGGCGGGGGCTGCCACGGCGGTTGGGCCGGAGTTTCCGGCGGAGGATACGCCGCTGCGGATACCGGCGGAGGTTGAACGATTGCGGGGCAATGAGGGCCGTCCGATCCTGACTTGAGCTTCGTGGATTCCCACCCTTTCCGCAGAAAGAAGCGGAAAGGATGGGGCACCCGCCTGTATGGGACTGGTTGGTTTCCAGGTCTCAAAGGCGAAACCTGAGGCACCTGAACTTTCATAGGGTTCGTGTTGTTCGGCGGGCACATGGGCCGCGATTTATAATCCGGCTGAAACCGGGCGCACAGTTGAGGTCCGCTGGGCGGAGAGAGGAATCAATGCCAACTGAAGTGATCATGCCCCAGATGGGCGAGTCGATCTTTGAGGGCACCATCACCAGATGGCTCAAGAAGGCCGGCGACCCGGTCCACAAGGACGAGCCGCTCTTTGAGATTTCAACCGACAAGGTGGACGCCGAGATCCCCTCGCCGGTCGCCGGTGTGCTGAGCGAGATCAGGTTTCCGGAGGGAGCGACGGTCGGGATCAATACGGTGGTCGCGGTGATTGACGGGCCGATGGCAGGCGCGGCGCCCGATGCGGTTCCGGAGGGTGAAGCGGCGAAACAGGCTCCGCCGGCCGGTGGAGCACCAACTCCTCAGCCTGCAGAGCTGTTTGTTGCCGCGGTGAACGGCGGCGAGCGCATCCGCTCCTCGCCTCTGGTGCGCCGTATCGCCAAGGAGAATAACCTCGACTTGGGCCAAATAGTTGGCTCGGGCTCGGCCGGGCGCATCACCAAGGAAGATGTGCTGCGCCACTTGGGCGGGCATCGGGTAGCCGGCGCCTCCGCTGCGTCGACGGCAGGTATTGGCGCTACGGCGGATACACCGCTGACCGACCGGCTGGAACCGCTCACCAAGATGCGTGCCATTATCGCCCAGCGAATGGCGGAGAGCAAAGCCATCAGCCCTCATGCGCACCTTGTCTTCAAGGTGGATATGACGCGCGTCGCTCGCCTCCGGGAGCGGGAGAAGGGCGGATTCGAACAAAGGCATGGGGTCAAGCTCACTTACATGCCGTTTATTACCGCGGCCACCGTGGAGGCGTTGCGCAGATATCCGATCTTGAATGCCTCGCTTGAAGGCAACTCCATCCACTACCACGCTCACATCGACATTGGCATCGCCGTAGCGCTGGAGTGGGGGCTGATTGTGCCTGTGATCCGGGAGGCGGAGCAGCGCAGCTTCCCAGATCTGGCGCGCGCCATCGCCGACCTGGCCGAGAGGGCGCGCGGCAAAAAGCTCACCCCCGCCGAGGTCTCGGGGTCAACCTTCACGCTCACCAATTCGGGGGTCTTCGGCGACGAGTTCGGAACGCCGATTATCAACCAGCCGGAGTCGGCGATCCTGGCCATCGGCGGGTTGAAGAAGGAGGCGGTGGTCCTGACCGACGCGGAGGGCAACGACACAATCGCTATCCGCTCCATGCAGCACTTCTGCCTGGGCTTCGATCACCGCACCATCGACGGCGCAGATGCCGGCAGGTTCATGGCCGAGCTGAAGAAAACGCTGGAGGGGTGGCGCGAGGAGATCGGCTGACGGCTGCAAGAGCCTCAGCGTCGCGAGGATGGCGGACAGAACAAGGCTCCTCGCCAGCCGTGTCGCTGAATCGACGTAGCCGGAGAAGGAAGCGCCGTTAAAGCATTGCAGCTCTAACGGCGCTGAACGTTAAGTGCTAATTATCCTGGAGCCAGCCGGATGCTTTAGGCATTGGCCTGCTTCTCGGCATAGTTGCCGATAAACGGCAGCTTGTAGCGCTCCCCCTTCATGGCCTTGAGCAGGACAATGATCCAAATCACTAAGAACACCGGAAAAGCGAGCAGGCAGATCAACCACCCGATGATGGGAATAACCCAAAGTATCTGGATGGCGAAGTAAGCGATGCCCAGGAAGATCGACTGCCAGGAGTGGAACCGGATGTAGGAGTTCTTGTTGTAGGGCTCGACGATCAGAAAGATGATCGCCGGGATAATTGTTACGTAGGCCAGGGCGCCGGCGGCATTGTCGCTGAGGCCGGACTGGGCGGGAGGTGTTGGGACGGCGGGAGTGGGATCGGCCACGGTGGCTCCTTTGCAGTTTCAATTGCGCTTCAATGAGAGTTGACTCCGGCACAATTGCGGGCGGAAAGCGGGGGAGAGGAAAACCGCCGGCAATCGGCAGGAGTAAAGAGCGGCCCACGCGGGGCCGGTGAAGTTGTTGTTGTAGCCTGCGTGCGTCTTACCCGTTGGCCTGCTTCTGGGCCAAATCCCCAATGACGGGAATCTTGAACAGTTGGCCATTGAACGCCTTGATCAGCACGATAATCCACAGGATGAAGAATCCAAGACCGACCAGCGGTCTCAGGAAGAACAAGGGCCATCCTATGAAGGGTATCCTGCCGACAATAAGTAGAGCAACATGGACCACGAACCAGGCGATGGTCAGAAAGATGGACTGCCAGGAGTGGAAACGAACAATGGGTTTCTGGTTGAAGGGCGCAGTCACCAGGAAGATGATCGCCGGAATGAAGGTGATGTAGGCAAGGCCGGAGGCGGCGTTGTCGCTGAGGCCGGTTTGCGGAGTTTCTTCAGGCACGGTAGCTCCTTTGGGTTTGATGTCGAACTAGAGTAAAACGCTTGCCCCGGTCTGCGGCGAAGACGACGCGCGGGTTGCATTAAAAAACCGAGAATTTAGACCTTCGGCTTCGGGAACCGCGCTCTCACTGAGACCGTTCCCGTGAATTCGGCGTCAGCTGCGCCGATCAGTCGTTGGCCCGCTTCTCTGCCATGTTGCCAATTATCGCAATTTTAAAGCGCTTGCCGTTGAAGGCCTTGACGGTTGCGATGAGCCATAGGATGAAAAACAGAAATGCCACAATCGCAGTGACAATAAGAATTGTCAGCAAATTGATAGAAACCGCCACAAACCCGGCAAGCGGAGGGAAATTGCCAATCAGGCTCAGAATGACCCACATGAGCAACCCCGAGAGCCAAAAGAGCGCGGACTGCCAGGAGTGGAAGCGCACCTCGGGTCTGTGCTTGTAGCGGGGATAGATCAAGAAGACGAGCGCCGGGATGAACGTGACGTAGGCCAGTCCGCTGGCGGCCTCGTCGGAGAAGCCAGACTGCTTCGAATAGAACATCTTAGGTCCCTTTCGTGGTCGAAACTGAAGTGCTAAAACATCTGCTCCACGTTCAAGGCAGGCCGGCAACCGAGAGTAGTCCGCGACTCGGGAGCGCGAGAAGAGCGTTGACCGGGAATACAACAAGAAAACTGCTGATGAGTACGGTTGTCAAGAGCAATCTTTGCGTCGATGCGCGGATTGTTGCCGGAAGAGTGTCGATTCCTGAACTTGACGTATGCTCCCGCCGGAGCGGGGCTCTGAAGCGAGGTCCGAGTCTCCCGCCGAAACCGCAAGCGTGAACGCTGCGACACGGTCTCCAAATACTATGCAAACCACGGCCAAGGAAGACAATCGTCCCGGCTTCGGGCACGATTCATCCAATACAATGGGGGCTGGGAGCATGACGAATGGCACACACAGTATTCTGCGTACGCTACAAGAAGGAGATGGAGGGTTTGGACGAGCCGCCCTTCGACTCGGAGTTCGGTGAAAAGATCTTTAAAAACGTCTCGAAGGCAGCCTGGGGCGAGTGGGTCGACCGGCAGAAGATGCTGCTGAACGAGTACCGGCTCCAGCCATGGACTCAGCAGGCCCAGCAGTTCTTGGTAGAGCAGATGGAGGAGTTCTTCTTCGGCGCAGGCTCCGCCCTTCCCTCGGAGTTTGTCCCGCCGGAGCACTGACGGGCGGAAAGCGCCAGGATTCGGCCTGGAGTGATCGAGCCCCTCGTAATTCCGCTCTGAAGTGGCAGTCGCGCCGTTTGCCGGTTTCCGGGCAGAGGTGGAAATGAGCTTCCAGAATCTGCTGTGGCTTTTCCCCGTCGCAATCACTCTGCACAATGCGGAAGAGGCTATCTGGTTTCCAGCCTGGACGCAACAACCGCACCGCTGGTTTGCTCCTGTCGCGCCTGGTGTCTTCCGTTTTGCCGTGACGTTCCTTACGATACTGGCTTATCTGATTGCATGGCTGAGTGCCACATCGGGCAAACAGACGGTATGGACCTATCTCGTCTTCGGATGCATGGTCGTCACACTGGCCAACGCCTTTGTTCCGCACATCGCGATATCGGCAGCCAGGCGCAGCTACATGCCTGGCGTTGCAACGGCGGTGGTTATTGTTTTGCCCACGCTCTCCCTGTTAGTGTGGTTAGCCCTCAAGGAGGGATACGTCTCCGGCTGGAAGGCCGTGGCATATTCATTGGGCGTATCTTGCATCCTGCTCCTTTTCATTCCAGCGCTGTTCAAGTTGGGGAAGGTGTTGAAGATCTGAACCCGGATGCTCTGCACGGCAAAACCTACCGCCGGTTGCGAAAAAGGGGAATTCTCCTGATTGACGGGTGTAAGGGGCACGGGCTTTCGCTATTGTCAGCGCCGGGAGGCTGGCTGATCCGGAGTTTTCGCGTGGCCGATAGGGCAGGTGGTCTTATTCCGGTCCGCCGATGGAAGGCGCCATGGAGTCGCGTTTCACCAGCAGGACGGTGATATCGTCCTCATTGAAGTGCGGGTTGACCAGTGATTTCAGGATTTGCATCGTCTTCCCCGAACAGTCGGCCAGCGCATCGCGCAATTGGCTTTCTGCATCCTCTCCGGGAATCGAATCGGTAAGTCCATCCGTGAAGACCAGGAGGGCGCCCCCGGGCGGAAGAAGACTCCAGCGAACTTCATATACCGCTTCGGGAAACAGCCCAAGCGGCATGCCGGTAGTTTCCAGCGCTGTCGCGGACCCGGATCCGAAAACGATCGGTGGGTTGTGGCCGGCGTTCACATAAGTCAATTCTCCTGAATTGCGGCTCAGCAAGATGAACACCGCCGTAGCGAAACGATCGCTTGGGGTGTAACGGCACAGGTGCCTGTTGATCTGACCAGCCAACGCCAGGGGATCCGCCTCGAAACTCGCACTGCTTCTAACCAGCGCCTGTATGTTCGCTGCCAGCAGCGCCGCCGGCTTGCCTTTGCCCGACACATCCGCCATCGCAAAGAGCGTTCGTTTGTCAGCGAGTTCGATGACGTCGAAGTAGTCGCGCCCACCTCGCGGAACGGCTTATAGAATGCCTCAAGCGCATAGCCAGGCAGCCCATCAACCTTTGCCGGAGTGAGTGTTTGCTGAATCTGCCGCGCGGCAATCTGGTCGGCTTCAAGTTGGGTCTTGCGGACAAACTCCGAGGTCAGCACGACGTTCGTCAGCGCGCCGCCGATGAAATATAGCAGAAGCGCAATGAGAAAGACGAGAGTTTCGCCTTCCGGCCACATCAGGGGCCACGCCAGAGACCTCGACCAAAGACAATAAATGGCGTACCCCTGAAGCAAGTACCCGATCCAAGTGACGATGCGTTTCGACCGGGGCATCTCGCGGATCCAGTTCCTACCGGCGTACCGGGAGAGGCGCCGGATCTCCTCGGTGAATTTGGAGAGCCTAGTCTTGAGGGTGCGAGACGGCATGGCAGGAGTCTACCAAGGCGCAGGAGCCAGGTGAAAGGTCAGGTCGAATCGCCCATAAGTGATTTAGGTCCGTCCAATGGTGATCCTTCGGGTCAAACCTGCATCACTAGGTTTCTGACCGTAGGAAGTTGTATCAAAGCTGGGTGCCCCAGGTCTCGATTTTGAGATCTCGGAGACCACCTATTCCCGCGGTCATGGTATTCGGAACGGCGGGCTATGTCTTGTGGCTTCCAATCCTAGCGCAAGTCTCGCCTTCCCCGATTGCCGGTTCCAGGGCCAGTCTGTAGGATGATTTGGAGCTTGAGAGACTGGAAATCATGCGACCCAACATTCATCTGATGAAGGCCACCCTGACCGGAGCGCTGGGCGGGCTGCTCTTTGGATTCGATACCGTCGTCATCTCCGGGGCCATCGACGCGCTGGTGCGGCTCTATGGCCTGAGCCCGCGGCAGATGGGCGAGACGGTGGCCATCGGCCTGGTGGGCACGGTGGTGGGGTCGCTCGGCGCCGGCGTGGTGGGGCAGAGGCTGGGCGGGCGCGAGGCGCTGCGCATGACCGCCGTTCTGTATGTCGTGTCGGCCATCGGGTGCGGGCTGGCCTGGAATTGGCCGGCATTCATGGTCTTCCGTTTTGTGGGCGGGCTGGGCATCGGCGCGTCGAGCGTACTGGGGCCGGTGTACATCGCGGAGCTCGCTCCGGCCAAGTGGCGCGGGCGGCTGGTGGGCGCCTTCCAATTCAACGTGGTGCTGGGCATCCTGGCGGCCTACGTCTCCAACTACGGTATTCGCACGCTGCATCTTGGCGCTGCGGAGTGGCGCTGGCAGGTGGGAGTGGCCGCGCTGCCTGCCTTCGGCTTTCTGGCGCTGCTCTTCGGCATTCCGCGCAGCCCTCGCTGGTGCGCCGCGCAAGGCCGCTTCGACGACGCGCTGGCGGTACTGAAGCAGATGGGCGAGCCGGACCCGCGGGCGGAGCTGGACGACATCCGCGCCGCGCTGGCCCAGGAACACGCTACGGCGCACGAGCCGGTCTTCCGCTGGAAGTACCGCTACCCGCTGTTTCTGGCCATCTCCATCGGCGCGTTCAACCAGTTGGCGGGGATCAACTCCATCCTCTACTACCTGAACAGCATCTTCGCCTCGGCGGGATTCAGCCAGATCTCCGGCGATCAGCAGGCCATCGCCATCGGCGCGACGAATCTAATCTTCACCATCGTGGGCATGAGCATGATCGACAAGCTGGGGCGCAAGACGCTGCTGCTGGTGGGCGCGGCGGGCACGGCTGGCTGCCTGGGCGGTGTGGCGTGGCTCTTCAAGACGCACTCTCATCCCGGAGCGCTGGTGTGGGTTCTGGTCACCTATATCGCCTTCTTCGCGCTCTCGCAGGGAGCGGTGATCTGGGTCTACATCGGCGAGGTCTTTCCCAACGCGGTGCGCTCCAAGGGCCAGGGCGTGGGCAACGCCAGCCACTGGATCATGAACACGGTGATCCAAATGGCGTTTCCGGTGGTGGTGCATTCGCTCAACACGGAGACGCCGTTTGTCTTCTTCGCCCTGATGACGGCGGTGCAGTTCCTTGTTGTGCTGTTCGCCTATCCGGAAACCAAGGGGCAGACGCTGGAGGCGTTGCAGCGGAGACTGGTGCGGGCGGAGTGATCGCTTGCCCAGTCGTGGAGACGCAAGAGCGCACTGCCCGAAGAAGTGGGAGAACTTGCAAGCCGCGTATTCTCTATGGTTTGCCTTCTAAAACTTCTCTAGGATTCGCAAAACCCTGAAGGTGACGCTGCAATGGAAAGAGGGGTTGCTGACCACGTTTGGAGGTTGGATGAATTATTGATTTGACACGATTGCTGGTAATTCCTCACTATTCTGGTAGACTTTTCCTCAGTGGATGTTGGATACTGGGGGGCTTGTCTGCTGTCGGATCAGCCGGTTCCAGCCGTCAGGCCGTTGTGAGGCAACTTTTTGTTCTCAACTCCATCTAAACAGATGGACGCATTCAGCCGATCTAAAAGCTGAGGAGACAATGGGAAACAAAGTAAAATCGGATTTTCTATTCGCGCAGCCCTCTTTTGCGTCAGGCGCAGCTCGTGTATTCGATCTTTTTGGTCAATTCGACGAATACAACATTAGCGATACCCTTGCCGAAGCCGATACAAAGGCTATAGCTGCGGACTGGATCGTCATTGGGCAGGATATGTCTGACGCCATTGAGCAAAATCAGTCAGAAATGCAGGCTGCTTAGGAAGCTGTGACCAAACGTCGCCGCGATATTACGCCCGTACCCTCAGGAAGCAACTCGATCTCCACCGTAAGGCAATCAGTGTCGTTTTCTGGTCCGCTCCCACCTCCAGGACTCCTGGCGCAGTATAACGACGTTATTCCCAACGGCGCAGAGCGCCTTATGGTGATGGCTGAGAAGCAAAGTGCGCACCGCGAATCCCTAGAAGCTAAGGTGGTGGCTGGCAATGTTGCCAGTCAAGCGCGTGGATCGCACTACGCCTTCATCATTTGCCTCGTTACCATCATTGGGGGGTTCGTGCTGATTGGGATGGGGAAGAATATTTATGGAATCTCTGCGGTCATAGGCAGTTTAGCTACCCTTGCGGCGGTATTTGTAGTTGCGAAAAGAGACCAACGAAAAGAACGCGTTGAAAAATCGACGGCACTTGCAGAGCGCAGAGGCCGATAACCCAGCTACGCACTATAAGGGCACTGCCATCGCGGCGAGAGAAAAGCGAAACCGTGCTACACTGTAGTTGCGCTCAGTGATTTGGCCGTGAGCGGCGGATTGCCTTCTGAAGGCAGCTTTGCCTGGCACAGATTTCCCCAAGCCCCTACAGCGTATACCCATGAGTCTCCCACCTCGGGAGTTTGCAAAGGACTGTAAAGACGGTCCGCGGCAAGGGTTCGAGCATCCCGGCCTCCTTGAATGGACTGGCGAGTTGGTTTGGCGCGAACGAAATCGGGGAGTGCGATCGAAGATCGATTGCGCGGGAGCGGGTAGCCGGACGGCAATGAGTCGCCTGGCAGACAAGTAGCGTGTGGCAGCTCCGGGCCTCTGGCATTCCCCCTTGAATGCTTTCAGGCCAGTCCCAGGGACGTGGTTGGTTCTCCCTTACGCATATCGATAAGCAGGCTTGTGCGCCGGCAGGATTAGCGCGCGCCTCACGACCGGTTCCGATTGCAGGCTGCCCAGGGAAAATGGCGGCTCGCGGAATCCATAGGAAAGCAACACTATTTTGACGACTCAGTTTTCACAGTTTTCTCTTTCGCCCGCTTTGATGGCGCGGCTTGACGCAAACAAATTTGAAATCCCCACCCCGGTACAGGCGGGCTGCATTCCGCCGGCTCTCGATGGCCGCGACGTGCTGGCAACGGCGCAGACCGGGACGGGCAAGACGCTCGGCTTCCTGATTCCGATCATTGAGCAGATGCAGAAGAGTGAAAGCAAGATCGCACAGGCGCTGATTCTGCTGCCCACACGCGAGCTGGCCATGCAAGTGGAAAAGGCATTTCTCGCCATTCGATCCAGCTCATCGCAGAGCGTGGCCCTGGTTGTCGGCGGCCTGGCCGAAAGATCGCAGCTCGATGCCATCCGCCGCGGCGCGCGGCTGATCGTGGCCACCCCCGGACGGCTTGAGGACTACATCAAGCGCAGGCTTGTGCGGCTGGACGGAGTAAAAATCCTGGTGCTGGACGAGGTTGACCGGATGCTCGATATGGGCTTCCAGCCGGCGATCGCGCGCATTGCATCCACGCTGCCCGCGGTGCGGCAGACGCTGTGCTACTCGGCCACGCTCGAAGGGCCGGTGAAGGAAGTGGCGCGCAAGTACCTCAATAATCCCGTCCGGGTCGAGATCGGCTCGGTACTAAAGCCCGCGGAGAACGTGGAGCTGCGCACCTTTGAAGTGGAGCCGGACAAGAAGCAGGAGCTGCTGGAGCACCTGCTGGACGCGGAGACGGGCAGCTTTCTGGTCTTTGTGCGCACCAAGCATGGAGCGGATCGCGTGGCGCGGCGGCTCACGCGCTCAGGGCACTCGGCGACGCAGATTCATGGCGACCGCTCGCAGTCGCAACGAAATGCGGCGCTACGCAGCTTCTCGGAGGGGCATCACCGCGTGCTTGTGGCCACCGATGTCGCAGCCCGCGGCATCGACGTGGCGAATGTGGCGCATGTGATCAACTTCGACATGCCCAAGATGGCGGAGGATTTTGTCCACCGCGTTGGGCGGACGGGGCGGGCTTCGGCCCATGGCGTGGCCTCAACCTTTGCCGGGCCGGCCGAGCGGGGCGATCTGCGCAAGATCGAGCGTACGCTTTCCATCCAGATGAAGCGCTTCCGGGTGCGCTCGGTTGAGGGCAAGCAGGCAGCCTGAAGACGGTTTCCAGCTTCCTGTCGAGGAGGCTCTAGAGGATTTCTCCCGTTGCGTTAAAAGGTCGTTGCTTCCCATCCTAGCCGCAAAAACAAGAACGCGGCGAGGGTGGGGCACCCGACTCTATATCCATAGGAGAAATGCTCTGAACCGATTCGAGGGCCGCGATCTTGCAAAAAAGGGGACTTCTTGCTCAAAGGAGTTTCCCTGCTGCCTGTTTAGCCCTGTCAGGCCTCGCAAGGGACTGGATCGGCTAGAGTTTTTGGTTCCCGATGTAGATTTTTTGCAGAGCCACTGCCGATGGAAGAGAATAGATTCTGGATAGACCCGAAGAATCTCCTGAAGCTGCACAGTCATTGACCGATCGCTCTTCCATCCCGGATGCCGACGCCGTCAGGCCGTTGACCCTTGACGGCGCTGCCGACCCACTCGTGCTGGCCGCCCCGCTAACCCCGGAGGAGAAGTCTGCCGAGAAGGCCGCCGCCAGGCAGGCCGCCCACCAGAAGAAGCTCGACGATGCCGCCGAAGAGTCCCCGTTCTCGGTCTTCGTGGTCCAGGTCTATGACGGCCCTCTCGATCTGCTGCTGGACCTGATCCGCAAGCAGGATATCGACATTTACGACATTCCCATCGCCCGGATCACGGCCCAGTTTCTTGCCTATGTCAACCAGCTCCGGGCCACAGATGTGGATGTAGCCGGCGAGTTCATCTATACCGCCTCGCTGCTGATTCACATCAAGAGCAAGATGCTGCTGCCGCGTTCCCCCGCCGGACCCGATGATGCGGCTGAAGACCCTCGCCGCGAACTGGTGGAGCGGCTGCTGGAGCACGAACGATTCAAGAACGCCGCCCAGATGCTCCAGCAGAAACAGATGCTCGAGGCCGCCACCTGGACCAACCCCGGCTTCCGCGAGTTCCAGGACGATGAAGCCGCCGAGCCGGAAATCGCCGCCGACACCGTCGATCTGGTGCGCATCTTCCGCGACATTCTGGAGCGCGCGCGCAACCGGCCCATCCTCGATGTCGAGGAGGACTCGGTCACCGTCAGCCAGATGATCCAGTTTCTGGCCCGCCGCCTGGCCATGGAAGACAAGCCGGTCGCCCTGCGCCGCCTGCTTCGCCACACCCGCTCGGAGCGCGCCGTGGTGGCCATGTTCCTGGCGCTGCTTGAGATGGTCCGCCTGCAGGCCGTTCTGCTCCGCCAGGACCGCGCCTTCAGCGATATCTTCATCAAGAGGCACACCGGTTTCGATGCCGTGATCGACCAGGGTCTGAGCAACGCTCTGGACGATTGGCGGTAGGCATCAGGCCCCTGGCTACAGAAACCCCGGGTTGCCGGTATAGTGTTTTGAGCAGGAGGATATTGCTCCGGAGCTCAATGCAAAAAGAGCCGGTCAACGGTCTGGCGGCTCGCGCGTCTAACGCAATGAAAGTGTGTCTCCCTTGACCCCTATGCGAAATCGATCTCTTTGTCTGGTCGCCGCGCAGTTGCTGGCGCTGGCCTGCATGCCCGTGGGAATCGCCGCCCAGCAGCCCGCAGCCCAAACACCGGCCAGCGATAAGCCGGTCGCCACGCTGAAGATTCAGGCGCGGGAGGTAGTACTGCCGGTGACCGTACGCGACAAGAAGGGCGCGTTGGTGACCAGCCTGAAGGTGAGCGACTTTACCCTGACCGAGGACAGCCGGCCGCAGACGATCAAGAGCTTTACACGGGAGTCGAACCTGCCCTTCCGCCTGGGCCTGCTGGTGGATACCAGCCGCAGCGTGAGCGGCGCGATGGAGAACGAACGCAAGGCGGCGGCCAAGTTCGTTGACCTGATGCTTCCGGCCGACCCCAAGGCGGCGGATGCAAAGAAAGACGAGGCGTTTCTCATCCACTTCGACCGCGAGGTTGAGTTGTTGGAGGACTTTACAAACTCGCGCGACAAGTTGCATCACGAGCTGGACGAAATGGGGCCGACGCGGGGGTCGCAGAACGACACGCAGGGTCCGGAGACCACCGGAGATGACCGCAGCAGTGAACGGACCAGCATGAGGCACGGCGGCACGCAGCTTTACGATGCGATCTATCTAGCCTCCGACGAACTGATGAAGCCCAAGGACGGACGGAAGGCGCTGGTCGTCTTCTCGGACGGCGCGGACCGCGGGAGCAAGGAGACGCTGAACGACGCGGTGGATGCGGCGGACCGGGCCAATGTGGCCATTTACACCATCTACTTCAAGGGCGAGCAGGAGAGCAGCGGGTTTAACGGTTATCCCGGCGGCGGACAGCGCGGCGGCGGCGGCTACCCGGGCGGTGGCGGCGGGTATCCAGGGGGTGGTGGAGGCTATCCCGGCGGCGGGGGCGGGTATCCCGGAGGGGGTGGACGGCGCGGCGGCGGGGGTCAACGGCCGAGTGAAACCGGAGTAGACGGCAAGAAGATCATGGAGAAGATTGCCGAGCGCACCGGAGGCCGGTACTTCGAGGCTAAGAAGAAGGATAGCCTGGAGGATATCTACAGCCAGATCGCCGAGGAGTTGCGCGGGCAGTACCTGCTGACCTATACGCCGGACGTGGTGGACAACGAGGGTGGCTTCCACAAGATCGCGCTGAAGGCCAACAAGGACGACCTGGTTGTGGTGACGCGCGAAGGCTACTACGCGCCAGGAGGCGATACGAAATAAGGATCGCAATCTGGAGCGGCGAGCCAGTCAACATGCTTAACATACTGGCGGTACTTCAAAGCGTGTGATTGCCAAAAAACCTGAGTGTATTATCTGTTCCTCTTCGCCCAACCTGTTTTTTTCCATACACCTCCTATTATTGTTTTTGTCGTATGCTATGAGCCAGGGGCATATCCCGATGAAGACCTTCACACTTGAAGAAGCGCAGTCTCTGCTCCCGGTGCTTGAGTCGCTGCTCAAGCGCGCCATCGAAGGCAAGCAGTCGGCCGAAGGGGTCGAGAGCGGCCTTACGCAGGTCATCCGCAACATCTATCTCTCCGGCGGGATGAAGGTGGACGTGAGCAAGGTGACCAGGCTGCGCGCGGAGATGGAGGGCCACCTGCAGCGCGTGCGCGAGTGCGTCGCCGAGATGGATTCCATCGGCGTGCAGGTGAAGGATCTCGAAGCCGGGCTGCTGGATTTCCCCTGCCGATTGGAGGACGAGGTGGTGTTGCTCTGCTGGCGGATGGGCGAGCCCGCCATCGACTACTGGCACACCGAGGAGCAGGGCTTTCAAGGCCGCCAGCCGGTCGACGAGCGCTTTCGACGCCGCTCCGCTTCGGGCGGACGTCCCAATTAATCTGGTTGCTCCCCAGATCTCTAACCGATTGTTGTTGTTCCAAATCTGGGTGGGCCCCACCCTCGGCGCACCTCTGTTATTGCGCCTAAGGTGGGAGCCTCAGAATTTATTCTCGTGATATCCAACGAGCCACTTGCAAAATTACCTTCGCGGAATCGCAACCACCGAAAACAATCGCCACAGGGGCTAATGCCCGCTCATTTCAAAGCACTTGTGGCACGACTGAAGTTCCCCCCTGACGCTTCTTGCTGTTTCAATAGAATTTTGCAAAAGCCTCTTGCGCTAGGAAAAAGCGCAAGGATGGGCCACCCAGCCGTTGCGGAGGTTCCGGCCTGCTCCCGTCTACGGTCCCAGGTACAGCTCGACCCCAGGCGGCGAGAAGCTGAGCGTATGCGCCTTGGGATCGTAGTCCAGGCTGAGCGGTTTGCTCTTGCGCCCGTTGATCAGCACGGCCATCAGCAGCACGTTCCCGTACATGCGCGCCGCCACGATTTTGTGGCTCT